>Ga0137369_10002352_pt1 | contig 19357 bp, 17 predicted proteins | sample SagtaG_12_FD_104918 | JGI IMG/M metagenome (GOLD analysis project Ga0137369, IMG submission 104918) | Vadose zone soil microbial communities from Sagehorn Ranch, Mendocino, California, USA - Sage1_L_113_16 metaG | ecosystem: Environmental > Terrestrial > Soil > Vadose zone | place: USA... | reverse complement strand
GTGAGGATGCGCATCGCGCGATGGTGATGACGGCTGCGAGAGGCCGACCGGCCGCCTTCGATCAATGCGGTGTGCAGGTCCGACCGCATGATGCGCCACACAGGCACGATGCCGACGAGCAGTCCGGTTCCGAGCGCGAGGGCGACCGTGAAGATCAGCACGGGCAAATCGAGTCCGATGTCATGAAATCGCGAAGCCTGGGCAGGCGCGACTGCGCGCAACGCGAAGATGCCCCATGCGGTGACAAGCAGGCCGCCGATGCCGCCCAGGACTCCCAAGAGTGCGCTCTCGGTGAGCAGTTGTTGGACGATGCGACCTCGGCCAGCGCCGAGCGCGGTTCGTACCGCTAATTCGTGCGCCCGTCGAAGACCGCGCGACAGGAGCAGGATTCCGACGTTCGCGCACCCAATGAGCAGCACGCACGCAACCGCGCCCCAGAGCGCGAGCAACGTCCGTCTGACGTCCTCGGTCGATTTCGATTGCAAGGATACGAGCTGGACACCCCAGCTTGCGTTGGTCTTGGGATAGAGCTGTTCGAGCTGCCGCGCGATCCCCGTCATCGCCGCTTGCGCTTGTGCAGGAGCGATGTCAGGGCGCAGGCGCGCAATGACCCGTACGATATCAACACGACGGCTGGCATCTGACGCCGTCAGCGTGAGCGGACGCCACAGCTCCGCGCCTTCAGGGAAGCCAAACCCAGCCGCCATCACACCAACGACCGTATTCGGTTCGCCATCAAGCACAACAGATGTGCCAATAACGGCGGGGTCACCACCGAAGCGTCGAAGCCACAGCCCGTGACTCAAGATCACGGCCCGGCTCTGGTTTGGTCGCTGCTCGGTAGCCAAGAAGGTGCGCCCCAGAAGTGGCTGCACCCTGAATAGCGCGAAGAACTCCTCTGAGACTGCCGCGCCGGTCAGGTATTCGGGTCCGCTGAGTGTCGTGATACTGACACCCTCACCGCGAATTGCGGCCACCTGCCTGAACACGCGACTCCGTGCCCGCCAATCCGCGAAGTCCGAAAACGAAGTGAACTCGTGACGAACGCCCTGATACGTGCTGCTGACAACGTAGAGCTCATCGGCGCGCTCAAACGGCAAAGGACGCAGAAGGACCGCATTAATGACGCTGAACAGGGCGCTGTTCGCGCCGATGCACAGCGAGAGCGTGAGGATGGCCACCGCAGAGAACATCGGCGCTCTCCAGAGCATTCGTGCGGCGTACTGCAGATCCTGAATCACGCTCTGCATACCTGATTGTGGCGCAATAAAACGCAACGGGAATGCGCGAAATTCGTGTGGCCCTTTCTGTGGCCCCTCGTGCAAAAAACGCTGCAAGACGACCCGAAACGACACGAAGGGCGCATACCAGAAGCTGAATGCAACCAACAGCTTCCAACATGCGCCCTTTCAATCGCTGCGCGTGTGAAACGCGCTCTAACCAACTGAGCTAAGCGCCCAAAGGATTGACTATCTAGCGCTTGCGGTCTTTTCCGTTCGGGCCGACGCCGGTCACCGTCGCCAGCAACTCGAAGAACTCCCGCTTCCGCTGGGAGCTGATTGTCCAGTTGACCGGCACGCTCTGGTAGCCGTCGTCGAAGCGCTCGCCCGCCAGGCGGTAATCGAAATACCCCCAGCTCGCGTACGCGCGCACGGCCGCCAGCATGTTGTTCTGCGGACGGGTGAAATCGAAGTGATCGTCCTCGTTGAAGACGATCGGCTGCCCGCGATAGCTCGAGAGCTTTCTCGTCTCGTCTACCATCTGCGTGATCCGCGCCGGATTGCTGACGCCATTGCCGTGCAGCAGCACGAAGTCGACCGCGCCCACCAGCGAATCGGCCGGCACCCTTCCGCCGTTGAGGCTCGTGCTGACGAGCAGCCGGCCGGCTGGCGACGCCACCCGGTTTTTCGATCGCTCCTTCAGACGCTCGATCAGCTGCACGGCCCCACCGGAGGGCTTGATGACATCGTGCTTGAATCCGGCGTTGTCGGCTTCGTTGGCGACCTCGACCAGCACGTTCGTGTATCCCTTGTCGATCAGCCAGTCCGTGGCCGCCTCGGCCGCACGGATGACGGACGGCTCGTCGTCCATCCGCCGCTCCTGCCCCTGGTAGAAAAACCCGACGATCGCAACCATCCCTAATTCATCCGAGCGATCGAGGATGCGCTCCAGCCGCGACATGGAGTCCGGCCGCAGCCTGCCGTCGGTCTCGAACGCCGAGCTCACCCACGGCTGTGATCGGCTGTAACCCTCCGGGCTGCCGCCCTGCAGGTTGATGGTGAAAGCCAGCAGTCCCTTGGCCTTCCAGAGCGGCATCGCAGCGATGAACTCGCGGGTGTTCCGCTCGGGATCCCAGGGTCCGTCAGGGTAATTCCACCGGCCGCGCGTTTCCGGATTCCGATCGTCGAAGATGCCCTGCACCATTCGGGAGTTGAACAACAGCCCCTGGACGCTCGTCCCGTCGTACGAGCGCCCGACATACGTCGGGCGTCCGTTCACGACGAACTCGCGTCCGTCGATTCCGACGACGGTATGTCGTGCGGTGCTCTGCGGCTGTGGGACGAACGCCAGTCCCAGCACGACAAGGAAGCAAATTTGACCGTCGACAGGCCGGGCGACACCTGACAGAGCACTGAGGAGGGCACGTCGTGTATAAGGCATGGGAGATTATAGGGAGAGATCGTCGTCACATCGGGAAGACCAGGAAACCGCGATGACTGTCATGGACGTGCGCATTGGATAACAGGAGACCCGCGGGTCCCCACATCAACCTCCCGCTCGCGATCATCGGGCAGATGCTGCCGAAGGTCTTTCCCTTCGATCCGCTCGCCTTCGGTCTGGACATCGCGCGGCAGTACGGCGATATCGCCTATTACAAAGCGGGCCCGTTGCACGTGTATCAGCTGGCGCATCCCGACCTGGCGCGGCAAATCCTGGTCGAGCAGCCCGAGAAATTCGTCAAGTCGCGCTTCATCACGCGGGCGTTTCGCCCCTTTGCCGGGGATGGACTCCTGACGAGCGATGGTGCGCTCTGGAGGCAGCAGCGCAAGCTGATACAGCCCGCCTTCCATCGCGGTCGGCTCGCGACCTACGGCGACGTCATGGTGGCGCGCGCCGTCCAGACGGCCGATTCGTTTGAAGACGGCCACGTGATCGAGATCGACGTGGAGATGGCGAAGCTGACGCTCGGGATTGTCGTGAAGACGCTCTTTGGCGCCGACTTCACGCGTGAGTCCGAAGAGGTCAGCGGGCTGATGGTCGCCGTGCTCAACGCCGCGAACCAGCGATTGAACGGGGTCCTTCGACCGCCATCGTGGGTGCCGACCCCTCGCAACCTTCGCGAGAAGCGCGCGCTGGCACGGCTCGACGAGATGCTTCATGGCGTCATTACGACTCGCCGGACCTCGGGCGAGCAGAGGGCCGATCTCCTGTCGGTGCTGCTCGCAGCCGTCGATGAAGAGAGCGGCACGCGGATGTCCGATCGGCAGCTCCGCGATGAAATGATGACGTTGTTTCTGGCCGGTCACGAAACCACCGCCAACGCGCTGACGTGGACGTGGTACCTCCTCTCGCAGCATCGTGACGTGGAGGCGAAGCTGCTGGACGAGCTCGACGAGGTTCTGAGAGGCCGCGCTCCGACGATGGCCGATCTCGCGAACCTGCCGTATACCGAGATGCTCGTGCGTGAGGTCCTTCGCCTGTATCCCCCTGCGCCCGGGTTCGCGCGGGAGCCGATCGAGGACGTCGAGATCGGTGGCTACGTCGTCCCCAAGGGGAGCCTCGTCACGGTCAACACGTACGCGCTTCAGCGGGATCCGCGGTTCTTCGACGATCCTGAACGCTTCGACCCGCAACGGTTCGCGCGCGGATGGGAAGAATCCATCCCGCGCTACGCGTATCTGCCGTTTGGAGGTGGCCCGCGCGTCTGCATCGGCAACGGCTTCGCGATGATGGAAGCGCGGCTGATTGTCGCAACCGTCGCGCAACGCTGCCGCCTGTCGTTGGAGCCCGACCAGAGAGTTGCGCCGGTGCAACTGGTGACCCTCCGGCCGAAAGACAGCGTCCGGATGAGACCGCACGTCCGCGATGCGGCCCGGCATACCGAAGCAGTCTGACGAGTGCATCGCATACACGTTCGATCAGACTGCTTTAACGACCCGCGACCCAGGCCGCCAGAATCTGCACCGGATCCTCACCGGCGTTCACCGACCGCACGGTCGTGTTTGGAGCCGCTTTGTAGAGATCTCGTGCTGCGGCACCGGCCGGCTCGCCAAGAGGCGTCACCGGATTGAGGAGCAGAACGGAACGTGGTGCGACGGCGCCCGCGACGTTCGGCAGATCGAATTCTCGCAGGATGCCGTACGCGTAGATCCCGAATGGCTGCGTATAGCGCTCGGCAACCGCGAGCGCGCGATAGTCCGTCGCGGTCTGCCGCAACGACACGCCGCGCACCGCACCGTCGAGCGCCGCGGCATAGAGCGCAATCACGCCGTGCGGTCCGTCTCCCAGAAGCGAAACCGCGCCGCCGACGTCCGGCCGCGACCGAAGGTAGTCCAAGGCTCGCAGCGTGTCATAGACCTGTCCGCCGAGGAGCGGCTTGCCGAGCATCAGCGCGAACCATGTCAGGTAGGCTTCATTGGGAATGCGATTCGGAAAGTAGAATCGTCCGCGCTGCGGGTAGGCGATGGCGCAATCGCCGCGTCCCCGCACGTCGATCACCGCGATGCGGCATCCGCCTTTCGCGCACAGCCGCTCGGCGAACGCGTCCTCCGCGACCGAACTCCACGCCGCCGCCTCGCCGACGTAAAGCACCGTGGGCGTGGACGGTCCTGCGTTGTCGGGCGTGAGCAGCCAGCCCGGAGTGCGAATCTCTCGATCGCTCGTGAACTGGAACTGTTCGGCCCGATATCCTGGCTTGCGGATCGTGGCGAGGATGCGGCTCGCCAACCCCTCGCCGCGGGGCGCCTCGATGCCGAGCACAGCGCGGATCCGCTTGCGCACCTCGTCTGCACCGAGCGAGGCCGGCGTCTGGATGCCTGCGGCCATCTGTCGCGTCAGCGAGAGCGCCGTTTCGCCGCCAAACGACGTCGTGACGAAACCGGTCGGCGTCACGAAGAGCGTCTCGTCCGGCTCGACCGCCTGCGACATTTCGCCGTCGTCGGCATCTTTCATGTCGAACCAGCGATTGAACCAGGCGTAGGTCGCCCGGCGCATTTCGTAGACGTACCCGTGCTGTTCGGTGGTGACCTGAAGCGACACGTGGTCGTTCGCCCCGAGCAGGCTGCAGACACGTGTGTATTCCTGGATGAAATCGAGCGAGCTGGCCACGTACTCCGGCGAATAGGTGTGTCCCGCATCGTGGAGCGTGACCGTCACGAGCAGTGGCTTCGGCGCGAAGGCGTAGAGCAGATCGGCGCGGTCGATCCCGTGAGAGAGCGCCGGCACGATGTTCTGCTCGGCGTCGTCTGCCGAGCCAGGCGGCTCGACGTTGACATGCGCCAGGTTCTCGGTGTTGCCCTCGGAAACCACGGCGACCCGGATGCGGCTGTCGAGCGCGGCCAGAAACTGCGTCAGCGTCCCGCCACCGGATTGGCCGCAGCAGCCGAGCCGCTCGGGGTCGACCTCCGCGCGGGTCAGCAGGTAGTCGATCCCGCGGATGCCGTCCCACGCCCGGAACAGGCCGAAGTTGGCGCCGAGCAGAATCAGGCGGCGTCCGGCGTATTCGTGCTCGCTGGTTCCGCCAGGCCCGATGGCAGACTCGCCGGGGCGGGTTGCCGGGTACTCAATCCGCTCTCCCTGCCCGAAGGGGTCGTACGCCAGGACCACGTAACCCTTGCGCGCCAGGTTCGAGAACAGTTTTTGATAGCTTGGCCACGCCTTGCCATTCACCGAATGGCCAAGGGGTCCCAGAATGGCCGGATGGCGTCCAGCCGCAGCTGGCACGTAGAGGTTCGCGGTGACGTAGAGTCGCGGTCGGCTCTCGAACGTCACTTTCTCGATGCGATAGCCGGGCCGCTCGACGATGCCCGTCACGCGCGGGTTGAGGGGATTTCGGTCGAACGGTCCGCCGAGCATCTTCCAGACGTCGTCGACAACGGCTTTTTGCCGGTCGATGATTTGCTGACGCGTGGCAATCGCATTGATCACCTGCTTGCGTCGATCGCGCGCGTCGTTCGTGACGCGGATCAAATACTTTTCGAGATCGTGGGAATAATCCGGGAGCGCGACGTCGTCGACACCCAGCTGTACCCCCGGTGCGCCGGAGAAGCGCTTGTCCGGCGCGGGCGGCCTGGAACAGCTGACCAATCCGCCAATACCCGCCGCAGCGGCGGCGGTGCCGAGGAAGTCGCGGCGCGTGTACCTCAAGCTGTGTGTCCTGAGCAAGATTCGCTATTTCCTGCCCTCGGGCAAGCGCCGCTCCCGCGCGCCGTCGTAGTCCTGATCCTTCGGATCGATCTGCCGCATCGGCGCCTGACGCGACCGTTCTTCGTGCGCATGCGCGATCAGGCCGGGCAGCCGCGAGATGAGAAAAATCGCGTTGCCCAGCTCGTACGCAAAGCCCAGGTCGGCGCTGATCGCGGCGATCGCGCCGTCCACGTTGACCGGCGTCGGCCGCCCGAACTGATCCTTGTGCGCCTCGAGCGCGCGCTCGGTGGCGCGGATCAGCCGCACGTGCTCGCCTTCGAGCTCCAGCTCCAGCGCCATCTGAAACAGCCGCGCGGCCCTGGGGTCGCGCGTGTGGAAACGATGCCCGAATCCGGGTGGCGCCTCGCCCAGCTTGACGCACTCCGCCACGATCGCTTCCGCGGCTTCCGCCATCGTCTTGCCCGCGCGCACGAGCGTCAATCCGCTGTCGAGGAACCGCATGCACGATTCGATGTCGCCGCCGTGGTGCGGTCCGAACGCGAGAATGCCGGCCGCGACGCAGTCCTTGAGCGGGGCGCCGGACGTGGCCACGTTTCTGGCCGCGAGCGTCGACGGCGGCGTGACCCCGTGATCCACCGACGACACGAGAACGGCGTTCAGCATCCGTCCGATCGCGGGCGTCGGCAGCTCGCCCATCAGCAGCAGATACACCGCCTCCGCGAAGCCGAGACGGCCCATCATCTCGTCGAGCGGGTAGCCGCGAATCAGGATCTTGTTCGGCGCGATTTCGGTGAGCGCGCTGTGCCAGTGCTCGGGCTCGGAGCGTGGGCGCGCGCGGCGTTCGGTGTCGGGCGGACGTGGTGGCATATAGAACTCACGATTTCACTGATAACGCGCCACCACAGAGGACGCGTGGGCACGGAGGATCAAACATGGAACCTACAAGATGTTTTCCTCTGTGTCCTCCGTGTCCTCCGTGGTGGAGAAATGATACCGGACCGCGCTAGACAGTCCCGTACAACCGGTCGCCAAAGTCCCCGAGACCGGGGACGATGTACTTGTGCTCGTTGAGCTGTCGATCGACGACGGGCGTATAGATGACGACGTCGGGATGATGCCGCTCGACGAGCGCCACGCCTTCGGGGGCGGCGACGATACAGATCATGCGGATCACGGACGCGCCGGCGCGCTGCAGCAAATCGAGCGCGGCAACGGCGCTGCCGCCGGTTGCGAGCATCGGGTCAATCATCAACACGAAGCTCGAGTCGAGGCGCGCGGGTAATTTGGAATAGTACTGCGACGCCACGGCGGTCATCTCGTCGCGCTGCAGGCCGATATGGCCGACGCGCGCGCCGGGCACGAGCTCGAGCACGGCGTCGAGCATGCCGAGTCCCGCGCGCAGCACCGGCACCACGACGACTTCGCCCGCGACAGAGCGGCCGGGCGCCGGGCTGAGCGGCGTCTCAACCGTCACATCTCGCGTCGGGACATCGCGCAACGCCTCGGCCGCGAGCAGCACGCTGATGCGCGTGGCCGCGCGGCGGAAGTGGTCGGGCCCGGTTCGTTTGTCGCGCAGCGACACCAGCGCGTCGTGCACCAGCGGATGGTCGACGAGGTGGAGCGGCACGCGCCCACTATACAACGACACTCACCGTCACGCTGCGAACCCGACGTACATCGATTCTTTTCGTGAGTGCCTGCCGCCTGCGCGCGTCGGGCCTTTCAGCGAGCTTCGCCGAAGCGCGATGGAGTTGCGGCCGGGCGAAGGGGATAGAATCGCGCACGTATGAAGCTCTTACGGCTCGTCGCAGCAGCGCTCGCGGTGTGGGCCTTCGCACAGCCGCCACGCCGCGCCGTGTCGCTCGTCGTCAATGCCGGCACGGTGATTACGCAGAATGCGGCGCATCGGGTGTTGTCGCCTGGCGCCGTCGCCCTCGACGGCACCGACATCGTCGACGTGGACAGCCCGCAAGAGATTGCGCGAAAGTACGCGGCCGCCGACACGATCAACGCCCGCGACGAGATCGTGTTGCCGGGCCTCATCAACACGCACACCCATGCGCCAATGGTGATGTACCGCGGGCTTGCCGACGATCTCGCGTTGATGGACTGGCTCCAGAAGTACATCTTTCCCGCGGAGTCAAAGACGGTGTCGCCCGAGCTCGTGCGCGTCGGGACGCGCCTGGCGGCGCTCGAGATGATCGAATCGGGGACGACGACATTTGCCGACATGTATTACTTCGAAGAGGAGATCGCGAAGGCGACGGTCGAAGCGGGACTGCGCGGAGTGCTGGGGCAAACGATCATCCAGTTCCCCGTCGCCGATGCGAAGACTCCGACAGAGGGGCTCGCGAGAGCGGAACGGTTCATCAAGGAGTTCAAGGACAACGGCCTCGTGGTCCCCGCGGTCGCGCCGCATGCGTTGTACACGAACGACAAGTCCTCGCTGGTGTTGTCCGCGTCGCTCGCGCGACGATACGGCGTGCCGGTGCTGATCCACTTTGCCGAGTCGGAGGACGAAGTCCGCATCGCGCGCGAACAGTACAAGATGACGCCAACGGGATACCTGGAGTCGATCGGCTTCTGGGGACCGAAAACGCTCGGCGCCCACGGCATCTGGGTGAATGACGACGACATCGCCATTCTGAAGCGGCGCGGCGTTGGAGTGGCGCACAACCCGGAAAGCAACATGAAGCTGGCGAGCGGAGCGGCTCCGGTGACCAAATACCTCGCTGCCGGCGTTGCGCTCGGGCTTGGCACCGACGGGGCCGCCAGCAACAACGATCTCGACATGTTCGAAGCGATGCGGCAGGCGTCGTTCCTCGCCAAGCACGCGGGTCACAATCCGACAGCGGTCCCCGCGCAGACCGCGCTCGACATGGCCACCATGGGCGGCGCGCGCGCGCTGCAGATGGACCGGTTGATCGGGTCGATCGAGGCCGGCAAACGCGCCGACCTCATCACGGTTTCGATGAGCGGGGCACGACAGACACCGATGTACGATCCGGTGTCGCACCTTGTCTACACGACGCGAGGCGACGACGTGAGGACGACAGTCGTGAACGGAAAGGTATTGATGAAAGATCGTCAGGTGCGGACGCTGAACCGCGCGATGGTCATCGCCGACGCGAACCGTCTCGCGCAGCGGGTTCGCGAGGCAGTCGGACGCTAAAACACGGAACGCAGAGCTCAGAGCTCGCAGAAACACTTGGTTCCCAATCAGTACGAGAGAAGTAATCTCTCCGTGTTCCGCGCGCTCTGCGTCGATCGTTGGAAACCCTATGAACCCAGGACGGCAATGTGCGGCAGGTTGCGGTAGTGCTCGGCGAAATCGAGGCCGTAGCCGACAACGAAGCGGTCTTCGATTTCGAAGCCGATGTACTCCACTTTCACGTCCACCTGACGGCGCGAAGGCTTGCTCAGAAGGCACGCCGTCCGCAACTGCCTGGGATTGCGCGCGCGCAGAATGTCCTGCAGGTACGTGAGCGTCAGCCCGGTGTCGACGATGTCCTCGACGATGACGACGTTGCGGCCGTCGAGCGTGGTGTCGAGGTCCTTCAGCATCCGCACTTCGCCCGATGTCGTGGTTCCCTTGGCGTAGCTGGACACGGCCATGAAGTCCAGCGACACGTGGCCGGGCATGTGGCGGACGAGGTCCGACAGGAACACAAAGGCACCTTTGAGCACGGCGATCACATGCAGATCGCCGGGGAAGTCGCGCCGGATCTCGAGCGCCATTTCGGCGACGCGTTTCCGAATCTGATCCTCTGATAGTAGGATTTCCTGCGGCGTCGGGTGCGGCATAGGGCGCCGATCATACTTCAATGAAACGGTTCGACATCATCACGGAGACGGACGCTCGCGTCTTGACGCGTGGCGACACGGTGCTCCTGGCAAAAGGCGGGCACATTACACCGCTCGCGCAGGATACGCTCAAGGAGCGCCGGGTGACGGTCGTCCACGAGGGCCGCGCGTCGGCGGAGGAAGAGGCGCTCGCACCGGCGGCTGACATCCGTTCGATTGCCATCGCGAGCGACCATACCGGAATCAAGCTGCGACAATCGCTCGTGACGTTTCTCAGAGGCCGCGGCCTGGCGGTGCAGGACCTCGGAACCGACGGTCCGGATCCTGTGGACTATCCCGACGTCGCCGCGTCGGTCGGACGCATCGTCGCGCGGGGCGAGGCGGACGGCGGCATCGTGATCGACGGCGCTGGCCTTGGTTCCGCGATTGCGGCGAACAAGATTGACGGCATCCGCGCCGTGATGGCGACGACCGAGACCATCGCGCGCTATTCGCGGGAGCATAACGGCGCGAATGTGCTGACGCTCGGCGCCACGCTTGTCAGCGCGGACGAGGCGCGCGCGATTGTCACGGTGTGGCTCACGACCCCGATGCGGGAGGCGCGGTACATACGGAGACTCGCCAAGGTTCGGGATCTCGAAAGGGGTTAGGGGTTAGGGGTTAGGGGTTAGGGGTTAGGGGTTAGGGGTTAGGGGTTAGGGATTAGGGATTAGGGATTAGGGATTAGGAACTGACGAAGGGAACGCAGAGCCCGCAGAGCATGCAAAAAGGCTTCATCTTGGCGCGATCAGCGAGCTCCGCGTTCGAACGTGAACGATGACGAGAGACGAGATTCAGCGGCTGATCGACCTGATCGTCGGCGAGCTGGCGAGCGCCATCGTGCGGCCGCCAGTGCGGTGCGCGTGTCACTCGGTGGTCGACGACTGCTGCCCGGATCGCTTGCGCGGCGTGCTCGACGCGGGGGCCACGCGCGTCGGGCTGCACGCCACCGGCGGCGCGCCCGCCGGCGTGGCGTCGATGATCGATCACACGCTGCTCAAACCCGACGCGACGCGCATGAACATCGAGGAGTTGTGCCGTGAGGCGGCGCAGTTCAAGTTCGCCACCGTCTGCGTCAACCCCACGTGGGTTGCGCTGTCGGCTCGGTTGCTGGCCGGCAGCGGCGTGGGCGTCTGCTCGGTCGTGGGCTTTCCACTCGGCGCCACGACGCCTGACGTGAAGGGCTACGAAACCCAGCGCGCGATTTTTGACGGCGCGCGCGAAATCGACATGGTCATCAACGTCGGCGCCCTCAAGTCCGGCGACCTCCACATGGTCGAGCGCGACATCGAGGCGGTCACCGCCCCTTGCCGGCAATGCGGAGTGCTCAGCAAAGTCATCATCGAAGCAGCGCTGCTGACCGACGATGAAAAGGTGACGGCGTGCACGCTGGCGAAGGCCGCAGGGGCCGATTACGTGAAGACGTCCACGGGCTTTGGCCCGGGGGGCGCAACCGCCGCCGATGTGGCGCTCATGCGACGTGTCGTCGGCGCGGAAATGGGGGTCAAGGCGGCCGGCGGCGTGCGAGATCTCGAAGGCATGAAGGCCATGATTGCGGCCGGCGCGACGCGCGTCGGCGCCAGTGCGGGCGTAAAAATCGTGCAACAGGCGCGTGGCGAGAAACCTGCAGGGCCAGTCGCCGGCTACTGACGCCGGACTCATCCTTTACACACATTCGGCGGCCAGATTACGATGGACCGGCCAATGAGTTGGCCGCAGTGGCCAATTCCTAGCCTTTGGAGGTATGAGTGGCGGACTTAACTCGGGACGAATTACGGCGGCTCGCGCGTCTGGGCGCGAAAGCGAGGCTCGAGGAGCTTCAGAAAGAAGAAGCGTCCATTCGACGCGCGTTTCCCGACCTCTTTTCGCGGGGAGCGCGGAAGGCGGGCGCGACCGCCGGGGGACGCCGCAGACGCCGCGGCATGTCGGCCGCCGCACGCAAGGCCGTGTCCGAACGGATGAAGAAGTACTGGGCGGCCCGGAGAAAGGCGAAGGCCAAGGCGTAGGGCTGGCTTGAATCGATGCACGATCTGCAAAAACAGACGACGTTGAGTTTCCTGTCCAACCCGAAATAATACGGAAAACGGCCGAGTTCGAACCGCTCTCCCTCTCGCTGAGTTGGCATCGTGTGTGAATTAGGGCAGGAACTATCACACACATGTCAACCGCGAGAGATGCCCTGGGCGAGACGATCCTTGGAATTCAGGAGGTCGTGCGGCGAATCCGCGGTGAGTATCTCGAAATGCCGGGATTGCGACTGACATTCGAGCAGGCGCAGCGGCTCTGGCGGCTCGACGAAACGGCCTGCGAAGCCGTCCTCGGCGCCCTCGTCGACGCCAGATTCCTCGCGCGAACGCGCGACGGCGCATTCATTCGAGACGACGGCAATTCGCCGGTCGGCCGCCCCGGCGCACGCTAGCCTCCGCCTATCCCGCCTCGTCGTCGATCACAGCAGCTGGCGCGACACGCGATGTCGCGTATCACGCATGTCGTCTCCCCGCAGCTCGCGCAACGCGTAGGTCACGAACTGGCGCGCGACCCGTTTCCGCCAGTGCAACGAGTAGTCGGTGTTGTCCATCGGCCGCGCCGGCTGCGCCGCCAGATCGGCCGCCTGCGCGATGGCCCCATCCGTCAACGGCTGGCCGATCAAAGAGCCACCGGCTGCGGTGGCCTCCAGCGGCTGCGACGACACCGCCCCGAGCACGATGCGCGCTTCGGCGACGGTGCCATCGGAATCGATGCGGGCGGCGGCCGCTACCGACAGCACCGGAAAATCGAACGAGCCACGGCGTCTCAGCTTCCAGTACGCGCTCCGCCAGCCGTCAGCCGGCGGGACGTGAACGGCGGTGAGGATCTCATCCGGCCGCCGCGTCAGATAGTGAATGCCGTCGTTGCGATACAGATCCGACAACGCGATGCGCCGCGTCGCCTGTGCGCTCACCAGCGTGATCTCGGCGTGGAGCGCGAGGAGCGCAGGGGCCGTGTCGGTGGACGATACGGCCAGGCAGCGCGGGCTCGACGTGGCCACCCAGCACGTCTCGCCGTCCTTCTTCATGCAGAAGTCGATCGCCTTGCGCCATTCGTAGTTCTGGTCGTAGTAGTTGCAGCGCGTATCGAGACAGAGATTGCCGCCGAGCGTGCCCATGTTCCGCAGGTGAGGCGTCGCCACCTGCGCGGCCGCCTGCCACAACGCGCCGTACGCCGCTCGCACGCGGCTGTTGCGCACGATCTCGCTGAGCGTCACGGCAGATCCGAAGGTCAATCCGTCGCCGCTCGACCCGTTGGCGATGGCGCGCAGCTCCTGGACGCGACGCAAGCCGATCAGGACCCGCGGAACTTGCTGACGGCGTTTCATGTTCGGCAGCAGGTCGGTCCCCCCTGCGACGAGCATCGCGTCACCCGGCGACGACGAGGCGAGCAAATCGGCGGCCTCGCGCACACTGCGCGGCGCATGAAATGTGAAGTAGGGGAGTCGCATCATGACTTTCGAGCCGTCCCGTCTCCGCCTTCCCATGGCGGCGGCACTTGAAGCGGGTCCGGCCAGGCCACCTCGGGGAAGCGGGTCGGGCCGACCCGCCCTGGCTTGCCGGCCGCCTTGGCATCGAGCGCTTTCAGGATCTTTTCAGGCGTGATCGGTACTTCATCGATGCGGACGCCGACCGCGTCGTATACGGCGTTGGCCACCGCAGGCATCACGGGTAGCAGCGGACCCTGGCCGACTTCCTTCGCGCCGAACGGTCCTCGCGGGTCGGGGTTCTCGATCAGTTCCGTGAACACCTGGGGCATGTCGAGCGTCGTCGGACTCTTGTATTCGAGCATCGACGGAAACCTGTGCACCAATGCATGCGAAAGCCGCGGCGGGAGTCGGCGGAACACCTGTTCCTCCATGAGCGCTTCGCCAAGCGCCATGTACACGCTTCCTTCGACTTGGCCTCGGACGAGCGCCGGATTCAGCGCGCGGCCGATGTCGTGTGCAATCCACACACGCGGCACGTGAATCCACCCCGTGGTTGAATCGACTTCGACTTCCACGACGGCGGCGGTGTACGAGTAGGTGGGCGAGGGTCCGACGCCGCCGCCCTTGAAGCGTGCGGCTGAGCGTGGCGGGGTGTACGAACCTGTCGTCCCGATGGTGCCGAACGTGGCTTCGGCGAGGCAGACCGCTTCAGCAAACGACACGCCGGCATCAGAATTCCCGGCGTCGAAGACGCGCCGCTCGGCGAAGACAAGCCGATCCTTTGGCACGGCGAGCTTCTTCGACATCGCGGCGGCCAGCAGCTCGCGCGCGCGCTCGGCCGCCTGAATTGCGGCGTTTCCCATCATGAGCGTGACGCGGCTCGAATACGAGCCGAGATCGACCGGCGTCAGGTCCGTGTCGCCGGTAATCGCGCGGATGTCGATCGGCTCAATGCCCAGCACCTCCGCCACGCACGCCACCAGCACATCGTCGGATCCCTGACCGATCTCCGTCGCGCCGCAGAAGGCGGTGACGCCACCACTGCGGTCGAGCTTCAGCTGCACGCCGGAGTGCGGCATGTCGTTCCAGTAGATTGCGAGGCCTGCGCCGGACAGATAAGACGAGCACGCCAGGCCCACGCCGCGCCCGAATGGCAGGCGGCGGAACGTGTTCGTCCAGTCGGAGGCCGCGGTGACGTGACGGATGCATTCGGACAGACCGATCGTGCCGACGTGCAGGTAGTTGGCGGTGAGCGTTTCGGGCCGTTCGACGATGCGCAGTCGCAGATCGGCGGGATCGATCGCCAGCGCTTCGGAGATCTTGTCGAGCTGAATCTCCTGGCCGAAACGGCTCTGTGGCGTTCCGTGTCCGCGCTTGGGGCCGCATGGCGGCTTGTTCGTGAAGACGCGGCAGCCTTGGAACTGGTACGCGGGAATGTGATACGTGACCGTCTGCAGCGCGCCGGTGTAGAACGTGCTGGCGACTCCGTATGACCCGTAGGCGCCGCCGTCGAGAATCGTCTTCACGTGCATGCCGGTAATCGTTCCGTCGTGCTTCACGCCGGTCTTGAAGCGCATCAGTACCGGATGGCGTCCGCGATGGCAGTAGAACACTTCTTCGCGCGTGAGACAGATCTTCACGGGCCGATCGAGGAGGAGCGCGGCCTTCGCGACGACGACCTCGTGGTTGAACGGGTCGCTCTTGCCGCCGAAGCCGCCGCCATTGGGCGTTGCGATGACGCGGATGTGCGCGGCGGGCAGGGTGAGCGCCTTCGCCAACGCACGGTGCACGTAATGAGGCGTCTGCGTGCTCGACCACAGCACGAGCTTGCCGTCGGGGTCCAGTGCCGCCACGGCCGCGTGTTGCTCGATGGGAAGATGGGTGTTGCCCTCGTAGAAGAACGTGTCTTCGAACACGCGATCGGCGTCGCCGAACGCCTGCTCGACGTCGCCGAACGCCAGCGACACGAGCTTGTGCACGTTACCCGCGTCGCCGTACTCGTGAATCCGCGGTTCGGCGTGCGCCAGGCTGTCGGCGGGCCCGCTGAACGTGCGCAGCGGCTCGTACACGACATCGATGAGATCGAGCGCCTCGAACGCGGTCAGCTCGTCGCGTGCAACCACGGCGGCGACGGGGTCGCCCACAAAACGCACACGCTCGATGGCGAGCGCGTGTTCGTCCTGGCTGACCGGCAGAATCCCGTACGCGATTGGAAAATCCTTGCCGGTGAGGACCAGGTGCACGCCCGGGTGGGCACGTGCCCGGGAGGTGTCGATGCTGGTGATGCGGGCGTGCGGAGACGTGGAGCGGAGGAGCTTACAGTGCACCATCCGCGGCAGCATGATGTCGTCGGCAAACTTCGTCTGCCCGGTGACTTTCGCACGGCCGTCCACGCGACGGCGCGGCGCGCCGATGATTCGGGTCTTCGGCAGGCTCATCGCGCCGACTCCTGGGCGATCGCCGCTTCGACGGCTTCAAAGATTTGCTGATAGCCGGTGCAGCGGCAGAGACAGCCTGACAATGCGTCCTTGATCTGGTCGCGTGTCGGATGCGGGTGTTCGTCCAGCAGCGCCTTCGCCGTCACCAGGAATGCCGGCGTGCAATAGCCGCACTGCGCGGCGCCGAGGTCGGCGAAGGTCTCCTGCAGCGGATGGAGCCGGCCGTCGGCGGCGAGGCCCTCGACCGTCGTCACCGTCCGGCCGTCGCAATCCACGCCGAGGACGAGGCAGGAGAGGACGGGCTGGCCGTCGAGCAACACCGCGCAGGCGCCGCATTCGCCAAGCTCGCACCCATGTTTGGTGCCGCACAGGTTCAGGTCCTCACGAAGGACCTCGAGCAGCGTTTTGTACCCGGAGAACGCGACCTCGCTTGGTTCGCCGTTGACGGTCAGTGCGATGGCGATGTGTGGTGTCATTGGATTGACTCGTGAGCCCCGCGACGGCGTAATCGGCGACGAGGGCGGCCACGTGCTCGGGCGTCTCGGATGCGTCGGGCCGAAACCAGTGCGCCGTCCAGTTGAGCGCTCCCAGGAAGGCGCGCGTCGCGATCGTGGCGTCGGTCGCCCGCAGCTGCTTGCGGCGGATGCCCGCCGCCACGAGCGCCCGCACACCGCGCTCGTAGCGATCGCGCTTGTCGATAATCCGCGACCGCAGGCGCGGCGGCAGCGCGCCGACCTCGAGATGGGCCGCGGAGCCTTCGACCTCGTCGACCAGGCAGAGGACGTGCGCCGTTGCGAGGTCCCGCAAACGCTCCGCGAGCGGCGCGCCGATGCGCTGCGCACTCGACAACGCGACGAGCAGCTGGTCGAGCGTGCGGTCCTGGCAGAAGAACAGGATCTCGTCCTTGCCGCGGAAATAGTGATACAGGTTGCCGGGAGAGAGGTCGGCGGCCACCGCGATGTCGCGCATGCCGGCGGCCGCGAAGCCGCGCGCGCGGAAGACCGTCGCCGCGGCCTTCAGGATGGCCACGCGCCGGGCATCGGCGCGACGTGAACGCCGGTTCAAAAAATGAACCACCGTTCAATTCTACGCGCTGCCACGGGCCGGTCAAGCGGTTTGTAAGGAAAGCCTTACGAACCGCTCTCAACCGAAGCCAGCGCCATATAATCGACGCGTGCGCTGGTTCAGATACGCTGCGGCGGCGCTGGCGGTGGTCGTCGTCGTGGGCGCGCTGCAGGCGGCCTCGGTCGACGCGGCCGGCGTGGCGGCGCCCCTTCTGCTTCTGGACGTCGTCGTGGTCGCACGCCTGTTCGGCACCGGGCCCGCGCTCGTCGCCGCGGCGGTCGGCGCCTGCGCCTATTCCTATTACTTCCTGCCGCCCGAGGGATTCGGCATCGAGGATCCGGAGGACTGGATTGCGTTCGTCACCTTCACAGTGACCGCCGTTGTGGCCGGCGAGCTCGCATCGCGCGCGCAGCGGCGGACCGCGGAGGCGCAGGCCGGGCGCCGGGAGATCGAGCGGCTATATCAGGAGCTACAGGGCGCGTTCGAGCGCGCCAGCGAGGCGGAGGCGGCGCGCCGCAACGAACAGCTCAAGTCGGCGCTGCTCGACGCGCTCACGCACAACCTGCGGACCCCGTTGACGGCCATCAAGGCGGCCGTGACGGCGCTCATTCGCGCGGGCAGCTGGACCCCGGATTCCGAGCTGTCGGGGGAAGGCCGGCGCGAGCTGCTGCAGGTGATCGACGAGGAATCGGATCGCCTGAATCGATTCATCGAGGGGTTATCGCGCTCCGACGATGCGGAGCACGTGCCGCCGCTCCATCTGCGCGCGGTCGAGGCCGGCGACATCATTCAGGCCGGGCTGACTCGCGCCGACGCGCTCCTTCGGGATCACCGGGTCGTCGTTGCGATGGACCGCGACCTGCCGAGTCTGTCGGTCGACGCGGCGTCGATCCGCGAAGTGATCTACATCCTGCTCGACAATGCCAGCAAGTACGCGCCGATCGGGACAGCGGTAACGGTAAAGGCCAGCCGCGACGATGACCGGCACGTGCGCATTACCGTCTCTGACGAAGGCCCGGGGATTTCCGCCGACTTGCACGAACGGGTCTTCGAGAAGTTCTTTCGCGTGCCGGGACGCGAGCCCTACGATCCGCGGCGCGGCGGCATCGGCCTCGGACTGCCGATCGCCAGGCGGCTGGTCGAGGCCCAGGCCGGCCGCATCGGGATCGACCGGTCCGAAGCCGGCGGCACGTCCGTGACCGTGATTCTCCCGGTGACGAGCGAGGCGCCCGAGCCGGAGCGGCCGATGGCCGTCGCCGGCGAGTTGGCAGACAAATGATGGAGTGGAACACATGATGGCGACCACCGCTGAAAAATCGCGGGTGCTCGTTGTGGACGACGAACCCCAAATCACACGCGTGCTGCGGACCGTGCTGAGCAGCCAGGGCTACCAGGTGCAGACCGCCGCAGAGGGAGAGGCGGCGCTGGTGCACTTCGCCGAATGGCGGCCTGAACTCGTGATCACTGATCTGTACATGCCGCGCATGGACGGCATCGAGCTGTGCCGGCGCATCCGCACGATGTCGACGGTGCCCATCATCGTGCTGTCGGTGAAGGGAGAGGAGCGGACGAAGGTCGAGGCGTTGGACTCCGGCGCCGACGATTACGTCACGAAGCCGTTCGGCATCGACGAGCTGCTCGCGCGCGTGCGCGCCGCCTTGCGTCGCGGGGGCGGCGAGGCGGAGATCGGCTCATTCGAGGTGGGCGATTTCCGGGTGGACATGGAGAGTCGGCGAGTGCACGCACGCGGGCAGGAGGTCCGCTTGACGCCGAAGGAGTTCGACCTGTTCGTCTACCTCGCGCGTCATCCGAACCGCGTGATCGGCCACCGAACGCTGCTCGAAGCCGTCTGGGGTGAGGCGTCGCAGGAGCAGCCGGAATACCTGCGCGTCTTCATGGGACAGCTGCGCAAGAAGCTGGAGCCCGACCCCTCCAACCCGCGCTATCTCGTGACAGAGCCCTGGGTGGGTTATCGATTCAATCCGAACGGGTAGAGTCGCCGGGCGTTCCCCTACTCGCACCGCAGCGCGAGCATCGGATCGATCCGGCTGGCCCGATGCGCGGGAATCAAGCCCGCAGCCGTGGACACGATCGTCAGGAGCAACACCGTCCAGCCGGCGATCATCGGATCGCGCGGCTGGATCCCATAGAGCTGCGAGGCGACGAACCGTCCGAGCGCCATCGCGGT
>Ga0137369_10002337_pt1 | contig 19409 bp, 19 predicted proteins | sample SagtaG_12_FD_104918 | JGI IMG/M metagenome (GOLD analysis project Ga0137369, IMG submission 104918) | Vadose zone soil microbial communities from Sagehorn Ranch, Mendocino, California, USA - Sage1_L_113_16 metaG | ecosystem: Environmental > Terrestrial > Soil > Vadose zone | place: USA... | reverse complement strand
TGCCTTGTGCGATCGGACGTAGCGTTCGCGGTCGAGCTCGGCGCGGCAGCTCTTGCAGATGGACTGATGCCCATCCTTGCGCGCACGGTTCAGGTGGAACTGGGCTAGCGACTTCGTCGACGCGCACCGCGGACACCGCTTCATCGCGCAATGATACATCCGTTCGATATCAGGAATTGCATCAAAGCGGTCGCAGGGCGCGCGTGCGGCGAAGCAGATCACCTGCGACACTTGTCATCGCGACCGCATCCGCGCTGAGGGGGAAGGCGCTTGTTCGCAGCCTGGGGTCGTTTCGTCCATGCCTTCCGCTGGCCCGTCCTGATCCTGTCCGCGCTCCTGCTCGTCGGATCCGGTTTCGTCGTCGCGCAGGGCGCGAAGCTCGAGAGCGGCGGGTTCATCGAGACGGCCGAGTCCGGACGCGCGTCGCGTCTCATCGAGCGCGAGCTCCCGACCGCCGGGACGGCGACCTTCACGCTGATCTACTCGAGCCCGAACCTCTCCGCGAAGGATCCGCAGTTCCGCGCCGAGGTCGAGCGGTCGCTCGCGCCGCTCAAGGCCGACCCGCGCGTCGACACGATCCGCACCGCGTACGACGGGTCGATCCCGGATCCGACCACGGTCATCTCGAAGGACGGGCACGCGACCGCGGTCAGCGTCGCGGTGAAGGACGTCCTCACGGTCGCGCGCGACTACTACCCCGAGCTCCGCGCGCTCGTCCGCTCGGACACGCTGCAGATCCAGGCGACGGGCGTCCTCGCGATCGTGAACGGCTTCAACGTCGTCCTGCAGGACGACCTCCGCCGCGCCGAGACCGTGTCGCTCCCGCTCGCGGCGATCCTCCTGCTCATCGTGTTCGGCACGCTCGTCGCCGCGTTCATCCCGCTCGGCGTCGGTGTGCTCGCGGTCGTCGCGGGCATCGCCGGGATGTTCCTGCTCACGCGCCTCACCGACGTCTCGATCTACGCCGAGAACGTCGTGACGCTCATCGGCCTCGGTGTCGCGATCGACTACTCGCTCTTCATCACGAACCGGTTCCGCGAGGAGCTCCACCGCGGGCTCTCGACCGAGGACGCGATCGCACGCGCCGTGTCGACGGCCGGCCGCGCGATCACGTTCTCGGGGCTCACCGTCGCGATCGGCCTCACCGGGATGCTCTTTTACGAAGGCACGTACCTCTCGTCGATGGGCCTCGCCGGAGCGATCGTCGTCGCGAGCGCGGTGTTCTACGGCCTCACGTTCCTGCCCGCGCTCCTCTGCGTGCTCGGGAAGCGCATCGACCTCGGCCGCGTGCCGATCATGCAGGGCGGCGGGACCGGCCCGGGCCTCTGGCACCGGCTCGCGACGGCGGTGATGGCGCGGCCGATCACGGTCCTCGTCCCCGTCGTTGCCGTGATCCTGATCATGGGCTCGCCGTTCCTGCGCCTGCACCTCGCGAACGGCGACGTGACCATGATCCCGAAGCACGAGGAGGCGCGCGCCGGTTACGACCGCCTCGTCGACGACTTCCCGGGTGCCGGCCAGACGCACATCTCGGTGGCCGTCCGCTACGACGCCGAGCCGCTCGCGGCCGACCACATCGGTCCGCTCGTCGATCTACAGAAGCGGCTCGAGGCCGTCCCCGACGTGCAGCGTGTGCAGAGCGTCGTCGGGCTCGACGCGCGCCTCGGGCCGGCGGAATACACCGCGCTGTACTCGCTCCCCGCCGACCGCCGCCCGCCGCAGATCCAGGCGCTCGTCGCGACGATCGGCCAGCCGCGGCTCGATGCCGCGGTGCGCGCGACGATCGGTCCGCACATCGTCGTGTACGACATCGTCACCGGGAAGCCGGCGTACAGCGACGAGGCGCATGCCATCGTCCGCGCGGCGCGCGCGCTGCCCGCCCCCGCCCGCTCGGAGAAGCTCGTCACGGGATTCAGCGCCATCGACCTCGACACGGTCGCGTACATCGGCGACCACACGCCGGCGGCCGTCGCGTACGTCGTGCTCGCGACCATCGTCGTCCTCTTCCTCCTGCTCGGCTCGATCGTGCTCCCGGTCAAGGCAGTCGTGATGAACCTGCTCTCGATCAGCGCGTCGTTCGGCGCGCTCGTGTGGGTCTTCCAGGAGGGCCACCTCGCGGACACGCTGGGCTTCACGGCGTCGGGCGGGATCGATCCGACGCTGCCCGTGATCATGTTCTGCACGATCTTCGGCCTGTCCATGGACTACGAGGTCCTCCTGCTGTCGCGGATCCAGGAGGAGTACGCGCGGAGCGGCGACAACACGCGCGCGGTCGCGGAGGGCCTCGAGCGCAGCGGCCGGCTCATCACCGGCGCGGCCGCGATCATGGTCGGCGTGTTCTCGGCGTTCGGCCTCGCGGAGATCCTCATCATCAAGGCGCTCGGCCTCGGCATGGCGCTCGCGGTCGCGATCGACGCCACGCTCGTGCGCGCGCTCGTCGTTCCCGCGACGATGCGGCTCCTCGGGCGTGTGAACTGGTGGGCCCCGGGCCCCCTCGCGCGGCTCTACCGGCGCATGGCGCTCGGCGAGCGCGAGGCGGGCGGCATGGCGCCCATCCCGGTCCCGACGGATACGCCCTAGCGACGAAGCGGCGCGCACAATGCGCGGCGTGCAGGAAGGAGCCGCGCTCCGTCCGCTCGGCGTCGGCGACATCGTCGACCGCGTCTTCGCGATCTACCGCGCGCGGCCGCTCATGTTCCTCGCGATCGCCGCGATCCCATACCTCCTGCTCGCCCTCGTCCTCGGCGTGCTGAGCGTGACGCTCGGGGGCAGCGCGCTCATCGCGCTCGCGCCCCTCATGACCGGCGACGTGTCGCCCGGGACGTTCCAGTTCGACCGGTTCGCGCCGATCCTCGGCACGCTGCTCCTCTTCCTCGTCCTCGTCGTGATCGCCGCGCTCGCCGTCAGCCTCATGCAGAGCGCGTCGCTCATCGCCGCGATGGCCGCGCGCTACATGGGGAAGGAGACGACCGTCGGCACGGCGCTCGGGCTCGGCCTGCGCCGCTCGTTCGACCTGTTCGTCATGGGGCTGCTCGCATTCCTCGCCTTCTGCGCCATGTGGATCGCGCTCGTCCTCCTGATGGTGTTCACGCGCGAGTGGTGGTCGTTCCTCGTCGGGATCCTCGGCGGGGTCGTCGCGACGGTGTACCTCGCCGTGTCGTGGATGGTGTCGCCCGCGGTCGCGATCCTCGAGGAGGCCGGACCGGCGACCGCGCTCAGCCGGGCGTGGACGCTGTCGGGCGGCAACCGCTGGCGCATCCTCGGCCTCATCGCGCTCCTCGCCGTGCTCCAGATCGTCCTGTCGTCGCTGCTCTCGTTCGTGCTCGTCGCGTCGTTCGCGACGGACCAGACGGTGCAGCTCGTCCTGCAGCAGGCGGTGAACCTGCTCGCCACGATCGCGTGGGCGCCCGTCTACTGGGGCACCTTCGCGGTCCTGTACTACGACCTGCGCGTGCGTCGCGAGGCCTTCGACCTCCAGGTCGCGGCGGAGGCGCTCCCGCGCGCTACCTAGCGGTCCTCCTGACGATCGCCGCGGGCCTCGCGCTGCAGGCGACCCTGGCCGACGCGGACACGCTCGACCGCCGCGCGTACGCATCCCGGGTGAGCGACGCGCGTGCCGCGCTCGTCCTCGCGCGGCAGGCACGCACTGACGCGCGCCAGCCGCTCGTCGACCGCGCGCGCGCGCTGCTCCGCGAGACGACGGCGCTCCGCCTCGACGACGGGACGACCGTGACGGTCGACGACCATGCGCTCGCGGCGCGGCTCGACACGAGCGACACCCGCCTCGACGCAGCCATCGCCGACCTCGCGGCGCTCGCGCGCATCGCGTCGTCGCCCACCATCCCGATCGACACGGCCGCCGCCGATGCACAGCTGCGCCAGCTCGTCGGCGAGCACCGCGCGCTCGGCGGACAGGTCTCGTTCATCGACCTGCTCTCGCGCTGGCTCACGCGCACGGTGTCGGGGCTGGCCGGCGCTCCGCCCGATCCGCGCATCGTGATCGTGACCGCGGGCGGCACGGGGCTCGCCATCCTCCTCGTCGTCCTCGCGCTCATCGGGCGCGACCTGCGCGAGCGCTTTCGCCGAGAGGTCATCCTCCCCGAGCTGATCGCGGCCCGCGCCGCGGATCCGCTGGAGCATCTCCGCGCCGCCGAGGACGCGATCCGCGGCGGCCGCGCGCGCGACGCGATCCGCGCGCTCTACCTCTACGCGCTCGCGACGCTCGCGGCGCGCGAGGCCATCCGCTACGACCCCTCGCTCACCGACCGCGAGATCCTCGCGCGGGCGCGCACGATCCCCCACGCCGAGGCGCTGCGCGACCTCGTCGAGCTGCACGAACGCGTGTCGTACGGCCTCCGCGAGGCACGGACGGACGACGCCGAGCGCGCTCGCGCGCTCGCGATGCGGGCGGTGGCGTGATGATCGCGTCGGTCCGGCGCGTGAACCTGCTGTACCTCGTCGCCGCGGCGCTGTTCATCGCGACGCTCGCGTTCTCGGCCGTCACGTCGCGCGGCGAGGAGACGGGCCTCTCGCGCAGCGCGTCGGTCCTCGACGAGGGCCCGGGCGGCGCTGCGGTCCTGCGGCGGTGGCTCGATGGCCTCGGGGTCCGCACGCGGGTCCTCTCGGGCGAGCGCTTCGCGCCGAGCGTCCAGAACGAGAAGGTCGTCCTCGTCCTCGGCGCGACCGAGCCGCTGACGCCCGCGGACGTCGCGGCGCTGCGCGACTTCGCGTCGCGCGGAGGGACGGCGGTCGTCGCGACCGAAGCGGGCGCGAGCGAAGCGCTGCTGCTCGACGCGCTCGGCGTGCGGCTCACGACGTTCGCCGCGGCGGGCGAGGACGAGGTCCTCGGCGCGTTCGCGGCGGCGACGGGCGCGCATCGCATCTCGATCGACCGCGCGCGCGAGATCGACCCAGGCGCCCGTGGGATCGACGTCGCGCGCACCGCACGCGCGCCGCTCGCGGTGGTGGTCCGCGAAGGCAGCGGCGCGGTGTACGTCGTCGGCACCCTTTCGCCGTTCCTCTCGGGCCAGATCGGCGACGCCGAGAACGGACGCTTCGTGCTCGCCCTGATCGATGCCGCGCTCCGCGGCGGCGGCGCGGTCGCGTTCGACGAGTACCACCACGGGGCGCACCCGGCGCCGGACGTGCTCGCGATCCTCGAGCGGACGTGGCCGGGGCGCGCGCTGCTCATCGCGGGCGCGCTCGTGTTCGTCTACGTCCTCCTCACCGGTCGCCGCCTCGGATCGCCGCTCCCGCTCGAGCATCGTCCCGCGCGCTCGAGCCTCGACCACGTCCGCGCGTTCGCGGGCCTGGTGCGCCGCTCGGGCCACGCCGAGATCGCCCGCGAGCGACTGCGCCGCGAGCTGCGCGCGGGCATCGCGCGGACCGTCGGCATGGACCCGCGCGCGCCGGTCGAGCGGATCCTCGGCGCGTTCGCGCAGGTGAGCCCCGAGCGCGCGGCCGAGGCACGCGAGATCGACGCGCTCCTCGCGCGCCGCTTGCGCGAGGCGGACCTGCTCCGTAGCGTGCGGCGCATCGACTCGTTGCTGCGGCCCGAGAAGAGCACGCCATGACGGCGACGCAGATGGCCGTGCGCGATCTCGCCGCGCGCTTCGCCGCCGAGGTGCACCGCATCGTCGTCGGACAGGACGAGACCGTGCGTCTCGCGCTCATCGCGCTCCTCCTCTCGGGGCACGTCCTCATCGAAGGCGTGCCGGGCACGGCGAAGACGCTCCTCGCGCGCACGATCGCGCGCCTCCTCGGCGGATCGTTCAAGCGCATCCAGTTCACGCCCGACCTCATGCCGAGCGACGTCGTCGGCACGACCGTGTTCGAGATCGCCACGAGCTCGTTCCGCATCCGCCGCGGGCCGGTCTTCGCGAACGTCGTTCTCATCGACGAGGTGAACCGCGCGCCCGCGAAGACGCAGTCCGCGCTCCTCGAGGCGATGGAGGAGCGGCAGGTGACGCTCGAGGGCGAGGCGCTGCCGCTGCCGGACCCGTTCCTCGTGCTCGCGACGCAGAACCCGGTCGAGTACGAGGGGACGTATCCGCTGCCGGAGGCGGAGCTCGACCGCTTCCTCTTCAAGGCGGTCGTGCGCTATCCCGAGCCCGCCGAGGAGCGCGCGATCCTCCGCGCGCACGACCGGCGCGTCCCGCTGGCGGACATCGCGGTCCTCGAAGCCCTCCCGAGCGGGACGCTCGCGGCGGCGCGCGCCGAGACCGACGCCGTCACCATCGCGGACGCGGTCCTCGACTACGTCGCGCGGATCGTCGAGACGACGCGGACGTCGCCGGACGTCCTCCTCGGCGCGAGCCCGCGCGCCGGCGTGCACCTCATGCGCGCGGCGAAGGCCGCCGCGGCCATCGAGGGCCGCGACTTCGTCACGCCGGACGACGTGAAGGCGCTCGCGCTGCCCGCGCTCCGTCACCGCGTCGTGCTGAAGGCCGAGGCCGAGATCGAAGGCCTCGACGCCGACGCGGCCATCCGCCGTGTCCTCGCCCGTCTCGACGTCCCCCGTTAGGGGGCGGCTCGGCGACCTCGTCCCCATCCCGCGTCCCCGGCTGCTCGCGCTCGCGCTCGTCGCCGTCCTGCCGCTCGCGCTCGGCGGCATCTCCGGCGCGTTCGTCGCGCTCAGCGCGGCGCTCGCCGCGATGACCCTCGCGCTCGTCGCGATCGACGTCCGCGCGACGCCCGCACCGCGGCAGCTGCCCGTCCGGCGCATCGCGGAGCCGCAGCTGTCGATCGGCGTGCCGAACAGGGTCGATCTCCGCGTCGCCAATCCGTACACGCGCGCGCTGCGCATGATCGTTCGCGACGACGTGCCGTCCGGCATCGACGTGGATCGGCGCCGCACGGAGCTCGAGGTCGGTCCGGGCGCCGAGGCGGAGGTGACATATGCCGCGCGCCCGCTCCATCGCGGCACGTTCCGCTTCGGCGACGTGCACCTGCGCGTGCGCGGGCCCTTCGAGCTCATCGACCGTCAGGGCCGCGTCGCCGCGGCGGCCGAGGCGCACGTGTATCCCGATCTCCACGAGGTCCGCCGCTACGAGGTGAGCCTGCGCCGCGGCCTCGCGTACGACGCCGGTCAGCGCCGCGCGCGCCTCGCGGGCGGGGGCGGCGTCTTCGAGCGGCTCCGCGAGCACCAGCCCGACGACGACCCGCGCGCGATCTCGTGGAAGGCGACGGCGAAGCGCGGGCGGCCGATCAGCGTCGAATTCGAGACGGAGCGGCAGCAGCGCGTACTCATCCTCCTCGACGCGGGCCGGATGATGTCGAGCACCGTCGGTGGCCTGACGAAGCTCGACCACGCCGTGAACACCGCCCTCATGCTCGCGTACGTCGCGACGGCGAAGGGGGACGAGGTCGGCCTGCTCGGCTTCGCCGACGAGGTGCGGTCGTACGTCGTGCCGCGGCGCGGCCGCAAGCAGTTCCTCCGGATCACCGAGGAGCTGCGCCGCATCGACGTCACGACGAGCGAGCCCGATCCGCAGCGCGCGTTCGAGTTCCTCCGCGCGCGCGCGGCGCGCCGGTCGCTCGCGGTCCTCTTCACCGACCTCGTGAGCGAGGACGCGTCACGCGCGCTCGTCGCCGCGGTCACGCGCCTCGCGGGGAACAACGTCGTCCTGTGCTGCGTCCTCGCGGATCCGCACCTCGCCGAGGTCGCCGCGCGCTCGCCGGCATCGAGCCAGGAGCTGTACGAGCGCGTCGTCGCCCAGACCGTGCTCGAGGCGCGCGCGAAGGCGCTCGCGACGCTGCGCCAGCGCGGCGTGCACGTCGTCGACGTCCCGGCCGAGCGCCTGACCGTCGCGACGATCCAGCGTTACCTGGAGCTGAAGAAGCGCGTCATGTGAGACACGTGCCGGGCCGAGGTCGCTCAGCCGGTAGCGCGGGCCGCTCTGCCGGCGAGCAGGACGTACGCCCAGAGCGCCGCACCCGTCGCGGAGCCGACGAGCAGCTTCGCCCAGACCGGCAGGAGCGTCGGCGACACGAACGCCTCGATCGCTCCCGCGACGGTGAGCACCGCGACCGTCAGCAGGACGATGCGGATCGCGCGCTCGCCGGCGAGGCGGAGCGCGTCGCGGCGTCGCAGGTCGCCGGGATGGAGCATCGCCCATGCGATCTGCAGGCCCGCGCCCGCCGAGAGGACGATCGCCGAGATCTCGAGGAAGCCGTGCGCGAGGACGAACGTGAGCAGCGCGCCCGCGCCCTCGGTCCCCTGCAGGACGGCGAAGGTCGCGCCGAGCGTCGCGCCGTTCAGCACGAGCACGATCAGCGTCAGCACGCCCGCGGTCGCGCCGCCGGCGAACGCGACGACGGCGACGCGGACGTTGTTCGCGACGATCAGCGGCCCGGCGATGGGCCGCAGCTCGAGCGGGATCTCGCCGCCCGGGCGCCGCTGCGCGAGCTGCTCCTTCGCCTCCTCGGAGAGCGTGGCCGCCGCGACGTCGGGCGCGAGGATGCCCGCCGCGTAGCTCACGATCGCCGGCAGGAACAGCGCCGCGAGCGCGACGAGCGTGAACGGCGCCGCGGCGCGGACGGTGGCCGGCACGTCGTGCGCGACGAAGCGCCGGAAGCGCCGCGCGCTGGTCGGTGCCTCGCTGTACACGAGCGCGTGCGCAGCGGCGACGAGGTCGTTGAGCCGCTCGGTCACGACGTCGCGCGGGTGGTCGCGCCGCGCGATGGCGAGGTCGCTCGTCGTCACGCGATAGAGCTCGCCGAGCTCGAGGACCTCGTCGGCACCGAGCCGGGACACGCGCCCGCGCGCATCCGCGACGAGCTGCGCGAGCCGCGCCCACCGCGCGCGCCGATCCTCGACGAACCGGTCGACGGAGCGCACTGACCGCATGGACGCCGAACGTAGCATCGACAGGTGATCCAGCTCGGCCGGCTGGAGGTCGAGACGCCCGACCACGTCGTGCTGCGGTACGACCTCGCCGGGGGTGGCAACCGCGGGTTCGCGGCGCTGGTCGACTTCGCGATCGCGACGTTCCTCGTGTTCGGGATGCTCGCGGCGTGGTCCCTCTTCCAGGACCTCCTCCCGCGCCGCATCTTCTTCTCGACGCAGGGGCTGTTCGTCACGGTCACGCTGCTCGTCGGCTGGTCGTACTTCATCGTCCTCGAGTGGCTGTGGGAAGGACGCACGCTCGGGAAGCGGATCTTCGGCCTTCGTGTGATCACGGCGGACGGGTCGCCCGCGTCGTTCACGGCGGTCCTCATCCGCAATCTGGTGCGGATCGTCGACTTCCTGCCGGCGTTCTACGGGATCGGCCTGCTCGCGATCGTGGTCTCGTCGCGCTCGCAGCGCCTCGGCGACCTCGCGGCGGGCACCTTCGTCGTGCGCGCGCCGCGGCCGCGCATCGACATGGTCGCGCTCCGGACCGTGGCGAGCGCCGACGGGCCGCAGGTCGAGCTGCGCGGCCTGCCGGCCGAGATGCAGCGGCTCGTGCGGGAGTTCGTCGCGCGCGAGCGCGCGCTCTCGGAGAAGGACCGGCGCCGCGTCGCCGCGAGCATCGCGAGCGCCCTCCGGGCGCGCGAGCCCGAGCTGGTCGCCCAGGACGACGTCGAGCTCATCCGCGCCGTCGCGCGGTCGCTGCGGGCCAGCGGCGATGCCAGCCCGGCGGTGGAGCGGCGCTGATGGACGCCGTCCTCGTCGCGCTCGGCGTCGTGATGCTCGTCGCGCTCTTCCTGCTCTCGGGCTCCGGCGGCCGCGAGGACACGCGGATGCGCTCGCGGTGGGACGTGATGTTCGAGCGGGAGTCGCGCGAGCTGCGCCGTACCGACGCGACCGGCGTCCTTCGCTGCCGCAGCTGCGGGGCGAGCGGCAGCGAGAGGGCTGGCTCCTGCCCGCGCTGCGGAGCCGGCCTCTAAGGGGCTTTCGGCACCTTGCAGGCACCTGCCACCGCGTAAACTGGGAGTGACAAAGACCCTCCCCTGGGGGAGGGGGTACCCGGAGGAGACCTGTGGTAGAGCTGACCTACAAGGTGCCGGCCATCCACTGCGCCGGCTGCGCGGCGACGATCGGGGACGCGCTCGAGCCCGTCGAGGGCGTCGAGTCGACGGACGTGGACACCGAGGCCAAGACCGTGCGCGTCCGCGGCAACGTCGAGGACCGCGTGATCCGCAAGGTCCTCGCGGCGTCGGGATACCCGCCGGCCTGATCGTGGCGGTACAGGAAGCAGAGCGGCGCGCCGTCCCGCCGGAGCCCGCCGGTCCCGCAAAGCGAGATCTCGTCGTCACCGGCATGACGTGCGCGTCGTGCGTCGCGTCGGTCGAGTCCGCGCTGAGCGCGGTGAAGGGCGTCGAGTCCGCCGACGTCAACCTGGCGACAGAGCGCGCCACGGTCCGGTTCGACGCGACGCAGGTCGAGATGCCGGCGCTCGTGCGCGCGATCGAGCGGGCCGGATACGGCGCGCTCCCCATTTCGGAGGACGAGCGCGAGCGCGCGGTCGAGGAGGAGCGCGAGAAGGACCTCCGGCTCGCGCAGCTCCGTTCGCTGCGCCGCCGGCTCATCGTCTCGCTCGCGCTCGGCGCGGCGACGATGGCGCTCGCCATGGCCGACCTCGTGTTCCCGGCACTCATGGAAGCGACCTGGAAGCCGTACGCCCTCTTCGCGCTCGCGACGCCCGTCCAGGTCTGGGGCGCGGCGCCGTTCTACCGCAATGCCTGGTCCGCGGCGCGTCATCGCATGACGAACATGAACACGCTCGTGGTCGTCGGCACGACGGCGGCGTACGGGTTCTCGGTCTTCGCAACGTTCTTCCCGCAGGTCCTGCGCGACGCGGGGCTCGGGCAGCCGCTGTACTACGAGGTCGCCGCCGTCATCGTCGGCCTCATCCTGCTCGGGCGGTTCCTCGAGGCGCGCGCCCGCGCGCGCACGGGTGACGCCATCCGCGCGCTCCTCGCGCTCGGCGCGAAGACGGCGCGCGTGCGCCGTCCCGGCGGGGCCGAGGAGGAGATCCCGATCGACCAGCTGCAGGTCGGCGACGTCGTCATCGTGCGCCCCGGCGAGACGGTCGCGACCGACGGCGTCGTGCTCGCGGGCGGCTCGTCGGTGGACGAGTCCATGATGACCGGCGAGTCGATCCCCGTGGAGAAAGGTCCCGGCGACGACGTCGCGGGCGGCACGCTGAACAAGACGGGGACGTTCCGGTTCCGCGCGACGAAGATCGGCAAGGACACCGTCCTCGCCCAGATCGTGCGCATGGTCGAGGAGGCGCAGGCGTCGAAGGCGCCGATCCAGCGGCTCGTCGACCAGGTCGCGTCGGTCTTCGTCCCGGTCGTCTTCGGCATCGCGACCGTGACCTTCGTCACGTGGTTCTTCCTCGGGCCGCAGCCCACGCTCACGTACGCCATCACCTCGTTCATCGCCGTCCTGATCATCGCGTGCCCGTGCGCGCTCGGCCTCGCGACGCCGACCGCGATCATCACCGGCACCGGGCGCGGCGCCTCGCGAGGGATCCTCATCCGCCACGCTCAGGCCCTCGAGCAGGCGCAGGCCGTGCGCGTCGTCGCCTGGGACAAGACGGGGACGCTCACGGTCGGCCGCCCGCAGGTCACCGACTTCCTCGCGTGCGCCGACTTCGGCGACGACGAGACGCTGCGCCTGATCGCGTCGGCGGAGCGCGTCTCCGAGCATCCGCTCGCGGCGGCGGTCGTCGAGGCCGCGCGCGAGCGCGGGCTCGCGCTCTCCGAGCCGTCGTCATTCGACTACACGCCGGGGCAGGGGATCCACGCGACCGTCGACGGGCATGACGTGTGGGTCGGCAACCTCGCGTTCACGAAGGGCCGCGGCTGGCAGGAGGCGCCCGCGCAGACGCTCGACCGCTACGCCGATGAAGGGAAGACGCCGCTCCTCGCCGCGATCGACGGCAAGCCCGGCGCGATCCTCGCGCTCGCCGACGTTCCGAAGGCCGCGGCGGCCGAGGCCATCGCGCAGCTGAAGCGCATGGGGCTCCGCAGCCTCCTGATCTCGGGCGACACGCAGCGCACCGCGCAGGCGATCGCGCGCACCCTCGGGATCGACGAGGCGCGCGGCGAGGTCCCGCCGAACGGCAAGGCCGAGCTCGTCCGGAGCCTGCAGGCCGAGGGTCGCAAGGTCGGCATGGTCGGCGACGGCGTGAACGACGCGCCCGCGCTCGCGCAGGCAGACCTCGGCGTGGCGATGGGCGGCGGCACCGACGTCGCGATCGCGACCGGTGGCATCGTCCTCGTCGGAGGGGACCCGCGCGGCGTGCCGCGGGCGCTGCGACTGTCGCGCCGCACGCTCGCGACGATCAAGCAAAACCTGTTCTGGGCCTTCTTCTACAACGTCGCGCTCATCCCGCTCGCGGCCGGCGTGCTCTATCCCTTCACGGGATGGATGCTGTCGCCGATCCTCGCGGCGGGCGCCATGGCGATCTCATCCGTGACCGTCGTCACGAACTCGCTGCGGCTCCGCACCGCGGACATCGGAGCGTAGGCGCGGGCTCCGCCCCCGCCGACCCCTGGGACGAAGGAGGAACGGATGGCAACGGACCACGGCGCACATCCCGACGAGGCGGGCACCGCAGCTTCGCTGCGGATCGACGCGGGCGTCCGCGCTTGGTACTCATCGTGCCGCTGCTGCCTGAGCGACGCGCATCCCGAGGTCGTCGCCGTGCTCGACGCCGAGCGCGATGCGGCGAAGGCGCCGCATGCCGACGCCGGCATCTGCGAGGTCGCCGAAGGCGGAGAAAGCGTGAAAGAGGTGGCTGCCATGGCGAAGATCCTGGATCCGGTCTGCGACATGATCGTCGACGTCGAGGAGCAGCGCGGCAGGGGTCTCACGAGCGAGCACGCGGGCAAGACGTACGCGTTCTGCGGTCCGGGGTGCAAGCGCGCCTTCGACAAAGAGCCCGCGACGTACGCGCCGAAGGTCGCCGAGTGGCAGAGCTCAGGCGGCGCGAGCGGCGGGACGCACCACTAGGAGCTCACGACCCGGCTAACGGTCATCGCGCCTGCTCGAGCGCGACCTTGCGCGCCCTGAACTCCTCGACATCGATCTCGCCGCGGGCGAGACGCTCCTCGAGGATGCGCAGCGCGGTGCCCTGGCCTGCTGAGCTCGCTCCCTGCTCGGGTCGCGTTACTCGCACGATCAGCCAGACGACCGCGGCGATGACGAATGCCCAGAACAGCGGCATGAGGAGCATCATCCCGATGCCCCAGCCCCACATTGTCGTCGTGTCGTAGCCCATCACGTCAGATCACTCCCTTTCGTCATCGACGGTACGTCGGACGTCCGGCCGGCGAGGGGGACGAACGTCACCGCCCGGGCGCCCGAAGGTCCATAACGAGGACGCATCAGTACCATCCGCCGCGTGCACGGAGGGCATCACGCGCCGGCTGCCGTTCCGTCACCGGGTACCGAGACGCTCGCGGTCCCGATCGACCGGGTCTTCTGCCCGTGCTGCGAAGCGGACCTCGACGCGGTCATCCGGCGGTTCCCGCATGTCACGAACGTGCACGTCGACGTCGAGCGCATGGTCGCCCACGTCACGGTGGATCGCGGGATGACGAGCGCCGCGGAGATCGACCGCCGGATCCAGGCGTGCAACTACATGAATCCCGTCCCGCTCCCGCAGGCGCAGGTGTCCTCGCACGAGCACGTGCACGAGGCGGCCGCGCGGACCGCGGCCCGCGGCGGCCACGAGGCGATGGGGCACGACATGTCCGACCCACGGATGGCGGCGTCCATGGAGGCGGACATGAAGCGCCGCTTCCTCGTCGCGCTCGCGCTCTCGATCCCCGTCATCGCGATCTCGCCGCTCGGCACACTGCTCCTCGGCCGCGAGATCCCGCTGCCGATCGAGCGGAACTGGGCGATGCTCGTCTTTGCCACGCCCGTCGCGCTGTGGGCGTCGTCGGTGTTCCACCTCGGCGCCTGGCGCGCGATCCGTACCGGCGTGCTGAACATGGCCGTGCTCGTTTCGCTCGGCATCCTCGTCTCGTATCTCTTCAGCGTCGCGCTCACGTTCACCGTCGGTGGCGAGACGTTCTACGAGGCCGCCGTCATGCTCGCCACGTTCCTCCTGTTCGGCCACTGGATGGAGATGCGCGCGCGGCGCGGCTCGAGCGACGCCGTGCGCAAGCTGCTCGAGCTCGCCCCCGCGGACGCGAGCGTCGAGCGTGACGGGCGTGAGGTGCGCGTCCCCGTGTCGGACGTCCGGGTCGGCGACGTCCTCGTCCTGCGCCCCGGCGAGCGCGTCGCGGTGGACGGCGAGGTCATCGACGGGCGTACCGCCGTCGACGAGTCCATGGTCACGGGCGAGTCCATCCCCGTGGAGAAGGGGCAAGGGGACGGCGTGGTCGCCGGGACCGTCAACCAGACCGGGTCCATCCGCTATCGCGCGACGAAGGTCGGCGCGGACACGGCGCTCGCGCGCATCGCGCGCCTCGTCGAGACGGCGCAGTCGTCGAAGGCGCCGGCGCAGCGGATCGCCGACCGCGCCGCCCACTGGCTCGTCATCGCGGCGGTCTCGGCCGGGCTGTTCACGCTCCTCTACTGGCTGGTCGTCGCGCAGCAGCCGCTCCTCTTCGCGATGACGCTCGCCGTCACGACGGTCGTCATCGCCTGCCCCGACGCGCTCGGTCTCGCCACGCCGACCGCCGTCATGGTCGCTACCGACATCGGCGCGCGGCGCGGGATCCTCTTCAAGGAGGCGACGAGCCTCGAGCTCGCCTCGCGGATCCAGGTCGTCGTCTTCGACAAGACCGGGACGCTGACGGAGGGCAAGCCGCAAGTCACCGACGTGGTCGCGGTCGCGCCGACCTCTGCGGAGGAGCTCCTGCGTCTCGAGGCGGGCGCGGAGGCGCGCTCGGGGCATCCGCTCTCGGAGGCGATCCTCGCCGAGGCGAAGCGCAGCGGGATCAAGGTCCCGAGCGCGATCGAGGGCTTCGAAGCCCTCGGTGGCCGCGGGGTCCGCGCACGTGTCGACGGGCACGACGTGCTCGTGGGCACGCGACGGCTCATGGACGAGGAGCGCATCGACATCGCGCCCCTCGCGTCGGAGGTCGAGCGCCTCCTCGCAGCGGGGAAGACGCTCACCATCGCCGCGATCGACGGGCGCGCCGCGGGCGTCATCGCGGTGCAGGACACGCCGCGGGCGACCGCGCGCGCGGCCGTCGCGGCATTGCGCGCGATCGGGATCGAGGTCGCCATGCTCACCGGCGACAACCGCCAGACCGCGGACGCGATCGCGCGCGATCTCGGCATCGACCGCGTGCTGGCAGAGGTCCTGCCGGAGCACAAGGCCGACGAGGTGAAGCGCCTGCAGGCCGAGGGCCGCTTCGTCGCGATGGTGGGCGACGGCATCAACGACGCGCCTGCGCTCGCCCAGGCGGATCTCGGGATCGCGATCGGCGCCGGGACGGACGTCGCGGTCGAGACGGGCGACATCGTGCTCATGCGCAGCGACCCCGGCGACGTCCTCGCCGCGATCCGACTGTCCAAGGCGACGGTGCGGAAGATGAAGCAGAACCTCTTCTGGGCCGCGATCTACAACCTCGTGGCCATCCCGATCGCGGCGGGTGCGCTCTATCCCTCGATCGGGCTGCTGCTCCGTCCCGAGGTCGGAGCGCTCGCGATGTCCGCGTCATCCATCACGGTCGTGACGAACGCCCTGCTTCTGAGGCGCGAAAAGGCCTGATCCGGATGCGGCGGCCTTCGGCCTGCCAGCAGCAGGGTCCCGGAGGATCCGTCCCACCGCCGGAACACGGAGAAGGCCACTAGCGACCGACCTCAGGACGCTCGGAGCGTGACGCGGAACGTGCTGCCGCGGCCGGGTGCGCTCTCGACCGTCACGTCCCCGCCGTGCGCAAGCGCCAGCTCGCGGGCGATCGTGAGGCCGATCCCGCTGCCGGGCACCCCGGCCGCGCCGGGGGCACGCCAGAAGCGCTCGAACGCGTGCGCCGACTCTTCCGCGCTCATTCCGACCCCGGTGTCCTCGATCTCGATGATCGCGCCGCGGTCCCCGTCCCGCGTCGAGACGTGCACGCGGCCGCCGGTGGGCGTGAACTTCAGCGCGTTCGAGACAAGGTTGCGCGCGATCTGCGCGACGCGATCCTCATCCGCGACCGCACTGGCCTGCGCGAGCTCGAGCTCGAGCCGCACGTCCTTCGCCTTGAACGCGTCCGCGAGCTCCGCCGCGACGTCGCGAACGACGTTCGCGAGGTCGACGGGCCGCCGGTCCAGGGCGAAGCCGGCGCCTTCCGCGCGCGCGAGCGCTTCCAGGTCAGCGACCAGCCGGCCGAGGCGCGCTGCCTCATCGTGCAGCGTGGCGAGGGTCGGCGGATCCGGTGACAGCACGCCGTCGCGAAGCGCCTCGAGGTGGCCTTGGATCGACGCGAGCGGCGTCCGCAGCTCGTGAGCGACGTCGGCGACGACCCGCCTGCGCAGCTCGTCCTCGCGCTCGAGCGATGCGGCCATCTCGTTGAACGACCGGCCGAGGTCGCCGAGCTCGTCGGCCGGCAGCTCGCGCACGCGCGCTCCGCGCTCGCCCTGCCGCAGGCTCTCCGTCGCGCTCACGAGCGCGGCCACCGGACGCGCGATCCGCCGCGCGACCACGACACCGACCACGAGCGCCGCGAGCGCGGCGATCGCCGCGGCCGTCCACTGTGCCCTCGCGAGCGCGTCGCGGACGTCCTGTTCGGCGGGGAGGTCCGCCGCGGGGAATGCGAGCACCGCCGTCCCGACGCTGCGCCCCGCGACGACGATCGGTTCCCGCCGTTCCGGGCCGAGCGACATCGGCGCGCTGCCGTGCATCTGGCGCATGACGTCGGCCATCGACGTGGACGTGTCCGCGGGGACCGCCGCGGACAAGACCGTCGTGCCCCGGTCGTCGTACACGGCGAGCGTCGCGCCGGCCGTGGTCGCGAGCTGCCGCGCCGGCTCGAGGTCCGCGGCGTCCCACCCTCGGCGGCGCTCGTACGCGGTCGCGAGGCTCGCGACGATCTGCGCGGCACGGTCGTCCTGCTGCTTTCGCGAGTAGCGGTCGAACTCGATCCGGAGCGAGGCTCCACCGATCGCGCCCGCGAGGATCACCGCCAGCAGCGCGACCCCGACGCTCCCCAGCACGATCCGACCGCCGAGCCGGCCGAGGCTAGGCATCCGGGTGGCCGCCGAACCGGTACCCGACGCCCGTCACTGTCTCGATGAGGCGCGGCGCCTGGGGATCCGCCTCGATCTTGCGACGGAGGTTCTTCACGTGCGCGTCGACCGTGCGCTCGTAGCCCTCGTACTCGTAGCCCTGCACGCGGTTGATGAGCTCGGCGCGCGTGAACGCGCGCCCCGGGTGCTCCGCCAGAGCGAGGAGCAGGCCCCATTCCGTGGGTGTGAGCGGCACGGGTTTCGAGCGGCGTGATACCTCGTGGCGATCGATGTCGATGACCAGTGCGCCTCCGTCGAACCGCAGCTGTCGCTGGTCCGCCGCGGCCGGCTCGCGCGTAGCGCGACGAAGGATCGCGCGCACGCGAAGGGTCAGCTCGCGCGGGCTGAACGGCTTCGTGACGTAGTCGTCCGCGCCCAGGCCGAGCCCGGCGAGGCGGTCCTCCTCGCCGGCGCGCGCCGAGAGGATCAGCACGGGCGTGTCGCCTGCGGTCCGTATCTCGCGCAGCACGGTCTCGCCGGGGACGTCCGGCAGGCCGAGGTCCAGCACCACGAGCGCGGGAGCCGCCGAGCCGAACAGCTCGAGCGCCGCGGCGCCCGTACCCGCCGTGAGCACGGCAAAGCCCTCGCCCTCGAGGTACCGGCGGACGAGGTCGCGGATCTGCTGGTGGTCGTCGACGACGAGGACGGGCCCGCGCACGGGCCCATTCTCGTCGCGGTCGATCACGTCACTGGACCGTGACGGAGATCCGCATCCCGGACTCGGCGTGCCCGGGGACGCTGCAGTAGCCGGCGTACCGGCCTGCGGGAAGGTCGCGCAGCCCGACGGTCGTGGTCCGGCCGGCGGCAGCGACCACGTGGATGCCGAGGCCCGGGACCGTGATGTCGTGGAGGACCGCGCCCTGGTTCGCGAGCGTGAGGTTGGCCTCGCGCGCGGCGAGCGTGATCTCCGCCGGCGAGAGCTTGAACTCGGTGGCCGTGACGCTCACGGTCGGCGCGCCGGTGATCGGCGTCGTGACGCCGCGCGACGCGTCACCGAAGGACGACATGTGGTCCTGGCCCATCATCCCCGGACCCATGGCCCCACCCATCATGCCGCTGCCCATCATCCGGCCGCCCATCATCGCCGGACCCATGACGATCCCGGCCGTGCCGATGGTCCAGCCCTGACCCGCCACCGAGCTCACGACGGTGAGCAGGAGGAGCGTGGCGGCCGAGGCGAGCGCGACGATGCCGGCGATCCGCTGCGCGCTCATCACGCGCCTCCGATCGCGGCCTTGCGTGCCTTGTACTCATCGACGTCGACCTCGCCGCGCGCGAGCCGCTCCTCGAGGGTCGCGAGCGCGGATGACCGCGGCGTCTGCCGCTGCGCGGCTTGGCCGCTGATCGTGAGGACCAGCCACACCGTCCCGGCGACGAGCAGCACCCAGAAGAGGATCATGAAGACCGGCCCGAGGAACCCCCCGGCGCCCCAGCCCATCATGTCGGATCCCATCATGTCGAAGACCTCCTGTTCGTTCTGCGGCGATGGTCGCGGCGCGCCGTATGAGCCTGATGCCCTCTCGGTGAAGGATCGATGAAGATGGGATCGAGTTGGTCGTCGTCCTGGTCGGCCTCGTGCTCGTCGGCGCCGCCGCCGACCGGAAGGGGTCATCCGACCTTCGCGCGATGGCGAATGAACTTGCGCTTGCGCGATGCGGCACCCTATGACCTCGTCGCCATCCCCATCGCCGCCGGCGCGCTGTACCCGTCGATCGGCCTGCTGCTCCGCCCCGAGTTCGGGGCGCTCGCCATGAGCGCGAGCTCGATCACCGTGGTGAGCAATGCGCTGCTGCTCCGGCGCACCGAGCGCGAGCTGTGAGCGTTACGCGGAACGTGCGCCTCTTCGTGCTCGTCGTCCTGGTCGCGATCGCGTGTGCTCCGGTCGCGGTAGCTCCCATCGACGCGCCGGCCGCCACCGCCCGGCCCGCTGACGAGAGCGCGCTCCCGCTCGCCGAGCCGGCGAGCGCGCGGGCGGTCCCGATCCCGCTGGCGGAGCCGCGCGGCGGCGCGCTCACCGATCCAGAGGTCCTGCGCACCGAGGCATACGTGCGGCTCGCCGCGACGCTCGCGCGGGATCCCAGCCCGTCGGTCTTCAGCGGCCGCCTCGCGAACTGGCCGATCATCGGCCGGATCACCTCGCCCTTCGGCCCGCGCTGGGGAGGGTTCCACAACGGCCTCGACATCGCGGGCGCGATGAACACGCCGGTCCGTGCAGCGGCGGCCGGTCAGGTCGTGGTCGCGGGCA
>Ga0137369_10002335_pt1 | contig 19425 bp, 18 predicted proteins | sample SagtaG_12_FD_104918 | JGI IMG/M metagenome (GOLD analysis project Ga0137369, IMG submission 104918) | Vadose zone soil microbial communities from Sagehorn Ranch, Mendocino, California, USA - Sage1_L_113_16 metaG | ecosystem: Environmental > Terrestrial > Soil > Vadose zone | place: USA... | reverse complement strand
TTCGGCTTGGGCTGTGCTACCAGCATTTGCAGCATCCGTAGCCATTGTTGTTAAGTTCGGTTCAGTAGGAACGCGCTCTTTCCAGAAATCAAACGTCTGCACGCCGTACTCTTCACGCGCTTTTTTAAGCCAATCAGTGAATACACTATTGCGTTTTGCTTCATACTGGTCAGCACTGAACGGGCGATCCTGTCGCGCAATCACCTGGATGATATGATAGCCGAAATCTGATTTTACCGGATCGCTGATCTGACCTGGTTTTAGCTTAAAAGCAGCTTCTTCAAATGGAGCAACCATTGCACCTTTGGCAAACCAGCCTAGGTCTCCACCATTTGCTCCAGAACCGGGATCTTTTGATACTTCTTTAGCGACCTCACCGAAATCCTCTCCCGCTTTTAGCCGAGCTAGTACGGCTTGGGCGGTGCCTTCGTCATCGACAAGAATATGGCGCGCCCAAACCTGTTCCTCCGAGTGCGGCACATCCGCAGTAATCTGGTCGAAGAGCTTGGTCCGCAGGAGTTGAGTTTCCTGCAATTTGCGAAGGTCTTCTTCACTAAAGCCCAGTTTCTTAAATCGATCCACTGTATCTTTATAATTTTTCTGATAACTCTCTAATGTATAAGGCGTCCCTGTTGCTGTAGGTGTTTCTGTCGGGCCAACTGTAGCGGTTGGGGTAAACGTTGTCGTTGTAGTCGGTACAAGCGTCGCTGTAGCACTTGGCTCAACGATCGCTGTGACACTTGTAAGAGGCTCTACAGTCCCAGTGGAAGCGGGTAACGTCGCCGTTTCAGGCGTTGTCGTCAGTTCAGGTGTTGTGGTGAATTCGGGTGTGGCTGTGGTTTCCGCTGTAATCGTTGGGGTAGGAGTTATAGTTACGATTTCAAAGGCCTGTTCAGGAATTGTAGGGAGCACTACTTCTGTAGGGGTTATAGAAGGTGTAGGCGTACCCTCTGGGAAAAACCCAAAAGCATCTTGAAAGGCCTTATCCAACTCCTCTTTGCTCACGGTGATCCCGCGTTTTGCAGCTTCCTGACGGATCAGTTCTTCATCAATCATCCCATCGAGCACGGTCTGTCCAAGTTGAACAGGGTCATTCAGAGAGGATTCAACTTGTTGAAGTTGTTGAGAAACATCCATCCCAAACTGGGCATATTGCGAGTAGAGGCTGTAATCACTTAACAATTGCTGGCGGCGTAGCCGAATCCGTGCATCCAGTTGTTTCAAAAGAATCTGATTATCACCGACTTTGGCTACCGGCCGGTTGAATTGAAAATAGTTGATATCCAAATAGCCGTAAAGAATCAAACCGATGACAATCACAAGAATTCCAATGAATATATAGAGGATCATCCTGGTTTGTCGTCGCTCGCGCTCCAGGCGGGCTATGTGTTTCTTTGTATGTACGACGGGCTTCCTGCCCTGGTCGCTTGACATATTCTGACTCCTTGATGAATTTGAAAAAAGATTTCAGAAATCTCTTATAAGAGACTCAAATTTTTCCAACCTTTTTACATAAATTCGGGGCATGGGTATGTTCCATGCCCCGAAAGGTTCATTTGGCAACTAGGAACGTGAATCCTCCACGAACCTGCCGGTGAAAGGCAAAAGGGCGATTTGCCGAGCCTGTTTGATGGCGGCAGCCACCACACGCTGGTGTCTCGCGCATGCGCCAGTTTGGCGGCGTGGACGGATCTTGCCCTCCTCAGTGATATAACGGCGGAGCAAGTCGGTCTTCTTATAGTCAATGACCAATTGCTTGTCCGCGCAAAACTGACATGTTTTTGGTTTGGCGAAAAATTTGCGCTCACCGGAGCCGCCCTCGCCTCCCATTAGGTTACGATCATCTGTCATTCTTTACTCCAGAAAAAATTAGAATGGGAACTCATCTTCCGCAACGGTACTGTTATCAGGGGAAGAGGCTTCCATTTCCTGATTTTGATTGATGGTTGAATCTCGTCGGTCACCCAGCATCATCATTTCGTTGGCAACGATTTCGACACTGGTATGTTTTTGGCCTTCTTTGTCGTCCCAGCGGCGGGTTTGCAGGCGACCTTCAATATACACCTGCTGCCCCTTCACCAAATATTGTTTACAAATCTCGGCCAGATTGCCCCATGCCACCACATTAAACCATTCGGTTTCGGCATGACGCTCGCCGTCGGCACTATTCCACGAACGACTGACAGCCACACTAAAAGTAGTCACTGGACGGCCGGAAGGCGTATAGCGCATTTCGGGATCTTTTCCGAGGTGGCCGATAATCTGAACTTTGTTAAGGCCTCGACTCATGGTATTCTCCTTATAAAATAAAATCAACTAAACTAAAGCCTATGGTTACCGCAACAATATCAAATTGTAAGACTATTTTGCATATGATCCCTTGAAATATGGCAAATTACCCTGCAGCAAGGAACTTGCCCCGCTTGAATGCCCCGCCAAAAGCAGGCGGGGTTGCGGCATTAGCCAACAACAGAAAGCATATGGCGCAAGATTGGCTCTTGGAAACGCAGATTGCGTTCCAGTTCAGACGTGGCCTTGGGGTTGATACTGATATTCAACAGAACAAACTGTCCTTCTTTTTGTTTGTGAATGATATAGGCCATTCTGCGACGTCCCCACACATCCACTTTGTCCACACTCCCGCCTGATTCGTTGATCCAACCCTTCACGCGGTCGAGCACGCCATTAAAAGCAGTCTCATCCAGGTCAGGCTGGATAATGCAAATCAATTCGTATTTGCGCATTCGGAAAACCTCCTTTCCATGGGTTTGATCCTGTTCAAGCCGTGGGCGAGCCAGGACCGGAAAGGCACGTATTGACGTACCTCAGTTGAGCGGGCGAAGTTTACCACAAAATATGGAAACTGGAGTCAGAATCCATATCTGGAGTCCGACGAGGGAGTCGTTGGATTCCTTAACGAAGGTAGATCGGATTACTGTAAATCCAGCCGCGTTTTTTTCCAAGATAATTTTTATGTGCTTCGATGCGATAAACCCCCGGTTCTGTGGTGATGTATGTGCAAGCGGTCTGGCTATTCCATTTATATAAAAGTTGGCCGTCTTTAATTAGCCGTACCTCTGCAGTGAAGGGTAACCGTCCTTGTAATGTGACCCCGCCTTTGGCGGGAATCTCTTCACCCATGATTACTGTCTTCTCACGGCCTTGCGCAGTGAAGCGGAATCCCTTTGTTGAAGCGGATAGGTCGTAACCGACAAAAGCATGACCGTTGCCCATTGCATCATAGACCAGCTTACGGTCCACGATTGAATCGCCCGTTAGAGGTTCCGTCAAAATAACATGAGTGTTGACCGCCCGGAAATGAAACTCATATGGGAAGATGATCCTGCTCAATGGTCCCATGCTCATTCGCATGGCATGTGCATCTGAGCCACCAATGGCTACCACGCGCCTACCAGCGCTGAGCAGTTCATCCCATTTATTAATTGTGGCAGGGATTGGTTGATTTGCAATCAGTGCGGGGAAATATGCATAGAGAAGACCATGTAGTTTTGTAGGCACGACCGTTTTGAGTTCGCTCAATGCATTCCATAATTCGATGCCTGTGTAGTTTTGGACAGACCAATCCACCCATGAAATGTCCGTTTCATTGAAGGTCGGCGCGGCAGGATCATTTGGATGCGCAATAAATGCAAGCCCACCGGATTCGCGTACCTGATCGATCAACAATTGTGGATCGTCGGCAAAGGTGGCCAGTTCCCTTCCCGCGCCGAAAACAAGCAGGTGATTCTTCTGTGGGTCACGATCCTGGTCATGGATTTCTTCGCCGATCAGCATAAGCACGCGTTTGTTCTTTTCCCTGTAATAACCTTCCATGCCCTGCACAAGTATGTTGTGATCCGTGACGATGACAACATCCACTCCAGTTTTGAGCGCGGCTCTGGCAATATCTTTGTGTGTGCCGCTGCCATCGGAGTAGCGTGTATGCATATGAAGGTTGACGACGATTTCGTGCATGGTTGTTGGTGTATACAAGTAGAAAAGTACACAGGTTCAGGTTTCATCTTGACTACCTGTTTACCTGTGTACTTGTATACCTATTTCCTCGTTTGACGATTTACCTTTCCAACAGGTATAATTTGCCCGCTTATTTTCAAGGAGGCACACGAATGGAAAGGTTTTTGGATATTTCGTTGATTATAACCGCAGTAGGTTTAATCATCAGCGTAATCTTGCAGAGCAAAGGTGCAGGTTTGGGCGGCCTTACGGGTGCGGACACGGGCGGTGTATTCACTGCACGCCGCGGTATTGAACGCGTCCTGTTCTGGGTTACGATTGTATTGAGTGTAATTTTCTTTGCACTGGTTATTACGATCATTTTTTTGGGCCGATAAAAGGAGCATAGATATGAGAAGGCTGCCGGGCCATTGCCCTATTGCGGGGCGGCGGCGGTCTTTCTTTTTGTATAAGGTATGAAACGTCTACGCTGGCAGATACTGGTTGTCGCCGTCACATTGGTGATTGTAGCTTTGTTATTATTAAGCCAACAACCGGTAACCGTTCCGATCTTGCCTGAGGCTGCCCCTGGCGGCATTTACACCGAAGCATTAATTGGATCAATGGGTCGACTTAATCCCATGCTAGATTGGAATAATCCAGCGGACCGCGACGTGGATCGTCTGATCTTCAGTGGATTGATCCGTTTTGATTCGCATGGTCTACCTCAACCTGATCTGGCTGAGTCGTGGGGCACATCTGCCGACGGCACGCTGTATAACTTTTCATTAAGGACCAATGCTGTCTGGCATGATGGAGAGCCTGTCACAAGTGACGACGTGATCTATACGATTGAATTGATCAAGAGCAACGGTTCCCTCTTCCCTCAAGATATAAAAAAATTGTGGTCACAGATCGAAGTCAAGCGGCTTGACGATCACACATTGCAATTCCGACTGCCGGAACCTTTTGCCCCGTTTTTGGATTATGCAACCTTTGGTGTTTTGCCAAAACACTTGCTTGAAGATGTGCCTGCTGATCAACTCGCCAATGCAGATTTCAATTTGAAGCCGATTGGCACCGGGCCGTATAAATTTGATCATTTGATGATTAGGGGCGGGAAAATTAGTGGTGTGGTCTTGAATGTCAATGAAGATTATTATGTGGCAAAGCCGTTTATTGAACAGATTGTTTTTCGCTTTTATCCGGATTCAGCCGAGGCTTTCGATGCCTACCAGCAAGGTGAAGTACTTGGCATAAGCCAGATCACAGCGGATATCCTCCAGCAGGCGTTAATGCAAGCAAATTTTTCTGTTTACACGAGTCGGTTGCCTCAGTTGTGTTTGGTCTTCCTGAACTTAAACGATCCATCTTTACCTTTTATGCAAGATGCGAACGTGCGCCGCGCCCTCCTGCTTGGCATAAATCGAAACTACATTACCTCGAGGATTCTGCAGGGACAGGCGATTGTTGCAGATGGACCAATTCTTCCCGGCTCGTGGGCGTATTACGATGGCATTGAGCACATTGACTATGATCCAGATGGCGCGGCCGCACTTTTGAAAGAGGAAGGATACGTGATCCCTGCGGGAGGTGGCGATGTGCGCGCTAAAGAAGGTCAGTCTTTGACCTTTACACTAGTCCACCCCAATGATGCGATCCACACCCAGATTGCTCAAGCTATTCAATCTGATTGGGCATTAATTGGTGTTAAAGTGGATTTGGTGGCTGTGCCATACGAACAGCTTGTTGCCAATTATCTCGATACGCGAAAATATCAGGCTGCAATAGCTGATTTGAACACATCGCGCACGCCCGACCCTGATCCATATCTTTTCTGGCATCAATCAGAAGCCACAGGCGGACAGAATTATTCTCAGTGGGATGATCGCACTGCCAGTGAATATCTTGAAACCTCGCGGACTTCAACTGATTTTTCCGATCGGACGCGCTTATATCGCAATTTCCAGGTAATCTTTACCAAAGAAATGCCGTCACTCCCTTTGTACTACCCTGTCTACTCATATGGCGTGGATGCACAGGTGCAGGGTGTGCAGGTCGCGCCATTATATGATGTAAGCGACCGTTTGGCTTCTATCTCACAGTGGTATCTGGTCACGCGACGAACCCTGGAGCAGACAGCTGAACCGACTGTTGGGCAGTAGCACATGTCATTGCGAGGAGCCGTTCTATGGCGACGAAGCAATCTCTTCGCTAATTTGGAGATTGCTCACCGCACTGTACCGAACGTAGTGCGGTGCAAGTGTCGCTAAGTGCGCTCGCAATGACGTACATGGAATATGTCTACCCAAATTGACAAGCGCTATCTTGAAGCAGGGATTCCAGAACTTGAGAATTACCTCCTTTCGAAAGAATTGTTTTATCCTATCGGTCGCAGTCTGCCACAACTCACTTTGGGTGGGATCTTGCTTTCTCTGATGCGTTTGCAGAAAAGTGAAGCAATCGGATTTAAAGTACAGGTTAACAGGATCCACATGAAGTGGCGGTCAGCCTGGGATACGAAAGCAGGCCGCGAGGTCCGTGCAAGAAGCGAATTGTGGAAGAATTACTTGGCTGAATATCCGGGTGATCCAAAAGGGACGGCACGTTTATATCCGGTACAAGTCCGCTATCGTGCAATGCTGACCCTATTAGGCGAAACATTTCATGTCATGGATGTCTACGTAAAAAGCATCTTCCAGCCGGGTGAGTTTATCTGGGAGCCTGAAGTGAGCGATCACTTTTCAAACGATATTTTTTGGTTTTTGTTTGGGACATTGAAATCATAAAGGAGAAATAATGGCTGATGTGCAGAAAGCAATTGATTTTGTTCGGACCAACCGAGAACGTTTTTTAGCTGAGTTAAAAGAATTTGTTGCAATTCCTTCTATCTCTACGAGCAACGAATATAAATCGGATATGGAAAAGGCTGCTGGCTGGGTGGCTGGACAATTACGTTTGCTTGGCATGGATAAGGTTGAAATCATGCCTACGGGAGGTCATCCTGTTGTATATGGCGAGTTGATGGGCGCAGGTAAAGATGCGCCGACTGTTTTGATTTATGGTCATTATGACGTTCAACCTGTTGACCCCATTGAGTTGTGGGAAAATCCGCCCTTTGAGGCTGTTGTGCGCGGCGATAATGTTTATGGACGCGGCGCATCAGATATGAAAGGACAGGTGCTGGCATCGCTCAAGGCAGTCGAAGCGGTGATCCGCACAACGGGCTCGCCGGTAAATCTCAAATGGTTAATTGAAGGCGAGGAGGAGATCGGCTCGGAGCACCTTGGTGATTTTATTCAAAAGCATGTTGAAATGCTCAGAGCAGATATTTGTCTTAATCCCGATGCGGGCATGATTGCTGCGGATCTGCCAACTATCACTTACGGTTTGCGCGGCTTGTGTTACATGGAAGTGCGCCTCTACGGCCCAAGCAAGGATTTACATTCAGGTTTATTCGGTGGAACTATTCAAAATCCCGCACAGGTATTGGCTGAATTGGTCGCGGGGATGCATGACAAAAAAGGCAAAGTTACTTTGCCTGGTTTCTATGATAAAGTCCGCAAGTTGAGTAAACAGGAACGCGCCGATTTTGCTCGGCTGCCCACAAACGAAGAATTTTATCTGAAACAAACTGGTGTGCCTACTTTATGGGGTGAGCCGACTTTCACTCCTGCCGAACGTGTTGGGGCACGTCCGACCCTTGAGGTCAATGGATTGCTTTCTGGCTTTACAGGGCAGGGTAGCAAAACAGTTTTGCCAGCCTATGCCATGGCAAAGATATCTTGTCGTCTTGTGCCAGATCAGACTACGGAAGAAACTTTTGAGCAAATGAAAGCCTATCTCGAAGCCAACACACCCAAGACGGTTCGCTGGGAACTGATTAACCTGCACAACTCAGGCACGGCGATCACCGATCTTGATAGCGCGGGCGTAAAAGCCATGACCCAAGCTTTTGAAACAGTATGGGGTAAACGTCCGCTCTTCAGGCGCGAGGGTGGTTCGATTGGCGTGGTCGTTCAATTGCAGGAATATGTTGGTGTAGAATCAGTGCTTACCGGCTTTGGGCTGCCGGAAGATAACATACACTCGCCAAACGAAAAGTTACACCTCCCCACTTGGTATAAAGGTATTTAAGCTTTGGTTCATCTTATTTACAATATGAAGGATTAATATTGAATGTTTGATTACAGACCTCTTGCATAAGTAGCATGTAGGTCAGGCCTGTAGCCTGACAGTCCCTTGAAAAAACAAGTTTTGGCGGGTTGCAAACCCGCCCTACGAACAATTGATAAATAACTTATAGGTTAAAAATATGGAAGATCGAATTATTACTTATGGTGGTCAGGCTGTCATCGAAGGCGTGATGATGCGCGGGCAAAAAGCCTTCGCTGTAGCAATGCGCGCGCCGGATGGAAAGATTGTCGTCCATACGGAAAAACTTGCGAAAGTGTATCGCTCCCGCATCACAAAAATTCCCTTCCTGCGTGGAATTGTCTTATTATGGGATGCGCTCGGCCTTGGGATGAAAACGCTGACGCTTTCTGCCAATACACAAACTGGTGAGGAACAAAAACTCGAAGGTCCAGCTCTTTATCTGACGCTTGGCTTATCTCTCGCCTTTGGTATTGCTCTCTTCTTTTTGCTCCCTGCCGCGCTCGGTGGATGGGTTGAACATCTACTGGCACCGGATGCTTCAGGCAGTGGAGGCGTCCTGCCGATACTGATCCGAACCTCTGCCTCTTCATCGAGTTTCTACGAGGGGCTTCGTGCAGCGACTCGGAGCGGGCTTTGGATTGGGAATCTATTAGAGGGTATTGTGCGTCTTTTACTGTTGGTTGGCTATATCTGGGCAATCGGATTTATGCCAGATATCAAACGCATCTTTGGTTACCACGGTGCAGAGCATAAGACCATTAATGCCTACGAAGCTGGTGCAGAATTGACGCCCGAATCTGTTGCGAAATTTCCGCTCGAACATGCGCGTTGTGGTACCGCGTTTTTGTTGACGCTTGTTTTGCTCTCCATTTTGGTCTTTGCTGCACTGGGCCCTCTGCCCATCCTGTGGAGACTCGCCAGTCGTGTTTTGCTTATTCCTGTATTAGCAGGCATTGCAGTTGAATACATCCGTTGGACAGCGAATCATTTAAAAAACCCGATCGTGCAATGGATGATCAAGCCAAACCTTGCCTTGCAACGATTGACAACACGCGAGCCGGATAGAGCGATGCTGGAAGTTGCAATTGAATCTTTTCAATCCATGCGTAAGGCTGAACACGAAATCATCGCATAGGGGTTTCGTACTCAAAAAGACAGGGAATCGCCTGTCTTTTTTGTTGCCCAGTTCACTATAATAAAATTCATGAAACATCCAACTTCAAGAAATCTCTGGCGATGGGTGTTGATTATCATCTTGATATCTGGCCTCTTTGGAGGATACGCGCTATATGATCGGGGACGACCAGCGCCGGTTCCTATGAAGCGAAAGCTGTATGAAGGTGTGACCTATCGCCGAATCGTCCGCATTTTACCACGGCCAATGATTGCCCATATCCTTATCATTGACACAAAAACAAAAGGAATTCAATTTCTCGTCACGCCACCTGAAAAAGACTGGCAGCCAGCGGAACGTCCAATCAGAGCGCGAACAACCTCCCATTTTTTGGAAGAGTTCAATCTACAAATTGCCATAAACGGCGATGGTTTCTATCCATGGTGGTCGCGTGGGCCGTTGGATTATTACCCGCATGAGGGCGATCCCGTGACACCAAATGGATTTGCAGCGTCAGGTGGGCAGATCTATTCTACAGGAATTCGAAATGACAAGATTGGAGTTGCTCCCACGCTTTACATCAGCCGACGCAACGCGCTGGTATTCAATAACCCTCCAAATAAGATATTTCATGCAATTTCAGGTGATAGGATGTTAGTGATGGACGGCCAAGTTGTGGCTGGCCTCGCTGATACGGATTTGGATCCACGCACGGCAATTGGATTCAATAAAAATGGACGCTGGCTGTATATAGTCGTTGTAGATGGTCGCCAGCCTTTTTATAGTGAAGGTACGACCTTTGCTGCGTTGGCGCATATTCTATTAGACCTTGGCGCGGATTATGCGATGGCACTTGATGGTGGCGGTTCTTCCACAATGGTGATTGAGGATGAAAATGGCGACACAGTTATATTGAACTCGCCAATCGATCAATATGTTCCCGGGCGTGAAAGGCCTGTGGCTAACCATTTAGGAATTTATATAAAAAAGTAGCAGACGGCAGCTGCCGTCCATTACAAGTTTAGAGCGCGATTTCCCCGATCTGCTCGAAATTGACATCGAACAATTCTTCCGCTTGCATCTCTGCTTCGGCATCCTCTATCTCTCCAGCGTGGATGCCGCGGTCGCAGTAACTCCTATAAGGACAATAACTGCACTTTTGACGGTCCTCCGTTTTCGGGAAGGAAGAAGTGGTCCTTATTTCATGCGCAAGTTTTATTAGCGCGTCCCAGTCACGTTTGAATTGAGTCGTGTTGTAGGGGAAGTTTGCAGGTTCAGCAGGAAAGTCTGCAAACCAGTAAATCATTTCGATTTGTTCAGGGTCGAGAAGTTGATTATTGTTTAAGTGTGCACCTGCCTGCACCAGCAATGCGCGGTAAACGCGAGTCTGCCAGCGGGTGGCGAGCCATTCATTTTTCGGCCGTTTGCGATAAGTCTTCCAGTCAAAGATGATCGCCTTCTCACCGGGTTTGATCGCGATGAGATCATACTTCGCTACAAGGCGATAGGATTCTAATGGGGCAGAGAGGGTAATTTCAGGAAATATCGCATAACCACCTAAATTTAGGTTTGCCGCTTTATAGTTATCCCACCAGCGTTGCAAGTTCGCGGTATTTGCTAAGCGTGCTAACTTTTCCTCTGGGATGCCAATCAGATGTTGTTGAACGAGGCGGTGAAAATATGCGCCCTCTTGAAGATGTTGCTCATTTTCCAGCGCAGGCTCTAGCTCCACAGCTGGGTATTGCAAATGTTCGAGATATCGCAACTGAAAGCGGCGCGCGCAATCGTAGTAGTCCTGAAGGGAGGATTGGCTAAGGACATTAAGTGGTATAGTTGCCATCCCCCTATTTTGCCATAGATTTTGTCCTTTAACAAAAATCTAGCGATTTTTGGGCGAGAATACCCCACCCAAAATTGGCGGGGAATTTACGGCTCTTATGCTATACTTGGCTCATTGGGAGTATTATGAGTAGCGGCTCAAAAGTTACCATATTTATAGACTACGATAACATCCAAATGAGTGTGGAGGAGTTGTTTGGCAAAGGCACGGATGTAGATTGGGCGCGTGTTATGCAAACAGCCAACTCATTAGGCCGGGTGATCGTACGTCGTGCCTATGCAGATTGGTCACAAATTCACGAGCGCAAGCAGCGTGAGTTGCTAGGGATGGGGCTGGAACTGATTTATGTCAACAGTCGCCGTGGCAAGAATGCTGCAGATATCCGTATTGTGATTGATGCATTGGAATTGCTCTACGGCGATCAAAATGACTTTACACATGTACTACTTGTTTCGGGTGACGCCGATTTTACGGAACTGGTGCATCGTTTACGTACGCGTGGTAAGGTCGTGATTGGTTTGGGCGTGAGTGGCACGAGCGCGGAGTTCCTTGTTAACGCCTGCGACAAATTTTTATATTACGATAAACTCCCCGGGATAAAGAAAAAGGCTGCTCAAGTTCAGCCGGTATCCAAAGGCAATGGGGGAGCAGGTAAGTCAAGTCCTGTGCCAGCGAGTCAAACTCGTCAACCGGCTCCCGTTAATGTTGCCTTGCCGACCACGCCTGAAGCGAAACTGGCGCAATACCTCCATATCCTGCTTGAACAAAAGATCCGCATGACTCCCACCGAACATCGACCGGAGGTCATCTTTAAGCTCTATCAGCTGAAGAAAAACAATCCTAAGCTGACATTCAAACAACTAAAAGAAGAGGCGTTGGCCCATTATGCGATGAACAACACGGCGATTGAAGCAACTTCGATCAACGACATCGCGCACCAACTCTTCCATACGTTTTGCTTCGAATTTGAAGATGGTAGCGGCGAACGTATCCTCGACCGCAAAATGTCTTTCGTCCCTGAAATCAAAAAGGCCCCAGACTTACTGGATATGTGCGACCGCAGGATTTTGCAATTCGTCGCTGAAGGTGTTGGCTCGCCCGATAGAGTTGACGCAGAAGTGGCCACACGATTGTTGTATGGAAGTGTTCGCACACCACGTATGCTGCAGCACGTTCAAAACATGCTCACAACTGAATCTTAATTCTGATATAATCCCGCACATGATTTACGTCTTCAATAAAGGAAAATCCCCGTTGTTTATCGGTGTACGTGGCTTTATTGCCGAAGGGTTTCCTCGAATCGCGCCTGCACGAAGTTTATGAAAGATATTGTTACCGAATTTTTCGCCGCAGGTTGTCCTGCGGCGTTTTTGTTTAATAAGGAATCATATGATCCAAATTCAACTCTCCAACGTCACCCTCATCCTGGGGGCAAAGCGTATATTCGAAAACCTGAACTGGGAGATCCAGCGCGGACAAAAAATTGGTTTGATTGGTTTGAACGGCGCGGGAAAATCTTCTCTATTCAGACTCATCCTTGGTGAACATTCTCCCGAATTGGGTGGATCGGTCACCCGCGCCCGCCTCATTACGACCGGATATCTGCCTCAACAACCTGAGCTTGATCTCACGCTGACAGCTTTTGAAGCCGCGTTGGCCGGTAACCCGCGTGCGACTGAAGTACATGCCGAGCTCGAGCAAGTCGAAGAAAGTTTGGGCGATCCCGCGATCTATGGCGATGACCGGAAACTCGCCGGGGCACTTGACAGGCAACATCGCCTCATCGAAGAATACAACTCCTTCGGAGGTGACTCGTATCCCGAGCGCGTACGCAGTTTACTGCTTGGGCTGGGACTTGCTGAAAGTGAGTTGACCAAGCCATTGTCCATGTTGAGCGGCGGGCAGAAGAAGCTGGTTGGGCTGGCACGCTTGTTGCTTGTGCGTCCCAATGTTCTGCTATTAGACGAACCGGATAACCATCTTGATTTGCCCGGAAAAATTTATCTTGAAAAATTGATCCGTGAATATGAAGGGACCGTCGTTATCATCTCGCATGACCGTTACCTGTTGGATGCCGCTGTTACTCACATTGCAGAACTCGAAGATGGCAAGTTGACTCTATTTGAGGGTGACTACTCATCCTATGTCGCGGATAAAGAATTGCGCCTAGCGCGCCAGGAAGAAGTATTTCGCGCACAGCAACACGAGATCACGCGGCTCGAAGTTGCGATTAAGCGTTTTGCGATTTGGGGCAAAGTGTACGATAACGAAAAGTTCGCCGCACAGGCCAAGTCTATGCAGAAGCGGCTGGACAAGATGGATAAAATCGAAAAGCCTGTGATCGATCGTCGCCGCATGGATCTTCGGGAACTCAATGGCTGGCGCGGCTCGAATAAAGTTCTGGAGCTTGCCGGTGTTTCAAAGTCTTTTGGCTCGGAGCGTGTATTCAAGGATTTGAATCAAATCATCTGGCACGGCGAACGCGTGGAACTGATTGGCCCAAACGGCGCAGGCAAGTCTGTCTTATTGCGAATTCTCCTTGGAGAAGAGAAACTTGATAAAGGCGAGGTCAAGATTGGTCCGAGTGTTTCGATTGCCTATTATGCACAGGAGCATGAAACCCTCGACTTCAACCAGACCGTTTTGGATGCTGTCCGCTATGCGGGTGAGATGAGCGAATCAAGGGCAATCGCGTTTTTATTACGCTATCTATTCACATACAAACAGGTCTCGCAGAAGATCAGTGAACTTTCAGGCGGCGAGCGAAGTCGCCTGCAATTGGCGTTGCTTGTTTTATCGGGTGCGAATTTCCTTGTGCTTGATGAGCCTACGAACAATCTGGACATTGCCTCTGCTGAAGTACTCGAGCAAGCCCTGACTGATTTCGTTGGCTCGGTTTTGGTCATTTCTCACGACCGATATTTCCTGGATCGAACTGTACAACGCTTGCTCGCGATCGAAAATGGGCAACTGGTTGAGTATCAAGGCGGTTATAGTGATTATCTGGAAAAAGTAAATTCGCGCTGAGCGGAAGCCGGGTGTAAGTCGAGGCTGTAGTCGAAGCGCGTTGCCATGCTATCCTTCGACTTCGGGCTACGCCTCCGCTCACCTGTGCCTGCGCAACAGGTGCAGGCAGGACGAAGTTAGTATTTATGTCTCTTTTTCAAAAGGATCAGAGGAGGCAGTTTGTGTTTGAACGCGCGGTCTGATGACCAAGGAGCGAACGGGGCAAGAGTCAGCGCACATAATGCGAGCAGGACCCTGTCATAATTGACGCGCCAACCACCAAAGTCCTGCCATGCCTGATCACGGTCACGCTTAACCGGAAGATTGTTTGCAGCAAGACGGTCGAGCATAGCGTTGAATTCCTCGCGCTTGATAGAGATCGGTGTTTCTGGAAAATGCGGGTCTGATGGGTTTGGAATGTCGAAGTAATTCACAATCTGTCTCAGGGCCAAATAGCCCGAACGGATACAAAGACTGGCAGATGCCTCCTGCGGAATATCAATTGCCGAAAGCGTGATCGAAGCTGCATCAAGGATTGCACCCGAGGCTGTGACCCATGAGTGGTTGGAACGCGGAGAACGAAAGAAGACCAGCGCAGGCAGAACTGAATGACTCTCCTCAATGTCTGAAAACCAGATTTCCCAATTTTTCCAGTAATCGCGCAGTTGATCCAGTCCATGAATACGGTTGAAACGCAGGAGCATAGTCTCCGCGGAGGGTGGGTCGCCTGCGCGGACTTCGAGCATGGTCACAGCTTGTTCGCGGCGAGAAAAAGCAGAGTACATCGTTGGTAAATAAGCAATAAGTAACGCAACTAGTATCAGGCCTATGATGGATTCTGAATACATAAACAGGTTTGTGATAAAACTGTTAGATGAGACAACGCCTAAGGTAAGCAGAGTTGAACTGCTCAGTTGGAAAGATTCGATGAAGCTTCCAAAGCCGAGAACCATATACATGAAGGCATAACCGGTTGCAATCAACACATACCAGGTGGGAATGAGCATCATTAAACCGATGGGCGCATAATAGGCCATGATCGCATCGCGTTGAGAATAATCGTGTGTTAAATGCAAAGGGATTTCAAAGATGCGCCGCAATGATCCGAATACGAAACGATTGAGTTGACTGCGTGCTGCCCGTGGCAGGACGACAGTTGAAAGTGCGGAAGAAAGGGTACCGACAACGAGAAAGAAACCGGCCAGAAAAATGATAATTTGATTCATAAGTAAGCTCTTATTTTAAATGTCGAATTCTTAGATAATAAATCCACAATAGAGAACTGCCTGTTCTTATCCATTCAATAAAATCAGGTATATTTCGGCTATTGAAAGGATAGTGTATGGAAATCCATTATAGCCAATTGGATAACGGAATTCGATTGATCAAGCTCAGCGGGAGACTTGATATCTTTGGTACGACAAAAATAGAATCTCGGTTAAATAAATACACCAGTGGCGACACTTTACTTATTATTCTGGATATGGCGGAGGTGGATTTTATCGCTTCGATTGGCATCCGTATGCTTGTCATGAAGGCAAAATCAGTTGGAAATCATGGAGGCAAGATTGTAATTCTGCATCCACTTCCAGATGTAAAGGAAGTGTTTGAATTAACTGGCATTTTGAAGGTAATCCCTGTTTACAGTCACCTTGAAGAGGCAATGAAGTACCTGTTGACGTAAGAAGATGGCAATAATAAATCAAAAAATCGGGATATCAAATCCCGATTTTTTGATTCTTAATTTACTGCCTCCTGACGAATATTCCCAGGTGATTGGCTACAGGCCGTTCGCGGCCCGGGATATTGTCGTCAACGGGCGTGTTTACAACGTGGGGGCTTCCATCCACTCCTTCGACCACCATGGTTGAAGACCCGCCACCATCAAAGCTCATGGCTGTGTATGCACCAAATGAGATCAACATATCAGCTAGTTCGGGGAAAGTCGCTCCTAGACTTGTTTCACGACCATCCACGACGACTAAGATAATCGATAGGCTATTCTTGCTTAACCCGAACGCAGTTCGCGGATTTATTGAACTTGCTTCCAAGCCGCTGACTCTTTGCCCGTTCTTAACTAATATGCGATCTCCAGATATGGCATTAAACACGGTACCCTGTGGCTGGTCAAACGTAATTGCATTATTTTGGTTGATGTAAAGAATTGGGCGCCCTGGTAGCTTTTTGTTGTAAACAGTCCCACGGGAAGCTGCAAAACCAAGCGGCCAAAGAGGGTCGCCCCCATTCGGGCAAAATTCCGCTGGGGGGTACGTAGCAGGATCCGTGTAAAAGAACCCATCTCCATTGATAGCAATTTGGAGGTTATGTTCATCTAAGAATTGCGATGTCTTGCGCGTGCACAAAGGAGGTCCGCTTGGACGGAGTGGTGGCGTGACCAGGAACTGAAGTCCTTGTGCTGTGCTCTTATCAATGATAAGGGCATGCGTCACTATTTTGCGCGGCGTCGTGCGTTCTCTGCGCTGATAGGTGACTCCATTGAATAGTTTTTGAGTTACTGAACTAGGGATGGTATCTCCCAAGCTGACCAGATACTGGCCAAAACTCCAGCCAGTGAGTCCATCGACGCGGCTGACTCGAATCCAACCCTGTTCGCCGGTCGGGTCATAAGAGACAACGATATCGTTCCTTTGAAGGAAGCCTAATGCTCTACTGCTCGAGCTTGGAGCTTCGCGCACATACAAGGTATTGGCATTGACTCGGTACCAGTGACCTGTCTGCGGTGGTGGTATGGGAGGTGGCGGCTCTTCATAGACGGCAAGATACTGGCTGAAGCTCCAGCCAACCAATCCATCACTTCGTTTGATTTTAAGCCAGGTTCCATCTGTGTTGGCTTCAATAAAGTCGACGATCTCGCCCTGTCCCAATGTGCCGATTTTATTGAATCCAAGACCAGGTCCATCTCGAATGTTTAGTACGGCAACAGTCACGATGTATTTAACGCCTGTTGGAGGCGGCGGAGGTGTTGGTTCATCTGTAGGAACAAGATATTGGGCAAAGCACCAGCCAGTGAGACCATCACTGCTTCGTTGGATCTTTATCCATGTCCCATCCTCATTGACATCAATGGACTTGACTATCTCATCCTGTGCTAAGGAGCCAATTTTGTCGAACTGAATCCCCGGCCCTGAGCGAACATTCAATACAATCGCTGTAACCTTGTAATTAATACCAATCTCGGGTAAAGGAGTAGGAGGTGGTGTAGGAGGAACCTCCAGGTGGAAACGTTCTGCAAATTTTACAATGTCACCATGGAAGTAATTTAGGTCAATTCCTCCGCTTTCTACGCCATATGATGCGCCGTCCCCTCCTTCAGTAAATTGCCAAAATAGCCATTCATCAGGCCCCCAGGGTTTGGGAACATTGGGGATTGGAACACCATAATGAGCAATCCATAGAGGATAGCGGTGAAAGTATTCCAAGTTTTCAGATCCTATGGCCGGCGCGTTATCTCTCCAATAATAAAAGGATGTGTAAATGCCAATTTCTTTTTGTCCAACAAGAGTTCTCAGCCGCTCAAGGAAGTCAAACCATTTTCGCCAGCCACTGTAGGGACCGTGGTAAGCTTCCTCAAAATCGGCAAATAAGAGCAATTCTCCCAGGTCGCCCTGATGCGTATTGAAATATAACTCCGCTTGCCGTTTCGGATCCGCGCGGCTGTCATAGAACCAATAAGAACCGCGTGCCAAACCGGCTCTTTTTGCTCCAGTCCAGTTGATCTTGAAAGTGGGGTCTGGCCATAGATTTTGCCCGGCGCGAATGATCACAAAATTCGTTTTTTTTCGCATGGCGACGAAGTCAATCCCCTGAGGAGTTTCGGGCAGGTCTTGGTAAAAACTCACATCCGGACCAATTATGTTGGCCATGGTACTCTCCTTCTTTAATGTCGGTGCTGAAATTTTACCAGCGATGAGACTGCTTTTCAAATAGACAAAGATTTTATCTTTTCAGTCGGAAATTCAAGATGAAAGGATCGAGCCGTTCGGGATAGCCTTCTGATTGATACGCGACAAGATAACCTTCGTAAGTATCTACCGAAAAGGGCCAAGGTGTGACTCTAATCACACTGTCTTCGACATGATATTGGACAGAGATTTCCTTCTCTTCATCATTTCTCTGGAATATTGAGACTTTACCTGAGTTAGACACATCAAAGCAAAAATCAAAGGAGATACTGTCACACAAATTCGTGATGCGGTCAATCCGGTCAAATATTTCTTTTAAAAGATTATTTTGTTTCAATTGTTCGTCTATAACTTGCGAGAATTCAACGACCATGGCTTTTCGTTCAGCCGAGTCGGAATAACTGGCCAGTCGCCTTAGGTGATATTTTACAATCGTATCAGCGACGACATCCGAATACTGCATTGCAAAACTGCGCCGTGTAATTGCATTCCATTCGGCTTCGCTCATCCCTCCGATAGGAGAATTATCTAGGATACCGTAGCCGCGATCATGCAATCCTATACCGGCGATCATAGAATTCCGCTCGATGGGTGGAGAGTCAAAATCGTCATTACCCCACAACATAGCTAATATCCCTACCAGCCTGAGGTGTTCCGACTGCGGAATTACGATCGGTCTGCGTTTGGATTTGAACATAGTATGTCTCCCGCTAATTACTTATCCGCCAACTTCGATTCTGACGTTGATAATGGCTTTGCCCTCTTCTGTTTGAATCTCAGCAGACTTGATCAAATCAAGGATTCTTTCTTGTTCTGGATCTTGAAGAAAAGATTTAATATCAACAATGACTTGATCACCACGTATATTGATTCCATTTGGCAACGCCTTAAGAAATGACCCCATTCTTCCTAATAAGAGATAATTTTCCAGAAAAGCCCTAATTTTTGGAGAACTCGTAAGATCTACCAACTTGAAAAGTCGCAATTTCAACTTTAAGGGCCATGGCCACAGCGGCGTTTTTAGATTTACAGTAACTCTATTTTCCCCGCCAATTGACACCTGGCAATAATCTATACTCTTATTCCCCTGAAGTAATGCTTCAACGATTTCGTTGATAATATAGTCTGGTACAGGAATAGACGCATCAGCTGTAAGACCTCTGAAGTCCGAAAAATTATTGTCGATTATTCTTTGGAAAATTTTGTCCATTGAGTTGAATTCTAGCCGATTCTATTTGTGGAGGCAATTTTCTGCTGCACGAAAAAATCATTACCGAAAAATCATAACCTGTTGTTAACAATGATTTTTTCCTAAAGTTAATATAATTACCCCATACATCATATCAAGAGGTGAAATCATGGAGCTCCAATACAGCGAACGGGAAAACAACATCCGCATGATCAAGCTCATTGGCAAATTGGACATCATT
>Ga0137369_10002332_pt1 | contig 19437 bp, 20 predicted proteins | sample SagtaG_12_FD_104918 | JGI IMG/M metagenome (GOLD analysis project Ga0137369, IMG submission 104918) | Vadose zone soil microbial communities from Sagehorn Ranch, Mendocino, California, USA - Sage1_L_113_16 metaG | ecosystem: Environmental > Terrestrial > Soil > Vadose zone | place: USA... | reverse complement strand
CGGGAGCGCGTCGCCGACTACTTCGCGATGGACGGCGACAGCCCCTACATGCTGCTGGTCGCGCCCGTGCTAGAAAAGCGCCGCACCGAGGTGACGGAAGAGCAGGAGCGTCTGTGGGGAATCGAGCTTCTGAAAGTGCCGCGGTCCGACATCCCCGCGGTGACGCACATCGACTACTCGGCCCGCATCCAGACGGTTCACGAGGGGACGCATGCACGGTACTACGCGCTGCTCAAGGCGTTCGAGGCGAAGACCGGGTGCGGCGTCATCGTGAATACCTCGTTCAACGTCCGCGGCGAGCCGATCGTCTGCACCCCGGCCGACGCGTACCGGTGCTTCATGCGCACCGAGCTGGACTTGCTCGTGCTCGAGAACTGCGTGCTGGAGAAGGCCCAGCAGAAGCCGCTCGAGGGCGACAGCGACTGGCGGAACGAATTCGAGCTAGACTGACGAGAGGCGACCCTCATGAGACATCAAGACAAAAAGAAACAGCTCCGACACTTCGGTCTGATCGTCGGCGGCATCTTCGCCGCGATCGGCCTCTGGCCCGTGCTCTTTCGCGCGCAGGGGCCTCGACTCTGGGCGCTCGCGCTCGCGGTGGCGCTGGTCGTTCCGGCCCTCGTGCTGCCCCGCAGCCTGACCTATGTCCACCGGGGCTGGATGGCGGCAGGAGAGGCCCTGGGGTGGATCAACACGCGCATCATCCTCTCCGTCATCTTCTACGCGCTCGTGACACCGATGGGCATCCTCATGCGGCGGCTCGGGGGAGATCCGATGCACCGGCGCTTCGAGCCCGACGCGACGACGTACCGCGTCCCCAAGTCGCCCCGAACCGCCGCCCACATGACCCGGCAATTCTGAAGAGCATTTCCAGGGAGGGAGAAACCTAGCGATGGGTGAGTTTGTCCTGGAGCTCTGGGCATTCATGAGAGAGCGGAAGAAGTTCTGGCTGCTGCCGATCGTCCTCGTCCTCCTGCTATTTGGCGGTCTGATCGTGCTCACGCAGGGATCGGCGGTGGCGCCGTTCATCTACACGTTGTTCTGATCGGGAGCGCAACGAACGGGCATGAGCATGTCCAGGATCAAGGCCGGCGCTCGACGCGGGCTGGCGGACGTCTACTACCGCTCCGGGCAGTTCAAGCGGCGTCTCCGCGGCAAGGTGGTGATCCTGACGTATCACCGAGTCCTCTCGCCGAGCGAGCTCGCCCGGCACTATGTCCAGCCCGGCATGTATGTGCGCGCGGACGTCTTCGAGGCCCAGATGCAGTTCTTGAAAGAACACTTTGAAGTCCTGTCGCTCTCGCGCCTGTTCGAGTTGTGGGCGGGCGGAGGGCTCGACGCGGGCACGCGGTACTGCGTGGTCACCTTCGACGACGGATGGCGTGACAACTACGTGCACGCCTATCCGGTGTTGAGACGCCTCGGTATCCCGGCGACGATCTTCTTACCCACGCGATTCGTGGGAACCGGCGAGTGGTTCTGGCCGGAGAAGCTCGCCTACCTCGTGGAGCAACGGTGGAAAGCCCGTGCGGGCCGCAATGCCGACCGGGGCGCGCTGGAGGCGGAGATCGAGGCAGAGATCGGCCGGTGGAAGCTGATGCGGCGAGCCGAGATCGACCGCGCCCTCGAGAAGCTGGTGCGGGAGTCGGGAGCGAGTCTGCCCCTGGATCGCCTGGTCATGAGCTGGGACGAGGTGGCCAAGATGGCGCGGCACGGCGTCTCGTTCGGGTCGCACTCCATGACGCACGCGATCCTCACGCTCGAGAGCGCCGCCGACGTCGAACGAGAGCTCCGCGGCTCGCTCCGTGAGCTGGAAGAGCGGCAGGTGAACTGCGTTCCGGTCTTCTGCTATCCGAATGGTGACTATTCGGCGAAGATCGCCGATCAGGTGCGGGCGGCCGGGTACCGAGGTGCCGTGTGCGCGGAGCCGGGCTGGGAGACCCGGGTGCAGAGGAACATCTTCGCGCTCCGCCGAGTCGCCATTCACAACGACGTGTCCGAGACAGTGCCGCTATTCGCATTGCGGCTTTCTGGGCTCGATGAGGTTCTGCGGCGTCCCTGGCACGCGCTGCGCAGACACGCGGCTGAGGCGACGGCGTGAGCCAGGGCGCGCCCCCGAGCCGAGTCCTGATCCTGGACGCCAACCAGCGTAGCGCGCTGGCGGCGACGCGGTCGCTGGGCAGGCGCGGGCTCGTCGTTGTCGCGGCGGACGAGACGACGCGGACGCTCGCCGGCGCGTCGAGGTACTGCCGCGAGACGATGGTGTACCCATCGCCGTATGCCCACGGCGTCACCTTCGTCGAGACGTTGAAGCGCGAGTCCGTGCGCCGCCGGATCGACGTGGTCCTTCCGATGTCGGACCTGACGACCCGGCTTCTCCTGGAGCATCGGGAAGAGTTCGGCGACGTCCGGATCCCGTGTCCGTCTCTGGATGCGTTCGACGCGGTCACCGACAAGTGGGAGCTCTACGCTCGAGCCCGGGAGTTAGATATCCCGATGCCGCGTACCGCCCTCGTGCGGTCGCGGGTAGGGCTGGCAGAGACCGTCGCGGGGATGGCGTTCCCGCTGGTCGTCAAGCCGCCCCGCTCGAGGATGATGTCGGGCGATCGCTGGGTTGCCCCGCCGGTACGATATGCGAGTTCCGCCGAGGAGCTGGAGCGGATCCTCGCTAGTGATCGAAGCCTGGGAGACCATCCCTTCCTCGTCCAGGAGTACGTATTGGGTCGAGGGCAGGGAGTGTTCGGCCTGTATGCCGCGGGCAAGGTTGTGACGTTCTTCGCTCACCGGCGGCTTCGAGAGAAGCCTCCCTCGGGCGGGGTCAGCGTGCTGAGCGAGAGCGTGCCGGTCGATCCGCGCCTCCGGGAGATCAGCCAGCGGCTCCTGGATTCGGTGGGCTGGCACGGTGTGGCGATGGCGGAGTTCAAGGTGACCAAGGACGGTACGCCGTACCTCATCGACGTCAACGGCCGATTCTGGGGGTCGCTACAGCTCGCAATCGAGGCGGGCGTCGACTTCCCCTGGCTGCTCTATCGCGTGGCGCTCGGTGAGCCGGTGGAAGCGGTCGAGGACTATGCGGTCGGCGTGCGGAACCTGTGGCTCCTGGGGGACCTCGATCACCTCTTCCTCCGGCTGAGGGAGCGGGGCGGGTTGCGGGAGAAATGGCGCGCGGTGCGGGCGTTCCTGGGCATGTTCGAGCCCCGGACCCAGCACGAAGTGAACCGCTGGGATGACATGCGGCCGTTCCTGCAAGAGATGGCGCGCTATCTGAAGAGGACATCCTAGCGACCGCCCTGCTCGCATTCGGCCGAGTCCAAGATCCCCACCACGTCGTATACTAGGTATACGTATGGCTCATGTCGGCATTCTGCACGTCCACTCCAACCTCTCCTACGATGGCCAGAACACGCTCGCCGAGATCGCTTCCCTTGCAAAGCGACGCGGCTACCGGTTCGTCGGACTAAGTGAGCACTCAGACACTTTTGATCAGCACAAGATGGCTCACCTTGTCGCCGAATGCCGGCGCCTGTCGGATGCCTCGTTCCTCATGGTTCCCGGCCTCGAGTTCACCTGTGACAACCACCTGCACCTCCTGGCCCTGGGCATCGAACACTACACGGACGCCACGAATCCAGCTCTCGTCGCACGTTTCGTAAAAGCGCAGGGCGGGCTGGCTATCCTGTCGCATCCCAGCCGGTACGGATATCAAATACCCTCAGGCCTCGAGATGCTGCTCGACGGCATTGAAGTCTGGAACGCCGGGTACGATGGGCGCTTTATCCCTAACGACCGCTCGATACGATTGTGGAAGTCGTCGCGCGCGCGCAACAATTCGCTTCGTGCGTTCGGCTCCCAGGATCTTCACGCGATAGGGGATCACCGCCATGTGAGGGTCAGCGTTCGGTGCGAACAGTTTACCCGAGACGCGATTCTCAAAAGCCTAAAGGGCGGGAACTTCGTTATTTCAAATTCCTATGTTCGACTTCGCTCAGATTCTTCGCCCGGCTGGATGAAGCTAAACGCCATCGGAGCCGGGCGCCGAGTTTACCTCACTGCAAAAGCCATCCGCGATCGCGTGGCCCGGATAAGATGAGGAAGATCCTGATTGTCAGCTACCACTTTCCGCCCGACGCATCCGTGGGTGGTATGAGACCGGCAAAGTTTGCGAAATACCTCGCGCAGTTCGGGCCGGTAGGATCCCTCGAGCGCGAATCCGCGTGAACTTCGTCGGGTCCACACCGACTGTACGGGAACGCGCGACGCAGCTCGACCTCGCTGATGTCGTGACAGTCATCGACTTCATGAAGTACGAGGAGTGTGTGGACCTCTGGCATCGCTCGGATGTTCTGCTGCTATTTGCGCAGGGCCAGCCCTTGCAGACCCCGACCAAGCTCTATGATTACATTGCCGTCGGGAAGCCAATTCTGGTTTTCGCGGAAGACGGCGCCACGGCCGACCTGGCCAGCCGACTCCCTGGTGCAACTGTCGTTGGACCCGAAGATGGTGAACGCCTTGAGGCGAAGCTGACGGAGATGTACGCCCAGTTCGAGCGCGGGGCGCCGACCATCAACGAGTGGACGACCGACGGGGTACACCGCGAGTTGACGAAGATGGAGCTGACGCGAGAGCTCGCTCACCTCCTCAACTGAAGAGCTTTCAACATTGAGCACGACCCTATTCAACCGGACCGTGACTCGGGGGCGGATCTCGGTCACCTCACGTCTCCCGCTGACCTTTCTATGCGTTTCCTTGCTTTTCGAATACCTGCGCATCCACGATATGATTCCGATCCTCGGGAAGCTCAAGATACAGACGGTCTTTCTTGCTCTCTTCATCCTCGTCGTAGTGCGGCAGATTCGCGAGGCAAAGGTGCGTCTTGCTCCACAGAGCCGTCTGTTTCTGGGCTTCCTCGGCCTGGCGTTCATCACGTTCCCGTTGGCGACGAACTGGTTTTACGCCTACCAATACGCGTATGTCATCGCCCTGACCCTGGTTGGTCACTTCGCGATCGTGTATATCCTTCGAAGCGAGCAGGACCTGAGGACTTTCTTCGCCTGGCTCATTGGCATTCACATCTATCTGGCCACGAAAGGCATCCAGGGATACTCGGACAGGCAATTCAACGAGCAGGGATACACATCGACAGGGGGTGTGGGAGGATACTTCCTTGGGGACGAAAACGATTTTTGTCTGGCTCTGAACATCGCGTTGCCCCTGGCGATATATCTCTTTCGTCAGGCGCGGACAACTCGGAGCCGTGTTTGCTGGGGCGTGGGAATCGGGGCGATGTTGATCACCATCGTATTCACTTTCTCCCGAGGAGGGTTCGTCGGCCTCGCGGCGATGGCCTTCTATTGGGCCGTGACCAGCAAGAAAAAGAGCGAGGCCATCGGTGCGTTAGTCTTAGCGGCGATGCTCGTCATTGCCGTGGCACCGCCAGAGTATTGGGAGAGGATCCAGACGATCACGGGTACGGAAGATCCCACTGGGACCCGTGAACAACGAGAGAACTTCTGGGCGGCTGCGCGTCGGATGTTCGTGGCGTCACCGATCTGGGGGGTCGGTGGCGGAAACTTCGGCGTCTTGTTGCCCGACTATGCCTATGAGATTCCGCCCCAGTTCCTACCGAACCAGTGGGGGAGAGCAACCCACAGCCTCTATTACCAGTTGCTGGCGGAATTCGGACTAGTCGGCGTCTTCCTCATTAGCGCGGTTCTTGTCTTGAATGTCCGCGACCTGAGGCAGATTCGCGCTCTTGGACGCAAGGGCAGATGCTCCGGCTCCATCGAGCAGCTCGCGGAATGCCTTCGATTGAGCTGGGTCGGATTGTTGGTCTCTGGGGCGTTTATCTCGGTGCTCAGTTACCCGCATCTGTACTATCTCACGGCGCTCACGCTCGTCGTCCACAGGTTGGCAGTCGAGGAATCGATGTCGCCCAAACGAGAGCCGTCGGCGGCGAGGCGAAGCGTGTTCGGGCGGTGGTCAACGACCTGACGACGAGCGAGGTCCCGCGAACGGTGCTCCATGCCATCGAAACGGGTGGCCCCGGTGGAGCCGAACGGATGCTCGTTCATTTAGCCACCGGGCTTGGTCCGGACTATCGGTCTGAAGCGGCGCTGATCCGGGATCGGTGGCTCGGCGCGACGCTGCGCGGGCGAGGAGTTCCCGTGACCATGCTGCGATATACCTCGCATCGCTTCGCGGTGACGCTGCGCGACCTCGTGAAGCTCATTCGGGACCGGCGGGTGGCCGTTCTTCACACACACGAATTCTTCATGAACACACTGGGGCTCATGGCATCCTGGTTGACGGGTGTGCCGCTCGTTGCCACGGTGCACGGAAGGAATTACTACTCTGACAGAGCGCGGCGACGCGTCATGTGCCGGCTCGTAGGAACGTTCGCGGGTCGGCTGGTGACCGTGTCCGAGGCCAACAAGCGCTTCTTGGCAGAGCGGGTTGGGATTCCGCCGAGGCGAGTAGAGGTGATTCCCAACGGAGTCCCCGTCGATGGCAGAGCGTCGTCGGCAAGACTGTCCGCGCTACGAGAGAGCCTGGGCCTCAACCAACACCACCTAGTCATCGGCACCGTAGGAAGCCTCTATCCCGTCAAGGGACACAGGTATCTAATCGACGCGGCACCCTCTGTCCTTGAGCGGTTCCCGCAGACGGTCTTCTTGATCGTCGGGCAGGGAGGGCTCCGCGAAGAGCTCGAAGCCCACGCCGCGCGACTCGGGATCGCCGCGCACCTGCGCTTCCTTGGCCACCGCGAGGACGTGCACGACCTCCTGTCGATATGCGACATTTTCGTCCTTCCCTCACTGTCCGAGGGGATGCCCCTCGCGTTGCTCGAGGCGATGGCAGCCGGTCTACCGGCGGTCGCTACGCGCGTCGGCGGCGTGACCGAGGTCCTCGACAACGGAAAGACCGGACTCCTCGTGCCTCCAGGAGATACCCGCGCCCTGGCCAACACGATCATGACTCTTCTGGAGAATCCGCCGCTCGTAAAGGAGCTGGGCAAAGCCGCACGAGAAGTGGCGGCGGCACGATTTTCTTTGGCAGGAATGATACGGGCCTACGAAGCCATCTACTCGGAGTTGATTCAGTAGGTTCCCCAACTCTGAGAAGCATGACACGCTGTGTCCCTAAGATTAAGACTCTGTCACGTTGCGAGTGGCGGATCTGCGGGGCAGGCGCCGAGGTGCAGCTGCCGATCTTCCTTGGATCACTAGCGAAGCAGGCGGACCTGGAGGTACCTGAGCGGTTCGCGGGCCTCCAGGCGTTTAGGATGATCGTCTACAGAGTGCTAGGTGGCCCGCGATTCGCCGGGCTGTTGATCGACTCCTCGCGGTTCCTTCGCCCCGCGGAAACTTCTTGTCCGATCGACAAGGTAGCGTGCACCCAAAACGCCATCGATGACGGATGCGAGAGATCCGCAGGTCGCTTCAAGAGCCGCGGGCACGTCGCGTCAATTGTGTCGCGTTTTCTTGCCGTATGAATGAGAATTACTCCGGTGAGATCGTCTCGCGGGTACAGGCATGCTACCTGGGTAGGAAACTGCGATGAGTAGGCGCCTCCCATTGAAAGGCGCGTTGGCGACCATCGCTGCCTGTAGAACCGACGCGGCTGTCGTCCTAGTTCGCGCGCTTCGCGGGGGTAGGAATCGCGGGCACGAGCGCCGACTATGCAACCCTGATCGCTCTGGTCAAGGGCGTGGGATATCGCCGGTTCCTAGCTCGGCGGTCGGCTTCGTCGTGGCCGCACTCCTCAACTACCTTGCTCAACCGCCGCGTTGCGTTCCAGAGCCGCTGGCTATCAAAATGGCTCACCAGTACTGCCGACTGGACCTGTGGTCGGAATTCCCAGCGAGGATCTACCTGGATGGGCCGAGGACAACATCCAACACGAACGTCCTTGGAGACAAGCTCGCCGTCGATCCGTCGCTCGCGCCTTATGCGGGCAATGGACGATGACGTCCGTCGGGGCTGCCAATACTAGCAACTTCGTGAAAGCCGTTGACCGGCGCAACCACCGATCCCCTTCCGGCGCCCCAATAAGAGTGTGCCACGTCGCGGTGGCAGATCTATGGGCGGGTGCCGAGGTACAGCTCGCTATCCTCCTCCGCTCACTTTCGAAGCTGGAGGACCTGGAAGTCTCGGCAGTCCTCTTCAACTCCGGGCGACTGGCTCACAACCTCCAGGCCGCCGGTATTAAGACGCACGTAATTTCCGAGACCGACCACAACGCGCTTTCGATTGTCAATGAGCTGCGGAACTACTTTCGTCGGCATCCGGTCGACGTCCTTCACACCCACAAGTACAAGGATAACGTTCTTGGGATTCTAGCGTCGCTCGGACAGGGGATCCCGTACGTCGTGAGAACGATCCACGGGGCGCCAGAGCCCTTCGCAGGTATGCAAGCATTCAAGATGACTCTCTACGACGCTCTCGACCACCTGGCCAATCGCCGCGTTGTCGATCGACTCCTCGCTGTTTCGCTGGTGCTGCGAGAATCTCTCGTTTCACGTTTCGGGATCGACAAGGTCACGTGCGTTCATAACGCCGTCGACGTGGACGAGATAGGTATCACCAGGGACCCGGCGAGCCTGCGCAACGAGCTGGGGCTGGGGCATCGCGATGTGATCATCGGAACGATGGGGCGACTAGCGTCGGTCAAAGGCCAGGAAATCTTCTTGCGGGCGGCACGTATCATCAAAGATCGTGGTCGGATCGCCAAATTTTTTGTCGTTGGGGGTGGTCCTCTGCGCGATCAACTCGTGGGGCTTACGCGCCGCCTGGAACTCGAACACGAGGTCCTCTTCCTCGGGCACCGGAACGACAATCACGACATCCTGGGGATCATGGACCTTTTCGTCCTCCCCTCTCTGAGTGAGGGCATTCCCCTGGTCTTGCTCGAGGCGTTGGCGTTGGCCCGTCCAGTCGTCGCGACAGCGGTGGGTGGTATTCCCGAAATCGTCGAACACGGTGTCAGTGGCCTGCTCGTCGAAGCTGGAGATGCCAACGCGCTCGCCGGCGCGTGTCTGAGAGTGATCGACGATCCCGCTTTCGGTCGGCAGATGGGAAGCGCGGGACGTCGGCGCGTCGAGACCGCGTTTTCCGCGGCAGTCATGGCGGCGGATGTCGCGAAGGTCTACCGAACGCTCGTCGGCACCAGGGAGAGTTCATGAAAGCCGCGATTGTTGGTTGTGGTGACATTGCCCGCGCGCATGTCCCATTCATTCTGAAGGATTCGCACCACCAGATCATCGGAGTGTGTGACGAAGACCGGGCAAAGGCGGAGGCGCTCGCCAAGACCGCCGGCGCTGGGAAGGTCTACCGGACGCTCGAAGACCTGCTTCAGCACCTGAAGCCGGATGTCGTGCACGTCTTGACGCCGCCTCAGTCACACGCGGCTCTCGCGATGTCCGCCCTGCGCGCTGGCTGTCACGTTCTGGTCGAAAAGCCAATGGCGCTCTGTGTCGAGGATGCCGACCTGATGATCGCCGCCGCAAGGGCGCAGGGCCTACAGTTGTGCGTCAATCACAACCAACTCTTCGATCCAGTCGTCCTGAAGGCCCGGCGGCTCGTCGACCAGGGCTTCGTCGGACGGGTCATCGGCATTGACAGCTACTATGGATTCAATCTCGGGCAGACCTCGGAACGGCAGTGGGTGACCAACCTGCCGGGAGGGGTGTTTCAAAACGTGGCGCCGCACCCCCTCTCGCTCCTCCTCCACTTCCTCGAAGATCCGCTCGAACTGCAGGTCATGAGCCTGACGACCGGGACCCTGGGTCCTCACACGCCGGACGAATTGCGTGTGTCGATGAAAGGACCGAATGCGCTCGGAACTCTGTCGATCTCGCTCGCGATCAAGCCTCACCTGAATTTCCTCCGAATCTACGGTTCGCGGGCCGTTCTGCATGCCGACCTCGCCAACATGATTCTTTCCGCGGAGCGCCTGAGACCGCTGCCCAAGGCGGCGGCCCGAGGGCTCATGAGCGTCGAGCAGGGCGCGCAGATCGCTATCGGGGCCGCCGAAACGGCTCTGAAGATGGCCGTTGGAAAGCTCAAGCCGTACCAGGGCCTCGGGAATCTCATCCACCGGTTCTACGACAGCATCGAGCGCGGCTATGCGCCCCCGGTCACCGGCGAAGCCGGGCGCCGGATCGTGCAAGTCTTCGAGCAGATTCGCGCGACGCTGCCCGCGCCGGCCCGCCGGCCGTGGGTCGCTCGCCGCGCGAAGGGGACGCCCACCGTCTTCGTGACCGGTGCCACCGGGTTCGTGGGCGGCCACCTCGTGGAAAGGCTCACCGAGCAGGGGGCGGAGGTCCGCGCGCTCGTGAGGCCCCGGAGCCGACTCGACCGGCTCGAACCCCTGGACATCGACCGGGTCGACGGGGACTTGAGGGACACCAAGACGTTGGCGAGAGCAATGGAAGGCTGCGAGGTCGTCTATCATTGCGCCGCCACGACTCACGGCTCCTGGACCGACTACCTCGCGGGAACCGTCCAGGGCACACGGAACGCGCTCGAAGCGGCCCGCGAAGCACGGGTGAAGCGCTTCGTCTACCTGAGCTCGCTCGGGGTCTACCCGGTGAACCAGTTCGCGCCGAGCGACGTGATCACGGAAGACGCCGGGCTCGAGCCCTATCCCGAGAGGCGCGGTCACTACACACAATCGAAGGTCGAAGCCGAGAAGGTAGTCCTGGCCTTCCGCGAGCGTGAGGACGTGCCGATCGTGATTCTCCGCCCCGGCACCATCTACGGCCCGCGTGGCAAGGTGTTCTTCCCTCGAATCGGTTACGCCGTCCGCAACAAGGTCTTCGTCATCCTCGGCCGTGGTCGGAACGTCCTGCCCCTGACGTACATCGACAACGTCATCGACGCCGTCTGTCTGGCCGGCTCACGCGAGGCGGCCGCTGGCCGCATCTACAACGTGATCGACGACGAGTTGCTCACGCAGCAGGAGTATCTCAGCGAGCTGATCAGGGCGACCGGGCTCAGCGCGGTCACGCTGCGTGTGCCGTTGACCGCGATGTCCTTACTCGCCTTGCTGCTCGAAGCTCGGGCGACACTAACGAAGCGCTCGCCGGTCTTCGTCCGCTATCGGCTCATCTCCGCGACGCGAGGTCTCCGTTACGACACTTCCCGAGCCAAGGAGCACCTGGGATGGAAGCCGAACGTGCCCCTCGTCGAGGGCCTGAAAAGGACGTTCGATTGGTATCTCCACGAGAGACGACGCTGACCCGATGAACACCCTGCTGACGGCGCTGTGCATCGGCACGCTGCTCGGGCTCACGTTGACCGTCGTTTATCAGTGGGTGCTGGCGCTGGTCGCGATGTGGGCCCCACGCGGCCGAAACGTGGCGCGTGCTCGTCACCGGCCACGATTCCACGTGATCATCCCCGCCCACGATGAAGAACTCGGCCTGTCCGCGACGCTCCAGAGCCTGACGCGGCTTCGGTACCCGCAGGAGCTGCTCGGCGTCGCTGTCGTCGCCGATCGATGCTCGGATGGCACGGCGAGGGTCGCACGGGCCCACGGGGTCCAGTGCTTCGAGCGGGGGAGCGGCCCTCCCGGAAAGGGCGCTGCGATCGCGTGGGGTATCGAAGAGCTGCACAAGAACGGAGGCGTCTTCGACGCGCTGGTCATTCTCGACGCCGACACCACTGCCGATCCCGGCCTTCTCGAGGCCTTCGAGGAGGGCCTCGCCGCGGGGCACGCGGTCCAGCAGGGCTACAACTACCTCTCGAATCCGTGGCAAACGCCGTTCACCCGACTGATCGCGGTCACCAGCGTGCTGAGAAACCGCCTCTTCTACGGCGGGAAGGCCGTGGTCGGGCTTGGGGGAATGCTGACCGGGACCGGCATGTGCTTCGACCAGGCGACGATCGCCCGGCATGGCTGGACCGCGTTCTCGGTCGGCGAAGACTGGGAGCTGTCAGCCTCGCTGTTGCTTCACTCGGTGAAGATCCACTTCAATCCCCGAGCGCGGGTGTTCGCCCGGGAGTCGGGCGGCCTGCGGCAAGCGTCGACGCAACGCCTCCGCTGGGCCAGCGGACGCTATGCCGTGGCAAGCGCTGCGGCCTGGAAGCTCTGCGTCGCCGGCTTGCGTCGTGGACGACCGCACCTGATCGACGCCGCCTTCACCCTGGTGATTCCGACTTACTCGGTCCAGGCGACGCTCGCGGCGCTCTGTCTGGCCGTGGCCTGGCTCGTTTCCGATTCACCGACCTCGGCCCCTCTGTTCGTGTGGGCGGCCCTAGTCATCATCCTGCTTGCCGCGTACTTCATCCTCGGCGTGCTCTACACGGACGCCCCGGGCAAGACCCTACGCGGCGTTGCTCTGATTCCCGTTTTCCTACCATGGCGGATGGCGATCGAGGTTCTCGGACTGCTCGGCTACGGCCGGAACCGGTGGGTCCGGACGGCTCGCCTCGCCCCGAAGAGTCATAAGGTAGAACACTAGACCATGTGTGGCATCGCGGGAATCGTCCATCCAGAGGCCGGCGCCGTTGACAAGGACCTCGTGCACAGGATGTGCTCTCTGCTGACCCGTCGCGGTCCGGACGGAGACGGGTTCTTCTTCGACGACCATGTCGGGCTCTCGATGCGTCGACTGGCGATCATCGATGTCCAGACGGGGCATCAGCCGATCACCAACGAAACGCGCACGCTGTGGGTCGTCTTCAATGGTGAGCTGTACAACTATCGGGAGCTCCGTCGATTCCTCGAAGAACGGAACCACCGCTTCGTGACCACGTCGGACACCGAATGCCTCGTACATCTCTACGAGGAGTTCGGCGACGCGGCCGTCACTCGGCTCCGCGGGATGTTCGGCTTCGCGATCTGGGATTCGACGGAACAACGCCTACTGCTGGCCCGCGATCGGCTCGGCATCAAGCCCCTCTACTACAGCTGGACACCAAGTCACCTCGCCTTCGCTTCGGAGATGAAGTCCCTCCTGGCGGTGGATGGCTTCGAGCGCAGGATGAATCTGACCGCGCTGTCTCGCTTCTTCACCCTGGGATACGTGCCGGGGCCCCAGACGATCTACGAGGGAATCCAGGAGCTGCCGCCCGCGCATATTGCGGTATGGCACAAGGGCACCCTTCGCCTCGCACGCTACTGGGCGATCGAGCCCGCGCCCGCCGAAGATCGAACCGAGGACTTTTTCGTCGAAGGACTTCTGCATCACCTGAGGGAAGCGGTCGATATCCATCTCATGAGCGAGGTGCCGCTCGGCGCCTTCTTGAGCGGGGGAATCGACTCGAGCGCGATCGTCGCGCTGATGGCGCAGGTATCCCAGCGCCCGGTCAAGACGTTTACGGTGGGGTTCGCCGCCGGGGAAGCCGGCTTCGACGAACGTCCGTTCGCTCGCATGATCGTCGAGAAGTTCAACACCGAGCACAGCGAATGCCTGCTGAGCCCCAATGTCGCCGACATCCTGCCCGATCTGGTTCGCGCCTTCGACGAACCGTTCGCGGATTCCTCCATGATCCCGAACTACCTCATCTGCCAGGCCGCGCGGGACTGGGTCACTGTGGCCCTCTCCGGACTCGGCGGCGACGAGCTGTTCGCCGGCTACGAGCGCTATCGGGGCGCGCTGCTCGCCGAGTACTACCGCAGCCTGCTGCCAGGTGTCGCTCGCCGGCGGCTGGTTGAGCCGACCATCGCCGCCTTACCCGCGGCATCACACAATGGAATCTGGCGCGACCGGCTCAAACGCTTTGTCCAGGGGGCCGGCCTCGACCTGGCCAACCGCTACCAGAGCTACGTGGCGGCCTATGACGAGACCGAAAAGCGGCAGCTGTTCAGCGGCGACCTCGTCGGCGAGCTGACCCGTAGCCAGACGCCTCTGGTCATGAACGAGTCCGTGGCCGGGTTCACCCCGCTCGACCAGATGCTGTTCACCGACCTCCACACGTACTTGCCCGACGACGAGCTCCGGAAGATCGATCGCATCAGCATGCGCCATTCGCTCGAGGTGCGGGTGCCCTTCCTCGATCACAAGCTCGTCGAGTTCGTCGCTACGATCCCGGCTCGCTATAAGCTCAAGATGTGGAAGAAGAAGTATGTGCTGATCCGCGCTCTCTCCGGGACGCTCCCGAACGCTATTCTCGCTCGCCGCAAGCGGGGTTTTTCAATCCCGTTAGCTACTTGGCTTAGAGCACCTTTGCGCGACTTTGTTCACACGTATCTGAGCGAGTCAGCCTTGCGAGAGGTGGGTCTCTTCAATCCGAAAGCGGTGATCCGGCTCCTGACCGAGCACGACCGCGGTGTCAGTAATCACGAGACCCAAATCTGGGTGCTGCTGGTTTTCATGCTCTGGCACGACCTCTACATCCGTAATACTGCGATGAGTGAGTGAAGTCTCAAGGTGCGCTAGGCACATGCCGTTAAGGCTGTTCCGATAGCGGCGCCAGCCGAATCATGCTGATAGAGCATCCGACGTATCGTCGATGGACGACGAAGATCTAAGTGGTGAATATGCTCGCTCGACGAAGCCGTTGGTCCGGGCGTGGCGCGGCAACGCACGGGAGTGTCGGAGGCCGAGAGCACGGTTAAATCGGACCCGGTTTCTTGGGACACGGAGTTAGCTAGGATGACCGTGACCAAGGAGTCCGACATGGGGGCGAAGCCGAGGAAGCCGGCGACACCGCCGGAGCCGTCCAGTCCACCGAATGAAGCCGAGCTCCCGGAACGGTGACGCGTCCAGCGGAAGTCTGAGGTGGTTCTGCGACTGCTGCGGGGCGAAGCGCTCGATGCGGTGTCGTGCGAGAGCCTGGTGCCAGCCCATGAGCTCGAGAGCTGGAAGCGCATCTTTCTTGAGCAAGGAACCCGCGGGCTCAAGACCCGGAGCGATCCCCAAGAGCGCGAGCTCACGCTTGCCCGCGCCAAGATCGGCGAATTGATGATGCGCTTGGAGCTGGCCGAGCACCTCATCGAAAAAAGCTAGCGTGAAAGGGATGTCATCCTCCTTCGCGTGGTCGAGACCGATACCTGAAGGAGGGCGGAATGTACTCGATTGGCGTGGACTTTCATAAGGCGTACTCCCACATGACCGTCATGGACGCGCGGGGGCAGGTGGTGCGGGCGGGTAAGGCGCCGAACACTGTCGAGGCTGTCCAAGCCTTCGTCGCCCCCTATCGTGATGATGCCCAGGCCGTCCTCGAAGCCACGCGGAACTGAACCGTGATGTACGACATGCTGGAGCGGGAACTCCGCGCCGTCTACTTGGCCCACCCGTTCAAGGTGCGGGCCATTGCGGAAGCCCGGATCAAAACGGATCGGATCGACTCGAAGATCCTGGCGCACCTCTTACGCTGTGATTTGCTGCCGACCGCATACGTCCGGCCACGAGAGCAGCGGGTCAGCCAGCAGATTCTGCGCCAGCGGATGTTCTTGGTGCGCGTCCGCACGATGGTCAAGAACCGAATCCATGTCCTCATCGACCGACAGCTCGACGTCCGCGACGTTGCTGCGCAGTTCAGCGACCTCTTCGGTGCTACCGGTCTGGCGTGGCTGCGAGCGGTGAGTCTCGCCGACGTCGAACGCCGATTGCTGGACGCCGAGCTCGCTCTGTTCGAGGCAGTCCAGGAGCGGATTGCCGAGAGTGACACTCTGGTCCGGAACTTGGCGGTGGGGGATCCCCGCGTGCGATGGGTGCGGAGCATTCCGGGATTCGGACGCTTCTTCGCCGTCTTGGTGGTTCACGAGATTGGAACCATCCGACGCTTCCCCACCCCGGAGAAGCTCAGCGCCTACGCGGGGCTGGTCCCCTCCGTCCACGCCTCGGGCGGCAAGGTGTTTCACGGGCGCCTCACGAAGCAAGGCAATAAGTGGCTGCGTTGGGCCGTTGTCGAGGCGGTGCGTCCGGCGGTGACGACCGATCCAGACCTGCGCCGATACTACGAACACCTGCGCCAGCGGAAGGGACCGAATCCCGCGAAGGTGGCCACGGCGCGGCGCCTGCTGCTCCTCGCTCATCGTGTCCTGAGCCAGGAGCGCCCGTACTGGAAGCCGGCATCCGTGACAACCAGATCGCGACCTCGGACTGCCCTCATGAACCCCCTACCGGCATCGGGATGATCCTGCTGTGCGTTCCGAAAAAAGGATAGGGAGTCCGAGGATCCAATCGTTAGCCTGCGGGCTGAAAGAGGCGCCGCGAATAGAAGGGTGATCCTCGAGATCGACAGGGCGGAAAGAACAAAAACAGGGAGGATGGTCGAAATCCAAGAAGGGGCTTGACAGCCGCTTTCATAGAAGGGGGCTCACGGACTAGTGGAAGAAGCAACGGCGATGAGAGGCGGCACCGTGAATTCTGCGACGGGCCGGCGATATCCGGTGACGATGATCTGTGCCGTCTTCCGCCGCGTTCGACGGTCTACCGGACACTGGCGCCGGCGGTCAGCACACCGCCGGTCCCGGCCAAGCGCGGCCCGCTGCGGCTGCGCGGAGCTGAATCAGAGGAGCAATCCGCCCAATCAGGATGCCGATGCGGCGGATATTTCTACTTAGCTGTCACCGACGAGGGAGGGGAAGGATGAGGTGCACCATCGACACCGATGACGCCGATGCGTGTGTCTCCGGCTGACACACGATCATAATACGTCGTTCCCAATCCGGTTTGTCGGTAGATCTCAATGCGGTTCAACGTAGCGTCCGACGGGGTCTTTCCTCCCCAGGGAGCAACGCTTGTAGGCGTTGGCCCACGTAGCTGACGATTCAAAGATTCCACACCAAGCACGTTATCAATCCAGACGCGGACGGCGCCGTTTGATACGCCAGGAGTGTTAAGAAGGAATTCGGCTTCAATCTGATGCCACTGGCCATCAGCAACAAACACGTTTGTATATAATCTTTCGACGTCATTCCTATCATAAGCGTATAGCATCAATAAGAGCTTTCCGTTAGTGCCGAAAGGGCTGTCCTGAAGCTCTAGCCAGCCACCTGGATACCCAGTAATCCACAGGACTTTTGTGAGTCCAATGTCTGCAACTTGAAAGGGGACCGACGTCTTATAAGCAAACCGGAGAAAGAGATGCGTCGTAGCGGGGAACGTTCTCCCTAGTGGCGCACCACACGCGCAGGGATTAACCGGATCAGTGTATATTAAACGGAGCGATTGCGAACCAGTGAACTTCTCTTGAGTTGTGACAGCGAGTTCAGAAACCGTAGTATTGAACTCGGGCCAATCGCCAAAATTCGTGGGTGGCTCAAAATCATCATCAAAGAACACAGTAGCATTTGCAGGACACACGAAAAAGAGGATTAAGACAGCTCCCAAAAGAGCCGTGAAGGAAACGTAGTTTCGAAGAGACGTGGGTTTTGCGGTGTTCATGCGATGTACCCCGCTTTTATTCTCTGAGTAAAAACTGGGCGGCTTCTCGCCCATTGTACCCCGCTCAATCGTCGTCGCGTCCCCTCCAGACAGGCTTGCACCTTCGGCAGCTATAAGCGTGCCAGTCTTTCAGGTCACTTTAGATTCGGCCGAACTGCGTGATTCTTGAGGAGATAGTCACGATATCTCGAATGAGCTGAATTGGACCCGGCGTATCGTTTCTAGACACTTCTAGACACTGTGTTTGACAAACTGGCTCGGCTCCCAAAGGCGCTGCTCCTCGCGCAGACTCTAAAAGTCGTCCGCGGAATCGCGCTTCGTGGGAGATCATGGTGCCGCGGAGGCCGCCATTAGTCGGGACAACGACCCCTGCGCGTCTTCGTGGAAGAGTTGGGCAGCACGCTTCGCCCTCGTCATTGTGCGCTGGTGGCCGATGAAGGGGTGAGGACAGGCCGCATCAGGATTGTTCCAGCGGTGGTCAGCGGGAGAACGGATGGCGAGGCAATGCAAGCACCGACAGCATGCAACCACGCACCGAAAGGCTAAGCGCTATGGACACAGCGTCGGGTCTTCGATCAAAGTGGCATAACGCGGGAGTGCCGAGGCAGGAAACCGGCTTAACCTCGGATGTTATCCCGTCCGCTATTTCCTGACCCCATGTCGGGCAAAGCTGCCACGGCTCTAAAACGGTCTCGGGCAGTAAGGAGCCAAAGTGGAACCTATGGAACCGGCTTTTGTCGCGACGATTTCGAACGTCAAGTAAAGAATAAGGGGTCAAGAAGCGTTCCCGCCAACGCTCGAAGCGTCGGCGAGCACGCTTGCCTGGCTGTCAAAACCTCCAAACGGAGCAACTCATGGTGACGTTGAAGCGATGGCATAGCGCTCAAAAATATGAACGTAGTTTTTGGCAAAATCTAGCAATCAGTATTGAGAGTGGCGCTGTGAGCCAGCTCAACTGGTATCAGTGGAAGGCGTCGCGGTTGGAGAGGCTCTTGGCCAGGTTTGCTGCGGCGTACCCAACAGACAAGGGGCGACTGTTAGAGATAGGAAGTGGACCGATCGGAATTGTCGGCTCTCTCCAAGCAGGCGAACATTTCGCAGTGGACCCGCTCGAAGATTTCTACCGGCAAAGCTCAACCCTAACTACTGTGAGAAGGCCGGGAGTTGTTTATCTAAAGGGCACCGGGGAAGACTTGCCGTTTGCAAACAAGTTCTTTTCGCTCGTCATTGTTGATAACGTTATCGATCATACGTACTCGCCGAAGAAGATCCTGCAAGAGGTTCATCGGGTACTCGCTGCAGATGGTTTGCTTTATCTTGCGGTCAACATCCATACGAGATGGGGAGCGGCTATTCACATCTTGTTGGCCAGGCTCTGTATAGACAGAGGGCACCCGTATTCCTTTACAGCTTCGAGCATTCAGGAACTGCTTTTTAGAAACAAATTCGAAATCTTGGGTGAAGAATTGGAGGATTATGAACAGAGTAGAAAGACGGATTGCAATTCCCCTAGCACTAAGGACAAACTCAAGGGCTGTACGGGACTCTCCGAGTTTCTATATCATACGATTTGTCGGAAAATTAGCGACGACACATTCAAGGCGCCGAGGCGCAGCGCGAGAAGCTAGCGTCAAGTGATGTGGAAAAGCGAAGCGCGCTCTTCCGAGATGCAGTCGAGGTTATACGGAACCGGAAAGTCTGATGACGATGGGGTACCGCTCACCGCTGAACTTGGCTGAACGCTGTACTAGTCAAGCCGTCGCCTGCACAGTCCGCTCGACGACCCGCAGTGTGCAGACACGTTCCGCTGGTGTCTTGCCGGCGAGCCGGAGCTGAGTCCAGCGGTGATTATATCTATACCGCTCCCGCCCATGAAGACGCGATGTCAAGAAGAATCCTCCCGTCGCCGCGGCGGTTGATCGATAGGTCGGAACTGTCGTGAGCGGCGCGAATCCCGCTGCGTCGTCACCAGCCGTCCATTCGGGGTCGACCCCTCTCTGTCAATATGGGTGAGACAGTGACCCCCTGGGAGTTTAGTGTCGAGGGCGAGTCAGGATCGGAGAGCGATGAGCGCATTGGAGCAGGCCCTCGGTGGGCCG
>Ga0137369_10002329_pt1 | contig 19443 bp, 17 predicted proteins | sample SagtaG_12_FD_104918 | JGI IMG/M metagenome (GOLD analysis project Ga0137369, IMG submission 104918) | Vadose zone soil microbial communities from Sagehorn Ranch, Mendocino, California, USA - Sage1_L_113_16 metaG | ecosystem: Environmental > Terrestrial > Soil > Vadose zone | place: USA... | reverse complement strand
CCTGGCCCGCACCGAGGACGTCGACGCGGTCGTCGTGGCCGGTGACGTGTTCGACACGGCCGCGCCGACCCCGGAGTCCCAGGCGCTGGTGATGCGCGCCCTGCTGGCACTGCGGGAAGGCGGCCGGGAAGTCGTCGTGCTGGCCGGCAACCACGACAACCCGCACCTGCTTGACGTCTACCGGCCGGTGCTGGGGGCGCTGGGGATGCATGTCATCGGAACGTTCCGTCGACCGCACGACGGCGGCGCGCTGACCTTCACCGCCCGCACCGGCGAGCCGGTGCGCCTGGCGGCCTTGCCGTTCCTGTCCCACCGCTACGCGGTCCGCGCCGCCGAGGCCCTCACCGGCTCCCCCGACGAACACAACCGCACCTACGCCGAACGGTTCGCCGAGTTACTCCGCGCGCTGACCGCCGGTTTCGCCGCCGACACCGTCAACCTGGTCGCCACACACGGCACCCTGCCGGGCGGCAAGTTCGGCGGGGGCGAGCGCGAAGCCCAGTCGATTTTCTCCTACTACTTCGAGCCGACCGCGTTCCCCCCGTCCACCCAGTACGCCGCCCTTGGTCACCTGCACCGCCGCCAGCAGGTGCCAGGTCCTTGCCCGATCTGGTACTGCGGGTCACCGATCGCCGTCGACTTCGGCGAGGAGGACAACACACCCGGAGCCCTGCTGGTGACCGTGGAGCCGGGCCGTCCCGCCGTCACCCGTGAGGTCACCGTGCCGGGTCCGCGGCGGCTGCGAACCGTACGGGGCAGCCTTGAAGAGCTGGAGGCCATGGCCGACGCACTCGCCGACGCCTGGCTGCGGGTAGTCGTGGCAGAGAAGCCGCGGGCCGGACTCGCCGACGCCGTGCGCGAGATCCTGCCCGGTGCCCTGGATGTCGACATCGACGAGCGTTTCCGCCCCACGTCGGCCCGACGTCGCAGTGGAGGCGAGGCCGGGCGTGTGCGCAACGCGCGGGAACTCTTCCGCGACTACTTGACCGCGACCGGCCGCAACGACGAGCAGGTCGCCGCGCTGTTCGACCGGTTGCACGACGAAGTGACCCGCGACGTGGGCGGCGATGGGGGTGTGGGCTGATGCTTCCGCTGCGGCTGCACATGGAGAACTTCGGCAGCTTCCGTGAGCCGGTAACCGTCGACTTCGCCGACGTGGACTACTTCGTCCTGGTCGGCCCCACCGGGGCCGGTAAGAGCACGGTCATCGACGCGATCTGCTTCGCCCTCTACGGCACGGTACCGCGGTGGGGCAAGGAGAACGTGGTCTCCTTGGCCCTTGCCCCCTCGGCCACCTCCGGCAAGGTGGCGCTGGTCTTCGAGTCCGCCGGGCGCCGCTACGCGGTTGTTCGTGTCCTTGTCCGCAACGCCAAAGGGGTGGTGGGCACGAAGGAGGCACGGTTGGACGAACTCGACCGCGCGGTGCCACCCGACGCCGACCTGATCGAGCTGCTGGAGGCCACCGTGCGGCCGCTCGCCGAGGGCGAGGCGGTGACCGCCGAGGTCCAGGGCCTCACCGGGCTGGAGTACAAGTACTTCACCCAGTGCGTGGTGCTGCCGCAGGGGCGGTTCGCCGAGTTCCTCCACGCCCAGCCGCGAGAGCGCCAAGACCTGCTGGTCCAGCTGCTCGACGCCGGGGTGTACGAACGCATCCGGCAGCACGCCGTCCGCGAGGAGGAGATAGCCAAACAGACCGCGGCGTTCGCCCGCGACCAGCTCGCCAAGCTCACCGACGCCGACGAACCCGCCGAACAGGCCGCATCGAAACGACTCGCCACCCTCCGCACCCTCGCCGGCCACGTCCGCACCAGCATCGAAACGCTGCGCACGCACGACGAGGCGGTACTGCAGGTACGTGAAGAGCGCGACAGCGCGCAGCGGCAACTCGCCACGCTCGGCGCGCTGGCCATGCCCGACGAAGTCCCAACCCTCGCCGAAGCCGCCCGTACAGCCATCGAGAAGGCCGCCCGCCTCGCCGAGGAGTCACACCGCTGCGATCAGGAAGAGCGGAAGGCCGACGACGAGCTCACGCAACTCGGCGACAAGACCGCTCTGGCCCAGGCCCTGGCCGCCCACGAAAGCCGCGACAAGCTCGCCGCGGACCTCGCCAAGGCCGACCCCAAAGCGCGCGCCGCCGCTGCGGAGATCGAGCAACTCGCCAAGGACGCGAACCAGGCGCAGCTCGACCTGGCGCGCGCGGAGACCCGCCGCGACCAGGCCCGCGACGCTCACGCCGCGATCGACCTCGCCACACGCCTCGCCCTCGGCGAACCGTGCCCGGTCTGCCTACGACCCGTCGCCGCGCTGCCACACCACCCCGAAGCGGCCGCCCTCGACGAGGCCGAACATGACGTCACCGGCAGAAAGACCGACCTCGACCGGGCACGCACGCTCCGCCAGAAGGCGGAGATCAAGGCCGCCCAGCTCCAGCAGAAATGCACAGAGATCAAAAGCCAGCTCGCGGGCCTCGCCGTGCAGATCGAGGCTCACCCCCACCGTGCGGAACTTGAGCAACAGATCGCGGCCATCGAAACCGCCGGACAGCGCGCCACGCAGGCCAGGCGCGCGGCCCGGGCCGCGCGCAAGACCCGCGAGCAAACCGACCGCCAGGTCCAAGAGCTGCGACACAAGACCGAGCAGGCATGGCACGACCTGGACGCGGCACGCGACGCGGTCGTGTCCCTCGGTGCCCCGCCCATCGCGCGGGAGGATCTGCACAGCGCCTGGACGGCGCTGCTCGCCTGGCGCGAACAGGCCGCCGACCGGCAACGCACGGCGATCACCACACTGGCCCAGCGGCTGACCGGCGCCGAGCAGGTGCGCGACAGCGAACGGGCCGCCCTCATCACCCGCCTGGAACGCGACAGCGTCGCCATCGACGCAGACGCGACACCCGACAAGATCAACGAGACGGTCACCGCGGTGACCGCCCACGCCGAGGCCCACCTCACGCAGGTACGCAACAACCGCAAACGTGCCCGCGAGCTCGACGAGCAGGCCCGAGCGCACGAGCAGCAAGCCCGCGTCGCCCACGAACTGACGCTGCTACTGCGCGCCAACAACTTCGAGAAGTGGCTGTGCGGCGAGGCGCTCGAACTGCTCGTCACCGCCGCCTCGAAAACGCTCCATGACCTGTCCGACGGGCAGTACGAACTCGTACTCAGCGCCAAGAGCGAGATCGAGGTCATCGACTACGCCGAAGCCGCGATGCGCCGCAGCGTGCGCACCCTATCCGGCGGCGAAACATTCCAAGCGGCCCTCGCGCTCGCCCTCGCCCTGTCCGACCAGGTCGCCGGCCTCGCCGCCACCGCTGCCCGCAGCCTCGACTCGATCTTCCTCGACGAAGGATTCGGCACCCTCGACCCCGTCACCCTAGACACCGTCGCCACCACCCTCGAACGCCTCGCCGTCGGTGGTAACCGCATGGTGGGCATCGTCACCCACGTGCCCGCACTCGCCGACCGGGTCCCCGTCCGCTTCGACGTCACCCGCGACGGCTCCGGCTCACACATAGCGAAGGCAACGACGTGACCGCAGCCCCAACCGTCGCCGGGCGCATCGGGTTCGCCATCGACCCGTGGGGCCCCGGCTACGCCGCGGCGCTCGCCATCGAGGCCCTTACCGAGCTGGACGCCACCACGGCAGAGCTCAACCTCGACATCGAGGTACCCGCAGACCGCTGGCACCCCCTGACCCCCGATCCAACGACCCACCTGCCCGGCGCACTACTCGTCGCCGACGGCGTGCGCCGCATCGACGCCCGCGTCTGGGTCGACGACCCAGACGGAGCCATGCCCGCCCCCGGCATCGCCGCCTCATACGCCGTCGGACTCGTCCGGTGCGACCTCGCCAACGGCAACCTTGCCCAACTCGCCGACGTAGCGGTCCGGCGCTCCCTGTTCAGCGCATCGCCGCACGCTCCCGACGTCTCGACCCCAGCCGGTGACTACCCCGCACGGGCTGCGACCAACTCCACCCCCGAAATGCTCTCCCTGGCACTCCAGCGGCAGCTCACCGACCTTGAGGTAGCCGTCGCAACGCAGCACCGCGCCGCGGTCGCCGGAAACGAACTGCTGCTCGTCGACGGGCCGCTACGCGGGCGCACCCACCTGCCCCGCGCAGTCGGCTACGTCAAAACCCACCACACCGCATACCTGTCCGGACCCCACGCCGCCGTCGTCACCGCCCTACAACCCGGCCAACGCACCCCGATCTTCCTCATGGGCACCAGTTGGAGCCGCCACGCCTGGTACCTGCGCCTACCCAGCCGATCCACCGCACCATGGACCGGTGTCGCCCGATGCGAAGCCAGCCCCGACCTACCCCCAGAACAGGTCAAGACCCTCGCCGACGTAACTGCGTTGCTGCTACCACCCCTGGCCGGCGTCGACTACAAAGACCCCCGCGCGCCGCAGAACCTCATCCCGATCGGGGGCCTCGAAAAGCTCCTCCGCCACCGACTCGGCGACGCCCGCCTGCTCTACCGCGCACTACGCGCCGCCGCCATGCATGCCGCTGTGATGTGAGAGCAAGCCCGGAGTGCGGCGCACGCCCGACAGTGACCGATGCTCATCAAGCTGACCCAAACTTCGAGATCTCATTCAGCGGGCAAGTGCACGGGTGGCTCGTGCAGACGCGCGGGCGGCGAGCCAGGCCACGCACGCGGCGGCCTTCCCGCGCGGTGTCGGCGGCCAGCTTGCACCGGTTAGGTGGCGGCCCAGCGCGGCGAGGGCCTTCTCGCCAGCGACGCGGTTCGACCGGCGGCCAGGCGTGTCAGGCCGAGACGGGGTCTTGCATAGATCGAACGCGTCGGCGGCGACCTCGACGAGGACCAGAGTTCGGCGCCGACGACCAGGACGAGTCCATGGTTCAGCGGGTTCAGGTAGATCCAACGATGTGGTGAGTGCGTACGGCGCCGCAGGTGCGAGATGAGTCGGTGACAGCAGAGCCGGGTAGCGGCGGTTGGCGGTCAGTATCGGTCCCATCACTGTCCCGTGCCTCCTTCCACAAAGGCATGACATGGCTCGCTGCCCCAACGATCGGGAGTCGGTCAGGGCGACGAGCGTATTGCCGAGCCGAGCACGATCGTTGCGCCGTCGGCTGCGGCGGTCAGGCGTTGTAGGGTCGGCTTTGGTAGCGTGCCGAGCCCAAGACCTGATTCCGCGGCAAGACGGCTGAGGTTTCTGCGTTGGCGCTCCGTGATGCCATCGATGGGCTCGCGGAACCCAAGCACATCACCTGCGGCGTACCCATCTGCGGCGTTGATCGCTTCCTCGGCGATGCTGCCGAGCAGTGTCGTCGCTAGGTCGGGGCGGACGGTGCTGGCCAGGGTGGCAATGGTGAGCCCGAGTCGTGCGCGGTAGGACGCGTAGCCCGCCGTTGGGGTTCGCGTTGTGAAGCGTGCGATGGCTGTCGTGAGGTGGCGTGCCATGCGTATGTCGGTTGGTTCCGTGCACATCATGTGGAAGCAGGCGGCGATCTCCTGCTCCCATGGTTGTGTCGGGGTGCTCTGGGCGAGTAGCGCCCGGCCTTCCGCGAGGGCGCCTTGCCTGCAGTGAGCGATGATGGCGGCTTGGCGGCCGTCCATGAGGTGAACGCCGATGCCGTTGTAGGTGCGTGCGTGCTCTGCGGCGTCTGCCCAACGGTCGGCCAGCGCGAGCGCGCGTACGCCCTCGGCGATGAGTTGTAGCCAAACCCATTCGCGTAGCTGCCTGCGGTCTTGCTGCTCCCCGACAAGGCCGGCCGTTGGAAGGGCGTGATCATCGACGGTGAGGTCGCACCGTCGAGTGACCGCTTGGTACATCACTTCCAGGAGTTGCAGGGCGCGGGTGCCCTGGTCTGCGCGTATCTGGAGGCGTGCGAGGTTGAGGACGGGTTCGAGCATGTATCGCGCTTCGAGGATGGTCAGTGGCCGTTCTACGCGGCGGTAGGCGTCGATGTGCTGCCAGCACAGTTGCCTGGCAAGGTACGGCATTCCACAGTCGCTGGCCACTAGGGCGGCCTTGTTGAGGGCGTGCGCCGCGTCGGCCATCCCGTGTTCGGCCTTCTGCTTGGCGGTGTCCACAGCGTCGGTGATCTCTTGAATGCGCAGTGGCAGCGCTGGGCAGGCGGGGCGTGGACGGCCGAGAAGCGGAAACCGACGTACTGCGGCGGCGAGGGTGGCGTGGTGCATGGTCAGCTCCGGGGCAGGATGGCGGCTTTCGCTGCATGGGCGAGGATGCCTTGGGCTGCGGCGGGCAGGCCGAGACGGTTCCAGTGAAAGATCACGACGTGGGCGAGAACGGCTCGCAGTCCGCGGTCGAGTCGTCCAGCGGTAGCTGCTTGGCCGAGCCGCTGACCAGCCTCGATGAATCCCGCTAGCCACGGGGCGGCGAAGGCGACCGGTCCCCCTGGAGCGAACAGGGGCGTGTCGGCCTGGACAAGGATCGCCAACAGTGGCCGCACCCTCGCCGCGAGGGTGTCGACTCGTGTCGCGTCCGCGTCGGCTGGCGTGGGACGCATCTGGGCTACGCGGTCAAAGACATCCCCTGCCTCGAACCAGTCCAAGCCTGCGTGCTGTTGTAGCGCCCTGATGAGCAGGAGCGACAGCTCGCGGCGGCCAAGCTCCGGCGCCTTCCGACGGGCATAGGCGAGAACGCCTCGGCTGTCGGCGCAGAACAGGTTATGGACGACGTTCATGGCGGCGAGGCCGCCGAAGGCGGCGGACTCCGGCTCGTAGATGCTGGGCCACCAGCGGTCGACCGTGCCCGCCGCGACGAGTTCATCGAGCAGCGCCTCGATAGCGTCGCGATCGGCCGTGGGAACACGAAGCCGCCAGCACGGGTACTTCCGCAGGAACCACCAGGCCGCCTCCCCGTTGTCAAGCCGGTCCAGGCGCGGCGCGATCCGTGCGGCGAACGTAGCCTCCGCTGTCGCCCAATCTGGCAGGCCGACCTGTACCTGGAACCAGGACCGCTCCTGGCGGCGTTGAAGGGCGGCGAGCCCTGCGGCGTGGTAGGTCTCCACGGCGTCGCCCAGGTCGGCGGGGTCGATGCCGATGTCGGCCGCTGTCTTCTCCAGCGGCTCGCCAGCGAGGATCGCCTGAGCGTGGGCAGCAAGCTGGTCGGCGGAGAGGGTCAGGTGATCAGGAGGCATACGTCCCACCTCGTGTGCGGCGGCTCACCGGTGCGGATGGTCTCCAGCGCCAGGGCAATGCCGGGGCGGCCGGTGAGGAATCCGTCCCTGTCGTGGTCGTGTGCGCTGGCGGAGAGGCGTTCAGCCAGACGCGGGAGCCGGCGTGCGATGCTCGGGTTCTCGGCGTCGGCGGCGGCCCGGAACGCAGTCTGGTAGAGCCCGGCGAGCCCGTGGCATATCCCCATGTCGGTGATGCGGTCCATCTGGGGGCCGGTGAGGCACGCCGCCAGCGTCTCCTCAGCGGCTGCCTGGCGGGCGCGGTCGTTGATGGCGATGGCGGCAAGCTGTTGGGCGCGGGCGATTCCGGCAGCGCCGTAGCACCACGATGGCCTGTCGGGGCCGTCGTGGGTGGGGCGGCCGGTGCGGAGCTGGTCACGGGTGATCCACTGTGGCCACCACGGGCCGTGCGGTGAGTCTTGCCGCCACTGGTCGAACCAGGCGCACAGCCTGCCGATCGCCTCGGTCTGGCCGTCGACCTGGCGGCCCTGGCGGATGGCGTGGGCGAGCAGCGCGAGTAGCCCGGCCGCGCCGTGCGCCATTCCGGCGTTGGCATGACCCCCGGGCGTGGGCAGGATGGGGTCAGGGTCATGATCGACCCACCATCCGGGAACGTGTAGCCCGTCGTGGCGGCGCGGTTCGGTCAGCCGGACGACGCAGCGCAACAGGCCGCCCAGTTCGTCGCTGCCCGGCGCTTGGTGCAGCAGGAGGGCGCCGATGCCGACGAGCCCGTAGAAGAGGTCGTACTCGGCGAAGGTAGCGGGCCGGCCGTGGCTGATGCGTTCTTCTGCGGCGGCTAGGCGCTGCCGGGTGAGCCGCCGTACGTGCTGGTCGAGGGCCTGCCGGGCGGCTGGGTAGCGCTCGCGGCCGTCGGCGGTGGCGGTGGCTGTGGCTGTGGCTGTGTGGAGCATGAAGGCGATGGCGGGCGCGCCGTAGTACAGCCCGGTATGGGCGGCGGCGTCGACCCGACCGGCCGTTGCCTGCTTGATCAGCAGTCGGGCGGTTGCCCAGTCGCCGCCGCCGTTGAGTGCCCGCTCGATCGCCAGCAGCGCTGCGCCGACGGTTCCCGATGCCAGCGATTGCGATCCGGCCTCATCCAGGGTGAGGGTCGCTGGTTTGAGGGCGGCGGTCATCGCGCACCCGTCTGGGCCAGGCAGCGCATGGCCGCTGCGCGGGCAAGGTGGCCGGTCTTCCGCTCGAACTCCGGATCAACCCCGACAGCTCGAACGTGATGCTCATGCAGCAGGGTCCGTAGCACGCCCCTGGGGTCGCGCTGCGCGAGGAGGTTGTCGTGGTATGCCCGCAGGGCGGTGTCCCGGGCCTGCCACGCGACGGCGACGGCATCACCGCCCGGCAGCGCACAAAGGCCGCGGAACTCGCCGGTGGGGTCGGCGAGATCGCGCGCCAGGCCGCTGAGCGTGCGGTCGGCCGGCTCGGTGTGCTGTTTGAGGCAGGTCAGCAGCGTCCGGTACCCGGAAGCAGGGTCGGAGGCGAACCCGGCAGCGAGCTGGGCCATGGAGGCGGCGGCGATCGGCTGGCTGGAGATCTCGGCCTGGTCTGCCATGCGCAGCTGGGTGATCGCCGCGGTGGTGTCGGCGGCGAAGACCTGCTCGGCCGCCACCAGGGCCGGTCCGTGGCCGTAGCGGGCGGGGTGTTGGTGGTAGGCCGCGAAGGTGAGCTCGGCGGGCAGTCCCCGGCCGTGCAGGCCGGCGGCGAACTGCGCCAGGCGCGCGGCAACCGCGCCGTACGCAGTCGGGTCTTCCAGTTGGAGGAAGACGGACAGGTGCTGGTCGGCTTCGAGCCGGATGATGTCGCGGTGTCTTCGTGCCCACCATCGCAGCACGCCGAGGTTGGTAAGGCTCTCTACCAGTGGTGGTAGGTGGGCGGTCAGTAGCTCGTCGAAGCGGGCGGGGTTGCCGACCAGTTGCACGTGTACGACGGCCGAATCCCCGGGGCGAAGCGTCTGGCCTGGCGGGGCGGCCACCGGCAGCCGCCGCGATGCTGGCGTGGTCAGGGTCATGGGGATGAGCAGCTCGGCGGGTCGGCCGAGCCAGCCGTGCCCGTCTGCGGGGCCGTCTTCGCGCAGTTCAAGCCGGTCCGCACGGGCCAGGTGAGTTCGTAGCAGGGCGCGATCAAGGCGCTGGTGGAGGTCAAGAGGCAGGCGCAGCTCGCCCCGGCACGCGACAACGCGGGCCGGGACGCGCCACCGCTCTAGCCATGCTCGGAGCGCGGCCCCCCACCGATCATCGCCTGAGCGACCCGCCCCGTCAGTTCCCCGTGTGTCTGCCGTGCCGGTCGGGCGGGTGAGGTCCTCGGCGGTCAGCAGCCAGCGGGCTGGGGACAGGACGGTGCGCCGGTAGCGGATGCGGGGGGTGTAGGGCAGGGTGCGGGCGGCGGCGCCGAGGTCGAGCGGGCCGAACACCGCGCTGCGGGCGTCGGCGACCTCGGCGATGAACCTGGCCAGTGGCGGGGTCTGCACGGTGGTGTCGAGCGCGTGCGGAATGTGTGGAATGACGCGCTGGCCGGTGGAGCGGCGGACGAGGTAGATCTGGTCGGCGTCGGCGGTGACGGCGAGGTCATCGATGCTGATCACGTCGCCGTCCGGGTGCTCCGACAGCGACACCACGTCGGGTAGGAGCCTGCCGACCCGGACGACGTTCTCGTTGTGCACGCGGCGGGGCGGGAACGACAGTTGTACCGCCACCACATCCTCCGATCCGGCGGGAGCGGCGTACGTGTCCGCCAACTGCTCGCGGTCGGGAGCGTCGAGCAGGTAGGCGAAGCGTCCGGCCATGCCGGTGTACGCCCGGGGTGCGCCGGTGACCCGCAGCTCGAAGTGCCCTTCGTCCATGGCGTCGGTGGAGGAGGCGTACACGGTGACGCCCAGCTCGATCCGGGGCGGCGGAACGACAGCGGCGTGGTCGCCGACCGTCAGGGCCTCGATGTCGGCGTCGGTGAGCTGGATCTCCTCGGCCTGGTCCACGACTGCTTGTTGGATGAGTGCCAGCAGGTACGCGTCGCGTTCGGTGAGGACCCGCCACGCCGGGCGCGCCCGCGGCGCGCCGAGGTAGCCGGGCGGGTATCCGAGGCCGGAGTCGGCGACGAGGTCGCGGACCGGGACCAGCGCGCCGGGACCGTAGCGGGTCCGGAAGCGGGTGTGATAGTCGAGCCATGCGGGTGACCCGAACGGCTGGGTGGTCAGCCGCAGCAGAACCCCAGCGGCGAGGGCCGCTTCGTCCAGCACGCGTTGAGGAATGCTGATCTCAGCATCGAGCCGCACGTCGACGGCGAGGGCCTGCTCGGCTGCGGGCACGACGCTGGCCATGGACACCGCGACCGCAGACCGGATGGTCGCCTGTTGCCGCCGGTCGGCCACGGAGTTGTGCCGGGTGAGCTGTGCGTGGATCTCGCCGAGCTGGTGGGCGAGCGTCGCCACCTCGGGCAGGTGCCCGCCGTCGGCGGCGCGTAGTGTCTCGATGACGTGGGCCTGCCCGTCCACGGTGGTCATCGGCGGGGGCAGGTTCGTGATCAGGAAGTGGCCGTCGATCAGCCTGTGCAGCATCGCCTCGATCTTGCCTTGGTCGATGTGCGGTAGCTGGGCTGCGAGCTGCGCGGCCAACCGGTCGACGCGCACGGGTTGAGCCGCGCACGCGAGTGCCAGCTGCACCGCGCGGGTGTACCTGGTGGAGGTCTCGCGTACCGGTCCGGGCGTGCGCTCGCCGGGCTGTGGCCGCCCGGCGACGATGAAGCGGCCGTCGCGGACGACTCCGCCGCTGTTGGCAACCACCGTCAAGCTGCGGCGCAGGCTGTGATGATGCTCCAGGCGGTCGACCAACCGCATGAGCCAGTCAGCGTCGGCGCGGGCCACTGCCCGGTGCTCGTCGCCGATCTTCGCTGCGGCTAATGCAACCGTCGCGGTGGTCACTCCGGCGAACAGCCCGAACGGGGTGGCCCGCCGCTGCCAGCGCACCAGGTAGGCGGCGGTCGCCAAGACGGCGCGGTGGACTGCCCCCGCTGGGCGTTCGGCATCAGCGTCGAGGAGCTGGTGCACGCGGGCAGCGAGGCTGGGGCTCGCCATCGTGACGGCTTCCCGCAGTTCGGGGCGTGACCACTGCGTGGCCAGCCAGGCGAGTCCCTCCTGGATGGTCATGGCCGGGCCGGTCAGGTCGGGCAGCGATGGGCAGTCCGGAGCGTCGGGGTAGGTGCTGGCGCGGACCAGCACGGGGCCGACCGGCTGGTACCGCCGGTGGACGGTCGGCATGCCGCACCTCCATGCAGGGGTGGCGAGGGGCCGCCGAAGCCCGCGACGGTGGCGGGGCTCCGGCGGCAGGAGGTTGCCTGGTCAGGCCGGGTCGTACGAGGACGTGCTGCACGCGCTGGTGCTGCAGGTCGAGCCGCAGCCGTCGCTGGTGCTGCACATCATGATCACCAGCGGCGTCGTCGCCTCGACCACACGCATGTCCAGCTCGAAGTCGTCATCGGTGACGGCCTCGGCGGGGGCGTCGAGGACCGCAGTCGGCGGAGCCATCGACATCACTCTCCTTACGGTGAGAAGGGGTTGTGGCCACCTGGGTCCGGCGGCGGCTGAGCCGCGCGCTGCTCAGCCGCGCGTGGGCCAGGAGATCGTGACGACGCCGTACGTCTTTTCCATGACGGCGGCGTCGGCGGGAATCTGGGTGCGGTCGCTGCCGGCGGGCCAGTACCCGAACGTCGGCGCAGTGTGGCGGCCGTCGCGGTCCCACGCCTGAATCTGCTTCACCAACGCGGTCGCGGCCAGCTCGCCGTCGACGCCGTAAGCGCGGGCACCGAACTCCACGCCAGCCCCATCGAGGGCGGGACGGACCGCCAGGTACGCGAACGCCGAACCCCGTACCGCTGCGAACGGGAACCACGAGCCTCGCTCGGCCGCGATCTCGGTTCCGTCATCGACCGCCAGCAGGCAGAAACCGGGCAGGAAGCAGGCGAACCACAGGTGAAGGTCCGCGAACGAGGTTTGGTGTTTGATCGTCACCGCGGACCACACCTGCGTGCACGTCGTGGCCAGCACGCCGTCGAGCTGGCTCATGTCATCGGGCACGCCAGAGTCGAACCGCAGCTTCACCTGCTTGCCGTTGGGATCGGTCAACAAGAACACCCGCTCCGGATGCTGCCCGGCGCCCTGCATCGGCACTTATGCGGACCTGGTAGTTATGCCGAACTGACCAGCGGGCAGCCGCATATTCCTGGTGTTCGATGGTTCACATGTCGGCATAAGTCGATTATCGGGCGCGGTTGCCTCCTCCTGTCGATGACGAGGGAGGGGACTGAACGTGTCGAGTGCTGCCGCGCCGATGTCCGGGCCGCTGATGCCGTACGTTGACGGCTTCGCAGCGGTGTTGGCCGCCCAGGGCTACGCGGCTGGGACCGTAATGCTTCATCGCCAGCACGTGGGACACCTGAGTCGCTGGTTGGAAACCCGCGCACTCGGGGCCGACGTACTGAGGGAAGGTCTGATCGAAGAATTCCTGGTTGAACGTCACGCAACGGGCCGTCAGACGCGGTTGCGGGTCGGCTCATTCGCGTCATTGTTGGCTTACCTGCGCAGCGTCAGCGTGATCGGCGCGTCGGAGCAGGCGCCGGTCGGCGACGTCGATGCGCTACTTCTCCGGTTCGCTGGCTATCTGGCCAAGGAGCGGGGCCTGGCGCAGCCGACGGTCTCGTTGCGGGTACAGCTCGTGCGCCCGTTCCTGGTGGGCCTGACGGAGCACGGCGGGCTGGACCTACCGTCGCTGACCGCCGACGATGTGACCGCCTTCATTGTCAGGGAATCCGAGCTCAGGCAGGCCTCGGTGCCACCGACGGTCACTGCCCTGCGCTCCCTGTTGCGCTTCCTGCATGTTGAGGGCTTCGTTTCGGCAGGGCTGGCCAGCGCGGTGCCGGCGGCCAGCGGTCGGAGACTGGCCGGGCTGCCCAAGGCGCTACCCGCGGAGCAGGTTGCCGCCATGCTGGCGACCTGCGACCGGGATACGGCTGTGGGACGCCGCAACCTGGCCATCCTGACATTGCTTGCCCGGCTTGGACTGCGGTCCGGTGAGGTGGCTTGCCTGCGGCTCGAACACATCGACTGGCGCCGCGGCGAGGTCATGATCATGGGCAAAGGAAGCCGCCACGAGCGACTGCCCCTGCCCGGTGACGCGGGGAGCGCGATCGTGGCGTACCTGCAGGACGGCCGACAGGCGGGTGCGCATCGGGAGGTGTTCCTCTGCGCCCGGGGCCCATATCGGCCCATGAGCCCCGACGCGGTCAGCAACGTCGCCGCGGCGGCCGCTCGCAAAGCCGGCCTCGGAATCGTCCGCGGACACCGGCTGCGCCACAGCGCCGCGACCGCCATGCTCGCCGCCGGCGGTTCGCTCACCGAGATCGGTCAGGTGCTGCGTCACCAGCACACGGCAACGACGGCTATCTACGCCAAGGTCGACATCGCGGGACTGCGTCGCGTCGCCCGTCCCTGGCCGATGCCGGAGGCAGCCGCATGAGCACCCTGCGGCAGACCCTCGCCGATTACCTGGCCGTCCGCCGGGCCTTGGGCTACAAGCTCGAGCGCGCGGAAAAGCTCCTCGGACAGTTCCTGGACTATCTACACGACGAAGACGCCCACACGGTCACTGTCGAGCATGCCCTCGCGTGGGCGACCGCACCGGCCGGTGACCCCTGGTGGCACGCTCTACGGCTGAACGCGGTTCGCCCGTTTGCGGTCTACCTGCATGCCCGCGACCCTCGCCACGAGCTGCCTCCGGCCGGGCTCATCCGCTACGGATCGAGCCGGGCAACCCCGTACCTCTACTCACCCGCTCAGATCGAGGCGTTGGTAACGACAGCCCGGCAGCTGCCGTTCCCTCTGCACGCCCTCGTCTATCCGGTCCTGATCGGACTGCTGGCCGTGACCGGGATGCGGGTCGGCGAGACGCTGGCTCTGCAGGATCAGGACGTCGACGCGCGCCAGGGCATCGTGACAGTGCGGGACGGCAAGTTCGGCAAGTCCCGGCTGCTGCCCGTGCACCCGAGCACTATCCGACGCGCTACTGCGCTACCGGCATGCCCGCGAACAGTTCGTCCCTGCGACGGTGGTCAGGGCGTTGTTCGTCTCGTCCTCGGGCGGCCCGATGGACCGCCCGAACGTGGGCCGAACGTTCCGGCAGATCGCCAAGAATGCTGGCGTGACGGCCAGGTCGGCGGCATGCCGGCCGCGGGTTCATGACCTCCGGCACAGTTTCGCCGTCGCGACGCTGCTTGACGCGTACCGCAACGGCGACGACGTCCAAGCAATGCTGCCGCGCCTTTCGACCTACCTGGGGCACGTCAAGCCGAAAGACACGTACTGGTACCTCTCGGCAGCTCCGGAACTGCTCGCCTTCGCCGGCGAGCGCCTGGAACGCCGCCTCAACACCGGAGAAGCCGCATGAGCACCCTCGGCCCCACCCTGCAGTCGTTCTTCACCGACAGACTGGCCCGGCAGCGTCACGCCAGCAGCCACACGACCGCCGCCTACCGGGACAGCTTCAAACTCCTGCTGACCTTCGCCGCGGCCACCACCGGCCGAGCACCCTCCAACCTGCAGATAACCGACCTGGACGCACCCATGATCAGCGCGTTCCTCGATCACCTGGAAACCGAGCGCGGCAACAGCGCCCGCACCCGCAACGCCCGCCTCGCCGCGATCCGCTCCCTGTTCAGCTACGCGGCTCTGCGCCACCCCGAGGACGCGGCCGTCATCCAGCGCGTGTTGGCGATCCCGACCAAACGCTTCGAGCGTGCGATCGTCACCTACCTCACGGCCCCAGAGATCGACGCCCTGCTCGCCGCCCCCGACCAAGCCACCTGGACCGGGAGACGCGACCATGCGCTGCTCACCCTCGCCATCCAGACCGGCCTGCGCGCGACGGAACTGACGACCCTGACGCTTCAAGACACGCACCTGGGCACCGGAGCGCACGTCAACTGCGTCGGCAAAGGCCGCAAACAGCGGATCACGCCGCTGACCAAGGACACCGTCACCACGCTGAAGAACTGGATCAAAGACCGCGGCGGACTCCCCGCCGACCCACTGTTTCCCACCCGCTCAGGCACCGCCATCACCAGGGACGCGCTCGAACGGCGAGTCGCCAAGCACGCCACGACCGCCGCACTGGCCTGCTCAACCCTCGCCGAGAAAAAGATCTCCCCGCATGCCCTGCGCCACACCGCAGCCATGCGGTTGTTGAACGCCGGAGTCGACACCACCGTCATCGCGCTCTGGCTCGGCCACGAAAGCGTTGCCACCACCCAGATCTATGTCCACGCCGACCTCGCGCTCAAGGAACGCGCACTGGCCCGAACCACGCCGCTCGGCACTACTCCAGGGCGCTACCAGCCCACCGACACGATCGTCGCCTTCCTCGAGAGCCTGTGATTATGCCGACGCCATCCGCTGGCTCGCCGACGAGCCAGCGGGTCGGCTGTACACAGGAATCCTCGACTCCACGAGGTGGAGGCTCGTTGACCCGAGAGAAACCCGCCGAGCGATCCAGCCCCGGCATCTCATCCAGAATTCATCACGACCGAGGGACGCGGACGGGAGAGCCTCGATCAAGATCGAAGCTCTCGTCTCGGGCGCACCCCTCGCCGGGGATCAGCTACCGCTGATCAGCGACTCGACGACCGCGGTCAGGTCGCGGCGCCGCATCATCCAACGAGTGGGATTCTCGCGCGTGCAAGCGGACTTCCAATCGATCTGGTTCGACCACGCTCATCAACCAGTGCGACGTGGCGTCACGGATCGGAGAGTGTTCAACGGTAAGGCGGTCGAGCTTGGCAGCCCAGTCCTCCAGCTCATCGCGGCTGGCGACGCTCAGGTGCAGGATGTCGAAACCGGCCAGAGCGGCGGCGACCGGTCGGTTCTCCCGAAGACTGATGCTGGTGTCCCCCAGACCGGGCAGTGACCCAGCGACACCACGAACCACACCTTCGTGATCCGGGAACTCGAGTGCCACCGCGAATCCGAAGACCTGTTCGTACCAACGCCGGCTGCGGGCGAGATCGCTCACCGGCAGCTTGACCCCGAACACTCCACCGAAATCCACGCCACGCCACCTCAGTCCAGAGACCCACTACGCGAAGCGCCTTGTCACCGCCCCGCTCCGTCAGGGTCCTCAGAATCTGCCGACGGCACAAGTGGCGACCCCACGTCGCTTGCCACGAGGATGGGACCGGGCCGTTGCCACGACCTAGACTGTGGCCCGTGACGCAGGCCGCCAACCACAAGACATTAATCGCGGGCGTGTTCGACCGGGCGGCGCCCACCTACGACCAGACCGGCGTGGAGTTCTTCCGACAGGCCGGCGCCGAGCTGGTTGACGCCGCTGGTCTGCACACCGGCGACCGAGTGTTGGATGTGGGCTTCGGTCGGGGCGCGAGTCTGTTTCCGGCGGCGGCCGCGGTCGGCGCCAATGGCTCGGTGACCGGTGTGGACCTCGCCCAGGGCATGGTGACCGAGACGAGGGCCGAGATAGAGCGGCTCGGGCTCACCCACGTCACCGTGGGGTTAGGCGACGCGGAGGCGCCAGACTTTCCCAACGGCAGTTTCGACGCGGTACTGGGCGGGCTGGTGCTGTTCTTCCTGCCGGACGCTGCCGCGGCGGTACAGGCGTACGCGCGGCTGCTGCGCCCGGGTGGCCGGTTGGCTATCAGTACGTTCCAGGAGATGTCCGATGAGGAGCAGGCCCGCCGCCAGCGGATCGCTGCCGGGCTCAGCAGCTTCTGGCCGCACGGCGCCGCAGCGCCGACGATCGGTGCGCCACCGGAGACGCGGCTTCGTACCCGCCAGTCGATCGGGGACCTCTTGGCCCCCGCCGGCTTCGTCGACATCGCCTATGCCGAGCGCGAGTTCTCGCTGTCTTTCGCCACGCTGGACCAGCACTGGCAATGGATGTGGTCCCAGGGCACGCGTGCCATGCTGGAGCGCATCCCCACCGACCGGCTCGACGCCGCGCGCCAGGTGATCGCCAAGGAGATGGAAGGACTGCATGACAAGCAGGGCATGATAACGCTGCGGATGGGCGTGCGCATCACCACCGCCAACAGGCCCGGACTGCCGTGATTAGCCAGGTAGTTGGCTGCCTGTCTCGGGTGGTAACGAATTAACACCAGGCCCCTGCCTGGCGGACGCGGCATGTGTTACTCATCTGGCCGCGATCCGCGCGCCATCCCATGCCAACGATTCCTCGCCGCTGGCAACGACGGCGGGTTGCCCGGCTCACCCGGCGTCGCAATGGCCCCGGTGCCTCGCGTTCCTGAGCAGGACGAGACTTCTGCGCAGGCCCATCGGCATAACCATGAGGTCCGCATAAGTCCCCTTATGCCGAAGTCGGCATAACGGCACGAACCCGGCCACCTCGGTCGACGTGCTGGTCAGGTGGTCACCGTCACGCCGGAACCCGATCGTGCGCGTGACCCCGTTCATGATCAGCGGCAATACGAGCACGCCATCGGCGGCGAGGTGATCCAGCCAGGAAGGGGCGATGTCCCACGCGCCGACCGTCACGATGATCGCGTCAAACGGCCCTTCCCCTGATACGCCGTGTTCAGCATCAGCGACCAGGACCCGCACCCGACCGGCGTAGCCGGTCTCGTCCAGCAGCGCGGCGGCGCGGTCGGTGACCTCCGGGTCGATGTCAACGCTGAGCACGCGGCCCTCATTGCCGACGATCTCAGCGATCAGGGCCGCGTTCAGCCCACCGGAGCCGATCTCCAGCACCGTCATGCCAGGTCCCAGCTCGGCCTGCTCCAGCATCCGGGCCTGGATATATGCCGCGGACACCGACGAGATCGAAACCCCATGCTGATCGCGTTTGGTCACCACCGAGTTGTCCACGCCGTAGGCGACTTCCAACGCCACATCAGCCGGAAGGAACCGCTCGCGGGCCACCGCAAGGAAGGCAGCCTCGACGGCAGGGCTGGTGATCTTCCCGTCGGCGCGAAGCTGGTCCACGAGCGCGGCGCGCAGCTCGGCTGCGCGATCGGCAACTGGCATGTCACCCGGTTGGGGCACTCGGACGGTCACGGATTCGTTCGGCAAGGCTCTTACCGCCAATCAGGTTGGTGGGCCATGGGGTACGAGGGACTAACGAAGTCGGCGCACCGAATCGCAGGGCACTAGCTTCATCGCACTCGTGTCACTGACCCCGGTGTGGTTGGCCGCGTGCGTATTGAGGCTGTGGTGGTGTTGTCTTCCAGGTGCGCGGGGTCGCTCGTGCCGGGGATGGGCAGCATGTTCGGGGACTTGTCGAGCAGGTAGGCGATGGCGGCCTGCGCGGGCGGCCGTGTCGCGTCATTCGCCCGCTCAGGCCGGGCGAGGGCACCTGCGGCCAACGGCTTGTAGGGCACGAACGCGATGCCGTACTTCTCGCAGTGGGCAAGGACGTCGTCGCCTTCGGTGCGGTTGTAGCGGTTCTGCACGGCCGCGACCGGCACGACTCGGGCGGCCTCCTCGATTTGCGCGACGGTGACCTTGGACAGGCCGATGTGGCGGATCTTGCCCGCCTGCCGCGCGTCGGCGAGCACGCCGAGTTGATCGGCCAGCGGGACGAGCGGGTCGATGCGGTGCAGGTAGTACAGGTCGATGCGCTCGACGGCGAGCCGGCGAAGGCTCATCTCGATGCACTGCCGCAGGTAGGCGGGCGTCCGACCGGTTCCCACCGGTTGGGGCCGGGTCGGGTCAGGCCGCCCTTGGTGGCGATGACCAGGCCCGGCGGGTAGGGGTGAAGGGCCTTGCGAATGAGGTGTTCGACGGTTTCGGGACCGTAGGCGTCGGCGGTGTCGAGGTGGTTGATTCCCAGCTCGACCACGCGGCGCAGCAGACGCTTTGCAGCGTTGGGGTCGGCGGGGTGGTACCAGTGGCCGGGACCGGTCAGTTGCATGGTGCCGAAGCCGAGCCGGTACACGGGTAGGTCACCGCCGATGAGGTACTGACCGGTGGCGTGCGCGGGGTTCGGGGTGCCGCTCATCATGCGGCCTGTCCGGTTGTGGCAAGTGCCGTGCGGCGAAGGCCGGGGATGGCGGCGGCTATCCGTACGGCGACCCGGTCGGGCTGGGTGTGCGTGGTGTCGATCTGCAGCACGGACACGCCGAGGTGTTCGAGGTGCGCGGCTGCCTCGCGGTAGTGGGCGATCTCGGCGGCGGCCAGGGCCGGGCTGCCCTGGTAGCGGTTGCGGGCGCCGCGCTCGGCGAGGCGTTCGGCGATGGTGTCCGGGTTGGCGG
>Ga0137369_10002314_pt1 | contig 19481 bp, 14 predicted proteins | sample SagtaG_12_FD_104918 | JGI IMG/M metagenome (GOLD analysis project Ga0137369, IMG submission 104918) | Vadose zone soil microbial communities from Sagehorn Ranch, Mendocino, California, USA - Sage1_L_113_16 metaG | ecosystem: Environmental > Terrestrial > Soil > Vadose zone | place: USA... | reverse complement strand
GCAACCTGAACGCGCCATGGGGTATGGCGATCGCTCCCGCCAGCTTCGGGCCGTACGCCGGCACGCTGCTGGTCGGCAACTTCGGCGACGGCCGGATCGGGGTGTACGCCGGGGACGAGTTCCTGGGACAGCTGCGCGACCGCGACAACCGCCCGATCGCGATCGACGGCCTGTGGGCGCTGCTACCCGGCACCGCGGCCAGCGGCGGCACCGACGCGCTGTGGTTCAGCGCCGGCATCGACGACGAGCAACACGGGCTGGTGGGCCTGATCCGGCGGGCCACCAACTAACCGACACCGCGAACTCGCGTAGCGGGCGGGCGCCGGCGTCAAGGCCAAGGCCTCCGGACGGCCAACGGCCGAACCCTGAGATCGGCTCCGGGCGACGCCGGCGCCCAACCCGTCCCAGGACCAAGCGAAAGCTCAAAGGACTTGAGTTCTGGAGCGGGTGACGGGAATCGAACCCGCACTGTCAGCTTGGGAACAGACTTGTCTATAGGACCATGCTCAGCGTCATCGTGAGAGCGAAGATCCAGGCGGGTCTGACCATGAGTGCCCGCCGCTGACTCAGGGAAGCCCCTGGAACGGGCACGCAGCGGGCATGTGCCGAAGAGATGCGAATCTATCTTCGATGTGGCAGACGTTGGCGACGTCATGGTAGGTCTCAAGAGTTGAGCGCCCCCTCACCGCCGTGGCAGTCACCGTGGCACTCGAAGCCGCCGTTTTGGTGGACGAGCAATGAGCCCGGGACTAGTCGGCTAACTAGAGGTCGGACAGTCGAAACGACTGCTGGAGCTGGCTGTCGCTGATCGCCGAGCCTATGTCCGGCGGAGACGCATGAAGACGCCTATCGACGTTTACGACCGTTCTCCAGCTGTCGGTTTCCAATCCATCACTCAGAGCACATGGCTGCGATGACGCCGCAGCCATGGCGGGAAAGTCGGATCAGGGAGATGGTGGAGGTCCGGTCCACGGAAGGGGGATGTGATGGCTGAAGTAGAAGGACCAGCCACGTCAGACCTGGCTGAGGATGAGGCTCGGTCAAGTCCGGAGATGAGTCCATGGCAGGTGGTGGTCACCGGAGTGCTCGGCGTTGCTAGTGCAGGGGCTGGAGCGGTCGCCGTGTTCGAAACGAAGAACGACGTTGGCAGTGCGGCACTGCTCACGTTGGGTCTCTACTTCCTGATCGCGATGATCCTGAGGCGCTTTCCCAAGCTGAAGTTCGGCGATACCGAGATCGACCCAGCGACGCGACGGATAGCCCAGCAAGCAAATCGCCGGTCGCTGCTGGCCGAGGAAGACGCGAAGGACGCCAAGGAGGGCCTGAAGCGGGCAGCGTCGCGGTCAGAGTTCACGGTTCCCGATGAACGCGGTCTGTCGGCACCCCTAGACGGGCGGATTACCGAATTGGCGGCTGAATACAACGAGGTGCGCTGGACGATGCCCAGCGGTCGTGCGCGAACGCGCCGGATGACCGATATAGTCGAAGAGATGATCGCGGTGTTCCGTGTGAAGGGCGCGCCGGATGTGGGCGCGTTGCTCGCCAGCGAAGATCGTGGCCTACGGCTCTCGGGGGTGGCGGCCGTGTATGCGAAACCGAGATCTGATGTGATTCCGGCGCTCGTCCGAATCGGCGTCACGCCTGACAAACCTTTCAATGAGTACTGGGCATTGGCGGCGCTCCGCAAGGCGATCGATGGGCACTGCGAGGACCTGACCGTGGAGTCCCGAAACGAATTGAGGGTGAGGCTCCACGACCTCCATCCGGGGACTGACCGAGCCGAGGAGATACGACGGGTCCTGGAGATGTGCCCGTGAGAATTGGCGGGGTTGCGGTGACGCGGTTCTGAACTTCTAATCCGAAAATGGGCATCCGCGGGCATGCGTGAGGTCCCGGCGGGATGCAGCGGAGCCGGGCCGGGTTGCCGTTTGCGGCTACGCGGCGGGTTCGAGGGCGACCATGTAGCCGAGGGCTTCGAGTTGGCGGGTTGCCGCGTATCTTACGTTCGGGTGCGATGCGGGCGTCGTAGAAGTCGGGGCCGACAGCCGGATGCGGGCGTCGGGCTCGGACAGGAGGTGCCAGACGATGATCAGGATGGAGCGGCCGACGGCGACGATGGCCTTCTTCTTGCCACGTCGTCGTGCGATGCGTCGGTAGCGTTCGCCGAGGAACAGACTTGTTCGACCGAACCCGCTCCGTCTGGCAGTTGGCGTAGCGTCACTCGACCCAATTGGCCGTGCGTGTCCCGTGGTTGCCTATAGAGGCCCGCCGAACGGGCACGGAACGGGCATGAATCTGGGATCGCCCGGCCTCCGGACGCGCCGCGCTGGAGATGAGCGACGGCGCCACAGTGGCTGAGAATCGAATGCATGGGACTCGGGCTATCGGATGAGACCTGGCGCGTATCGGCCGTGTGACCGTTGATGCGACCGCGCTCGAGTACGTCCTCGCGCTGTTCGCCGCACACGTGTTGGGTGACGGTCCCGAGGAACTCATGATGTCCACCGGAAGGCCACGCCGCCGCAGCGAGGCCGCGTCCGAGGCGGCCGCTGATGATGAGGCATACGCCGCGCTACGTCACTGGTGGTCGACCCAAGTTGGCTTCTGGATGATCGGAACAAGGTTGTCCACGGTCGCTGGCACGTTGCAGGGGTAGACGGAGACTCGCTCATCATGGCCAGCGATCACACAAAGTCAGACACGACCTTTTGAAGCGCCTCTGCGATCGAGTCACACCGCTCCCGTATGGTTTGGTCGTAAGCAACCCCGAGTAACGGCGGCGCGATGGCCAGGCTGGAAGATCTCACAAAGGGAGCACTCGCCCGCGGCGTGCTCACCGATCGCGCCGTTAATGTCGTCGACGTCCAGTGGCACGGCTCCAACGCCATCACGCTCACCTTCACCGACGAGTCGACAGGCAAGCCGGGCCAGGAACTCCTCTACCGCGACGACGAGCCGCGCCTCACGGTCGAGCAGGCGGGCCGGGCGTGGTCGATGGACGCCGACGGCGCCCTGTTCCGCCTCGTATCGGAGGCAAAGCGGATCTCGCTCGCTTATCTGTTCGACCCGTTCCTGGCGGTGCAGACCTCGAACCTCGATCCGCTGCCGCACCAGATCGAGGCGGTCTACTCGAAGATGCTGCCCCGGCAGCCGCTCCGCTACCTGCTGGCCGACGACCCGGGCGCCGGCAAGACGATCATGGCGGGTCTCTTCTGCAAGGAGTTGATGATCCGGGGTGACGTCGAGCGTTGCCTCGTGATCGCACCAGGCAGCCTCGTCGAGCAATGGCAGGACGAGCTCTGGCAGAAGTTTGGCCTCAGCTTCGAGATTCTCACGAGGGAGATGATCGAGTCGTCGCGTAGCGGGAATCCCTTCAATGAGAAGCCGCTGCTCATCGCCCGCCTTGACCACCTGTCCCGGAACGAGGACCTGCAGGCAAAGCTCGAGGCCGCCGATTGGGACCTCGTCGTCATCGACGAGGCTCACAAGATGTCGGCCCGCTACGCCGGCGGCGAGGTCAAGGAGACCAAGCGCTACAAGCTTGGACGCCTCGCTGGCTCGGTCACCCGTCACCTTCTATTGATGACCGCTACACCGCACGCGGGCATCGAGGAGGACTTCCATCTCTTCCTCGCGCTGCTCGACGCCGACCGCTTCGAGGGCAAGCCCCGCGGCACGACTCACACGGTCGATACGTCCGACATGATGCGGCGGCTGGTCAAGGAGAAGCTCCTCAAGTTCGACGGCACGCCGCTATTCCCCGAGCGTCGGTCGTACACCGCGATCTTCCCGCTGTCCGATGGCGAGGCTCTGCTCTACAAACGGGTCACGGAGTACGTGCAGGAGGAGATGAACAGGGCCGAGAGGCTCAAGGCCGAAGGGGAGGGACGGCGCGGCGCGGTCGTCGGCTTCGCCCTCACGGCCCTACAGCGCCGGCTGGCATCGTCTCCCGAGGCAATCTATCAATCACTCGCCCGCCGGCGACGCCGGCTTGAGCAGCGCATCGCCGACGAGCGAATCCGCAAGCGAGGCGCGGAAGTGGCGGCCGAGCTCGGCACGCCAATCGTTCCGTCGGAGTTCCGAGGCTCTGATGAAGACTTCGACGTCGACGACCTTCCCGAAGGCGAGCTCGAGGAGCTCGAGGAGGAGCTCATCGACCAGGCATCGGCAGCCCGCACGATCGCCGAGCTCGAGTACGAGATCGCGACGCTCGCCGGGCTCGAGGAGCTCGCAAGGCAGGTGCGGGTGTCGGGCACCGACAGGAAGTGGGAGGAGCTGTCGGGCCTCCTGCAGCACACCCCCGAGATGTTCGACGCTCACGGCGACCGCCGAAAACTGATCATCTTCAGCGAGCACCGCGACACCCTCAACTACCTCGTAGAGAAGCTGCGCGCGCTGCTCGGACGGGAGGAAGCCGTCGTCACGATCCACGGAGGAGTTCCACGCGATGAGCGCCGCAAGGTGCAGGAAGCGTTCATCCATGACAAGGACGTTCTCCTGCTGGTGGCCACCGACGCGGCAGGCGAGGGCATCAACCTCCAGCGCGCCCACCTCATGGTCAACTACGACCTGCCCTGGAACCCGAACCGGATCGAGCAGCGCTTCGGGCGCGTGCACCGCATCGGCCAGAAGGAGGTCTGCCACCTCTGGAACCTCGTCGCCGAAGACACCCGCGAGGGCGAAGTCTTCCAGCGCCTCTTCGACAAGCTGGACGAGCAGCGGCGCGCCCTTGGCGACCAGGTCTTCGATGTGCTCGGCGAGTCGTTCCGCGGCAGGTCCCTCCGCGAGCTCCTGATCGAGGCTGTGCGCTACGGCGACCAACCTCTGGTCAGACAGCGACTCAAGGCCGTCGTCGATGCCACCGTCGGTGACTCGTTGCGGGAGATCGTCCACGAGCGCGCGCTGGTGAGCGACCTCATGACGGCGGACGATGTCGAGCGGATCCGCGACGAGATGGAGCGAGCGGAGGCGCGCAAACTTCAACCCCACTTTGTCCGCTCGTTCTTCCTTGAGGCCTTCGGCCTGCTTGGTGGCGCAATCCGCGAGCGGGAGCCGGACCGCTTCGAGATCACCCACGTCCCCGCCGAGCTCCGCCGGCGCGATCGCCAGATCGGGCTGGGCGCACCCCTCCTACGCCGCTACGAGCGGATCACTTTCGACAAAGAGCTCATCGCAGTCGATGGGCGCCCCCTGGCCCAGTTCGTCACCCCGAGCCACCCGCTGCTTGACGGCACCATCGACCTCATCATCGAGCGCTACGACGCGCTGTTGCGCCAAGGCGCCGTGCTCGTCGACGACACCGATCCTGGCGACACGCCTAGCGTGCTCGTGTACCTCCAGCACGCTGTGGTCGATGGTCGCATCGACTCTTCGGGCAATCGGCGCGTCGTGTCGAAGCAGTTCGACTTCGTCGACGTCGACCCCGCCGGCAGCGCGCGTCATGCAGGTTGGGCGCCCTACCTCGACTGCCGCCCGGCCACTGCTGACGAGATCGCCCTACTGCAGCCAGTCATCGACGGCGACTGGGTGCGCAAGGACTTGGAGACCAGCGCGCTGGAACACGGCGTCGAGCTAGCTCGGGCCCACCTCGTCGAGGTGCGCCGCCGCACGCTCGACCGCGTCGAGCGAACCGTCGGCGCGGTGAGGGAACGCCTCACGTCTCAGATCCAGTACTGGGACCATCGTGCCAACCAGCTCAAAGACCAGGAGCTGGCCGGCAGGCTGCCCAAGAGCGGGATGAACTCCGCCAAGGCCCGTCAACGGGCCGATGAGCTCCAAGCCCGCCTCAAGCGTCGCCTCGAGGAACTCGACGCGGAACGCCAACTCTCTCCGCTTCCGCCGGTCGTGTCCGGCGGTGCGTTGATCGTCCCGGCCGGGCTCCTCGCCGAGCACCTCGGCACGCACGCCAGCGAAGTCGCTGGCCACGCAGTCGAGCGGACCGTCACAGAGCGAGCCGCCGTCGATGCGGTCATGGCCGCTGAGCTCGACCTCGGGCGTCAGCCGCGCGAAATGCCTCCCAACAACAAGGGGTACGACATCGAGTCGAAGGACGGTGATGGCACGCTCTGGTTCATCGAGGTCAAGGGGCGGATCGCTGGCGCGGACACCTTCACGATCACGCGTAGCGAGATCGGGGTCGTCCGCAACAAGCCAGACACTCACATCCTCGCTCTCGCAGAAGTCACCAACGCGGTCGCGACCGACGTGCGTTACGTGCGCCACGCCTTCGAGGAGGTCGGCGACCTGCCGTTCAACACGATCAGCGTCAACCTGCAGTGGAAGCCCTACTTCGAGCGCGGCGAGGCGCCGGCGTGACCGACAAGCGCAAGCTCATCGAGGTCGCGTTGCCTCTCGAGGCGATCAACCGCGAGTCGGCACGGGAGAAGTCGATCCGGCACGGCCACCCCTCGACGCTGCACCTGTGGTGGGCGCGCCGACCATTGGCTGCCTGTCGGGCGATCCTCTTCGCGTCCTACGTCGATGACCCGTCCGCGCACCCGGAGCAGTTCCCCACCGAGGAGGCGCAACAGGCCGAGCGCGAGCGGCTGTTCGCCATCATCGAGGATCTGGTGAAGTGGGAGAACACCACGAACACCGAGGTCCTCAAGGCGGCGCGCGAGGAGATCCGCAAGTCGTGCGGCGACGACCCGCCTCCCGTCTATGACCCCTTCTGCGGAGGCGGATCGATCCCGCTCGAGGCCCAAAGACTCGGGCTCACCGCGTACGCGTCCGACCTGAACCCCGTAGCGGTGCTTATCACGAAGGCACTCACCGAGATCCCGCCGAACTTCGCCCGCCAACCGCCAGTGCACCCCGACGACAGCACGCTCAAGGGCACCGGCTCGTGGACCGGCGCCCGCGGCCTGGCCGAGGACGTTCGGTACTACGGGAAGTGGATGCGCGACGAAGCCGAGCGGCGCATTGGTCACCTCTACCCGAGGGTGAAGCTGCCGCCCGAACACGGGGGTGGCGAGGCGACCGTCATCGCGTGGATCTGGGCGCGCATCACCGTCGAGATCGAGGCGAGGGCCGAGAGCGGGTTCGGCGACGACGTTCGTCGCACTGTCAGCGAGAACGCCCGGACGCTGAAGTTTGAGACCCACGAGTTCGAGGACTGAGCGCTCGTGGCGGAGGCTGGGGGATGGGTGACGCGGGGGTCTCCACAGCGAGACGGCCGGCTTCGACTGTTGCTGTTCTCCGACCTGCTGCTCGATTGTCCCTACGAGTGGGCCCCGCCCGCACTCGCAGATGCTCGGCGGACCGCCGCTCGAGAAGCTCTGGTCGAGCTCCTCGGCACCGCCCGTCAGCACGGCGTCGATGTCATCGCTTGCGCCGGAGACCTCTTCGACCGGCGAACCGTCCGGCCCGACACCATCCAATGGCTGATTGCCGCGTTCCGGTCAGCAGGTGTACGCGTCCTCATCGCTCCGGGTAACCGGGACTTCGTCGGCCCACTCGGCGGCTACACCCGGCACGAGTGGCCGAACAACGTGTCTATCTTCGACACCGACCGGTTCGCGCCGGTGGAGGTCGCTGACTGCGTGACCATCTGGGGAGCCGGCCATACCGAGGCGCACCGGGACCGATCCTTCCTTGACCGTTTCGACGTCGACCGCGACGGGGTCAACTTCGCGCTCTTCCATGGCGCCGAGCGGTCGGGCTTCGAGCGCGAGCCGTACCTCGACGCGTGCGCGACCTTCGAGGAAGCAGCGATCGGGCGGGCGGGCTTCGACCACGCGCTGGTGGGCCATTACCAGCAGCCGTGTCTCGGCAGGCTCCACACGTACCCGGGCGCGCCCATCGCCCACGGCTTCGGGGCGAAACCCGCCGGAGGAGCCGTCCTCGTCACGCTGCAGAACGACGGATCAATCGAACGCGAGTATCTCGGCCTGACGTCGCCCGAACTACACGACGTCGAAGTCGACCTCAGCGGCGTCAGATCGACGAAGGACGCGATTCGCCGCGCCCAGGACGCCGTCGGCGACCGATCGGGAACGCTTCGCCTGCGGCTCGTGGGGCGTGTACCGCCCAACCTTCTCCTGCAGCGCGAACAGTTTCTCGGCCTGGGGGCGTCGGCCGACGAGCTTCTCCTCGAATGGGACGCAGAGGTTGATGTTGACCTCGAACAGCTCGCCGACGAGCAAACAGTCCGCGGGCAGTTCGTACGCGACGTGTTGAGCTCGGCACGCCTCACCGACGAACTTCGTCAGCGCGTGCTCCTTGTCGGCCTACGCGCGCTTGCCGGAAGCGACGCACTCGAGGCACCTCGATGAGGATCGAGAATGTCAAGGCCGGAGCGTTCGGGCCCTTCGCGGGTGACACCCTCGAACTCGCTCCGGGAATGAACGTCATCTACGGGCCGAACGAGTCGGGGAAGTCGTCGTGGCACGCTGCGATCTACGCAGCGCTCTGCGGCATGAAGAAGACGCGTGGGCAGCCAACCCGCGAGGACCGCGCCTTTGCCAGCCGCCACCGACCATGGCGTGGGACAACGTGGCGGGTCAATGCGGTCATCACGCTCGACGACGGTCGGACAATCGAGATCGAGCAAAGCCTCGGCTCGGGCGGGCGGAGTGTTGCCACCGATCGAAGCACGAAAAGGGCGTTGACGGGCGACATTATGCGGGCTGGCGCGGTCGACGCGGCGACGTTGCTTGGCCTGACGCGTGAGACGGCACTCGCCACGCTCTTCGTCCGGCAGGCCGACATGCTCCGCGTGCTGACCGACGCCGGCGCGCTCCAGGAGTACCTCGAACGAGCGGCCGCAACGAGCACGGCCGACACGACCGCCGATGAGGCGATGGCTCGCATCGCGGCGTACAAGCGCGACCGTGTCGGCCTGCTCCGGGCCGGCTCACGCGGGCCGCTCGCGGGCGCTTCCAGGCAGCTGAGCGAAGCCCGCGACGCACTCGACAATGCCGAAGAGCGGTTCGAGAGCTACCAGGAATTGTTGGCACGACGCCGCATCGCAGACGACGAGGTTCGTGGCGTCGAGCAGCGGTTGCGCGAGGTCATCGATCACGAACAGGAGCGGCAACGTCGAGAGCACTGGCAGCAGATCCGCGCCGCCGCACGGCGGCTGCAGCAGGCGCACCAGCTCGCGCAGGAGGCAGCCTTGGGACCGCAAGACAGCGGCCCTGCGAAGGAGGTCGTTACTTCGGTGACCCGGGCGCTTGCAGCCTTCGAGGCACGTCCCGCCGACCCTTCACCGCTGCCAGGCCCAGCCGCGGACGAGTTGGAGCGGGACCTCGCCGAGCTACCCGAGTTGCCCGATGGCGACGTCGAACCCGACGAGGAGGTGACGACTTGTCGAGAGACGTGGCAGCAGGACGTACACCGGCTCGTGGCCCACGACAACAGCCAGGCCGAATCGTCTCTGGCCGAGGATACGTCGCAGCAAGAAGGCACCAGCGCCGCCGAGATCGAGGCCGAGATGGCTGCGCTTCCTGATGTGCCGGACGGCGACCTCGAACCCGCCCCGGAGGTGACCAGCTGTAAAGAGACGTGGCAGCGAGAAAGGCTGCGGCTGGCGGCCCACGACGACACTGAGCCGAAGCCGCTGACGGCTGAGAAGCTACCAGTCGCATCAGAGGAACTCCGGCGACTCGCCGACGAGCTCGAGAGTCCGCTGCCGGTCGTCGATCCACGACTTCAGAAAGATGTTCGAGAACGCCGGGCTGCACCAGCACAGCTCGTCGAGGATCAACGGCCTGTGCTGTTCGAGCCCCCACCGTCGAGGGTCGCCGCAATCCGACCGACACGCTGGATCGTCGCCATTGTGGGTGTAGTCCTCGCGTTGCTCGGAGTCGTTCTGCTGGTGGTCGGGCAGCCGCTTCCGGGAGGCGCGACCTCGGTCGTCGGTATGGCGCTCAGCGCGATTGCATTGAGCGCGTCGAGACGTCCTGCCCTCACCGCGACGACGCGGCTTTCCTCTCCGGAGTTGCCGAGATCGGTGCTGGATGTCGAACTCCAGCGGCTCGAGGCACGGCTGCTACTGGAAGAGGAGTCCGTCGCCCAAGCAGCACGCCGACGAGATGGCGCCGTGGCCCGTCTCGCAGAGCTGAACCTTCCATCTGACCCTGCCGAGCTTCGACAACTCGCACGCACGCACGACGCCACCGCCTTCGAGCGCGAACGTGTGGCGGATTGGGAGCGACGCCGAGGCGAGCGCGTGGGCAGCGTCGTGGTTGCGGAACAGCGGTTGCGGGCGGCCCTTGTTGCCCGCGGAACCGCGGTGGCCGACCAAGAGGACCTCGACCAGGCGTTTCAGCGGTATGCCAAGGTGTGTCGGCAGCGCGCACTCCAGGCAGGCCAGGCAGCCCGACGAGCCGACCTCGAGGCTCGACTACGGGAACGCCGCGCAGCCGAATCGGCTCGCAGCGCGGCGCTCGAACGAGTGGCGGATTGGGAGCGACGCCGAGGCGAGCTCGTGGGCAGTGTCGTGGTTGCGGAACAGCGGTTGCGGGCGGCCCTTGTTGCCCGCGGAACCGCGGTGGCCGACCAAGAGGACCTCGACCAGGCGTTTCAGCGGTATGCCGAGGTGTGTCGGCAGCGCGCACTCCAGGCAGGCCAGGCAGCCCGACGAGCCGACCTCGAGGCTCGACTGTGGGAACGCCGCGCCGCCGAGAGCGCGCTGGACGACGACCTCGCGGCGCGCGCGGCCGCAGAGCAACAGTTGCTCGCAGCGGCCGCGGAAGCCGGATACTCGGACGTCACGGATCCCGAGCAGCTGGCTGCAACAATGCGGGAGTGGCTCGCGACGCAGGAGATGCTCGAAGTCGACCGACGACAACAATCGGAGCGGGTCGCTCGCCTCGACCAGGTTCTGGACGGTCGGACACTCGAACAGCTGGAAGCCGAGGCCGCTGAGCTCATGGCGGACGCCGGCGATTCCCCGCCCGAGGACGCGCCTGACCTAGTCGACCGCAGCGGGGAACTGGAAGCGCTGCAGTCGAGTGCACGTCAACGGCGTGACGCCCTCGCGGAGCTCGTCGGACAGATCGAGGGCGCCGAGGGTCACCTGCTCGACGTGAGTCAGGCGATCGAAGCCGAGGCGCGAGCCGCCGCCGAGGTGGCCCGCCTGACTGCCCTCGCCGAAGACCTCGATGTGGCGAGCGAGATCCTGGGCGCCGCGCAGGAGAAAGTCCACGCGGACATCGCGCCCGTCCTGAACGAGACGATCCGCCCGTGGGTTCCCCGTATCACCCGCGACCGGTACGACGACATCCGCGTGAACCCGGCGACCCTCGAGATCGAAGCGCACGAAGCGGCCGGGCAGTTCCGTCCCGCGACCGTCCTCTCCCACGGCACGACCGAGCAGCTGTTCTTGCTGCTGCGGCTCGCCCTCGCACAACGGCTGACGACGACCGACGAGAGGGTGCCGGTCATCCTCGATGACGTCACGGTTCAGTCGGACACAGATCGCACAGTCGCCGCCCTCGACTTGCTGCACGAACTCAGCGCCGAGCACCAAGTCGTACTGTTCTCCCAGGAGGATGAGGTCCTCCGTTGGGCCGAGGTTGAGCTGAATGACGGGCGCGATCGACTGATTCGGCTTCGGGCGCGGACATGAGCCGACCGAGATGCCCTTCGGCTTTGGGGGTCAGGTGATGGTCTTCCGCCGACGCGAGCGCAAGCCGACTCACGGAGCCGTCCTGGTGGGGCAGCCGGGTGGTGTTCTCGTCGCCGGCGACGCGACCGCCGTTGAATCTGTCGTCGCCCAGCTCGTTGAGATCGGCGGAGCCGGCGCTCGGATCGCCTCGTCCAGCACCGTTGCCGATCTCGCTGCGGCTGGAAGCACCGCCGGTGCACTCATTGCCACCCATGGCCAATACGTCCGACTGACCGCTCGCAGCATGGAGCTCATCGAGGAGCATGGCCTGGTTCAGTCAGAAGGCGGCTCGTTCTGGGGGTTCGTGCGTGGCTCCAAGCGAATCACTGGTGTCCTCGACTTCGAGAAGGTGAACCTCGGTCCCGAGCAGATGATGGCGCTGCAGACGGCGGCGGTGGGCCTCGCTTTGCGCGCCGCCATCAAAGAGGTTCAGGCGGCCGTCGAACGGATCGAGGGCAAGGTTGACGACGTCATCGACCTCCTACGGTCGGCACGGCTCGGAAACGTCCTCGGCACCCGACGATTGCTTGAGCCTCTGGTCGAGCGGGATCGCAGTGACGGGCGGATCAGCACCACGGACTGGTCGGCAGTCGCAGGCCTCGGCGCCGACATCGCCCGAGGCATCGAGGCGCTTCGGGCCCACATCCGGTCACAGCTCGAAGAGGCGGAAGGCGGCTGGCGGCCCGGCGAGCGCGTCGGTGCTGCTGAGCAGCTTTTCGAGAGGAAGGGCCTCCTCAACGAGTCGCTCGCGCTGTTGGTCGTCGCCGAGCACAACCTTGGTGCGTGGCACGAGCTGCGGATCGCCCATATACGAGTGAACGAGCCCGAACATCTGCACTGGACGCTCGACGACGCCCAAGCAGCGATCAAATCGCAGTACGAGGACGATCAGTCGATCGTCGATGCACTGCATGTCGTGACCGAGCGGCTCACGACACCGTCGGTACTCGACGGTCTTGCTCCGTGGCAGAGGCGCCAGCTCTCCAACGCCCGCGCACAGCTCGACGACCTGGCCGGGTGGTTCGCCGACCAGCGACTGCTTGACGTGGTACCGCTGGGCGAGATGCCGTACCCATCGGTCGCCGACTCGTTCCGCCATATCCGTCGAAGCACCGGAGAACTCGCTGGCCGCTCCTTCGACGCAGTAAGAGGAAGAGTGCGGCGAGGCGGCGGGGACGGCATCGAGGAGCCGGAGCCTCCGCCACCCGCCTCGCCACCGCCCTGACTTGCCATCATTTCCGCGTGGGTGGCGGGGAGGAAGCCGCCGTTTTGGTGGACGAGCACCGAGCCCGGGTTAGTCGCCCAAACGCGGGAGACGATGGGCCGGGCAATCGGCTGGCCGGGCCCGGAAAGCCCCAAGCCCTCGACGGCGGCCCGAGAGCAGGCCGCACCACGGACCTCACCCCGGCATGTCGGGAAAAGTCAGCGGTATGGCGGGCCCCGGCGTCTCCCCAATCGTGTCGGCACCGGTAACCGCGCCGGCCTGATCGGCAGGGGCAGAGCGCCTGGGTATCCAGGATTGACAGGTTGCGCCAGTACGGCTCCGGGGACATGGACGCTGCTCGCGTTGTTAGACCCACGTCATCGACCAGCCTGAGTGCGGCGTCGAACGAGTGACGCAATGCGATCGCCGAGCGGTCCCGAGCACGAGCGATCGCGTCCTCCACATGGGCAAGATCCTCGGCCCCAACCCCGCACCGCCAGACCTGACGGCACCTTGCCCCGGTCTGGGTCGGTCCACTCCCGCCGCACCATGGCCGCTTCCTGGATGGTCAGCCAGTCGACTGCCTCAGGTCGGCTCTCGTAGGTGGTGGGCGCGTAGCGTCGTACGCCGGCGGGGTCGAGGTAGCTCGCCTGGAACCTGCCGGACGGCAGCTTGCGCACCCAGCCGAAGCGGCGGCGCTTCGCCTTCCCCGCCATCAGGCCACCGCCCGCACAGGGCGCCGAGTCTGGAGCGGCTGGACGGTTCGCTCTGCGATGTACTCCGTGATCGCGGACTCTGGGATCCGCACGAGGCGTCCGACACGGACGAACCGGATGCGCCGCTGCGAGATCAGTCGTCGGGAATCGCTCACCGCTGGTCTCCCAGGTGCCGAGGCGCTCGGCGGCCTCAGCCACGGTGAGCAGTCGCTCGTCGGGGGTGACTGGCGTGGTCACGTTCGGCCCGTACACCGAGCGGTGGATCGAGGAGCGGCCGAACCTGCGCCCACGCACCGTTGACCTCTACCGATGGCTCTACCGCAGGTATCTGCAACCGGCGTTCGCCGGCGTGCAACTCGCTGACATCGATCCGGCGATGGTCCGCAGGTGGCGGCACGACTTGCTCGCCAACCGCCACGCGAACGGCTGCACTGCGCGGTGCGATCGCCCGGATCACCGCGGCGTCTCGATGACGATGGTCGCCAAGACGTATCGGCTGCTCCGGGCGATCCTGATGACGGCGGTCGAGCACGACGAGCTGATCAAGCGGAACCCATGCCGGATCACCGGGGCGGGCAACGAGCCGACGTCCGAGCGGCCAGTGCTCAGCCTGGACCAGGTCTACGCGCTCGCCGACCCGATGCCCGCGAGGTTTCGCATGCTTGTCATCGTCGCGACCTTCGCCAGCCTCCGGTTCGGCGAGGTGACCGCACTCGAACGCCGCGACATCGACCTGACGAAGGGCACCGTCCGAGTCCGCCAGGCATTCACCGAGGTGAAGGGGCGGGGCATGGTCCTCGGGCCGCCGAAGTCCCGAGCCGGTAAGCGAACTGTCTCGATACCAGCTGCCATCCTGGACGACCTCGCCGCGCACCTGGACGACTGCACCGGTCGGAGCCGTGACGCTCTAGTGTTCACAGGGCCGAAGGGGGCGCCGATCCGGCGAGGCAACTTCAACCCGCTGGTCGACTGGTCGAAGGCCGTAGCCACGATCGGGGCGAAGGGGCTTCACTTCCACGACCTCCGGCACACCGGCAACATGCTGGCGGCCGAGTCGGCGCCGACGACTCGCGACCTGATGGCCCGGATGGGGCACGACAGCATGAACGCCGCGATCATCTACCAGCACGCGACCGCCCGGGCGGATCGTGCGATTGCGGCAGCGATGGACGCCGAGGTCCGATCGGCTCGCAAGACGCCACCGGAGAGCGACCGCCAGGACCCCGACGAGGGGGCGGCTCGGGTGCCGGTTCCGGTGGGCTAATCGCACGCAGATCGCACGAACGGCCGACCAAATGCCGAAGGGGCGCCGTCTCCAGACCGGAGAGGCGCCCCTTTCGCCGTACCTAAAGGGCTCAGAGCCCTGGAGCGGGTGACGGGAATCGAACCCGCACTGTCAGCTTGGGAATCGTGCCGGAGCCCCCTGGAGCAGCGCTCCTGCGGCGTGCGCTGGTGGCCAGTTGTGGCCTGGAGCGACCCCGCTCGGCCCGCGCTAATGGCCCGTTAGTGGCCCGACCTTCTGATCCGTAGTCGAGTTCATGGCGTCCACAACCGACCACTGGAGGCTAGGCCGCAGGCGACGATCGGCCGAAGAGTCCATGGTTGTCCGGGCCGATCCGGGGCTGCTGTTAGCAAGCTCGTTAGCAAGTCGCTGGCCGATCTGCGCCAACCCATGCACCACCATGAGCTCATGAGCATTCAGGTTCAGACGGCAATCATCGCGGCGGTCACAGGACTGGCATCAGGAACGCTCAGCTCCCTCTTCGCGCCCTGGGTGGCATGGCGAATCGAGAAGCGCCGACAACTTCTGGACAGTCGGACCAGGCTGGTGAGCGAATGGCGTACAGGACTGGCTGAGACTGAGGCCATATCTCCGCTCAGCGACCGCTCGTTCCTTACTGAGTCGTGGTACTTGTCTCTCCGACCGCACCTTGAAGCGAAGATTCGCGGACGCATGGAGTACACGGACAACTCCGAGCCCATCGTCGTGATTGGGAACCTGACAAATCATCGGGATCCCCTCGCGGTAGACCTCAGCAATGAGGTCGATCGCATCGCTAACGAGTGGAAGATCCCCTAGCGTCTTCCCGTCTGCCGTTCAGCCCACGCGTAGCGCGATCAGGAGGCGGCAGAGGGGGCAAGGTGGAGCGCCCCGCTGGACGAACGACCTTGCCCCCTCTGGTGGCTCCTGATAGGTCCTGACTGGGCTGAGCGGCAGACGGGAAGACGCACCCTGACCCACCACCGAGATAGCCGGCCGATTCGACCCGTCATCCCGGAGTCGTGAGGCCCCCGCCGGAGGCAATGTCGTTGGCTCTCAGGAAAGACAACCGAGAGCGGGCGCGGCGGTGAACGGCCGGAGGCCGCATGCGCACGCCGCGCCGCGCGCCGAAGGCGCGCCCTTGATCCATAAGAGCCCAACTCGGCAAGTGGAGCTGGGCGGGTGTGTCCTCCGTCGACTGATCCGCGACAGACATTCGTCCACTGATCTGCGACACGTACACCCGGAACGCGGCAGATCCGGAAGTTGACAGGTCAATGCCCAAGGAGGGCGCAGCGCATGGTCGGTCTGCCAGGATCAGTCCAGCCGATCGAGGAGGGCCGAACGCGCGGCGTGCATGATCCGACTCGGCGTGTCGCGGAATTGGGCGTTTTGACGGAGCGCGGGTGCGAGGCAACCATCGGCACGGGCGCGCTGCTTTACTGCGAGTTTGACCGAGCGTAGCGTGAGTTGAGGTCTCGGGGGGTCGGGACCGCGTGCGGCGTCCTCTGCGGGAGCCGCAGCACAGGGGTAGGGTTGGTCGTGAGGGACTCGGTTGGTCAGCACGGATGCGGTGTGACCGTTCATTCGCGTTCCTCCGCCCCGGCCCACCGGCCGCAAGACGAGTTGCCGTCGACGAGCCGGTGCGGCAGCCCTGCCCGCGATCCGCCAAGGCGACGTCGCCGCGGCCGCCGTCTGGCGCGCGACCCTGAGGGCCCGGGTGATGCGCATATCGACATGCGCGACATAACGGTTCGCCGAATTGCTCCGCGACCCGCCTCGACGCGGGGAACAACCAATCGAAGGGAAGCATTAGCATGATTCGACTACGCGCAAGTGGCAGCGACACCCACCGCCGGGGAAGTCCACGCAGGCGGACGATTACCGGCTTGGCGGTCCTCTTCCTAAGAGAGGGCGGAATGAGACGACGACTTCGGCTCATCCTGATCGTGATTGTCAGCTTGGCGTTCTTGGGCGTCGCAGCCCCGGCTCAGGCGATTCCTCCCAACACGGACCGTTTCTCCGACTCAGGCACGGTCCCCTGGACGAGCTGCGACGGCTTCGACATCATCGTGAACTTCGAGTTCACGGCGAGGATCACCGAGTTCTACGACGCCAATGGCGACCTGGTGAGGGTGCTTGGGTACTTCCATGGGACCGGCGAACTCGTCAACACGGTGACGGGCAAGACCAACACTGGCTCCGGCCCAACCATCAGCTTCGACAACTTCCGCACCGAGACGACCACGATCGTGGCACTCAACTTCCACAACACCGTTCCGGGTGAGGGCGCTGTTGGGATCGACGCGGGGAGAATCGTGATCGACTGGACAACCGACGAGGTAATCTTCGAGGCCGGACTGCATCCGGGCTTCGATGGCATCGACTGGTGCTCAATGTTGGCCGGCACACCATAACGATCGAGAGGCGAAACGCGGAACGCGAGCTGGTCCACTGATGGGTCTGGGTCAGTCGTCGTGTCGTCCTGGGTGTCGTGGTCTGCGGTGTGAGTCGTGCCACGGGATACTGCCGTACTTCGCTACTGTGCGGACCCGTGCAGGTGGCCCGATGAGAGGCCGAATGTGCCGCTGAACTGGGTGGGTCTAAGGGGTCGCCGCATCCCAGCGAAATGCGGCCCGCCGAACCGTCCTCTAGCCGGTGGGGCTCCAGGTCATCCCCGTCGTGGCCAGGCCATGGAAGCCGCTGCTGAAGGAAACCACAGCTACAGCGAATGCTCAGCACAGCAGACACGGCTGCAGATGTCTGGCATCAGGGCCGCGAGGGGTCCATCCGGAGATCGGCACGATGCACCATCAGCGGCATGTCCGGACGTGGGTGTGCCGGGCTTTGGCATCATCGTTCGCATGACTGGTGACCGGGCCAGGCCCCCTCCAGGCTCGTCTGTGAACATGGACGACAAGGCGCTGGCCCCGGCTGGACGAGATCTTCCCGGGCCACAAGACCGCGCCGGACGACTACGCCTGGTAGGACCGCAGCCTGGGTCCGACATTGTGGTCGCTCCGGCAGCCACAACATCAGACCCAGGATCAGTTGCTAGCTCAACCCGAGTGCGTTCGTCATGACGTCGCAGAAGAGCGTGAAGTCGCTCTCGGCCTCGGGGTGAGGTCCTCTGTTGACGACAATCTCGCTGTCGATGAACTCGTCGCCGTTGTCAACCTCGTGGATGACGAGGTAGCCCGCGTCGCGGATCAGGACGCCGCCGTGGGCGGTGCGGATCAGCTCGGGCAGCCCGATGAGGGTGAGCTCGTGCGTGTGCACACCCTCCGGGTCGCCCGAGATGATCGTGTCCGAGAACGGCCCGGCGAAGTGCAGGATGACGGTGGCGCCGTTCAGCGGGTTCGTGAAGACGACGTTGCCCTCGGTCACGTTGCGGTAGTCGACCGGCTGGTTGGGTGCGAAGAACTCCGTTCCCCGGACGAAGACGGAGATGTCCACCGCCTGGCCGGTCCCGCAGAAGTCGGCGTCGGTGAACGAGTCCGCAAAGGTGAAGTGGTTGACATCAGGATTGGCAGCGACCGCCGACGGAACCCCGCACAGCCCGAGCGCAGCGACGACGATCCCGACCAAGAGCGCGAATCGACGCATTGGTCCCCTCCGTTCGTAGTTCTTTTCCTGATCCGCCGACTCATCCTGAGATCTGGCGGCGCGGTCCTTCCTGTCCCCTTCTCGTCGCGAAGGACGAAGCTCCCGCCGTGGCCGACGTTGTTCTCCCACGAGATCGAGGCGTGATTCAGACTTTGGGCCTGACCTGAACGGCCGACTCGAGACGCGTTCGGGCGCACCCGACTGCCCCGGCAGCACGGCTCCCCTCCTGAGCAAACTGCGAACCAAGCCGCAACAACTCTGTTGCCTTGATGCCGCCCCCTGGCATCCTCCCCAGCCACCGTTGCACGATCACCGCAGCGAACTCGCCGGTGGCGCTCACTTCAGGACACGCCCCAGCAGGCGTCCTGTCAAGGCGGTCAGCGGGTGGATGGTGGCCTTTCCTGGGAAACACGATTCCGCGGAGCCGTTCTCGGCCCCGGCGACGAGCGGCTGGCAACGCTCTGGCAGTCCGCCGTCACGGTCAAGAACTCCCGCCGCCTCTCCCATGCGTCGTCAAGAGTTTGTGCTGTGGAAGAGTTCGCCCACAAAGCAATCATTACGCAAGGTCCGAGCGCAAGCGCGCATCGGCATGACCGCGTCCGGATCCGGCGATCACCACAAGCACGGCGAAGACCACCCCGATCCAACGCTGAGGCGCTCTCTCGGTGATCACGACAGAACCGTACACGCGACCGGCTATCCCGGATTCACGGACATCGGCATTATGCCGGTGATCCACGTGTGTTGGCGTCGTTCCCGCCTTTGGCAGGGTGCGCCGGTCCTTGCCGGTGTCAAGGCCGGGCCCTGCGGGTGACCTGCGGTCAGCCTTGACACCGGCTGCGGTGCGGCGCGTGTTCGAGGCGGCGGAGCGGTGGGGGAAACGGTCGGCGCGGTGGTGTGCATGGGTCAGGTCTCCGTGCGTGCGCGGGTGGCGTGCCGGTAGCGGCGTGCTGCGGTCGAGCCGGAGAGGCCGAGCAGCTGTCCGATCTGGTCCCAGGTCAGGTCCTGGTCGCGGGCCTGGGCGACGGCGTCGGGAAGCAGCCGCTGGGCCTGGGCGAGCAGGCTGGCCAGGGCGTGCAGGTG
>Ga0137369_10002298_pt1 | contig 19526 bp, 19 predicted proteins | sample SagtaG_12_FD_104918 | JGI IMG/M metagenome (GOLD analysis project Ga0137369, IMG submission 104918) | Vadose zone soil microbial communities from Sagehorn Ranch, Mendocino, California, USA - Sage1_L_113_16 metaG | ecosystem: Environmental > Terrestrial > Soil > Vadose zone | place: USA... | reverse complement strand
GCCCTGACGCGCTCGGCCGCCACCGCCGGAACCTAGGAACCGGCCGCGGTGTAAGAGACGGCGAACCGAAAGGAGCTCAGATGAAGCGCATCCTGCTCGTCCTCGCAGTCGCGGCGCTGGCATTCCCAGCGACCGCGCTCGCCAAGGGCCCGTCCGAAGCGTCCCTGAAGGGGCCCGGGCTCGACAAGGCAATCGCATTTGCAGGCACCGAGGAGCCCGGCACGCCTCTCGGCGACCTGACCCAGTTTGCGGGGTTCTTCCCGGCCGCGTTCGGCCAGGAGCCCAATCCGATGCTCCCGAGCCGGCCCAAGGGAGATCTCGGCCCGAAGTACGAGATCGACTACACCGTGCCCGGGCCGGAGGGCGAGGTCTTCCAGATCAGCCAGGACGTCTACCCGTACGCGGAGCCGGACGCGGTGACGTACATGGCGCCCCGTCAGGACATCTTCCACAACCCCGACGGGACACTCGGTGGCTGGTACCAGTCCCCCGAGCTCCGCGCGTTCCTCGTCAAGTCGGGGCTGCCGAAGGCGGCGCCGCCCGTGGAGCCGAGCTCGGCAGGCTTCTCGTCGGGACGGCTCGGAGCGGGGATCGGCGGAGCGCTGCTGCTCGCGACCTCCATCTGGCTCGTCGTTCGCCGGCGACCTCGACAATCGGCCGCCTGAGCTGAGGCGCCGCTTGCGGCGCCGCCGTCAGAACGTGCGGGCTTTGCCCGCACGTTCGTCTGAAATGACCGGTCGACCCAACTCGAGCTCGGTCCAAAACCGTCTCTAAGGATGCATAGGATCCGGCGCGTGACCGCGCCGGATCCTATGGACCTCAACCACGAGGGTCTCGAGCGCGTCATCGGTGTCTACCTGCTCGAGACGCCGGACGGCCTCGCCCTCCAGGACTGCGGCCCGTCGACGTGCGTTCTCGCGCTCGAGGAGCGGCTGGCCGAGCGCGGGCTCGCGCTGACCGACGTTCGGCACCTCCTGCTCTCGCACATCCACCTCGATCACGCGGGAGCGGCCGGCGTGCTCGTGCGGAAGCACCCGGGCCTGCAGGTGCACGTGTCCGGCATCGGTGCGCCGCACGTCGTCGACCCGAGCCGGCTCGAGCGGAGCGCGCGGCGACTCTACGGCGACGAGTTCGACACGCTCTGGGGGGAGCTGGCGCCTGTGCCCGAGGCCAACGTCCACATCGTGGGGGACGACGTGCTCGGTCTGGCCTGCTTCCCGTCGCCCGGGCACGCGTCGCACCACGTCTGCTACTTGGACCGCGAGGGCACGCTCTACGCCGGCGACGCCGCCGGAGTGCGCGTCATGCCCGATCGCCACATCCTCCCCGTCGCGCCGCCGCCCGATGTCGACCTCGACGCCTGGGAAAGGACGATGGACGAGATCGAGCTACGGGCGCCGGAGCGGCTGGCGTTGATCCACTTCGGCGTCGTCGATCAGCCGCGCGACCATCTGCGGCGGCTGCGCCGGCAGCTACGGCTCTGGGCCCAGCGCGTGCGACAGGGCATGGACGAGGAGGAGTTCGTCGCCGCGGCGCGCGCCGACCTCGAGGCCGACGAGGGCGAGGCGCCGTACTACGAGCGCGCCGCCCCATTCTGGCAGTCCTACCTCGGTCTCAAGCGCTACTGGGACAAGGTGGCCTGAGCGCGGGTGGGGGCGGCCTCGGCGTCAATCCGACGAAGCAGCTCAAGAACAATGCCGTCACCTCCCCAAAGGTGAAGAACAACACGATCTCAGGCGCCGACGTCAACGAGTCGAGCCTGGGGCCGGTCCCTTCGGCGACCAACGCCACCAACGCGACGAACGCGACGAACGCCGCCAACGCCACTCATGCGGTTGCCGCTGACACGGTCAACGGTCAGACCGTGAAGACGTACAACCTGCTGATCCCCAGGAACACGGCGGCGACAACCGTCATGACCCTGGGCGGCTTCACGCTCAAGCTCGCGTGTGACGGCTCCGGTGAGCCGACGCTGACGGGCATCGGCTCGGTCACGGGGTCCCTGATCCGTGGAATGAGGGTCACCGTCTCGGGCGCCTTTCAGGGCGGCAGCTCGAACAGCACCGCCGGCGTACCCGTCACCATCCTCTCCCCCGGGGAGTTCCGGGGCGGTGTAGCGTGGCAATACGCACAGCCGGATGGGCGCGAGGTCAGCGTCAACCTGCACGTCGACGACACCCTGACGATCAACGGTTTCGACGGCTGCAACGCCGCCGGTTCCGCGATCGCGACGGGCTAGCTGTACAGATAGTCGCGCGCTTGGCTAATCCTCGCACCTCAAGGGTCTGACCCCCCTTGGGGTGTGAGGACCTGCCGGTAGGTCCGTTCGTAGTCGCCGACCATGCGCTCGGGCGCGAAGCGGTCCTCGACGTAGCGCCGGCACTCCATGGGGTCGAGCGCGTCCGCCTCGTCGAGCGCCTCGGCCATCTGCCGGTAGCTCTCCACGATGACGCCGCTCTTCCCGTGCTCGATCACCTCCGGGACGGCCCCGTGCGACGTCGCGATCACGGGCGTCCCGCACGCCATCGACTCGACCATCACGAGGCCGAACGGCTCCTCCCACTCGATCGGAAAGAGCGTCGCCCGCGCGTCCTGCAGCAATTCGACCTTCTCGCCGTGACTGACCTCGCCGAGGTACTCGATCCCGCCGTGACCGACGTGCGGCTCGACGAACTCGGCGAAGTACTGCCGCTCCTTCTGCTCCCGGTTCTTCCCGGCCAGCTTCAGCGGGAGGCCGAGCTCCATCGCCACGGCGATCGCCCGGTGGGCGCCCTTGTCGGGGCTGAACCGGCCGAGAAAGAGCAGGTAGTCGCCACGGTGCGGCTTGCACGGGTAGAGCGAGAGATCGATCGCGTTCGGAATCGTCGCCACCCAGGGCAGGTCCGGCATCGGCCGCCTCTGGTTCTCGGAGATCGAGATCAGGCCGACGCCGGACGCAGCCTCTGCAATCCCGCCGTAGGCGTCCTGCGCCTCGTGCGTGTCCAGAGGCCCGTGCACCGTGTGTACGACCGGCGTCTGGACGAGCCCGCCGAGCGCGGCCGCGGTCATCCCGGAGTGGTCGTTGATGACGTCGAACTCGTCGGCGCGCGTGTAACAGGCAAGCGCGTGCCTGAGCTCGGGCAGGGAGCGGCCGATCAGCTCGCTCGGCGCCCGCTCGAAGACGAACGAGAGGTCTGCCTTCGTCAGCGAGTCGCCCGAAGCGAAGAGCGTGACCTCGTGCCCGGCGTCGACGAGCCCGTCCGCCAGCAGCGAGACGACGAGCTCGATCCCGCCATATCCCGTCGGCGGCACCGCGAACCACGCCGGCGACAGCACCGCGATCTTCAACGTGTCAGGCACGCTCCTCCTCTCGTACCCGCGACTCCTCGATTCGCACGTCCCAGATGCGGTCGAAGGCGCGAACCCCGGTCAGGCTCATCGACCCGGCCCAGGTCGGGAGATCGAGCGGGAGCACCGAGCGCAGATGGAATCGGCGACGGTCTGGCTGCAGGCCGAGCAGGATCTGCAGCAGGAGCACCGGCGCTCCGGCGGCCCACGCCTGCGGCCGAGCGGCGGTCGGATAGGCGATCGGGAACGGTGTCTCGATGCGCGGGAGACCCGCGAAGACCTCGGGCAGCTGAGAGTCGAAATGACCCGCCGCGTTCAGCATCCGCCGGATGATCCGGTGCGCCTCGGGCCAGCGCGAGTAGCGCGCGAGCCCCCAGGCGATCAGCGAGTTGTCGTGCGGCCAGACCGTGCCGTTGTGGTACGAGAGCGGGTTGAAGCCGGCGTCCGCGGCCGACATCGTCCGCACGCCCCAGCCCGACCAGAGGTCCGGCCCCATCAGGCGGTCGACGACGCTGTCCACCCGATGCGGGGGGACGATCCCGCTCCAGAGCAGGTGACCGATGTTCGAGCAGAGCGCGTCCACCTGCTTCTTCTCGCCGTCGAGCGCGAGCACGTAGTACCCGCCGCGGTCCTCCGACCAGAACGACTCGTCGAAGCGCTCGCGCAGCTCCGCCGCCTCGCGCTCGAGCCGCTCGGCGAGCTCCCGCTCCCGCCACACCTCGCGCGCGAGCTCCGCGAGGCGCCGCTTGGCGTCGAAGACGTAGCCCTGAACCTCGACCGGGGCGATCGGAGGCTGGGCCACGGTCCCGTCCGAGAACCGCTGCGAGTCCCAGGAGTCCTTCCAGGACTGGTTGTCGAGACCCGTCTCGCTTCGCTTCTGGTACTCGACGAAGCCGTCACCGTCGCGGTCTCCGTACTCGTCGATCCAGGCGAGGGCGCGCAGAGCCGGCTCCTTGAATTGCCGCACCAGCGCCGCGTCGTCCGTCCAGCGCCAGACCTCGGAGAGCAGGATCAGGTAGAGCGGCGTCGCGTCGATCGTGCCGTAGTAGGAGCTGAACCAGTTGCTGGCAGCCTTGCCGCGACGGATCTCGTGCACGATCTTGCCCGGCTCGGCGTCGATCGCGGGGTCGTCCTCCGTCGCCTGAAGCTCGGCCAGCACCTCGAGCGCGCTGTGGGCGAGCTCCGGCCCGAAGAGCAGCGTCTGGAGGCAGGTGACGATCGTGTCCCGGCCGAACACGGTCATGAACCAGGGCATGCCCGCCGCGGGCAGGTTGCCCAGCCCGTTCCCGCCGCGCAGCCGGAGCGAGGCGAGATCCGACACCGAGCGCGGGAAGGTGTGGTGGAGCTCGTCCCACGACGAGCGGAGCTTCGGGACACGCAGGTTCCACGCGGCCAGTGAGGCGTCCACGCGAGCACGCTCCTCGCCGAAGCGACGCAGGGCGACATGCGGCTGCACCTCAGCTCCGTCGAGCGAGGAAACGACGTCCACCTGGAGGTCCCAGGTCGCCCGCGGGTCGAGCTCGATCCAGTACCGCACCTTGCCCGCCTCGACGAGGCCCTGCTGAGAGAGGATCACGTGCGTGCGTGCGGCGCTCGCGTCGTCGGCGAACACGAACTGGTTGTCCTCCTCGTCGTAGCTCACCTCGGCCGGCTGCGGCAGCGGGAGAGCCTTGAGCGGGTCGCCGAGCGTGACGTCGAAGTTCTTGACCGCGAAGATGTCGGCGAAGTCGTTGCCGAACTCGAGGGCGAGCTCGAACGCGACTGCCTCTCCGCTCTGGTTCTGGACGTGCAGGCGATCCTGCATCCCTTCGCCCACGAAGCGGTGCCGACCGATCGAGATCATGTCCTGCGCGAGCTCGCCCGCGAGCGGATTGCGGAGGAAGTAGGCGGCGGAGTAGTACTCGGCTTTCCCCGCTGAGAGCAGGAGCGGCCGCTCCCCGTTCACGCGCAGCTCGAGGAACGAGAGGAAGCGGGTGTCGGAGGCGTAGAGCCCGCTGGTCGTGAAGGTGAAGTCTCCGTTCTGATCGCTGATGCAGAAGGTCGAGCCCTCGAGGATCGTGATCGCCACGGCGCCTCAGCTCTTCCGGAGGATGCGGGCCGCGCTCGACTGGGCAAGCGCCTTGACGACGAGCTCGTCGACGTTCACGTGCGGCGGCCTCGTGAGCGCGAAGAGCACGCACTCCGCGATGTCCTCCGGCGTCAGCGGCTCGACACCCTCGTAGGCGTGTTTGGCGCGCTCCCGGTCGCCGTGGAAGCGCACGATGGAGAACTCCGTCTCGACAAGGCCCGGATCGACGGTCGTCACCCGTATCGGACGGCCGAGGAGATCCTCGCGCAGCGCGTACGTGAAGCCGCGGACGGCGAACTTCGAAGCGATGTAGCTGGCGCCGCCCTCGTAGGCCTGGCGGCCGGCGACGGAGCCGATGTTGACGATGTGGCCGCCGTCCCGGATGTGCGGCAGGCAGAGTCGGGTCAGTCGCATCAGGCCGAGGACGTTCGTCTCCACCACGGTCACATCGTCGTCCTCGCTCGCTTCCCAGAACGGGGCCAGTCCGAGCGCGAGCCCCGCGTTGTTGACGAGGATGTCGAGCCCTCCGAGCTCGGCTAGCGCGCGCTCGACGAAGCGCTCGCTGCTCTCGCGGTCGTTCACGTCGAGGTCGAGCGCGTACAGGCCCTCGCGGTCTCCGAGCCGGTCAACCCGGCGCGCGCCGACCGCGACGCGGGCGCCCGCCTCCGCCAGCGCGTGCGCGGTTGCGGCGCCGATCCCGCTCGAGGCGCCGGTGACGACAGCCGTCTTGTGCTCGAGCGGAGCCAACGGGCTCAGCTTAACGGGGTCAGACCCTGTCAAGGCCTACGGGGTCAGACCCTGGGTCCGAACGACAAAGCCGTCGGAGGCCGAGATGAGTGAGCAAGAGGAGGAGCAGCGCTCCGAGGAGACCTCGGAGGAGTCAAACGTGATCGGGAGGAGTGGGCTCGTCGGAGGCCTGCAATTTCTAGTGCCAGTTTGAGTTTGACGACCTGAGGCTGCACCACCGGGCCGGAAGTCGTCGTCCCGCAACCGGCTGCGAGCAATGCGACCAGTGCAATGAACAACCGCTTCGTGTTGGACCTCGTTGAGGGGTCAAGCCGTAACGAGGACCGTGACGCCAGTCGGATCCCCGTCCGTGTACTTGGGGTCGCCTAGCGTTTCGACGAGCTGCACGAGGACCGACATCATGTAGGCGCATGCCTCTCTGTCACGCCGGGCAAGGTGTCGTGACTCCTTCCACCAGATGAGGACGTTGCTTGTGTCGAGGCCATCGATGCCTCCGAACAATGAATCGCTGAGCGCATCCCAGTTCACGTGGTCGCGGGACACGATCGGCGGGTCGAGCGGAAGGGTAGAGACCACCTTGCGCCCAAGCTGAATCTCCGTGCGGGGGCCGTCGACGAGGAACACCGGCCAATCCCGGCGCTGCGCGTCGGCCGCGAGCGCGGCGGCTTCCTCGGCCGTTACCGCATGCACACCGACAGCCGGCAATGTCGGCGGCTGACGGATGCCTGGCGGCTGAGCGAACAGGCGAGGAAGTTCGGCTGCTAATTCAAGAAGAGACTCCTGTTCGACCCGCATGGACGTTTCTACCGTCCAATAGCCAGCTTCCTGATCCGGTGAGAGTTCGAGCCGCAGTTCGATCCCGTCCGAACCACTGCCCCACATGCTGAGCCTCATCTCTCCCGTCAGCGTCATCCACCCCCTTCCGGGCGGGGCGCGCGCGACGTTGTCGGAGCCTCGACCAGGAACGCGTCCAGTCCGTCACCCTCCAGAGTGAGGAGCCCGGCGCGACACATGAGGTCGCGGGCGCGAAGCTCGACGAAGAGCGTGCCGAAGCCGCCCGTCTCGAGCGGAGCGTATGAGAGAGCGAGCGTCTTGGCCGGATCGTCCAGATCAGTGAGACTCAGGGCCGGCTGAGAGCCTTCCCGCACACGTCGATCATGGCAGCCCGGGGCGGGCCGCCGACTTACTCAAGGCGCTCAGCTGAGAGGTCAGGACCGGGTGCACCAGGAAATGGGGCGGCCAGGAATCGACCTGCGAGCTTCGGATTAAGTCAATGGGGAGCGATCGTCGGTGAGATGGGGGCGCTCGGAATCGAACCGAGACCGACAGATTAAAAGTCTGCTGCCCGACCTTCGGGCCACACCCCCGGGTGGAAGTAATCGACGACGATAGTGGACATGGTAGGGCGAACATGCTCGCTCTGTCCGACGGCGTTAGGAACATATGTTCGGTAATGCAAGAGCGCGTCCGCCCACCAAAACCACACGTGTAGAGGACTGGACGGCCGCCCTCATCAACGCGGACGTGTCTGGTCAAGAAGCACACTTGCGTGCGGCACGGGCTCACTGAGTTCGCGCTGTACTCCCGGGGCCAGGGAGAGCGCCGATGGCGGTGCAAGAGGTGCGTCGGGGAGGCCGTGACGCGCCGACTGCAAAAGGTCAAGCGCGTGCTCGTCGAGGAAGCGGGAGGGTGCTGCGCCGTCTGCGGATATGACCGCTGCATTGTCAGTCTGCACTTCCATCACGTGGATCCGGCGACCAAGTCATTCGCGATCAGCGTCGCGAGCGGCAAGGCGATCGCTGCCTACAGGGAGGAAGCAAAGAAGTGCGCCCTCGTGTGCGCCAATTGCCACGGAGAGATTGAGGCAGGATTGATCGAGAGTCCGCCTCCCTTACGGCTGCTCCGTGCCGAGCCACCGGCCCTTTAGCTGACGAGTGTGGCCGCGCGGTGGCGGCTATCCTGGCCGGCGGGCCCCCATCGACTAGCGGCCCAGGTCACGGCCCTTTCAAGGCCGTAGCGCGGGTTCGAATCCCGCTGGGGGCACTTGCCCGTTCGAGGGATTCCCTGTCGCTCCGATCGAGACGATAAGAGCCAGAACCCAAATGCTTCGTTCGGAGCCGGGCTCGTTGGGACTTTTGCGGCCGATGCCGGCACGTTCCAGATAAGGAGACCGCATGTTTCGACGTTCGATCACGCTAATTCTCGTTCTGGCAGCGTTGGCCACCGCCGTGGCCGCAAGCCCGGCCGCCGCCAAGCGGAGGGGCGGAACCGGCTGCTCGAGCCCGACCCTCACGGGTCCCGCTTCGGCCCGCGTCGGCGATCCCTACACCGTCAACGGGTGCGGCTTCACACCGGGAAGCATCGTCCCGCTCGAGATCGCGGAAGCCGGCGGATGCTGCCTCGCCCTGAACAAGCTCGCCGATTCATCCGGAAGGTTCTCGTACTCGAGCACCGTGTGGGGCGCGGGGCTGTACCGGGTCAGAGCCTCCGTGCGCTCCCACAACCGGTGGCGCGTCGCGGCCTCATGGTCGTTCCAGGCGAGCCCGTAGCGCCGTCGACCCAAGGTCATTGAGCCGCATTGAGAGGAGGCCCCGGTCGGGGGCCTCCTCTCGTTGTCCTTCCTCTGGTACGTCCTCCTAGCTCACGGATCGATGAACGTGATCGTGCAGGTCAGGGAGGACTGGTTGGTCTTGACGTTGTTCGTGGTCAGCGTGTTCAGGTTCAGCACCGAGCCGATGCTGGCACCGTTCGTGTCCACGCAGCTGATCGACGTCGCGTGAGTCGCATCCGCACCGCCCGGGAGATCCGCGAGCGGCTCGAATGTGACCACGGCCCGTGACAGCGGCGTGTTCCCGAAGTCCTTGCCGCCCGGGGTCCCTCCGGAAGTGAGGGTCACGAAATAACCGTTGGGACCGGGAGTGATCGTCCCCGAGTGCGTGTGGCCGGTGCAGTCGGCCCCCGAGGTCGGGAAGGACTGCACCCAACCGGGCTTGCCGGGAGCGGTCTGCTCGCACACCGTGTAGGTACCGGGCGCCAGCCCGCCGAACGAGTACGTGCCGTCGGCGGCAGTCGTCGTTTGCGTGTGGACGGCGTTCCCTTGCCCGTCCGTGCCAAACAGATGGATGATCCAGGTGCCCAGGCCGATCTCGCCGTCGTCCTTGACGCCGTTGGCGTTGGCATCCTTGAACTTCATCCCGCTGATCGTCCCGTTCTGGAAGTTGCCGAAGTCGTTACCCGAGTCGGTCGAGCCGGAGGTCAGAGTGACCGTCCAGCCGCGGCCGCTGTGCGGGCTCGTGCAAGCAACCGAGTCCGGCGTCGTCGCGGTCGGATAGGACTGCGTGTAGCCCGTCGGGACCGTCTCGCACGCCGTGTAGCTGCCGGGCGGTGCGCTGAAGCTGTACAGGCCGCCGCCCGCTGTCGTCGTGTGCAGATGGACCGCGTTACCTCGTCCGTCCGTACCGGCCAGGTGGATCTGGACACCATCTAGCCCCGGCTCACCGGTGTCACGGTCGCCGTCACCGTTCGTGTCCACGAACTTCGTTCCGGACTTCGTGCCGTTCTGGAAGTTCCCGAAGTCGTTGCCGGAGTCCGTATCCCCGGACGTAAGCGTGACCGACCAGCCGATGCCGCCTGCTCCCGTGTGGCCGGAGCAGCTCGGCCCCGAGGTCGGATACGACTGCGTGTACCCGTTCGGGATCGACTCGCAGGCCGTGTACGAGCCGGGCGCGACGGAGAAGCTGTACGCCCCGTCCACGTCCGTAGTCGTGTGCTCGTCAACGGCATTGCCTCCGCCGTCCGTGCCGAAGAGGTGGATCTGGACACCCGCGAGCCCGGGTTCGCCGGTATCGCGGTCGCCGTCACCGTTCGTGTCCACGAACTTCGTTCCGCTCTTCGTGCCGTTGTGGAAGTTGCCGAAGTCGTTGCCGGTCTGGTCGATACCGGCCATCGTGAAGCCGTAGCCGTGCCGGGCGAGCGTGCTGTCACCCGACTCGGTCGTGCAGTCGGCGTCCTCGCCGGTGCCGCTGTTCGGCAACGACTCATTCCACGTTGCCTGCTTGACCTCGCAGACGATGTAGTCGCCGTTCGCCAGGCTCTCGAACCTGTAGAAGCCGTCAACGCCGTCGACGGTTGCGGTGGTCGTGGTCTGCAAGGCGGTCGCCTCGCCGGCGTCGAGGATCCTGTCGCCGTCGGTGTCCCCGTAGAGCTTGATCGTCCAGTCGTTCAGGCCTTCGTCGCCTGTGTTCTTGACACCGTTGGCGTTGTGATCATGGAACTTCACTCCGCTCTTGGCGCCGCAGAGATTGAACTCGCCGCCACCCACATCCTGGACGTCGGCACCGCCCAGCACGTGCGCAGATCGGCTGCTGAAGATGACGGTGCTGACGCAGGGCAGGATCCCGAATGCGGTGAGATCGACTCGCGTCTCGGCGAAGTCCCGCTCCGCGAGCAGATCCTCGGCCGTGGTATTGCCGTTCGCCAGGCGGCACGTGTTGTGCGAGTTGTCCGCGGTGGGATCACAGACCGGAACGTTCCACTTGGGCGCCGTGATCTCGTTGAAGTTGTTGGTGGCCAGTGTGGTCAGGTCGTCCGAGCACGCCGGCTCTGCCAGGGAGAAGATCGCATCGCCGTTGGGCTCGAAACCGGTCACTGTGAAGACCTCGAGCAGAACCGGGTTCGACGTGTTTCCGGGGACCGTGGCGGAGATCAAGAAGTCCCCTTCTGTCCGGTTGAAGCCGAGGTCGAAGCTGTCACCGCTGTTGTTCTTCAGCTGGTTGAAGTTGGTGGGAACCGTCTGGTCGAACTCCCAGCCCCAGAAGTGGTCCCCCTCGTTGTCGCCGACGTGGCCGGCGAGATCGAGCGCGATGTTGTTCTCCAACGCGTCGTCGTCACACGGCGAATCGATCAGTACGGCGTGGATGTAGGAGTGAGAGAAGTCGTTCTTCGGCCTCACGTTCCCCGCTTTGATGGGCCACGAAGCGTCGGGGGTCTTGCCCGACGGGCTGACGATGTTCTGCTCGGGCTCGAGCGTCCTGAACTTGGGGTCCGAGTTTCCGTCGCAGATCAACGTGGCTTTGCCGGCGGCGGTGCCGAGGTCGATGTTGGAGTCGTAGCAGCCTTCGGCCGCCGTATGGGGTGCCTCCGTGCTCTCGACGAAGACGCCGTGCTCGGAGCTCCCGAGCGTCCAGTCGTCGCCGCCTTCGTTCCCAGAGTAGAGCGCATCGGTGGCCGTCGTATTGCCGGCATCGATCTCGAAGCCGGCAACGTTGACCGCACCGGCGATTGCCAGGAGCGCCAATGAAGCGCCCACGGCAACGAGAAACAGGCCGAGCCTGCCGGCCTGTCGCCGCCGCCGCCGTCTTCGCGAGGCGGGGCGGTTCTCCGCATGAGGCTCAGGTACGCCTCTATGAAGCATCATCTACCTCCCTGTGGCTGAGTTGGAGCCCGGCGGTTGCGGAGCCGAGCTTTCGCACCGCCGCATCCCTCCCTGATGCGTCGAAATCGAAGGCCGCAGTTCTTTCGACACTTTAGGACCGGCTCCGGCAGGCCCACAAGAGGGCATTCACAGTGTCTTGACCCTGCCGCGATTCCCGTACGTCCTACGTCGAATGTAGTACACCCCCCTTGTGTCATCCGCCGGAGCGCGCTACAACAAGGGGGTCCCCGAACCTGCAGGAGGAGTCCTGGGCACGAGCGGCCCGAGCCCAATACTCGTCGCTGATAGCGACGGCGTCTGCCGGAGGCAGATCACGACCCTTCTCGAGCGAATCGGCTACGAGACCGAGCAAGCGCAGACAGGCCACGAGGCCCTGGCAGCGGCGAGCCGCCGCCGCCCGGCGCTCGTCCTGCTCGAGGTCAACCTGCCCGAGGTGAGCGGTTACGAGGTGTACCGCGAGCTTCGGGACACCTTCGGCGACGATCTCTCCGTCATCTTTCTGTCCGCTGATCGGACCGAGCCGTACGATCGGGTGGTCGGCCTGCTCCTCGGCGCCGACGATTACATCGTCAAGCCCTTCGACCCCGACGAGCTGCTGGCCCGGGTGCGAGCCGCCCTTCGCCGCTCTCGAAACTCCCACGGCGCTGAGCGCAACGGGTCGAATCCCCCGGGCGCGACCCTTACGGGCCGTGAGCGTGAGGTCCTCACGCTCCTCGCGGAAGGTCTGGGCCAGAAGGACATCGCCGAAAGGCTCTTCATCAGCCCGAGGACGGTCGCCACGCACATCCAGCGGGTTCTGACGAAGCTCGGCGTCCACAACCGTGCTCAGGCAGTGGCGCTCGCCTACGAGGAAGGCATCGCCGAGGTTCGTGCTCACGTGCTTCTCGCCCGAGAGCCGGGGTAGGCGAGCTCGTCCCGCACCGCAAGCAATTTCGACGCTCGCCAGTTGGTTCGGATTATGTGATGCTGGGTGCACCACCCAGGGCGGTTAGCTCAGCTGGGAGAGCGCCTGCCTTACAAGCAGGAGGTCGCTGGTTCGAGCCCGGCACCGCCCACCTTACGAGGCATTGCGCGAACCGCCGCCGGCACCCGATAGGTCGGGACGATCCGGCGGCGGTTGTGCACGCGGATCTCTTTGATGAGGAGACGGAGGAGTTCCTTCGCCTGCTCCGGGCGCTCGGTGGCGAGGATCTCGTCGAGCTCGTCAGCGAGGCCGGCGAGGGCGGCCGCGTCGGGCGGCGTGTGCGCCTGTGTGGCGAGCCGGCGGGCGAGGTCGGCTTCCTGCTCGCGGAGGGTCTCGAGGCGCTCACGGTGGCCACGGATGCGTTCCTGGCAGAACGTCGCTGAGAGGTCGCCGGCTTCGAACGCTTCGAAGTAGCGCTCGAGCATGCGTTCGACCCGGGCGATCTCGGCGCGCGTCGAAGCGAGCTGCTCCTCGACGCGCGGCCGCTCCGTGGCTGTGTGCCTCGCCGCCTCGGCGAGCGCGCGCTCGACCAGGCGCCCGTCGCGGTACAGCTCCGCGAGCTGCGTGAGGACGGCTGCCTCGAGTCGGCCCTTCGGCAGCCGCTCGCCGCTGCACTTGCCGGGGCCGTACTTGTACCGGGTCGAGCAAGCGTAGTAGGTGTAGCGGCTGCTGCGGCCGTGGGCGGAGGTGCCGACGTAGGCGCGGCCGCAATGGTCGCAGCGGACGAGGCCGGAGAGCAGGAACTCGCTCGGGTTGCCGCGTCGTAGCGACGCGTCCTCGCCGCGGCGACGGAGGATCTGCTGCGCCTTCTCGAACAGCTCCTGGTCGACGAGCGGCTCGTGGATGCCTTCGAAGAGGCTGCCGTTCCAGCGGATGAGGCCGAGGTAGGCGGGGTTGGCGAGGATCAGTCGGAGCGCGTTCGGCGACCAGCCGTGCTTGCGCGGCGCCGGCGCGCCCTCGGCGTCGAGCAGGCGGGCGATCGCGGTCGTGCCGCGCTTGCCCTCGGCGTAGAGCTGGAAGATGCGACGCACAACCGGCGCTTTGACTGGATCGGGGACGAGCACTCCGTCGGCGCGGGCGTAGCCGTAGGGCGTGCGGCCGCTCATCCAGCGGCCCTCGCGGACGCGGCGTTCCAGGCCGGCCGTGACGCGATCGACGATGGTGGCGTGCTCGAACTCGGCGAATACGCCAAGCATCTGCAGCATCATCCGCCCTGCCGGAGAGCCGGTGTCGAAGGGCTCGGTCGCCGACGTCAAGACGATGCCGAGCCGGTCGAGCTCCTCCCCCAGCCCGGCGAGTTGGCGCACCTTGCGGCTGAGGCGGTCGACCCGGTAGACGAGCAGCAGGTCGAAGCGCCGCTCGCGAGCGAGGCCGAGCGCCTGCTGGAGGCCCGGCCGCTCGAGGGTGGCGCCGCTCGCCTGGTCCTCGAAGGCGTGGACGACGTGCCAGTCCTCCATCGCCTGGCAATGGCGCTCCAGCCGCTCCAGCTGCGTGCTAAGCGAGGTCGGCTGGTGGTCCTCGTCGGTCGAGATCCGCAGATAGAGGCAGACCCGGGTCATCGCCACACCTCCTCGCAGGCGTCGGGTCGGTTCGCGGGTCGTGCATGAGAGCATCGATCCACGGCACGCGCAAGTCGACGCCCACCGGGCGTTCCAGGCACGGGCACGGTGCCTCCTGATGAGCATCTGCGTAAACCACTACGTTGTCGCGTGCTGTAACGAACCTCGGAACGCGGCACGGTGCACGGGGTTTCCGCCGCGCAGGGGGATCCGGTCCGGATCGGACGCCAGAACGGATCCCAGAACGGATCCCAGAACACCACCCAGAACGGACGGGGCATCCAGGCTGCCTCGTTCAGCGCGTGTCCGTTCGACCTGCCACCCACACGCGGACTGCCTCTTGCCGCTCGTTTGCTCAAACCACTACCTTGTCGGCCGCTGAACGGGACCGTCGAAACCCGCGCTGCGCACGGGTCTTCCGCACCGGAGGAAGTGGCGGTCCGGATCGCAACCCAGAACGCCACCCGGACCGCCACCCAGAACGAACGCGGCATCCGCCGCCTCCTTCTGGGGGCGTACACCGGCTTGGCGGCGTGCGGCAGTCGCGAACAGCGCCGCGAGCAGCTCCACGGCCTCAGCCTCCTGGGCAGCCGTCAGCGGCTCGAGCTTCGGCCGCTCGAGCCCTACCACGTCATCGATCATGCGGCGCAGCGGCACCAGCTCGCCGCCCCTGCGAGACCTGTCCGGATCGGGCACTCAGTTGTCGGGGCCGGCGGAGGGCCCGCGTGCAGAATCGTCGCCGTTGGCGCTGACAGTGGGCTGACAGTTCGCTGACGGTGCCCGCCAGCGCTCGCGCTTCGACGGGGTCTCGCTGAGGCGCCGGAAGGGCTCGCCAACTCGAACCGATCTCGGATCGCGGAGTCCGTAAGCTCGTGAACGTGGAAGAACGTGTCGCTGACTTCCTGCTTCGCAAGGTCGTTCACGTCCGCCGGCTGCAGTCCGGCTCGATCGCTCGGTACGGCCCAGGCGACGCAGATGACTGGCCAGACCTCCAACAGGCCGAGGGAGCCATTGCCGGCTTGTCTGCTCTGGGCCTCTTGGACGAGGCTCAGGCGGGGGTGTGGCGCGAGCGCTTCGCCGCAGAAGCGAACGCCTCGCAGGTTCGCGATTGGCGCCCAGCGCCGGAGGTTCGCGATCGCGTCGGTCGCTATCTGAGCGATCGCATCGAGCGATTGCCCTCTCGAAGCGCCGGCGGGTTTGAGGCGTCATGGCCGCTTCAGAGCTTGCTAAACGACTTGCGGCACATGGGCCTGCTTTCCGAGCGGGAGATGGATCGCCTGTTCGATCGTCTCGGCGATCGTCTCGATGCGGGAGAGCCTCGACGCCAAGGCGAGCCAGAGGTCGAGTGCCTCTGCGCGGAGGACCGGCGCGTTCTCGTGGGGCCGCCGGAGCGGCATGCCGGAGTTCGCCTTACGAGCTTTGAGATCTATGACGATGCCGTGGTGCTCAGGTGGCACATGGTTCGGCTTGCCCCTGACGAAAGCGGAACGATCCCGCTGCTTCCGGACGAGGTCGAGGGCTCAGAGGCCGCCCTGCGTGCGCGAGAGCCGCATTTCTCGCTGCACGATGACCTTGGTACCGAATACCGCTTCCAGAGTGGAGGAGGAGGCGGCGGAGACGGGCGGTTCTCGCACCGCGTTCGTACCGGAACTCAGACCTTCGCCCCGTCCGTGCCTCCCCGTGCCTCGCGCCTGTGGGCGGTCCACGCTGACTATCGCTTCGAGGCGTCGCTGTGACCGATCCGGCGATCGAGCGCTTTATCGAGGAGCAGTACGCGTCCCTTGCCGAGACGGAACCCGGCGCGTACGCGGAGAGCACTCGCGAGGGCGCGCTCACCTTGATCTCCGTTCTCGTCGAGCTCGATCTTCTCTCGCCCGAAGAGATCGATCGATGGGCCGCCCGGCTGGCGCGTGCGAGCGAAGACCCGCTCGATCGACCTCTAGCCGCGCCGGACGTCCGCAGGCAAGCGAACGAATACATCGAGCGGTGCCTCGCCGAGCTCGCACCAGGAAGCGGCGAGGGTTCGAATGACCATTGGCGCGTCTATGGTGCTCTTGAGGCTTTCGTCGAGGTCGGATTGCTCACCGGGCGCGACTTCGAGTACTGGCAGCGGCAGCTTTGGCAGCGAGACGCGGTCTCCGACAGCGAAGAGTCACTCGACGCTGCATCTCGCCTCGACATGACCCATCTGATGCGTGTTGTTCCCGGCCCTGACGAGCGCGTTGGCGGACTTCGTGTGACGGTCGTCGAGTTGTACAGCGACGGGGTTTCCGTCCAGTGGCATCGGGCGCCCGGCGAGCATGTAGGGCGGCACTGGCGCCGTGCGCGGCGTCAGAAGCTGATTCTCTTGGACGATCCACCCATGCGCCTGATCGACGAACTCGCCACCGCATACCGCTGGGCCGGCGGCGGCTCGGGCGGCGGCTCAAAGAGCCGCGAAGGAGCGCTGGGGCACGCCGACTTTGTCCCCGCCGTGCCCGAGCAAGTGCGACGGCTGCTGATCGAGATCGACGGTCAGACACTCGCCGTCCCGCTCAATTAGGAACCGATCTCTGCCGAAGCGACACTCCCAGGTAAGCATGCTCGAGCTAGGCCTCGACTACGGACATTCCTAGTTCATGCAAAGCGGCCCGGAGCTCGTTGAGCAGGTTCTGGCTGAAGATCCAGTTCACAAGCGCGTCGAGGTTCATGAGCTCGTAGGTGCGGCCGTGGGCGCGGCGCTGCTCTTCGAGCCAGCCTTCGACAACAGGCTCGGTATGTGGGTTCACATGGCCGTTGAAGACGAGAACGCCTTCGCGGATGGTCGGCTCGATCGGGAATTGCAGCCCCGACAAGTCGACCTGGAAGATCTCCTCTAGCTCGGGCTGCGCCGCACGCCAAGTCGGCCTAGTGATGTCCCCGATTTTCGCCTGGTACATCCGAAGGACGACTTCATCGCGTTCCTGCGTGAGAACAACCAGATCCTTGCCGTACTCGATAGGCCCGTGACGGATCTGCGCATAAGCCGGCAACGTCGCCTGGTGAAGCCGAAGCAGCAACCTGCGCAGGAGACCTTCGTCGGTGATCGACTCCAACGTGCGGTGAACCCAGGTCCGGATCGGGCCCTCCCATTCCGCGCGCGCCTTCTCGGCGACCAGCGGCTCCAGCGCGGGCGGTACGTCGTCGCCCACGATCGAGATTTTCCCAAGCAGCTCGAGTGCCTTCGGGAACGAGCCGCTCATGACGGCCGCAGTCGGGTCCCGGCGAAGCTCTCCGAACGCCCTCGTCGCCGCGGCGAGGAACTGATCAGCGGCGGACAGGTCACCGCGTTCGCCCGCCCACCGCATCTCGCGTGCGAGCTCGAGGCGAGCAGCGGACGCAGCCTCGTGCGGGTCGCCCGCGAGAATCTTCACGAGGGCGTTCGTCACGATCCGTAAGCACGAGACCTGCGGGTTCGTCCAGCCAGACTCCGTGCCCTCCAGCGCGGCCGCTGCCTCGCGAAGGCGGTCGGACGCGCCTCGCGGATCCTGCACAAGCCGTGCGAGCGACGCACGGGCGCGAAAGTACTTCGCCCACAGGTCCACGTTTCGCGAACTCCAGTGCCCACCGACCGCCTCAAGGTCGTCAGGCTGCGTATCCGTGGCGAAGATCGCCGCAGCCTCGTCAAAGGCCTCGGCGGCAGATCCGGTATCCAACAGTCCGCGCACGGCGGCTCGCCATCCTCGAAGGCCCGGGCTCGAGAACGCCGTCGGCTCAACACGAGCTACCTCGTCGGCAGCAGCCCAGTCGCTCAAGCGAACGAACAGGTGGAATGCGGACGGGATCGTCAAACTGAACCCGCCCGGCGGGACGTGGTGTGCCGAGTCGTCGACCTCGTGCTCCGGGTGCGTCGCAACCCACCCGTGGTCGATGTCCCAGCTGATCACGAGGCCGAGGACGAGGTAGCTTGCGCGGTGACGCGAATCGCGACCAGCTGCGAGGAGCCGCTGCGCGAGCTCATCCTCGACAGCGCGATACGCCCCCATCTGGGCTCGCCGGTCGGCGAACCGGTCACCGTAGTCCGAAGCGATCTCCACGGCGAGCGCCTTGAGAGCTGCGAGTGCGACGAGGCTCGTCGAATCGGCGTTTTCCAACACCCGCGAGAAGTCGGCGAGAGCCGCTTCCGTACATGCGCGGATCGCCTCGATGTCGCCCCACGCGACGTGAACCGCTTGATGCATGGTCCATCCCGCCTGAAGATCGAGGCCAGCGCCGCGCATGGTCGCGGCTGCTTGATGCAGCTCCTCCAAATACGCCGCATCCCCCATGCGCCCGTGATGGAACTGCAGCCCGAGCAGCACCGCGTCCCGAAGGTTGGAGTTTTCGTTCATGCGACTTTGGGCCAAGATGCGCTGTGGTGAACGAGATCCCCGCTGACGTCACCGAGTGGCTGCGATCCGTGTTCGCGGGCTGCAACGCGCGGATCACCGAGAAGCTCTCGATGTGCCCGAATGCACCAGAGGAGTCGCTCGATCTGACGTGGGTGGAATACCTGAGCCACTTCTCGTCTCCGGTCGCCCTTGGCTCGAACTGGGTAGTGAAGATCGAGTCGCACTACCTCGGCGGCCTCCGACACTTCTACACGTGGGAGATCGCAGACATCGGCATCTTGATCTTCCTGCGGCTTGGCGGCGCGAGCAACAGGAGCAAGGTTGCCCTCCTCCAGTCAAAGCGGCTCTACCCGGACGGCCAGCCGATTCGAGAGGAGGTACGAGTCGACTACGAAATTGGCTTCGCACGCCTCGCCGATCCGGAAGACGAGAGACTCTCCATCGCCTTCGACGCCGAGTTCGGCTTTACCGAGGAGAGTCGTTATCAGGCTCTGCTCCGTGACTCTGAGCAAGCACAGGCCATTGATGCATACGAGAAGAAGGTGAAGCTCAGGGTCTACTACCAGCTCTACAACACGTGGTCGCTGCCATACGTCCAGCGGGTACCGCTCCACGGATACGTGCCACCCGCGGGAACGCCCGAACTCGGAGTCAGGGTGATTCCGTCGGCCCTCGTCCACGCGAAGATGAGCGCCTCGAACGACACTTCCCCGGCGCTAAGGGATCTCGCGGATTTATCGGAATTACCAACCTATGGCTGGCGCCTCGAGGACTTCATCTGCGATGAGCTCCTCGCTTGCCGTGAGGGTGACGAGTTCGCGTCCTCTGGCGACGACCGGATCAGCAACCTCTTCTTCCGCCGCTCAGGTCCGATCGCGGCGGCGATCGCGATCACGATCGAAGCACCAGGGGCGGCGGCATAGACGAGGCTCAACGGGGCGCGCTTCCTCCGGCTCAGGCCGGGGGCCAAGGGCGGAAGCCACCGCATAATGACCGGGATGCGCGGCGACTGTCAGCGTGAGTTCCAGGAAGCAGCAGCCGAGGACGGCATCGAGCTATCGCGACAGTCGCTTCCGTG
>Ga0137369_10002281_pt1 | contig 19596 bp, 16 predicted proteins | sample SagtaG_12_FD_104918 | JGI IMG/M metagenome (GOLD analysis project Ga0137369, IMG submission 104918) | Vadose zone soil microbial communities from Sagehorn Ranch, Mendocino, California, USA - Sage1_L_113_16 metaG | ecosystem: Environmental > Terrestrial > Soil > Vadose zone | place: USA... | reverse complement strand
CCGCTCCGGCGTCGCCGCGCTGGTGGAGCGCTGCTGCGCGCTGGCCAGCCGCTTCGCCGAGGGACTGGCGGCCGCCGACGGCGTCGTGGTCCTCAACGAGGTGGTCCTCAACCAGGTGCTTGTGCGCTTCCACGCCGCCGACGGCGGCCACGACGCTCACACCCGCCGCGTGGTCGAGCGGGTGCAGGACGACGGTACCTGCTGGATGAGCGGCACCACCTGGCGCGGCCAGGCGGCCATGCGCATCTCGGTGTCCAACTGGACGACCGACGAGGCCGACGTCGACCGCTCCGTCGCGGCCATCCTCCGCTGCGCCCGAGCAGGCTAACCGAGTTCCGTGGGCTGGGTCGACGGGATCGGGTGGCTTGGTGTGCGAGGGTCGCGCATGCCAACTGAACCCACGGAACTGGTCAAATGGATTTCCTTACCTGCCCCAGGGATGTCTCGATCCCTCCCTCGTATCCCGTGCGGTACGACCCCTTGCGGATGAACGCATCGATCTTGTCGAGATCGGTCTCCTCCCTCTGCAGCCAGGTCGACCATTCGCCCGCCCGCCTGACGTTCTGGACGAGAACATCTCGTGCCCAGGCACGCTGCTCGGCTGGAGTCCCCTCACCGACGGTGTTGGACAGCGTTCCCCGACCCGTCTCGAGCAGCTCTCGGTACCTGTTCGAGTCGTCAACCAATTTCTTGGCGCCTGCGCGTACGTAGAGGAGTGAGTCTCGCAGCGACTTGCTTTTCAGCGCGGCCTCTTCGGCGGCCTCCATCACCGCGGCGCCTTCGTCGAGGGCTGCCGACGCGGCTTGGCCGCTCTTCCCCATCTCGCCCAGCTCCTTCTGCAGGTCCAACTGGGCTGTTTCGGCCTCGTACACCAGGGCTGGCAGCAGGTCGAACCGAGATTGGAGGGTACCTTGCGCCCGTTGGAGCCCAGCGGCGGCGGCTTCGATGTCGATGACGGCCTGCTGGTCCTCGAGCCCTTGAATCTTCGTGGCAAGTTCCTGCACTTTGTCGCGAGCTCTCTTGATCTGCTCGGCGTAGGTCCCTCCGAACGCGAGGTCCTTGATGTAGTTACCGACGAGCCCCTTCGCCTTGTCGAGGGCCGCTGTAACCCCTTTCTCAGGGTCGATGACCGTCGTGGCGAAGTCCACGAAACCCTCGAGGACGTGGATGGCGTCCTTGCGTTTCTGCTCCCAGTTCTTGAGGTCCTCGACTGCCTTGTCCTTTTCTCGACCGGTCTTCAGTCGATCCTGCGCGATGCTCTTCGACTCGAGGACCTTCATGCTCTCGATGACGCCCGCCCGAGCCCCTTCGATCTCGCTCATCAGGCTCCGCAACCTCGGTTTCGTCGCCCGATACCGGTCGATGGCCCCCTTGAGCGACCGTCTCCGACCTCCGGGCAGGCGCTTGGCCGCCGATCCGATGCCAGCGACGGTTTTCGCGGCCTGAGGACCGTTGGCCTCGGCCGCCATGCGAAGCATCTCGACCAGACCGTCGAGCGGCCTCCGCTTCGCCGTGGCGACCCTCCCGAGCCGCGGCATCGCCCGCATGTCCGACCGCACCGCGGGGCCTTGCAACACGAAGTTGGGGAATTGGAGGTCGGGGAGCAGATAGGTCTGGTCGAGCGCGCTCTCGTCCACCGTCGCCTGTGGAGCGCGCTGGAGGGCTACGAACCGCGTCACGGCGGTGTTGCCGGCCATCCTCTGCAGGTGGATGACCGCACGGACGTCGCGCGGCCGGCGCCTGGAGTCCCCGCCCGACCCCCGATCAGAGAGTAGCCGCTGGACCTGGCGGTCGTTCTCCCGGTCTTGCTCAACGACGCGAGGGGCGGTGTGCGGTCTGTCTGACGTCTCGCTGTCGTGGCTACGCATCGGCTCTCCCCGTCGATGGACGCGAGGAATGGCTCCTCGCGGCATTGATCAGGCCGAGCCAGGGACCGGCCCATGTCCGACCCGGGGCCAGGGTGACCGGTGGACCGTCGCCCATCAACGAGAGAACGTGTGTCCCTTCGGGAATCGTCCCCTGCCCTAACGGGACAACGACGACGTCAGGTGGCCGACGACCACCTCGCCAGGCGGCGGGTCTGCCGCGAGCACGTCATGGCCGGCCGAGCGAGCATAGGCTGGACGCCCCACAAGCCCGCCGGGCCACGAGCGCGAAAGGTGAGCATGACCGAATACGACTCCCAGCCCACCGTGAAGCTGGCGCGGGGCGGCGAGATGCCCCTGGTCGGCTTCGGCACCTGGCAGATCTCGGGGGCGCGCTGCTACGACGCCGTCCGCCGCGCGCTCGAGGTGGGCTACCGCCTGATCGACACCGCCACCATCTACGGCAACGAGCGCGAGGTCGGCCGCGCGGTCCGCGACAGCGGGGTCGCGCGCGAGGAGCTGTTCGTGACCACCAAGCTGCCGCCCCGCGACGCCGGGCGGGAGCGGGCCGTGATCGCCGCGAGCCTGCGGGCGCTGGGCATGGACCACGTCGACCTGTGGCTGATCCACTGGCCGCCTCGCGCGGCGGCGCGCGTGGCGACCTGGAAGGAGCTCCTGGCCGTCCGCGACGACGGCCTGGCCCGCGCGGTAGGCGTGAGCAACTACCGCACCAGCCAGCTCGACGAGCTGATCGCCGCGACCGGCGAGGCGCCGGAGGTGAACCAGATCAGGTGGGCGCCGCCGCTCTACGACGCCGCGCAGGCTGCCGAGCACCGTGAGCGCGGGGTCGTCCTCGAGGGCTACAGCCCCTTCAAGGCCAGCAACCTGCGTGACGCCACCCTGGCCGAGATCGCCGCCGACCACGGGGTGACTCCCGCCCAGGTGGTCCTGCGCTGGCACGTCGACCACGGCGTGGTGGTCATCCCGAAGTCGGCCAACCGCGAGCGGATCAGGTCGAACTTCGACCTGTTCGGCTTCTCCCTGAGCGACGAGGAGCTGCGCCGCGTCGACGGGCTGTCCACCACGCGGTAGCGAGATGGCTGCTGGACCGCCGGTGGGCAATCCCTACGCCAGGGTCGCGGCGATCGTGGCCCGGATCGGCCTGGACCTGGCGAGCCGGGAGATGGCCAGGGCGTTCCGGTCGGAGATCAGGGCACTCAGCCGGCTGTCCGGCGCCTCGCAGGACGACGTCCTCGAGGGCGTGCAGCGCAGCCTGCGCCGCTGGACCCGCTGGCTGACAACCAGCGTGGCGCCCGCCGACGAGGACTTCGACCCGCTGCGCGAGTGGGCCCGCACCCGGGCGGGCGAGGGCGTGCGGCTCGAGGACCTCCTGCGGGCGTTCGCGGTCGGCGGCCAGGTGGGATGGGACCTGATCCGGCGGCACGCCCGCAGCGACGAGACCGACGCGCTGCTGGACGCGGCGGGGCTGCTGATGCGGTACGTGGACCGGGTCTCGGCGGTGGTCGCCGACACCTATCTCGCCGAGCGCGACGTGCTGGTGTCGGAGGAGGAGCGGCGCACGCGGGACCTGCTGGAGCGCCTCGGCGGCGGCACGCCCCTCGACCCGGGCGAGCTCGAGCTCGCCGAGCGGCTCGGCGTGACGGTCGAGCCCGCCTACGCGCCGTTCGCGGTGGTGCTGCCCGGCCGACCCCCGCGGGGGCACGCCGCACTGGCCGCGCGCCTGCGCCGGCGGGGCTGGAAGCTGACCGTGACCGACGGGTCCCGCGTGGTCGGGCTGGCGCGCGTGCCGCTCGACGTGGCCGACCTCGGCGAGGGCCCGGACGTCCTGCTGGTGGTCGCGGAGCTGACGCCGCTCGGCGAGCTGGGCGGCGCCCGCGAGGACGTGGCGCTGCTGGCGGAGCACGGGCACCAGGCCGGCCTTCGCGGCCGGGTCCGGGCCGAGGACCACCTGATGGAGATCCTCATGGGCCGCCTGCCCGGGCCGGCGGCGCGGCTGCGCGCGCGGGTCCTCGGACCTCTGGCCGATCCCGACCACGAGGAGCTGCTGCGCACCCTCCGCGCCTTCGTCGCCCACGACTACGACCGTGGGGCCACCAGCGAGGCGCTCCACGTGCACCGCAACACGCTCGCCTACCGCCTGCGGCGCATCGAGGAGCTCACCGGGCTCGACCTCACCAGCGCCAGGGACCTGGCGTGCGTGTACCTCGCCGTTGGCGCCGGCGGCGGGGGCACGGCCGAGTCCTGAGCCCTTGTGCAGGTGCACAGACAACTCGCACCAAATTCGTCGAACCGTCATTGAACGGCACAGGCGCGGGCAATAGCGTCGCGTGCCAGGCCGTCCGTCGGCTCGCCGGTTTCACGCCGTGGAACGGAGGAGCGCATGCGCAGGAGCGGAAGGTTTCGCCGGCTCGCCTCGACCATCGTGCTCGGCCTGGTGGTGGCGGTGTTCGCTCCGCAGCACGCCGCCGCCGACCCGCACCGCTCGGACGTCAGGTTCGTGCAGCTGAAGGGGTTCGACGACCCGGCCACGCCCGACAACCTCGACAGGGTCGGCGTGCTCGAGGTCGGGCCAGCCTGGGCCAGGAACGTGCTCGTGCTGAGCCCGGGGACCTCGGCGGGCTCCGGGTACTTCAAGCCGCTCGCGGAGGACATCGTCAGGCGGACCCACGGCCGCTGGCAGGTCTGGTCGGTGGAGCGCAGGGAGAACCTGCTCGAGGACCAGTCGGTGATCGACCAGGCGAAGCAGGGCAGGGCGACGTCGCAGCAGCTCTTCGACTACTACCTCGGCTGGCTGGTCAACCCCGGCATCACCACCCACTTCCAGCCGGTGCCGGACTCGGCGGTCCCGTTCGCGCGCGGGTGGGGCATGAACGTCGAGATCGAGGACCTGCACCGGGTGGTGAAGGCCGCGGGCGCGCACGGCCGCAGGGTCGTGCTCGGCGGCCACTCGCTCGGCGGCTCGATCACCACCGCGTACGCCACCTGGGACTTCCACGGCAGGCCCGGGGCGAGGGACCTCTCCGGCCTGGTCTACATCGACGGCGGCAGCAACCCGGTGGCGATCTCCCCGGAGCAGGCGGCCCAGGCGCTGCAGAACCTCCAGAACGGCACGCCGTGGCTGGCGTTCGGCGGCATCCCGGCCCCGTTCCTCGGCCTGTTCTCCGCGACCGGGTCGACCGCCACGGTGACCGACCCCGACAGCCGCTCCCTCGCGCAGGTCTTCCCGCTGCTGCCGGCCAACCTGAAGCCGCCGGTGCCGGCGACCAACGAGGCGGTGTTCGGCTTCGGCGTGGACACCGAGACCTCGCCGCCGTCGCTGATCGCCGCGCAGGTCCACGCCGGCCGCCTCGCCGCCGGCGGCGACCCGCGCGGCTGGGACCGGGCCGGCGAGATCACCCCGATCCAGCGGTACGCGGGCATGCTCTCCGGCAAGGGGCTCACCGGCCTGGACGGCAGCGCCTGGTACCACCCGATGCGCCTGACCATCGACGCGGGCGCGGTGGGCAACGGCAACGCCAACCCGGCGCAGAGCGTCCTGGGCGTGAAGTCGATCCACGGCGACGACCTGAGCCGGCGCCTGCCCATCTACGCCTTCGGCGCGGCGCTGGGCGGCCAGCGCGTCCTGGACGCCGCGACGATCCTCGCCCGCCAGTCCGGCATCCCGGACAGCAGGCTCACGCTGGTGAACCGCGCGGCCACCTACGCGCACAACGACCCGGCAGCCGCGAGCCCCGACAACGAGTTCCTCGACAACCTGATCCCGTTCCTCGCCAGGATCGACCGCAGGCACGTCGGCTGAGGCGCGCCAGTCACACCGATCCGCACGCTCGGCGCCACGGGGGGACGCCAGGGTCCGGTGGCGGTCCGGCCGGCGGGCCGGCACCGCCGCTGGTCACCGGGGTCAGCCGTTCGACCCCCTGGTGCCGACCGCCACGGTCACGACGGACCCGACCGGCACGACGTCGCCGGCCGACGGGTCCTGGGCGATCACGCGCTGCACCTGCCCCGGGCCGCGGGTCGGGACGTCGACGAGGCGGACCCGCAGCTCGGCCCTGCCCAGCGCAGCCACCGCCTGCCTGGGATGCAGCCCGAGCACGCGCGGGACGACGCGCCGTTCGGGCGCGCCGGTTCCAGCGCCGTCGGGCGGGGTGGCGGGAGGGGCGCTCGGCGGTGCCCCGGCCCGCGCCGCGGTCGTCGGTGGCGCCGTCGTCGGGGCCGGGGCCGGCACCATGCTGGTGTACGGCAGGCCGGTCGTCGGCGCCACGAACGTGGCCGGGGGCGAGGCGGGGTTCTGGCCGGCGGCCGGACGTTCCGGCCCGCCACGAGGCAGCCCGACGGCAACGACCGCCACGACCGCCAGCCATGCTCCGACCAGTCCGGCGACCAGCGGCAGCCGCCGGCGCCAGCTGGGCGGCAGCGCGCCGCCCGCGCCGCCCGGCCCGGAAGGTGGTGGCGCGCCGCCCGCCGGGCCCCGCTCGGTTGGCGGTGGCGCGCCGCCCGCCCCGCCCGGCGGCGGGCCGCCAGGGCCGAGTGGCTCTCTCGGCCGGCGGCCGCCAGCCGGCGGCTCCCACGGCGGGCCGCCGGACGGCTCCCGTGGCGATGGGACTCCCGGGCCGGGGGCTCGCGACGGGCCGCCGCCAGCCGCGGCCGGCCTGCGCGGGGGCGGGCCGGCGGCGCCGCGCGGCCGCCAGACCGCCGAGGCGTCGGGAAGCGACCACATCAGCTCGAGGGCGCGGGAGAGGGCCACGGCGGCCACGTCCCCGGGGACGGGTTCCAGCGCCGCGGCCGGCTGGCCGGGAACGGCCAGGCCGGGGCGGACAATGGCGAGGAAGCGGACGAGGTCGCGGCCGAGGTCGCCCGCCGAGCGGTAGCCGCCCCTGGGGCCGGTGGCCGCGCGGGTCACGATCGTGGCCAGCTCGGCGGGCACCTCTGGGCCGAGCCGGGCCGGCTCCCGGGGGCCGGGCTCCCGGCCGGTCAGCATCACCACCAGGCAGCGGCCGAGCGCGCGCAGGTCGTCCTCTGGCCCAGGGGCCGGCGCCAGCGGCTGGGCGGCCTGGGCCAGCCGGAAGTCGGTCAGCTTCACGCGGCCGTCGATGCAGAGCAGGACGTTGGCCGGGGTGAGGTGACCGTGCGCGACGCCGCGGGCGTGCGCGGCCGCCAGGGCGACGCAGACCTGGGCGGCGACCATGGCCGCCCCCGCCGGCGGCAGCGAGCCGCGGGCGCCGAGCATGTCCCAGAGGCTGGACCCGTCGACCAGCTCGGCGACCACGAACCCGGCCCGGCCGTCCCACCCGACCCCGTGCACCATGGCCACGTTCGGATGGGCGAGGCCCGCGACGGCGGTGACCTCGCGTTCGAGCCGGGTGGCGAAGCCGCGGTCGTCCGCGTACCGCCGGATCGGCAGCTTGACGGCGACGCGGCGGCGCTCGTGCCGGTCCCACGCCTCGAACACCTCGGTCATGCCGCCGGCACCGATCGACCGGACGACCTCGTAGCGGTCGTCGATGCGTTGCCGGACCCCGGTCACGACACGACCGGCGCCACCGGCCACGGGGCCACGGTCACGCCGGCGTCGAGCGGGTCGGCTGCGAGTTCACAGCAGCAAGAGCGACGCCGCCGCCGTCCCTGTTACAGCCCGCCGCCAGGGGCCGCTGGCCCATCCGAGGAGGCGGCGGCGCGGAGCGGCGTGGCGTTTGCCGGACCCGTCCAGGGGTAGCCGGCGAAGCATGGCCGTCGTGGAAATTGCGTTCTAACGAAAGGAGCGGCCATGAACACCGGCCTACTCATTGCGATCATTATTGTCGTCGTCATTCTCATGGTCGTCGCCGTGCTCGTCGCGCAGCGGCGCCGTAGCCAGCAGCTGGCGGAGCGGTTCGGGCCCGAGTACGAGCGCACCGTCGCCAGAGAGGGCGACCGGCGCGCCGCCGAGTCGCAGCTCTCCGAGCGGGAGCAGCGGCGCAGCGAGGTCGAGGTCGTCGAGCTCGCGCCTGACGCCCGAGCCCGCTACCAGGAGGCATGGCGGACGACGCAGGGCAAGTTCGTGGACGATCCCGAGACCGCCACCCGCGAAGCCGACACGCTCGTCGCCCAGGTGATGCGCGACCGTGGCTACCCGGTCGACGACTTCGACCGGCGGGTGGGCGACATCTCGGTGGACCACCCGAATGTCGCCGAGAATTACCGCGAGGCGCACGCGGTCTCCCGAGCCAACGAGGAGGGACTGGCGACCACCGACGACCTCAGGCAGGCGTTCATGCACTACCGGTCGCTGTTCGTGGAGCTGCTGGGGGTCGAAGGGGACGCTCGCGCGAAGGAGGTCAAGAATGAACGAGCGTGACGAGCTGCGCACCGCCGACCTCTCGCCGGAGACGCCGGAAGGGACCCGGTGGAGCGAGGACCGCGGGCGCGAGCAGGACCGGCCCGATGTGGACACGCCCGACTTGGACGCGCCGCGCGCCCGGACGGAACCTGACGCCGACGCGCCTGACGTGGACACGTCCAGCGCCACCTCGGTCGGCCCGCTGCTCGGCGCCGACGACGCCGAGGCGTTCCGCGCCCGCTGGACCGACGTCCAGAACGGCTTCGTCGACGAGCCGCGGCGGGCGGTCGAGGCGGCCGACGGCCTGACGGCCGAGCTGATGCAGCACCTGGCCAAGACCTTCGCCGACGAGCGAGGCAGGCTGGAGCACCAGTGGGACCGGGGCGACGACGTCTCCACCGACGACCTGCGCGGCGCCTTCCAGCGCTACCGGTCGTTCTTCCAGCGGCTGCTCACGGCCTGAGCACGGGATCACCGGCGACCCGGGTGTGCGCGCCACACCCGGGTCGCCGCCTTGCCGGCCCGGTCCGGGCGCGGAAGCTCCGGACATTCGACCGACTACCGCCGCTCGTCAGTAGTCTTTGAATTTTCTGATCCGGGCGCACTTAGGGGCTCGTACACATCTGTCACAGCTATTCCGGACCTCTCGCACGAATAGTTGCATCGGCGGGGGCGGATCATCATGATGCTCTGACGCCCGTGACCGGAAGCAACTCGGGGTGGGAAATGATAAAGCAGCTCCTCGATTACATCCCGCATGGCAATACGCTCGACCGTACTGCATGGCAAAAGCGGCACGACTTGCTTTCGTGGCTGCTGCTGCTCCACGTACCAGGGCTGTTCGTGTTCGGGCTCGCCGTCCACCGCCCGCTCACCGACACGGCCTGGGCGTTCGGGCCACCCCTCGGCTGCCTCGTCGCCGGCCGCCTGGCACGCAATCGCAGGGTCGCGTCGTTTTTCGTGACCGTCGGCCTGGTCTATTGCTCGGCCGCCCTCGTCGGGCTGTCGCGGGGCTCGATCGAGGCGCATTTCCACTTCTTCATCATTATCGGCTTCATCGCGCTGTACCAGGACTGGGTCCCGTTCCTGTGGAACATCGCGTTCACCGTGCTCAGCCACGGCATCGGCTCGGTGTTCGAGAAGAACCTGATCTTCAACCACCCCGCCGGGCAGGGGAATCCCTGGCTGTGGTCGGTCATCCACGGCCTGGCGGTGCTGTTCGCCTGCGGTGGCGTGGTGATCTTCTGGAAGTCCAGCGAGCAGGAGCAGCAGAAGACGCTCAAGCTCGCGACCGAGCTGGCGGACGCCGAGGTCACCCACCGCCGCTTCACCTCCGAGCTGCTGGTCAACCTCGCCAGGCGCAACCAGAGCCTGCTGTACCGGCAGCTGCGCGTGATCAACCAGCTCGAGGAGCAGGAGAAGGACCCGGACGCGCTCGCCGACCTGTTCCACCTCGACCACCTGGCGACCCGCATCCGGCGCAACGCCGAGAGCCTGCTGGTGCTCTCCGGCGAGCAGCCACCCCGCATCTGGAGCAACTCGGTTCCCCTGCTCGACGTGGTGCGCGCGGCGATCGCGGAGACCGACGACCTGGACCGGGTCACCTTCAATGTCGACGAGAGGGTGAACGTCTCCGGCAACGCCGTCGCCGACCTCACCCACCTGCTCGCCGAGCTGGTGGAGAACGCGGTGCACTTCTCGCCGCCGCAGACCACCGTGAGCGTCCGCACCCGGCCGCACCTGCAGCACAGCGGTGGCGGCTGGGTGCTCACCGTCGAGGACTGGGGGGTCGGCCTGCCGGCCGACGACCTGGCCGCCGCCAACGAGCTGCTCGCCGCCCCCGGGGACGTCGACCTGTCGGTGTCCCAGCGGCTCGGGCTGCACGTGGTCGCCCGGCTCGCCCAGCGCCACGGCGTGCAGGTCTCGCTGAGCCCCACGCCCGGCGGCGGCATCACCGCGGTCATCGTGCTCCCACCCGACCTGTTCTCCGGGGGCGACGGTGCCCCGGTCGAGGCGCCGGCGGTGGCCGTCCCCAGCCTGGTGTCGCTCGGCGCGGGCGGGATGGCGTCGCCGAACGGCGGCGGCCAGGGACCCGCCTGGGAGGGATGGTGGCAGCCGTCGACCAGTGGGCAGCACCAGGCCGCGGCACCGCACCAACAGGACCGGGTCCCTCCCATGGGCTGGCAGACCGCGCCGGACCTGCCCCCGACGGACTCCCCGCTGGCGGACCGGCTCAGCCCCGGGTGGCCGCCGGCGGACTCCCCGCTGGCGGACCGGAACGCCCCGAGCTGGCCGCCGGCTGACGGCGCCGCGCGGCGGCACGCCCCGGACTGGCCACCCGCGAACCTGCCGCCGGTCGACACGCCACCACCCGACCAGCCCGCGGCGCGCCGGCCGCTGCGACCCGCGGCACCGCCGTCGGTCGCTGCCCCCGCCGGCGACGGGGCCGAGGCCGCCATGCCGGCGGCGCGCGCCGCGGCTGCGCCGCCACCGCTGACCAGGCGGGTGCCGCAGTCGCACCTGGCACCCGAGCTGCGCGACGGCGAGGCCGCTCCGGCGCAGAGCCCGGTGACCCCACCGTCCCAGCGGCTGCCCAACGCGGCGAAGGCAAGGGCGGCGCTGGCCCGCTACCAGGCCAGCCGCGAGGCGGCCCGGGCGGTGGTCGAGGAGCGGGTCGACGAAGGGGGGGAGTAGCCATGAGCAGTCCTGCCACCAGCCACGAGCAGCTCGACTGGCTGCTGGTGGACTTCGTGCGCGGGACGCCCGGCGTGCGGCACGGTCTGGTCGTCACCGGCGACGGCCTGCGCCTGGCCGCCTCGGAGCGGATGGACACCGGGCTCGCCGACCGCCTCTCCGCGGTCACCTCCGGGCTGGTCAGCCTCGCGCAGACGGTGGCGCAGGCGTTCGGTGCCGGGCCGATGGAGCAGACGATCATCGAGATGCGTGGCGGCTACCTGTTCGTGACACCGATCAGCGGCGCCTCGGCGCTGGCCGTGTTCACCGACCGGCAGTGCGACATCGGCCTGGTCGGCTACGAGATGACGATGCTGGCCGAGCGGGTCGGCCACGCGCTCACCCCAGCGACCCGCGGCACAGCGGGGTGGGCCTCACGATGACCCTGGACGGTCCTCAGGGCGCCGACCGGGTCGTCCCGGTCTATGCCTTCACCAGGGGGCGGACCCGCCCCACCGGTCAGGACCTGCCGCTGGAGGCGGTCGTGACCGTCGCGCAGACCGGCGCCCGGCACGGGGCGCTGCTGCAGTCCGAGTCGCTGACGATCGTCAAGCTGTGCGCCCAGCCGCAGTCGCTGGCCGAGGTCGGCGCGGCCCTGAAGGTGCCCGTCGGAGTGGCGCGGGTACTGGTCGGCGACCTGGTCAACGCCGGCTACCTGGTGGCGCACCTGCCACAGCACACATCGCAAGACGGCCGTCCGAGCCAGGCGGTCCTGGGGAGGTTGCTGGATGGGCTCCGCACACGCTGACCTGTACCGTCGACGGCCCGCGGCCGAGCCGGAGATCATCCCCCTCAAGATCCTGGTGGCGGGCGGGTTCGGCGTCGGCAAGACCACCTTCGTCGGGTCGGTGTCGGAGATCACGCCGCTGACCACCGAGGAGGCGATGACCGACGTCTCCGTGGGCGTGGACGACATCACCGCCGTGCCGGGCAAGACGACCACCACGGTGGCCATGGACTTCGGCCGCATCACCGTCGACCAGCAGCTCATCCTCTACCTGTTCGGCACGCCCGGTCAGTCCCGCTTCTGGTTCATGTGGGACGAGCTGGCCCGCGGCGCGGTCGGCGCGGTGGTCCTGGTGGACCTGCGCCGGATCGACGAGTGCTTCTCCGCGGTCGACTACTTCGAGAGCCGCCGGCTCCCGTTCGTGGTGGGCGTCAACGGGTTCCCCGGCACGCCCCCGTACACCAACGAGACCGTGCGCGAGGCGCTGGCCCTCCCGCCCGACTGCCCGCTGGTCCGGATGGACGCCCGCGACTCCCGCTCCTGCCTCGACACCCTGATCGCGCTCGTGGAGCACGCGCTGAGCCGCAGCACCGCCGCGTGAGGGACCCGCGCCGGAGGTCGGCTCACAGCACCACCACCGAGCGCAGCACCTCGCCCCGGCGCATCGTGGCGAACGCCTCCTCGATCTCGCCGAGCCCGACCGTCTGGGAGACGAACCGGTCCAGGTCGTAGCGGCCGCGCAGGTGCAGGTCGACCAGGACCGGGAAGTCGCGGCTCGGCAGGCAGTCGCCGTACTGCGAGGCCTTGATCGTCAGGCCGCGATTGAAGAACCGCTGCAGCGGCAGGTCCATCCGCATCGAGCGTTCCGGCACGCCGACCTGGACCATCACGCCGAAGGAGTCCAGCGCGGCGAACGCCTGGCCGGCGACCTCCTCGTGCCCGACCACCTCGAGGACCACCTCGGCACCGCGGCCGCCGGTCAGCTCGCGGATCGCCGCCACGGGGTCGGCCTCCGCCGCGTTGACCGTGTCGGTGGCACCGAACTCGCGCGCCCAGCGGAGCTTGCGCTCGTCGAGGTCGACCGCGATGACCCGCTCGGCGCCGGCCATGGCGCAGGCGGCGATCGCCGCGTCGCCGACCCCACCGCAGCCGAACACGGCCACGCGGTCGCCCGCCTGCACGCCGGCGGCGCGCAGGGCGGCGCCGTAGCCGGTCGTCACACCGCAGCCGACCAGGCAGGCCGCCTCCGGGCTGATGCTCGGGTCGACCTTGATCGCCTGCGCGGCGGCGACCAGGGTCAGCTCGGCGAACCCGCCGATCCCCAGCGCCGCCGTGAGCGGGGTGCCGTCGGCCAGCTGCATCCGCTGGCCCGCCTCCTGGCTGGCGGTGCACTGCCACGGGTGGCCGCGCCGGCAGCGCCGGCACCGTCCGCACGGCGCCCGCCAGGCGAGCACCACGAGGTCGCCCGGCTCGAGGCCCGCGACGCCGTCGCCGACCGCCTCGACGCCGCCAGCGACCTCGTGGCCGAGCAGGAAGGGGAACTCCCCGTACATGACCCCGTCGCGGTAGAGCAGGTCGGTGTGGCAGACGCCGCACGCCCGCACCCGCACCAGCACCTCGCCGGGTCCCGGGTCGGGCACCACCACGGTCTCGACCTCGACGGTCGCGCCCTTGGAACCAGCGACGACTCCCTTGACCTCGTGCGCCACCGACAGCCTCCTCCCGACCGCCATGCGGCGTTCACCATACCGAGCCCGCGGGGACGGAGGAGCGGCCTGGGGCTACGGAGCCGGATCGTCCAGCAGGCCGCCGCGGTGGGCGGCCGCCGCCGCCTCGACGCGGTTCCCCACGCCGAGCTTGGCGAGGATGTTGGAGACGTGGATGCCGGCGGTCTTGACGCTGATGAACAGCTCCTCGGCGATCTGCTGGTTGGTGCGGCCGCCGGCGACCAGGGCGAGCACTTCGCGCTCGCGCGGGGTCAGGCCGAGCCGCTCGGCCGGGGTGGGCTCGGCCGCCCGGGCGGCCGGCGGCGCGGCCGCGGCGGCCAGGTCGATCCGCGCCCGGCGGGCGAGGCCCTCGATCTCGCGCCGCAGCGGCGCCGCCCCGAGCTCGCCGGCGACCTGGTGGGCCTGGAGCAGCGCCGCGGTGGCCCGCGGCCGGGGCCCGCGCGCGGCCAGCAACGCCTCGGCCTCGCGCCAGCGGGCGTAGGCGGCGCGGTAGAGCTGGCCGAGCCGTTCCCAGCCGGCGGCGGCGGCCGCCCAGCCCTCCAGGTCGGAGCGCCCGTCGAGACGGGTCGCCTCGGCCTCGCCGAGAGCGGCATGGGCGGCGGTCTCCGGCTGCGGCCCGCCCGCCCCGGCGGCCCGCTCGGCCAACTCCCGGAGGCGGCCGAGCAGCGCCGCCCCGGCCCGCTCGGCCGCGGCGAGCTCGGCGACCAGGCGGCTCTTGCCCACGCCAGCCTCGCCGGCGACCAGGACGACGGCCGGCTCGCCCGCGGCCGCCCGGCTCAGCGCCGCGGCGAGGCGCTCGAGCTCCTTGCCGCGCCCGACCAGCGGACCGGATAAGCGGACCCCCATCCGCGCATTATCGCCGGTCTGCCCACGGGCTCCAACGGCGCCATCCAGCGCGTGGTCGGTCAGCCTCCCGACTCGGGCGCGGCTCGCCACGCCGGCGGGGCTACAGGGCGGGCGCCGCCCAGGGCGCGTCCGCGCCGCCCTCGTCGAGCGACCCGCCGGGGCCGCAGTCCTCGGTCCGGTAGCCGTCGGGCATCAGCGGATACAGCGTGCGCCAGTAGCGTCCGGCCAGGACGCGGGCGTCGCGCTGCACCGCGGCGCACTCGGCGCGGGCCTCGTCGACGATGCCGGCCATGTGCATCGCCTCGTGGGTGAGCACGTGCACCGCCACCACCTGCGCCCGGCTCGGGTCGTGCTTGCCCGAGCGCTGGTAGGCGGCCAGGTCGCGGCACTGGTCGCGCTTGATCAGGGTGGAGCGCTCCGGGACGCCGTCGGGACCCCAGCGCACGTAGCCGAGCTCGATCCCGGTGTCGACGAACGCCTCGCCGAAGCTCTGGCAGTGGAGGCCGACCTTGGCGCCGACGACGGCGCTGGCGACCCGGGCGAGGCGCCGCTCGCGCAGCCCGCCGAGCACCCCGGGCGTGGCCGCCGCGACGGCCAGCGCGGCCAGCAGGACCACGCTCACCCACGGGAAGGCCCGCTGCCGGCCGATCGCGTCCACCCGGTTGGCCAGCCAGCGGACCAGCACCGCGCTCACCGACACCAGCAGCCCGAACGAGACCCAGGTGAGCACCGCCCCTCCCTCCCGGCCCGGAGGGCCGCGCGCACCTGATCGGCAGGACGCCGGCCGGTCTGAGGAACGCGGCGAGTGGTGGCTCGGCTGGCCCGGGGTGGCGCGGCAGCCGTTCAGCCGGGCGACGAGCTGGCGCAGGGCGGCCACCTCGGCGTCGAGCGCCGCGCGACCTTCCTGGGTGGCCGAGACCCAGGTGTGGGGCCGTCGGCCGGGGACCGCGCCCGTCGCGGGATCGCGGCGGGCGCCTGGGCCAGGGTGAGGGGACTCGAACCCCTTCGCACCGGCTGGCCGCCGACGCGGCCGACCTCGGCACACCCTGCGGTCGGTGCAGGGCGATATGAGCGGGTTGACACCGAAGCGTGCTCGCGTCGCTCATGGAAGTCAAGCATCTCGTCCTATCCGCGCCACTCCGGAAGGATCGGCCGATACCGGGCACCCGGTTGACCGCCGGCCGTAGGATCGGCCCGTCCGCCGGCTCGGACCGGCGAGCGACATCCCCGACCCCAGGGAGCGCGCCATGGACGTGCCCGGCAGGACCAAGACGCCGATCGCCGTCGGCGAGATGGACAGCCTGCGCGCCTTCCTCGACTTCCACCGGGCCACCCTGCTCTGGAAGGTCGAGGGCCTGTCCAAGGACGAGCTGCTGCGCCCGCACGTGCCCAGCGGCACCAACCTGCTGGGACTGGTGAAGCACCTGACCTACGTGGAGCGCTACTGGTTCGGGGTCTTCTTCGCCGGCCTGGACCTGCCGCTGCCCCGGTTCGACGAGGACCCGGACGCCGAATGGCGGGTCGGGCCGCACGAGACGGTCGAGCAGGTGGTCGCCGGCTACCGCGAGCAGACCGCGCGGAACCGCGAGCTGATCGCCGACGCCGCACCCGACGACCGGGGACGCGGCAACGTCGTCCGGCGCGACGGCCCCGCCTCCAACTTCTCGCTGCGCTGGATCATGCTCCACATGATCGAGGAGACCGCCCGCCACGCCGGCCACGCCGACATCCTCCGCGAGCTGACCGACGGCGCCACCGGCGAGTAGCCGTCGCGCGTCGCGCGCCCTGGACGGCGCGGCGGGCTCCGGGAGCGTCAAGGGAGCAGGAGCGAGCAGAAGACGTCGTGCGGGTCGAAGGTCCGCTTGCACTCGAGCCACTGCTGGTGGCGCGGGCCCAGGTGGCGGCGCCAGTCCTCGCCGTCCATGTCCCCCAGCCAGTCGGCGACGTAGCGCTTGCCATTGGCCGCCGTCAGGAGCTCGCCCACGCGGCCGAACGCGTCCAGCGTGGCGTCGAGGAACTGCGGCGGGACCTGCGGGTAGAGCACGCTCACGAAGACGACGTCGTCGGCCGCTGGCAGCGCCATCAGCGGCGGCACGTCCTTGGTCGCCACGAAGAAGCTCCCGCAGTGGCCGTGCCCCAGGAACAGCGGCAGGGCGTCCAGCACCGCCGGCAGCACCTCGACGAGCGCGTCGGCGCCGATCAGGGCGCCGATGTAGGGATGGGCACGCTCCCAGGCGCCCAGCCGCCTGACCGCCTCGAAGCGTGTGTCGTGGCGCGTCGGGAAGTGGGCGATCTCGTCGTCCTCCACGTGGAGCACGCGGTAGGGCGACAGGTGCCGGGGCAGCTCCGGCGCCTGGTCGTCGAACTCGAAGGAGACCTGCAGGGGGAAGAACCACTCGGCGAAGCTGGCGCGCCGGCCGCCGGTGCCGCGCAGGCCCTGCATGCTCGCCGAGCAGAAGCCCTCCATGGAGCTCGTCTCCTCGGCGTGCGCCAGCGCCCGCTGGTCGGCCATCCACCGGCGGGCGTCGTCGTAGAGGAGGTAGAAGGTCCGCACGCGGGGGCGAACCGGGCGCAGCCGCAGCTCCGCGGAGACGATCGCGCCGCAGCGGCCGAGGCCGGCGAGGACCGCTTCGTACAGGTCAACGGCCTCGGCGGGTGAGCAGCGGCGCAGCGAGCCGTCGCCCGTCACCACTTCCAGCTCCGCGACGTTGGCGACCACCGGGCCGTGCCGGTGGCTGCCCGGGCCCATCCCACCGACCGACAGCAGGCCTCCCACGGTCAGGTCGAGCAGGTTGGTCAGCGCCCGCGGCAGCAGCCCGTGCTCGAGCGTCGCCGCGACGACATCACGCAGGAGCGCGCCGCCGTCGCAACGGATCGTGCGGCGCTCCCGGTCCACCGGCCCGACCGCGTTCAGCCGCGACAGGTCGAGGACCACCGACTGCGACGCAAGCGCCTGCCCGCCGGCGCTGTGGCCGACGCCGCGCAGCGTGAGGCTGGAACCGGACGAGACCGCCTCCGACACGGCCTCGGCGACCTCCGACGAGGACCGCGGGTGGACCACACCGAGAGGCGAGCCCCGGAGCACGTGACCGAAGTCCTCGGTCACGGACGCGAGCGCTGCTGGCGACTGCTCGACGAGCATCGGCCCCCTGTCTCCTCGTCCGATCACCGATCCATCATGGACGGTCAGAACAGCCCGAGCTGGTCGCCCTGGGGAACGGCGGGACGGCGCCCGGCCCCCGCACCGGCGCGCTCCAGCAGCAGCTCGTCGATGGCCGCCAGGTAGGGAGACGGCGCCGTCTCGCGCACCACGCCGTGACGCGTGCGCCTGGCCGCGTGGCTGAGGAACAGGTGCGACCGCGCCCGGGTCATGCCGACGAAGAACAGCCGCCGCTCCTCGCCCTCGTCCTCGGCCCGGGCACCGCCCCAGCGCAGCGGCAGCAGGCCGTCCTCGCAGCCCACCACGAACACCACCGGGAACTCCAGACCCTTGGCGGCATGCAGGGTCAGCAGCGAGATCCTGTCCGCCCGCGGATCGAGCGTGTCCACCTCCGCCCCCAACGCCAGCTCGGCCAGGAACCGCTCCAGATCGTCCCCGCAACGCTCCGCCAGCGGCACCAGCAGCTCCACCGCGGCCTCGACTGCCGCCACCGTGTCCGCGCCGCCCTCCGCGGCGGGGCCTGCCTGCGCCGGCCGCTCGGCGGCCAGCTCGGCGGCGCGGCGGACGCGCACCGTGAGCTCGGCGGGGCGCGTGCCGACGGCCGCGTTCGGGTCGCGCAGCACCCGCACGATCGCCCGCACGCCCGGATGGTCGGCAAGCCGGTCGTGGGAGCGCTTCTGGAACGGCATGCCCGCCCGCCCGAGCGCCTCGGCCAGCGGGGCGGCCTGGGCGTCGGTGCGGTACAGCACCGCCATGCCGCCGAAGGACAGGCCGTGGTCGGAGGCGCTCGACGAGGCCCGGCCGCTGTCGAGCGAGAAGAACGAGGCGCCGCCGAGGAGCTGGTCGACGGTGCGGACCACGAACTCCGCCTCGGCCCGCTCGCTGGCCGCCCGGTGCACCACGATCCGCTCCGGCAGCGCCTCCGCCCGCCGCACCGGGTCCAGCACCCTGTCCCGCACCAGGCTCGCCGGCGCGATCACCTGCAACGCACCGTCCACGATCGCCCCGCTGGAGCGGTAGTTGCGGGTGAGCTGGACCGTCCGCGCCGCCGGATGGTCGGCCTGGAAGCGCAGGAAGAAACCCACGTCCGCGCCACGGAAGCCATAGATGGCCTGGTCCGGGTCACCGATCGCGCACAGGTTGCCGTCCCGCCGGCCGAGCAGCCCCAGCAGCCGGTACTGCAGCTCGTCGACATCCTGGTACTCGTCGACCGCGAGCCACGGCCAGCGCTCCCGGTACCGCGCGGCCAGCGCCGGATCGCCCGCGAGCAGGGCCACCGGCAGCGCCAGCAGATCGTCGAGGTCCACCAGGTCACGCGCACGCAACGCCTTGTCGTACCGGTCCAGCGCCGCGACCAGCTCGGGCGGCTCCACCGGGTCCGGCCCCGGCCGCGCCGCCGCCCTTGCCCGCTTCGCCCGCGACAGCCCCACCATCAGCCGGCGCGCATCCCGCTCCGACCCGCCGCCCAGCTCCCGCAGCAACGCCAGCCGCTCCGCCTCGTCGACCACCCGCACCTGCTCACCGAGACCGGCCGCATCGTGCTGCTCCCGCAAGATACGCAGCCCCAGCGCGTGGAAGGTGGTCACCAGCATGCGCCGCGCCAGCTCCGGGACCAGCCCCCGCAGCCGCTGCTGCAGCTCCTCGCACGCCCGCCGGGTGAACGTGATCGCCAGACACCGCTCCGGCGCCACACCACGCTCCCGCACCAGCACCGCGAGCCGGTAGCTCAACGTGCGCGTCTTGCCCGTCCCCGGCCCCGCCACCACCAGCAGCGGCCCCTCCCCCGCCCCGGCAGCCACCCGCTGATCCGGATCGAGCCCCTCGCGCAACCCCGACCCCGCCCCCACCGGCTCCAGCCGCGGCGAAGCGGGCACCGGGACACGCAGCGGCGGAACGGACGCGACCGGCTCCTCGCGCAGCACGGGCGCGGCCACCACCGGAGCCGACTCGAACAAGGTCGCCGTCGTCGCAGCCCCCGCGCGCCCGGCCGGATCCAGGACGCGGATCACCCCGTACTCCCCGTCGTAGCCCGCCTCCCGCACCACCTCACCACGGCGCAGACGGTCGATCGCCTCGGCCAGCACCCCCGAACCGGCCCGACGCAACTCCTCGAGCGGCACCTCGTCCAGAATCCCCAGCTCCGGACCGAGCCGCTCCACCAGCGCGGCGACCTCGCGACGCACCGACTTGCTCTTCGG
>Ga0137369_10002268_pt1 | contig 19633 bp, 10 predicted proteins | sample SagtaG_12_FD_104918 | JGI IMG/M metagenome (GOLD analysis project Ga0137369, IMG submission 104918) | Vadose zone soil microbial communities from Sagehorn Ranch, Mendocino, California, USA - Sage1_L_113_16 metaG | ecosystem: Environmental > Terrestrial > Soil > Vadose zone | place: USA... | reverse complement strand
GGCCTCCCTCACTCCGCCACCTCCTCAGGATCGGCCACCGCAGTGGCCACACCGGGAAACGGTCACGTCAGGCGCGGTGAGATGCCGTGACGAGCGGGCGGTGAAAGAGCGTGGGAAACGACACAGGGTCGCGAGCGAGGCCAGCCGTTTCGCCAGCTTCTGCAAAGCAGGGATCGCGGTCGCGATCGGGAAATCGTCGATCAGAGCGAGGCCATCGAACCGCACCTTCTCGTCTTCCGAAAGTGCCCATTCCGCGAGCACCTGATCCGCCATAGCTCGCTCCTGCTGATCGAATACGATTCCATCTGCGCGCGGAACTCGTCGAATGTCCATGCCCGGACTGCAGCGGTGGACGTCCATCACGTGCTTCGCGAGACCGAGCCGGCCGAAAGGTCGACGGACCACCTCAGGATCTTTACGTCTCCGATCCGGAGATCGACCATCCACCGATCGCACTTGAGGTCTCCGCCCTCGGAGCCTGCCGGCTCCGCGCGCCAGATCCTCGTCTCGGTGTCGAACCAAGGATTGAGCTGGAGATTGCCGAGCAGCGCGGTCGAGTCCTCGTGCATGACGACGAGGAGTAGCGCCGCATCGGCGCGAGGCACCCTGGCGCGGATGCTCCCGAGGTCGAGCGGAGGAAGCGAGAGGGGGCGCGCGGAGCCCCCCCCAGCGCTCCCCGTCCACTCGGGGCGGTCCATCACGTAGCCGTCCCGAACCTCCACATAGAACTCGCGGCACGGGATCCCCGCCCTGCAGGCGCGCACGTGAAGCCGACCCGTGGTGTCGAAGTATCCAGGGGCGACGGGTCGCACAACCGTCCACTCCACGGTGCGGCACTCCGAAGCGGCGGAGTTCCCGGGGCGCGAGGCATCGTGCTCCATGGCGAGCACGAGCGCCCGCGCGTGAGGATCGCGCACACTCGTCCCTGCGACGGCCTCGCACCTGGCGCATGCCGGCGCGCCTGTCAAGGCGATGATCGTCAAGACCGACCGAACGTAGTGGCGGGCCGCGCCGTTCAAGGGACGACTCTTGGTGTACGGGTGAGCGCGTCCGGGGTCTCGAAATTCACCGTGAACTCCTTCTTGACGTTCTGCTGGCCGTCCACGAATCGAAGGAAGATGCTGTTCTTCCCGGTGAACTCCTGTCGGGACACGGCCCCGAACATCGTGGCCTCCGTCGAGGACGCCCTGTCATGCGCGAGATTGAAGCGGGCCATGGGGTCGAGGCCTGGCTGCTCCCGCTTGATCGTATTCGCCTGGATGTTCTCCTCGATCACGTGAACGACGATCGCCGCGCGTAGCTCGGGCGATCCCTGTGCGACCGAGTCGAGATCGCCGACGTCCACTCGTTCTTTGAAGTAGGAGTCGAAGTCCACGTACGGGTCGTTATTGACGAGATTGATCTTGATGGTGTCCTTCGACTCGACCGCCCGAGTCATCACGTCCGCTGCCACACTGGAGCCAACCTTCGGGTCGCGCTTGCCCTCGGCGACCATCAGGCCCTTGTCGTCGATCTTCCACTTGATGCCAGTCGACTCATAGGCATGACGCAGCCATTTCTCATTTGTTCTGTGACATTCCGTGGACCTCGACGGCCCTGCCGTCCGGGTCGATGAGCAGCGTAGGACGGCCCGCCGCGTACCCGTAGGGGTTGATCTCGCCCATGGATCGGATCGACCGCTCCGGAAGAGCGACGATAACTGGGTCGGCGCTCTTCCATCTTGCCTGGCGTGGCTCGTAATACCTGGCCCCGAAGTAGTAGAGCCCCGTCTCCTCGTCCATCTCCTTCGCCGTGAACAGGAACCGCTGCCCCTTCACCGGCCCGCCGCGCGTGTCGCCCTTCACGTCGCGCCACACCTCGCCGTACGGGAAGTACTCGACGTGCTCGTGCACGCGGCCGTTCTGGTCGGTCACCCAGCTCGTCGAGCCGAGGTGATCCGACTGGTAGTAGTACGTGTCGGGCCGTACGGTGGTGCCGTCCGTGGCCTGGTTCAGGACGGGATCGCCGCCGGGCAGGATCGGGCACTTCTGTGGGTTGTAGCTGCTCGGGTCGCAGCCGGGCGTCGTCGAGGTGTTCGTCGCGACGACGGTCGTCGCAGCGGGCTGCCAGCTGGGCGGCGGCAGGAGCTTCGAGGCGAGGCGGGCCGACCCCACGAACACGTGCTTCGTCGCCGCCTTCCTCCCCTTCAGCGAGAAGAACTGCCCGATGGTCAGGCTCTCGCCTCCGCGGCCGAGCTTCACGATCCGCTCGCCGCCCGCGTCGTAGATGAAACGCGTCGCGTTCTGGCCGCCGCCGTCGATCAGCGCCGCGAGACGGCTCTCGTCGGTCCAGTAGAACCGCCGCAGGCCGTCGGCGCTGCCGCCGCATCCGGCGGTCGCGGGCGAGTTGGGTGCCCGGCACTCGAACGTGGTGTTCCCCACCTCGTCGTAGACGAGGTTCGTCTCGCCGATCCGGATCGCCCGGTGCGGATGCGCGGGGTCGTACTCGTACCCGAAGTCGTGGTTCGTCTTCGCGGGCGTGCCGGAGCCATCGCCCGGGTCGGTGAGGGTGCGGATGACGTGGACCTGGGTGTTGCGGGTCATGTTGTGGATCGCGTCGTACCCGTACGCCGTCCGGAAGCTGTCCACCACGTGCGCGCGCGACTGCGCCGTCCCCGTCGCCGAGGTGAGCCGGTAGAGATCGTCGTAGGCGAACTCGAAGCTCACCGGCCCCGACAGCATCGTCGTCGGCGGCGGCAGGGAGTTGGTCATCCCGAGGACGTTGCCGACCCGGTCGTACCGGTACGTCATCGCCTGGAGGAGCTGCCCGCCGGTCTCCGTGTGCAGCGCCTGGAGGCGGAGGCTCTCCGCGTAGTAGTCGTACCTCGTCGCCGCGCCGTTCCCGAGCGTCATCATCCGCCGCTGGCCGTGCTCGTCGTACTCGAGGGAGGCGAGATACGTCTCCTCGGCAGCCGGGTAGTGCTTCGTCGCGGGCCGCTTGCCGATCGCGCTCCGCACGAGCCCGCCCGCGTCGTAGCCGTACCGGACGGTCTCACCGTCCGGATAGGTGATCCACTGCATCCGGCCGTAGGAGTCGAACGCGAACCTCGTCTCGAACACCTTCTCCACGTCGCCGGGCCTGAGCGCCGGGATCGTCCGCGTCGTCCGGACGAGCTCGCCCAGCTTCCCGTAGCCGCGCGTCTCCGTGCCCGCGTCGTCCCCGACCTTCACCACCCGGCCGGTGCCGTTCTCGGGCGCGCCGGGCGGCCCGTAGTCGTATGTGACCGCCTTGGCGTTCGGGTACTCGATGCGGCGGAGCTGGTCGTAGTCGTAGACGTACTGGATCGTCACCTTCCGCGAGTCGGTCTTCGCGGTCAGGTTGCCGGCCCCGTCGTACTGGAATGTCGTCGCTCCGGCGTCGGGGCTCGCGAGCGAGGTCCGGCGGCCGAGCCGGTCGTAGACGACGTTCGTCGCGAACCCGCGGGCGTCGATCACGTCGAGGAGCTGGCCCAGCGGGTCGTAGCCGTAGCGCGTCGTCGCGATCTCGCCGGCGTTGCGCTCGTCCACCGCCACGACCCGGTCGCCCGGATCGCGGTACATCACTCGGATCTTGCCCATCGGATCGGTGACGGTCGCCGCGAGGCGCTTCAGCGACCCCGTGGTGCCAAAGCCGTAGCTCATGACCGTCACGGCGACCCCGTCCGGGTGATCGCCCGTCGGCTCGATCGGCTCGACGGTCCTCACCGTGCGCCCGAGCGCGTCGTAGGTCGTCGACCTGGGATGGATGGGCGTGCCGTCTCGGTAGACCGGGCTCGTGCCCGGCTCGAAGAACGTCTGCCCCTGGACCGCGACGCGCCCCATCGCATCGAAGAGCTGGTGGCCCGTGACGGACCAGCCGAGCCCACGGCCGTACACGAGCGCCGTCTTCTTCGTCTGGATGACGCGCGCGAGCCCGTCCACGAGCGTCACCGTGTCGAGCGTCCCACCCTCCGGCAGCCGGTTGCGCGTGATCGCGTAAGGAACCGCCGCCGATAGCACGAACTCCACGTGCGCTGTGGGCGCGGTCGTGTCGTACGGTCCGTAGACATCCGTCACGCGTCCGAACGCGTCGAGGACTCGGCGGCTGACGTTCCCGTTCACGTCCGTGGTCTTCCTCACCTCTCCGAGGCGGTAGTCCCACTCGGCGGACGATGCGTAGCCGTGTGAGTCGGTCGTCCGGGTCACGAATGACGCGACGACCGGGTCGAACTCGTACGTGATCGTGTACCGGCGCCCTCGGACGTCGGGCCCCTGCACCCGGTACATCCGGCCGAGCTCGTCCCAGTCCAGCAGGGAGTCCACGCTCGTCTTGTCGTCGACGGACGAGACGAGCCGGCGGAGGTTGCCGCGGGGGTCGTACTCGCCGCTCCGCTTGCGGAGCGTCTTCCCGTTCGCGTCGTGCGCCTCGAGCGTGTCGGGGCGCGAGACGGAGTTCGTCCGCTCGGCGAGCGCGTCCGCGAAGTACGACACGGTCGCGTGCACGTCGTCGGCGGTGTTCGCCGCGCTCACGTCGCCGAAGTCGTCGAAGCGGTCGACGTTGCCGAACGCGTCGTAGTGGAGCTCCTGGCGCGTGACGATCCGCGGCGCGTCCTCGCGCTCGTAGAACCGCTTCTCGACCCGGGTCGGCGCCGGGAACATCGAGCCGCACCAGAAGTCGTCCGGACCGTAGGCGAACGGGCGGCGCGCGTCGCAGCCAGGCTCGCCGGACTGCCGCCGGAAGGCCGGATCGGAGTACGGGTCCCCGTAGTCGCTCACGGTCTCGACGAGCGTGCGCCGATCCGCGTCGAGCACGCGCTCGCCCGCGAGGACCCCCTTGAACGCGTACCGGTCGTTCCGGTACGTGCGCACCACGTGGCTGCCGTCGCCGTTCGTCCGCTCGACGCGGGCGAAGCCGAGGAACTCGCGCTCGCTCCGGTCGTAGCGGCCGTCCGCGTACGCGTAGGTCGTGACGAGGTCGTGGCCGACGACGGCGTGGTCGCGGTCGGCCGCGCCGCGGCCGTCCCGGACGGTCACCTGCGACAGCACCCAGCGGTGCTCTGGCATGTCGACGGTATGGCCTGCGCGCGCGTAGAAGAGATCGATCGCGCCGCCCAGCGGCTGCGTCACGTGCTTGAGGAGGTTGGCGCGGCCGAGCCGGCTGAGCCGCACCCGCACCTCGGCGTTGCTCGAGCCGTCCCGCTGCTCCGCCTTGAGGACGTGGTCGGCGACGCCGTCGCCGTCGATGTCGATCATCCCGAGCTGCAGGCCCGTCTGCCGGGTCGACTTCTGCTCGGTGTACGAGCCGCCGAACGAGAAGATGCCGGCGCTGCCGCCGAGCGACAGCCCCCAGCTCTTGGAGGCCTCCGACGTGTAGCTTCCGTTCGCCTCGAGGACGTCCATCGTCCGCGAACCCGTGATCGCGTCGAGGAGGCTGTCCACCTTTCCACCGAAGAAGCCCTTGCCGCTGAGGAACGGGAGCGTCACGCCCCCGGGCCAGCCCGGCAGGTTCCAAGCCTACCTCTCCCCGAACCCGTGGCCCGTGTTGACCCGGACGTACATGACCTGGTCGTTCGGGCCCTTGCGGACGTAATCGGGCAGCCCGTCGCCGGTGACGTCGACGAACGAGACCTCCGTCGCCGCGAGGCTGCTCTCCCAGCTCCGCCCGACGCCGACGACGAACGAGGCCCCGACGCTGCTCTGGAGCGTGACGGCTACGGACCGCCGCACCCGCTCCGGCTCCTTGAAGAACGGATCGGATCCGTCCGAGCCGACGTACTTCGCGATGTCGTCCATCTTCCCGGCGTCCCAGCGGCCCAAGTTCACGACGTCCGGGGCGCCGAACTTCCCGCCGAGGTTGAGCTCGACGACGAGCAACCCCGGCGCCGGCATCGACACGCGGTCGGGCAGGCCGTCGCCGTTCACGTCCACGAGGTCGTTCTGGACCGTGCTCAGGTTCGCGCTCAGGGCGACGCCGGAATCGGTGCTCGGCGCACCGACGATCGCCTGGATGACCGAGCTGTCGCCGCCGATCTTCGGCATCCCGACGTGGCCGCCCACGTACACCGACGTGCCCCCGTCGCTGCTCTTCTGGAGGAGCTCACCGGCGTACCCGCCGACCCGCGGCGCCGACCGATCGATCGGCGTGAGCGCGATGTCCGTCGCGCCGGACATCCCGAAGATCCCGTCGACCACGCGATCGCCGTTGAGGTCGATCGCCTCCTGGGACTGCCACGACTTCCCGCTCGTCTGGTCCACGCCGAGGACGGTGACGTCCATGCCGACCTGCTTCGAGTCCGTGTCGCTGCGCCGGGCGAACACGGCGCCGGGATACACGGGAACCGGCTCCACGCCGGAGACGGTCTCCTCGATCGAGCCGTGCATCGTGGTCGCGGTCACGAAGGTGTTCCGGTCCGGGCTCACGAACGCAGCCACATCCGGCTTCAGGCCGGGGTCGCTCGCGGAGCCGCGCGTCCCGAGCCGCCGCGGATAGAGCGGCCCGTTGGCCGCGAGCGCCAGGCTCTCCGGGCTCTGCGGATCGTCGAGCTTCGTCTCGAGCTCGAGCCACCGGCTCGAATCGACGACGTACGGCAGCAGCACGAGGAACGTGCCCGGATCGAACGGCTCCGATCCGGCGCGGTGCCAGGTCCCTCGCCGCCAGCCGTGATACCCGCCGCCGTATGCCGAGCCGACCTGCCAGCGCTTCCCCTCGACGTCGAGGAAGGCGTCCTGGGTCAGGTTGACGGGCACGTATTGCGGGGTCCCGTCCAGCGTGACGGTCGGAGTCCAGCCCGCCGGGACCGTGGTCTCTCCGTGGCCCTCGAAGTAGATGCGATCCCCGGCCTGCACGGCGATCGTGATGGTCGTGGCGGGATCCGAGGCACCGCTCTTGAAGACGAGCCCGCCCTTGGTCCGCGCCGAGATGAACGTTCCTTGGGGCGGCGACCAACCGCCCTGGCGGGTCACGATCTGGAGCGTGCCGGACGCCGGGGCCGAACGGCGCGAGCGGCGCCTTCGCCGGCAGCGCGGAATACGGGCCGCCGGAGATCGAGCTCGGCTCCACCGCGACGTGGGGAGGGAAGAACGGGTCGGCGAGGAACGACAGCTCGTTCGCCTCCGGCGGCGTCGTCGCCCTGCAGGTCGGCGTCTCGTCGCACACCTGCGTCATCGAGCCGGTGATCTCCCAGCTCAGAGCGGCGGGATCGATCGCGAGATCACTCTCGATGCGGAACACGAGCTGCTCGCCCCGGGTGATCTGCACGTCGATGTTCCGGGAGTCGCTCCGCGCCGCCGTGGACGCGTAGGTTGCCAGGTCGACGACGCTCGGGACGGGACCCGTCCCGTTCGGCACGAAGTCGCTGCCGGCGCACGGGTGGTCGAGCCCCTGCCATCCTGCGGGGTACTTCTGGACGCAGAGCCTGACATCGTCGCCGCTCGGCGCCTTCACGATCGTCGTCGAGAGCCGCACGGTGCCGCCGACCGGCGCCGTGAACCCGACCGGCGTCCCGCTCGCGAGCCGGAAGTCGGGGGCGGAATCGAACAGGTGCGACGGCGCGCCCATCGGATCCTGAGGCGCCTTCTGCGCGGGCGTCGCGCCGACGTACGCGATCACCGGCGCGAACTGCGTCTCCTCGAGCGGCGAGCCGGTCGCGAAGTCCACCGGGAAGTCCGACATCGTCGAGAGGACGAAGTACAGCCGGGTCCCGCTCGCGACCTCGAGCGCGTTGAGCGAGATCTTTTCGGGCGTCTTCACCTTCGACGCGTCCGTCGTCGTCTCGTACAGCTTCGTCAACGCGAACCCCGGGTTCGCGTCGTCGGCCCGGTAGATCCGGAGCCGCACGCCGTCCCAGGCCGGGTCGGTGGGCGGGCGCGGGCGGTCGACGAGGGCCAGGGAGCCGTCGACGTGCACCTTGCCGTCGTAGGGCGCGATCCACTCGAGGACCGCGTCGGACGGCGCGCGCCCGTCGTCCACGCCGGGCGGGGTTCCGCCGGCCTGGAGCGGAAGGGAGAGCTTTCCCGGCGCGTAGCTGAAGCCCGCAGCGACCGCCGTCCGCGGGTTCCCGAACAGCACGCCACCCGGGGTGACCATGTCCAGGAAGCCGTCCCCCTCCATGTCGGCGGTCCACGCGTTGGAGATGCTCGTCCCCGAGGCGCTGCCCAGCTTCGCGCCCACGAAGAGGACCGCCGCGCGCGCGGACTTCACCTTCGACGAGCCGTACCCGCCGCCGAGGTCGACCGGGATCTGGCCGGGGCGCGAGCCCGCCGCGGGATCGCCGCCCGGAAGCGCCGGCGTGAAGTGTCCGGCGGTCGCGCCCTCGGGAAGCCCGCCGTTGAACTGGGCGACGCTGACGCCGCTTCCGGCGCGGTAGATCCGGTCCGGGAGGCCGTCACCGTTGAGATCGGCGAACACGGTCTCCCCGCTCGTGGTGCTCTTCGTCTTCGACACGCTCCCGCCAAGCGAGAAGATCCCAATGCCGAAGCTGAGGCCGCCGCTCTTCGACTTGGACTTCTCCTGGCTGCGCACGGCCTGGTCATCATCCGGCTGGTCGTCGAAGCTCCAGGCCATCGTCTCGTGGCCGAACGACCAGGCGACGTCGGGGTCCTCGTACTCGAACCCGTGCTCGTAGAAGAGCGACCGCTGGCCGCTCGCGTCGAAGCCGTAGGTCCGGACGTGGCGAACGCGCGACTTGCCGAGGGCGCTCGTGCCGTAGTCGAGCTCGTAATCGCGGATCGGCTGGGCCGCCGGGCCGCTCTGTCCCGCCACGCTCGAGCCGGGGTCGAGCGACACGCGCACGCGCCCGAGCAGGCGCCGGGTCAGCACCTTGAACCCGAGCCGGCCGGAGACGATCGTGTCCGACCGGGTCGCGAGCGCACCGCCGTCGGTCGTCGCGTACACGTCCACGACGTACGGTCCCGGGGTGCCACCGGAGACCGCGTCGGCGCCGGTGCGCGCCGCCCGGCCGGTGTAGCGGATCGACCGGAGGTAGACCTGCACGAAAGGCTCGCCCTCGGTCGCGTCGGCCGGACCGCGGGCGTCGACGTCGTAACCGTACTCGGTCAGGTTCCCGTTGAGATCGACGACGCGCTCGAGGAACCACTGGCCGACGGCGCGGTCCGCCCTGGGACTGCGCAGCCGGGCCGCTTCCGCGAACCCGTAGACGAACAGCGTCCCGGCGCGATCCGAGACCTCGAACCAGATGTCGGGATACGTGCCGCAGCGGACGACGCGCTTGAACTCCCTGGCGATGCGCTCGCGGAACAGCGCGCCGGGCGCGGTCGTGCCCTCGCACGTCGCCTGCTCGCCGGTCGGGACGAGCTGTGCCCCATCGAGCAGGTACCGCGGCTCGGCGAGCGTCGGCTCCGGCACGCCCCATCGTGTGTCGAGCTGCACGCTCGACACCGGGAGGTCCCAGCCGATGCCGGCCCACCCGTTCCCGCCGGAGGAGTCGTACGCGAGCCGGAGGTCCGGCTGATGGGCGCCGCGCGCCTTCGGCAGGCGGATCGGGTGGACGAGCTGCGCCGACCCCTGGGCGTTCGCGTCCGGCGGCTGGACGAGATCGATCCCGGCGGACGGGCTGGCGGCGGCGAGGTCCTTGATCGAGTTCGGGTTGAACGACGCGGGGCCCGGGTGATCGGGCAGCACCAGCACCGCGTTGATCATGAACGTGAAGTGGGTCGTCTCGCTCAGGACCCGCTGCGTCGCCCGGACCACCTCGCGACGCGTCAGCGCGATCCAGCGGTCCTCCTGCTCGTCGAAGTAGTAGGTCCGGATCTCCTCCGACTGGACGCCCTCGGGGAGCAGGCTGGGGTCGTACGGCAGCGTGATCCGCGCCGGGACCGCGAACTTCTGGCCCTTCGGGAGGAAGCGGTACGCCGAGTTCGCCGGCGCGGTGACGTTGATCATCCCCGCCTCGAGCTGCGGGATGGACTCCGGCCCCTTGCGCGAGATGCCGAGCGCGGTCCTCGCGGAGAGCGCGCCGGCCGGCACGTCGATCGACGCCTCGGTCCCGAGCGTCACGGTTCCGCCGTCACCGTCGGCGGTGCCCCACTGCGTCTGGTCCTCGCGACCGAAGCGCTGGTCGGAGGACAGCGCGACGGCGGCGGTCGCGCCGCCCTGCAGGATCTCCGACTGACGGTCGTCGTCGAGGTGGATCGTGCGCGTCACCTCGGCGCCGCCCGGGAAGCGGGCGCGGACCACGACATCCCACGACCCGGTCGCGCCCTGCGGCCTCGCCACCTCCACGCCGAAGGCGCCGTCGATCCCGGCCTCCGCGCCGTCCACCGTGACGGTCCCCGGACCGTCCGGCGACTCCGCCCAGCCGGCGACGTAAGCCTTGCCGTCGAACCGCTCGCCCACCCAGCGGCCGGACTCGCTCCGGATGCCGGGAGAGGTGAGGACGAGCCGCGGGACCGCGACGCGCGGGCCGACGCCGCTGCCGCAGAACGCGAGCTCCGAGAGCCCCGCCGCCGGAACGTCGGTGCGGGCGCTCCCGGCGAACGTGACCTCCGCGGCCTGGGCGACCGCGCCTGCGAGCGGGAGCGGCGTCCGCGTCCCGTCCAGCGCGAGCGCGCCCTGCTCCGACCAGGTCTGTCCGTCGAACGCGCCGTACCCGGAGAGCCGGGCAGGTGCCGCAGCGAGACCGAGCTCCGCCTCGTCCACCTGCATGAGCCGGTCGAACGCCGCCTCGACCCGGACGGCGTGGACGGCCGCGGCCGTCGCCGGATCGCCGTCCGTCACTTCCGGGAACGCGAGCCGCGTGTCGCGATCGAAGACGTCGCGCCCGTCGTCGGTGACGAGGAGGAGGCGAAGCCCGGAGAGGGTCACGGCGCCCGTCGCGTCGTCGGGCAGGCACAGCAGCACCGAATCGTCGCCGGTGAGCTGCTCCGGGTCGAGCTCGTCCGCGAGCGTGCGCACCTCGCTCGTCGCCGCGAGCCAGAACCCGCCGACCGGCGCGGCGCCGTCGAGGCTGCGGCGGAGCGCAATCGCGCGCTGCACGTTGGCCTCGTAGGCGAGGTACGCGCGACGGACCTGCCGGACCGGCACCGCCGTCCGGAGCGCGGCCCGCACGCACTCCGCGCCCTCCTTTAGCCCCGCGGGAGCGAGCTTCGCGGGCATGCCGTCGGCGCGGACGACGACCACGTCCTCGAACGGCGAGATCTTCGCGCTGCGGGTAGCGGCGGCGATCGCGCGGGGGTCGCGGGGCGCGGCCACGAGCCCGGCGCCCCACACCTCGACCTCATCGAGCCGCGCGCCCGCGGCGCTCGGCTCGATGGAGAGCGTGAGCGCGTCGGTCCAGAACGGCTTCGCCACGTCCGCTCCGCGCCACCCGGTGCCGTCGAGGTCGACGGAAGCGCCGTCCGCGGACACCCGCACGCCCGCGCCGATCGCCTTCACGCGCCGGATCTCGACGGCGTGCGTGAACCGGAGGGTGACCGTCGCGGGCGCGGCGACCGTCGCGCCCGTCGTCGTGTCGCGGTCCAGCACGCGCGCGACGTCGACGCCCGTGGCCGAGGAGGCGGCGGGCGTGAGGCGCATGGTCGCGAGGGGGTTCGGCGCGCGCTCGCTCGACGACGGGGAGCACGCGGCGGCGAGCGCCGCAGCGCCGAGGAGAGCGAGGCGGGTGCGGGGGAGGTGGTGCATGGGCCTTCCTCCTGCTCAGCGGGCGACGAAGGTCGCCGGCTCCTGCGTGTTCTCGGCCACCGCCACCTGCGCGGGGCGAGCGCCGCCGACCATGTCGGCGTCGGTCGCGGCGACGTACACGTCGTAGGCTTGGTTTGCGGTGAAGGTGCCCTCCGGGAAGTCCGCGGAGGTGGAGCCGACCCACTGGCTCGTGACGAAGCTCGCGCCCTGCCAGACGCCCACGAGGTAGCTGCGCGCGCCGGTCACCGCCGTCCAGGCGACGTGCGCCGAGCCCTTCGCACCATCCGTCGCAGCGACGCCGGTGGGCGTGGCGAGCGCGGCGGGCTCGCCGATCGCGAACGGAAGGGTGAGCGTCCCGGCCGCCGACGTGGCGGTGAGGACGTACTGCCCCGGCGTCGCGGCGAGGTCGTACGACCAGACCAGCAGGCGGGAGAAGCCCGCAGGGTAGGTGAACGCGAGCGGCGCGATGCCGGGGGCCGTGATCGTGGCGCTCCAGGCGGACGCCGGCGGCGTGCCGTCGGCGTTCCTGATCGACAGCCAGGTCGCGAGCGTTCGCACGCCGATGCCCGCGTCGATCGCGCCGCCGGCCGCGAGCGCCACGACGGCCGGCGCGGCCCCCGCGCGCAGGAACGCGATCCGTCCCTCCGAGACGTTGAACCGCCCGGGGAGCGCGGGTCGCTCCGAGCCGTCCGCGGCGAGCGCCGCGAGATCCGCCGAGAACGCGAGCGCCGACGCCTGGTACGCGCCGTCGGGGAGGTCTCCCACCGAGCAGCTCGTCGCCGTGCCCACCGTGCTCCGCACCACCACCGTGCCGTTCGCGATCCGGCAGCCGGCGCCCGCGGCGCCCGCGGCGGTGCTCCACGAGAGCGTGGCCCCGTCCGGCGAGAGCGTGGGGAAGGGGATCTCCATGGCGCCGCCCGCGGCCACCGGGAACGTCGCGCTCGCGCTGTCGTCCGCCGACGCGAGCGCGAGCGTGTACGTCCCGGTCGCGAAGGCCAGGTCCGGCCACCACAGCGCGGCGTACGAGCCCGGGGAAGCGTCCGCGTATGCGACCTGTGCGCGCGGTCCGCTCGCGTCTGCGAGCGTGCCGGCCCACGCCGCCGCCGGGCCCGCTCCAGCCGCATCGCGCAGCGTCGCCAACACGGCGATGCCTGGCAGGCCGGACCCGTCGTCGTACGTGCCGCCGACCGCCTCGAGCGCGTAGCGCGCCGCCGCAGGGCTCGACGTTCCGCTGCACGCGGCGGCAACCCCAACGGACAGCACGCACGCCGCAGCGCGCGCATGGCGCATGTTCCCTCCTCGTGTGGACCGGAGGGCAGCGCCCTTCGCTGCGACCGCCGGCCTTCGGTATGCCCAAGGACCCAGTGGGTCCGGGCTTTTGCTTGCTCGCCTTGCGGTCGAGGTCGCTCTTATCGGGCCATGCTGATCGGTCACCGTTACCGCTGGCGAAAGCGACCGTCAAGGACGCAGCGTCAACAGACAAATTCACCAACTGTCGCAGCACGATCAGTGAGTCAGCATCGAGCGCATGTCACACCGCGTCACCCTGAGTGCGTGCGGCCGGGGTTGGCTCTCACCCGTTTCGAGGCCGGGTTGAATAGCTGACGGTGGACGAGCTCGGCCGGCTGATCCTGTCGATGAAGGAGAAGCAATCACGGCGAACCGGGCGGAGACCATCCGGTTTCCTGAACGTGGCGGCAGCGCCCGTGTTCGAGACCCGCACGGACACCGTCGCGTACAAGGGCCAGACGGCCCCGATGAGGGTGGCACGACACTGGTGCCGGAAGCCGGCGAGGCGGTCTTCGAGGGCGACGCCCTGGAGACGCGGGAGCGCGCCTTCCTCGAGCTGCGTGCGAAGATCGAGGGAGTGCTCAGCCCGCGCCACGTCGCGCCCATCCCGTGAGCGACTCAACCTCTCGCAGCGCCGGGCGGGAGAACTGCTCGGTGATGGCCGAGGGCGTTCCAGACGTGCGTTCGGCGGCGTCCCGACTGAGCGCGTTCGACACGGGCGGCAAGCCGTGAACGGGGGCCGTTGGCAGACGCAGTGGCCGGCGACCGGAGCGGTCGCGGGTCCGATGACTCCAAACTGAGGAGCTGAGGGTCGCGCCCGAATCCCCCGTGCGCTCGCGGCGAGAGCGAACGCCGGACCAGGCCCGGGCAAGGTTTTCGCGCCGCTCGAAAAGACGAAGGGCCTCCGGGTCGCCCCGGAAGCCCTCGTCACGTCATTGGAAACTGGAGCGGGAAACCGGATTCGAACCGGCGACCCTCAGCTTGGGAATTTGACCGGACGGCGCGGGACCCTCGGAAATGGGCGCAAAACGCAGGATCTAGGCTGGCTCGGGCCCACTGAATCCCTTTCGGCTGGGCAAGACGTGCCCAAACCTTGCCCATGTGGCGACGCGATCCGGCGCGGCAGTACCGGACAAATGTCTGGTGCCGCCGCGACTTGAACTGGCACCTTAAAGGTGCCATCCTTAGATTCGATGGAGAAGCGAAAGCCGACCTACGACCTGGAAGGGTTTCGGCAGGAGTTCTGCTCGGTGAAGGCCCTGCGGATGACCCGTACGGCCCAGGACGCGACCCTCCGGCTCGGGCTCACGCGCGAGGATGTGGTGCAGGTGGTGCAGAGCATGAAGCGGGAACACTTCTACAAGTCCATGACCAGCTTCGACGACCACCGCATCTGGCAGGACGTCTACCACGTGTCCTGGGAGGACCTGGCGCTCTACGTGAAGCTGACCGTGGACGAGTTGGGTCGGCTGATCCTGTCGATGAAGGAGAAGTAGTCATGGCGAAGCGAGCAAAGACCATCCGGTGCCCCGAGTGTGGCGGGAATGCCGTGTTCCAGACCCGTACGGACACGGTCGAATACAAGGGCCATACGGCCACGGTGCGAGTGGCGGGCCACTGGTGTCGGAAGTGCGGCGAGGCGGTGTTCGAGGGCGACGCCCTCGAGAAGCGGGAGCGTGCGTTCCTCGAGCTGCGCGCCAAGGTCGAGGGGGTGCTCAGCCCGCGGCACGTCGCGTCCATCCGAGAGCGTCTGAGCCTCTCCCAGCGTCGGGCGGGCGAACTGCTCGGCGGTGGACCGCGGGCATTCCAGAAGTACGAATCCGGCGGGCAGCAGGTGAGCGTCCCGATGGCGAACTTGCTGCGCCTCCTGGAGAAGGACCCGAGTCGTCTTCGCGAGATCGCCAAGGAGATGGCCACCGGCCGTTTGGCGCGGTCCCGAGTAAGCGCACTCCCGGTGAAGGGCGGACGCGTCGTAGCGCGTCCTACGACCGCAGCGGCCATCACCCGGCGACGGGCGCGTTGACGTCGAAACGCGATCGCGAAGCTCGAGGATCACGGCGCCACCGCCTCTCGCAGCGCACGGGAGACCCACCCGAATCCGAGCCGTTCCTGCTCGAGGCGCACGCGTGGGGCGAGGCGATCATGTCGAAGATCGTCGAAGAGGGCGTACTCGGCATCGGAGAGGCCGGCAAGGTCCCCAAGAAACGGCTCCGCCTCATGGACCCAGAGCGCTCGGTGGTCGAGCAGGGTGTCCCGGTCCATGAGGAGCGACGAGGCTCTGGGAAAAGTCCTTCGCAGCCTCGCAAGGATGGCGAAGCCGTGAGTGTCGATGTCCCCCCAATAGTGCAGTTCGCGCTCTGCGAGCCAGCCCACTTCGGCCAACCGGTCGAGCCCGTAGCCCAACCCAAAAATGACGATCGCGTCAGGCACCTCCGGGAAGGCGAGGCCGTTCACCTCGTTCTCGGTCACGAAGACCCTGGTCGCAGGCAGTGGCAGGTCGCGGAGATCCTCCACGGGCACGGTGAGGTCCGAGAGGCCTTGGATGCGCAGGCGTCGATCGAGGATCCGGAGACGTACGAGGGCAGGCCGTGAGCGCAACCCGTAACGGCCGTCGAATCTCGAAGCGCCGACGAACGCCGAATCGATCGCCGACGGAGGGAGCACGAGGTCGAGGAGCTGGCCAAGGAGTCCACGACGGACCTCGATGAACTTGGTGTCGACGCCGGAGATGTCGAGCTGCCTGAGATAGGTGCCGGGCCTCGGGTGCGAGCGGAACCAGCGGAGCACGGAGAGGATCCGCTCCCAGTCGGCGGCGTGCTCCAGCAGGACGTGCGGTCGGCGGGCGAACCAGTCGCGGAGCTCGGGGAATTCCGCGAGCGTGCTTCCCGCTAGCGTTCGGAAGCGCTCAGCCTCGCGGGTCTTGCGTAAGAGCTTCAGCGCATCGGCTTCGGTCGAGACGATCGCCGCAGCAGGAACCCGCTGGGCTCCCACCACGCGGTTCCTCGCCTCCGCCCATTCGAGTTCGTAGCCCCATCCCCTGTGGGCCCTGCTCCCCTCGACGAGATCGCGGATCCAGCGCTTGAGGTCGTCGAAGCGATCACCCCACTCGCCCGGTCGAGGCCCGCGGACGCCGATGCGCAAGGGGAATGGGGTCTCGCCATCGATGGCGGCTGCGAGCAGCCTTCCGCTCTCCCAGAGGCGCCCGAGACGCGCCTCGATCTCTTCGGGAGTCGTCCACGGGAGCCGAGCGCTCATCCTGCTCTCGATGCCCGTTCGGCGCGGTACTCCTCGATGGTCATGTTGCGTACCATAGAGATTCGCCCGTCCTCGTTGTGAACGAAGGCCACGCTCGCAACATGAGGCTCGATTACGTGGATCTTTTGGAGCGGAGTGACGACCAGCAGCTGGAGGCGCATGCGCGCGAAGAGCTCGAGCGCGAACGAGGCGGCATTGTCCGAGCCGCGGCTGAAGGCCTCGTCGATGACCACGAAACGAAACGAGCGCGAGCGCCGCTCCCCCGCCTTGAGCCCGAACTGGTAGGCGAGGCTTGCCGCCAGGACGGTGTACGCGAGCTTCTCCTTCTGTCCGCCGGACTTACCGCCGGAATCGGTGTAGTGCTCATGCTCGCGGTCGTCCTCCCGCCAGCGTTCGGATGCGGAGAAGACGGACCAGTTCCGCACGTCCGTGACCTTCCGCGTCCAGCGACGGTCGAGCTCTGCGGTGCCTTCTCGTCCCCGGAACCGATCGATGATGCGTTTGACCTGGACGAACTTTCCTTCGGAATAGGCCTCGTCTTCGGACCCGGTTAGCGCGCCCTCGATGCAGGAACGCAGATCGCTCTGGAAGTCCCGGACCTCCGCGTCGGGTGAGGGAGCCGCCTCGAGGACGATGAAGCGGTTGGGATTGTAGTCGATGGTCCTGAGCGACAGGTTGATCTCGTCGATGCGCTCCTTGATAGCCTGCTTCTCGCGCTGGAGCTGCGCATGGAAGCTCGCGAACTCGCGGATCGTGTTTTCGTTGAGCAGTTCCTTAAATCGCCGCTCGAACCGCGGAAGGTCATCGGCCACGAGGGCCTGGAGCATCCGGCGATACTCGCCGGATGCTTCGAGCGACGCGTCGGCGTCCGTGCTCGCCATCGGGTACGTGAGGAGGTAGGCCTTCATCGCGCCGACGATCTTCTGGGCCAGGCGTTCGAGCTTCTTCGCCTCGGCGTCGAGGAGTGCTTGCAGGTGCTCGCGGAACTCGCGCTCGCGGGCGTCGGCGGACTCGATGGTAAGGGTCCTCCCCGCTAGCACAGCGGTCTGCATCGCCTCCAGTTCGGGAAAGAGATCCGCCCGGTCATCGGCGCCCACTCCCTCAAGCAGCTCCTCGCAGCGCTTCGTCTCGGCGCGGCAAACCTCCAAGCGGGTTCGGATCCCGCCCTGATCCCCGAGGGCCGTCTTCTCGTTCTCCGTGAGGTCCACCAAGTCGGCGACGACCTGAGCGAGCAGCCCTTGCAGCGTGCGGAGGCGGTCAGAACCTGCCTCGATGGCCCGTCGCTCCTCCTCCAGCTCGGCGATCCGGGCGGTCGTGGCGCGCCAGTCCAGGTCTCGGAACTCCTGGAACAACAAGAGCTGATCCAGACGGCCGACGCGTGCGGTCAGTGCCTCTCTACCATCGACTGCGCGGGTGATCGCGGCTCCCGCTTCGGCAACCCGTCCCTCGAGCGACCGCGCCTCCGCCTCGAGCGCGGCGATCTTGGAGTCGTTGGTCCAGCCGAGCACGTACCGGGATCGATCGTCGATGGCGGACCGGTCGTCCTTCTCGTGCTTCTCCCCGGCGCCCTTCACCTGTCCGGCGCGGGTCACTGCCTGGCGCTCGCGCCGGAACTGCTGGAGGTCGTCGCAACAAGCGTACTCGAAGCGGCGTGCGAGCTCGGCTTGCAGCCATTCGTAGTGCTCGGAGTCCGGCTTCACCTCGACCTTGCGCGCGAGCGACCACGGGCTGCTCTCGGCTGGGCGTGGAATCTTTGCGCCGCTCACGCGGTAGTAGACGAGCCGTCCCCTAAGGTGTGTTCGGTCCACCCACTCGGCAACGCGTGCGTAGTGCTCGTCGGAGACGAGGAGGGACGTGCCGAAGCCGCGCAGGAGCCGCTCGGCCGCGCCCTCCCAGGAGCGCTCCTCTTCGCGAACCTGAAGGAGCTCTCCGGCGAAGGGCAGGGCGTCCTCGGGGATGCCCAGGGCCGTGCAGAGCTGGGCGCGGAGCGCGACATTCTGTGCGGGGATGTTGGAACGTCTGCGGCGAAGCGAGTCGAGCTCGGCAGCGACCACCTCATGTTGCTCGCGCAGCCCGCGGAAGCGAACCTCGGCGTCCGTGTGATCGTTCTGGGCGCGGGTGAGGTCCGCGTTTGCCTCCTCGCGCGCGGGGGCCACGGCGCGGAGGCTCAGCTTGAACCGCTCTTGGTCCAGGGACTCGGCCAGTCCCTCCGTCCGGGCGAGCTCGTCGTAACGGGTCGCGCGCCGCCGCCGGTCCTCCCGCTCGAGGTCCAGCCGAGCGATGTCTCGGGCGAGCTGCTCGAGCCGGTCGCCGCCGCTCCGAGAGATCTCCCCCTTGAGCCCCTCGCGCCGATCCTCGAGACCTGGACGACGCTCGGCCAGCTCGGCGAGCCGGGCTTCCACCCGAACGAGATCCTCCTCGAGCTTTTCCGATCGCTTCGCGAGGAGCGAGAACTTGAGCCCGGCGAAGAAGGAGTGGAGCGCGTCCCGGCACCTTGTGAGCCGCCGCTCGCGGTCACGGATGGCGTCGAGGCGGTCGCAGTCCGCGACGATGGGCTCGAGCCGTTCGATCTGAGCTTTGGCACGAAGCACCGCGTCGTGCGCGCGCACCAAATCGTCGAAGTGCGCGATGAGCGCGGTGATCCGGTCCTCCACCGGGAGGGCCTCGAGCATGTGCTGTCGCACGAAGTCGGTGAGGTTCCCCACCGTCTTCATCGACACAGTCTGATGGAACAGCTCGAGCGCCTGGTCGTTCCCGATCCCGAAACGGCGCCGGAACGCGGCGGAGTACGAGGTGAAGGAATCGCCGTGGTCCTTCCCGAGCGCCTTCAGCCGCTTGCGAAGCTCCGCGACGTCCGTGCAGCCGGAGAAGAGCTCTCCAATCGTGAGCGGTCGATCGGCGACGAGATAGAGCCGCTCCGGCTGCCCCTCGAGGCTGGGCATCCAGAAGACCTGCGCGAGCGTCACTACCTCGGCGAAGCCCTCGTTCTCGAACTGGGCCAGGACGATGGAGTAGTCGTTCGGTCCCCGGAGCGCCACCGGCCGCGCCGAGACTCCCCCGTCGCCGCGTTCGGCCTTGTAGTAGCCCAGGACGTAAGACCTGGCGGTCCGCTCGCGTGCCTCGGCCCCGGCGGCACGGTTGTACGCCAGCTTCTGCGGGGGGACGAGGAGCGTCGTGATCGCGTCCACGAGCGTGGACTTGCCGGACCCCACGTCGCCGGTGAGCAGCGTATTCCGGCCGCCCGCGTTCACGTGCCAGATCCGCTCGTGGAACGTCCCCCAGTTGTAGACCTCGAGGCGACGCAGCCGGAAGCCAGTTCGCTCGTCCGACGAAGCGAAGTCCAGCGGCTGAGACGCCAGCACCTCGGCGGGGCCGGTCATGGCGCGTCCTTCCGTTCCCGCGGTGCAGGTGCGCCGAGCTCCCGGTAGCGGGCGAGCTTGCGCTCGAACGCGTC
>Ga0137369_10002267_pt1 | contig 19635 bp, 13 predicted proteins | sample SagtaG_12_FD_104918 | JGI IMG/M metagenome (GOLD analysis project Ga0137369, IMG submission 104918) | Vadose zone soil microbial communities from Sagehorn Ranch, Mendocino, California, USA - Sage1_L_113_16 metaG | ecosystem: Environmental > Terrestrial > Soil > Vadose zone | place: USA... | reverse complement strand
TAGAGAGCGCTTGCACACCGGTGGCCGTGTTTTCGTCGCCGGTCGTGTTGTTCCGGAGCGCACCAAACCCATTGGCCGTGTTGTCGTTGCCGTCGGTATTGTTGAGGAGCGCAGTATTCCCGACAGCCGTATTGCGGCTGCCTTCAGTGTTTAAGTATAACGCACTATCCCCGATCGCTGTGTTCCGCCCACCGATGGTGTTGAAATACAACGTGAACTCTCCGTTGGCAGTGTTGAAGTCGCCTTCGGTGTTGCTATAGAGGGCAAACGCCCCGGTGGCCGTGTTACCCTCACCGATGGTGTTGAACAAAAGCGCTGCTGTGCCAATGGCTGTATTGTCGAAACCGGTGCCATTGAACAAAAGCGCGGCCGCGCCACAGGCGGTATTGTAATCCGCGGTGTTCAACGCGAGCGTCCATGCGCCGACGCCGGTGTTTAGTTTTCCGATGGTCAGAGCCTGGAGCGACGAGTAGCCGAGAGCCGTGTTGTCTGTGCCGGTAGTCAGACTAAAAAGAGCTTTCTGCCCTTCTGCCGTGTTGCGTCCGGGATATCCGCCATCCGGTGGCGGGGTGACAGCCTGCGATGTCGGTGAAGCCGAAAAGTAGGCGAGCACGGGAATAAAGACCAAAGAGAGGTTATTCGTTTTCATATACACGGGATTCTGGCTCTTTTCCTCTTCACACGACAATGATAAAATCATAAGAATTGTTGCGATAATGTGTGCGACCGTTCCGTGATTATCCAAATTCATCTCGGCAGGGAGTGCGATGATAACTTCGTCCATACTTTCGCCCTCAGATTGCACCCCAGAGGCTTTGGCCGATTTTGAGAACCTGGTTATCGAAGCCGGAACAGTCGATCCAGAAGGCTTAACGCAGCGCATCCGCGACGCTTTTCGACTGTCGTTTCTGAGGAAATCGAATGGGCAACTCGTCGGAGTGGGTGCCCTGAAACATCCCCTGTTGAGCTATCGGAGTAAAGTGTTCGCGAAAGCGGGAACAGCCACACCACCAGATGAATATCGTGTCGAGTTGGGCTGGGTAGCTGTCGCTAAATCGCACCAAGGGCGAGGCCTATTGCGTCGTATTGTCGGTCAGTTAATCAGTTTGGCCGAGAATGAAAATCTTTTCGCAACGACCCGGGCAGATGCGCGGGCAATGCGCTTTGCGGCTGATTACGGGTTTAAACCCGCAGGTAAACCCTATCCAAGCGGCCGCGGCTACGATCTTGTTCTGTATCTCCGTAACGCGGGGGAGAAGCATCTGGAAGGTCGGTGACATGACGCGGGGCTAGAGGTCGATGCGACGTCGTAAACATTTGACATCAATTGTTGCAATTAGGTATGCAGTGAGAGCCATCCGCGAAATGTAAGTGCTCGCGGAGTGGTGAGCGCACGTCCTCGCCGGGACAACACCCTTTGGCAACGGACAAGGAAGCGTGCGCCCCCAATCTGCAGCGTTCCTACTTTTAGTCCTCAGTAATTAGAGCAAACAAACTGTGTTCTTCGTCCGCTACTCCGGTCGTGAAGTAAACGTCCATCGCTCAGCGGAAAGAACCACTTACGGTCTCGGCGGCGGTGACGGACGAGGCCTTGGCGTCGGTGCGTGCCTTGGCGTAGGCGTCGGCCTTGGTGTAGTCGTCGGTGTAGCCGTCGGGGTCACCGTAGCTGTAGCCGTCGGAGTCGGTGTAACACTCGCCGTTGGTGTCGTTGTTGCGGTTGGCGTCGGTGTTGGTGAAGGGCTCACGGTTGCGGTGGGCGTCGGAGTCGAGGACGGGCTGGCAGTTGCCGTTACAGTAGGCGTGGGGGGTCGGCGTGGGACCTCCGACAGGGCAGTAGAAGGCGGTTAGAGTTTGCGACGGCGTGCCGAGCCGCTGATAGTAACCCACCGCCCACACACCGACGCCCGGGACGTTCGCCACCGAACCGAAGACATTGATGGCTTCATTAGAGTCGGTGCCCGCCGGATCTGGAGTGTCGAAAACCTGCCAACTGGTGCCGTCCCAGTGCTGGGCGAGGGTCAGTCGCGCCGCGTTTTCATTGAAATAAGACCCCACCGCCCAGACATCAGTGGCCGAGAGAGAAAAAACAGAGTTTAGCTCAGTGTAGGAGCTACTAAGGGGGGGAGACGGCACGATTTGCCAAGTGGTACCGTCCCAATGCTCCGTCAGCGGTAGAAAAACCGTGTTTTGGACTTGGTAAGTTCCAACTGCCCACGCATCGTTCGGGCCGGCGCTGCTCACGCCGAACAGTAAATTACTCCCCTGCGCCGAGCCGTCGGGACTGGGAACCACACTCCAGTTGGTCCCGTCCCAGCGCTGGATGAGTGTCGAAGGCAGGCCGTCTGTCGTGCGATAATAATATCCGACGGCCCAAGCGGTCTGTGAATTCGGCACGGCGGTAACCGCCGCAAGCACGTTATTGGGCGATACGTTAGGGCTTGGCACAATACTCCAAGCGGTACCGTCCCAATGCTCAATCAGTGTCTGCTGGCCAGTCTGTGAATAATAATAGCCGACGGCCCATACATCGGTAGCCGAGACAGCCGCTACGGCATATAGCCCAGTGTAAGTAGCCGGACTGGGACTCGAGATGATGCTCCAGCTTATGCCATCCCAGTGAAGCACGAGTGTGCGGCTGCCGCCGCCCTGCGGCTCGTACCGGCCAACGGCCCACGCATTGTTGGGAGCGACAGCGGTCACTCCGTACACGTAATGATTCGCATTGGGGATGTTCGGACTGGCCACGATTTCCCAGGCGGTGCCGTCCCAATGCTCAATCAGCGGCAGCGAATAGAAAAACAGATAGTTGCCGACGGCCCAGAGTTCGGCCGTACCTGGCACAGCCGCCACTGAAGAGAAGACGGGCCCGGAGTTCGGGTTGGGACTAAAAACAAGGTCCCAAGTACCGCAGGTAGGCGCGTGGGGTTTTGACTTCCGCTGCGCCGGTGAGGGCGCTGCGAGCAGCAACGAGAGCGAGACAAAGAAAAAAAACAGTGGGCGAAGATAGTCCATGGCAGTCTCCAGTATGGATTAGAGGTTGGTTCGGGCAGTCTTATTCCCATTTAAAACGCCTCCATGAACAACCGATCAAACCGCGCAGATTCAAGAAGGCGGATTGTAGGTGGATTTGTTTTTGATGTGAAAAATAAGAATGACGTTACAGGAAGGCAGGACGAGTTCGGAGGGGCCTACGGCCGAGGCCGTGGCGTCGGGCGTGCACGTGGAGTCGGACTAAACCGCGGTGTCGGGGTCGGCCTTGGCGTTGCCGTCGAGGATGGAGTCGCAGTCGCAGTTGGCGTGGGCGTCGACGATGGGGTCGACGTGACAGTCGCAGTTGGACTTGGTGTAGGCGTCGGCGTTCCACCTCCCAGTAACTTGCGCCAGACACCTTCATCCGAGGTGCCGGCAAACAGATAGTTACTATCAGCGCACGAAGCTTCGACATCAGGGATCGGGCATTGAGGAAATCCTTCATTGATTGGGACCCACGTTGCACCGCTGTTCGTCGACAAGAACATCCCCACCTCGTCACCAGCGAATACCGAGCTGCCTCTAAACGTATAAGTGAAGATGCCGCAACCAAACGGGCAGTTCCCGGGTGGATCACTAAAAGTCCAGCTTTCCCCGAAATCCGTTGAGTAATAAGCGCCAAACAGGTCGCCTGCGAGCACGTTGTTTCCATTTGCAGCGAGACGCTCGATATCCACATTCAGAGCAGGTCTTTGCGTCCAAGTAACACCTGCATCTGTGGATTTGTATAACCCTTTAACAGAAAAGCTTTGTCCGAAAAGTGCAGCATAGGCAAGGGAACTTCCATCTGAGGCGACAGCAGTGACGGCTGTAGGTTCTATAGGCACGCTGGCCTGATGCCAGGTGCTTCCGTTGTCAGGCGAATAAAAAATACCATCCAGCGCGTCTGAGGGAGAGAACAACACCGTCACCGCTGCAACAACGTTACCGCCGCTCGCAGTGATAGACCAAGCGAACACACCTATATTGGGCGGAAAGCCGTTTAACATTCTTTGGAATGTCGCGCCGCCGTCGGTCGATTTGTAAATACCGTTGTCGGCTCCAGCAAAGAGAGCCTGATCCTTTGTGCAGAAGGTAAAAACCAGCTGTTGGGCAAGCAAAGTGTTATTCACATCGGTTTTGGCCCAAGTATCCCCATGATCGGAGGAACGGTAAATCCCGTCACCTTCCGTTCCCGCGAATACGTAAGCTCCAAAGGATATCAAACTGCGAATAGTTTTACCGACCGGCAGTCCCGCGGCAGCTGGGTCCCAGCTGGCTCCCCCGTTGGTGCTTGTGTATATTCCTGCTGCATCGGCTGGTGTGCCGGCGAAAATAGTGCTGCCGTCATACAACAATGCCTGGATGCCTCCTTTGCCAAGGCCCGTACTGACATCAATCCAGGTCGCGCCAACGTCGGTCGATTTGAAAACCTTGCTGTTGGACCCAAGATAAATCGTGTTGCCATTCGAGGAAAAAGAGTACGCACCATTCGAAAATGGTTCAAAGGTCCAGCTCGCGCCATTATCCGTGGACGTCTGAATGCCGGTCCTGGCTGCACCAAACAATTTTGTGCCGGTTTTGGCGAAGGAGCCGATGCCGGTCAGCGCAAATTGCTCCACGACGTCCCAGCTCGCTCCATCGTCCGTGGAGCGCCAGATGAAATTGTCTTCTGCGACAATGATTGCGTTGTCGCTGACGATGGATTCGTCTGCATCTGTTATGATGGACGGAACTACCTGCCACGTATTTCCGTTATCGGTTGATCGCGCGATGCCGCTGTCATTCGGAAGTGCAAAGAAAAATGCCCAGACAGTGCCGCCTTTGATTGCGAAGGAATTCACGACGTTTCCACCTAGCCCGCTCGTTCCGCTCCACGTCGCTCCATTATCTGTGGATTTGAATATGTTTAAGTAAATGGGGCAGCTACTTTTGGCAGCAGCTAACAAATTGGGTCCTGAAGCAATGATGTCGCTGATTGAGGCGCGCTCGATGCCGGCATTTGCCGCTACCCAGCTCAATCCGTTGTCCGTTGATTTGTACACTCCCTGCATTTCTGTCCCTGCATAGACGATATTGTTCGCCTCGAAGATGACGTTTGTCTGTAGTCCCGGCGGTCCGGCTGTTTTTTCCCATGGTCCCGTAGCGCCATTAGGGAACCTAAGCTTGGGAGCGCCTGCGGCAGCCGGTATCTTGTGGAGTGTGAGAATCGAGACAATCAGAATCGCCGCTGCAATAGCGAGTCCACGCAGGCAGCGGAGTTGCGAACGTCCGCGGTTTATTGCAATCGCAACGCACGGCGAAGGCGGTTCCATTTCTGTAGCTCTACGGTGAATTACGAAGCGATTCTTTTCTTTCATATGTATTTTGGAGTTGCGTTAAGAATCGTTTGAAATCACACAACCGATGGTCAAAGGCGAGTTCTTACAACAAAAGATTGATAACAATATTGTTACTTTAGCCAAGGCGCTGGCATCGGAGATCAAGGTGCTCATAGGGTAGGACGAGGCACTGGCGTCGGCCGAGATCTCGGTGTAGGGACAATTCTCGGCGTTGGGGTGGGTCTTGGTGTTGGTGTTGCAGTCTGCATCGGAGTCGCCGTTGCGGTTGCAGTTGCGGTCGGGCTCGGGGTGGGTGTTACACTCGGGGTCGCAGTAGGCGTCGGTGTTGGCGTTGCGGTCGGAGCGGGCGTAGCAGTAGGTGTTGGCGATGGGCACCCTGGAGGGTTGGCTTCGACACTCGCCAGCGTCGTACCTGCGGTACTATTAAACCCACCAACAATTATTGGCATCTGCCCGGCTCCAACGTTTAGCGTCACTGCATCCGCAAACGAGCGCGCTGTATTCAGCCTCGGGGCGCTCGACCAAGTGTTCGTGACGGGGTCATATATTTGAGTGTTGTTGAGAGATGCCGGTGCAGATGAAGCGCCCTTAGATGAAACATCCTTAGCTGAAGCACTGAGGGGGTTGCCGCCGCCGATGACCCAGAGTTTGCCCCCCACCACGGTACCTGCCGGGAAATTCGCGCCAACGTCCATAGGCGCTCCGGCCGACCAAGTGTTGGTAGCGATATCGTAGATGTAGAGATTCGTGTTGGACCCGGCGCTGCCACCACCAGCCACGTAGATCTTGTTGTTGATCGCACCGCAAGCCATGTTGAACTCGGCTTGCGGCAGCGGCGCCAAGGGGGCGCTCCAAGTGTTGGTCGCTACGTCGTAGGCATAGACTGCGCTGGATGCGACGTCGTTGGCAAATCCACCGATAACGTAGATCTTGCCGTTATAGTAGGCGTGGCCGTGATCGAAAACAGCAACTGGAACAGGTGCGCCACTCGACCACGTATTCGTGGCAATATTGTAGATGCGGTTGAGATTAGTGCCATTGGCACCGCCGAGGCCGCCCATCACGTAGATGTTGCCGTTGCCGCCGTATTCAGCGTGGAACAAGTAGTCGGGCCCGGCCGTCATCGATGCAAGTGGGCTCCAACTGTTGGTCGCAGGATTGTAGCGGTTGACCTCAGCATGCACGGTTCCGCCGGGGAACGTGTGACCGCCGAAGGCATAGGCAAAAGTGCCGTCGGTCGCGACCGCTATCCCATCTGCGCTGAACGGATAATCGGCCTTGAAGATCCACGGACCATTCGGGCAAGGCGTGCCCGTGGGCGTTGGGGTTGGGGTTGGTACGGGCGGTGTACCGAAGTATCGCGCGAGCGCAAAATCGACATTCGTATTCGTTTTCGTCGCTTGGAAACCGGCTGCCACGATCTTTGCATCCGGTTGAAGAACGGCATCCTCCGCCCCGCCACCGAGATCGCCAAATGAAGTGCGTACTTTCCCGCCCACGCCAAAACTTAGGTCGAGCGAGCCGTTCGGATTGCATCGCGCCAAGAGGAAATCGGAGTCCTCCGACTCAGTATTGGGATAACCGACCGTGATGATCTTGCCGTCCGGCTGAATCAGTACCGCATTGGCAGATTGGGCGAAACTGCCGAAATCGATGAGCACCAGGCCGCCGGTGCCAAACGTCGTATCCAGTGTTCCGTCGAAGTTGGAGCGAGTAAGAGCGAACTGTTGCTGCACGCCGAAATCAAACACTGTCGTGCCCGCGGCCACGATCTTTCCATCGGGCTGTAGCGCGGCGGCATAGGCGATGTCGAGATCGTTATTGCCAAAATCCGTGCTCACTTTTCCGCCCGTACCGAATGTCGTATCGAGAGTTCCATTGGCCAGGTAACGGGCAATCGCGAAATCGTAATAATCAACGGGGCTATTGGCCGAGCCGACGGCGACAATCTTTCCATCCGGCTGAATCAAGACCGAAAAGACATCGTCTTCGTAACCGAGTAAATCGGTCGTAACCGTGCCGCCGTTGCCAAACGTCGTGTCGAGGCTTCCGTCCGGGTTATACCGGGCAAGGGCAAAATCGGTATCGGACATATCGCCCGGATTGAAATCGAAGAAATCAGTCCCGGCGGCGATGATTCTTCCGTCCGGTTGCAAGGCCAGCGCGAATGCGAAACTACCGTCACCGGGAAAAATCGTAGTCACGATCCCTCCGGCGCCAAACGAAGTGTCCAGCGACCCGTCCGGTTTGTAACGCGCGATCGTGAAATCACCGGCAAACACGAAGAGCGGATAGACTCCGCCGGCGACAACAATCTTGCCGTCCGGCTGGACCACCACCGCGGAGATAGCCGCAGCCCGGTTCGGGAAATCGGTCGTGACTTTTCCATTATTGCCAAATGAAGTATCGAGGGCGCCGTCGGGGTTGTATCGGGCAAGGGCGAAATCTTTGCCCGAAGAATTGTTGTTCGTATAGGTACTGCCGACGACGACCATTTTGCCATCGGGCTGAAGCGCCACCGCGCTGGCGAGATCGGTGCTGTTGTTGAAGTCAGTCAGCACAATCCCGCCGGTTCCGAACGAAGGATCGAGATCTCCATCGGCCGGAATCGATGTCGAGCCTGCGATGAAAAACGGCCCGCTTATTGCCGCCAACAAAATAAGGTAGTGCCAATTGTTACCGCGGCTTGTTCCCATGCAATCGTTTCCCAGCGACGGCGCACTGTTCGCAATTCGTGACATAAATTGTTCCTTCCTCTGTCAATAGTAGTATCGCCCCATCGGTCACACCCGACCGCGACCAAAAAGTAACGCGCGTGTTACCTTGCAGGCTTGTCGTCTGATCTCTGGAAGGCCTCAACACGCCAGCGCCTCGGCCTTCGAACTGGCATCTCATTTTGTCCATGCTGGGTTAGGCAATTATTAATTGTCTGCCGAGGTTCTTGGAGTCGGCCGTGGTCGCGGTGTCCGACTTTATGTAGGGATTGCTACCGGAGTGGGTATTACGGTCGCGGCGCGGGCGTAGGCCGAGGCCGCGCTGAGGGACCGGGTCTTGGTGTTGGAGTAGGCCGTGGGGTTGAGCTCGGGGTAGACGTAGGAGATGGGCTTGCGCTTGGTGTCGCCGTCGGAGTTGGGGTCGCAGTTGGTGTAGGTGTCGGACTTGGCGTGCCCCCGCCCATTGGCGCCTGAATTGCAACCGCAATCGGCGATCCTGTCTTGAAGAAGCCGATCGTCCCATTAGCGCTCTGCGGCGGTTGATCGCCATCAAACCGGAAATTGTACAGTGTTCCCCAGCGGATCGCATTGGCGTTTTGGTTCTGCGCAAATGTTTCGCTGTTCCAGGTGATGGAGTCGAGCGCCTGAGTGACAGTCCATGGCATGCTACTGTAGCCCTGGTTATTGAAGGTGTTGTCGTTTGGCCAGCCAGGCTCCTGCGGCGGGGCGTGAAATCCAATATTACTGATGTTCACTCCGGGTGCCAAAGGCACGCTAATGTGGTGTTTAGGTCATTGGCTTCAACAACGATACGGTGCGAGACGCCGTCGTGGACATGACCGGTATGATCCTGTGGCCCAGGGTTCGACCCTCCCGGAAAAAAACCTGTAAATGGGTTCACCCATGCACGGGAACCGAGGACGTTCTGAATCCCATTTTGATTCGTGCTGTACAAATCGGAACAGCCTGAACCGAGATGATTGCCGAACACATCGTTACAGCCAAAGCCACAGTTGTCTTCCGATGCTGCCGTAAAGGCGTGCTTGAGCCAGGATTGCCCGATTTGTTCGAACCGCTGGGTGTTGTCAACTCCTCCGGTCATTCGATACAAATTTTGGGGAATGACCGGGTGATTGTTACTTGGCAGTGCAAACCAATCCACATCCACCTGCCCGTTGTTGCAAGCTTCGGTTCCTACCGCCAATCCAACCTGAGTGCCGGCGTCCCCGAATTGCTGTAAACTGGGCAGGTTTCCCACGATAACATCCGGGCCGGGCACCAGAGTAGGTGCTTCTGCTCCAGCTGCGCGTTGCACGGGCGGCATGACCACCGATCTAAGCTCGCCGTTCACCAGTTGCATGATCTCGGTCGGCTGCACCGTCGCATCGAGGGAGATTTTTCCAACAGTTTCACCGGCGACCGATCGTCGGCCAAGAGCGTTGGCAAACTCTTTTGAAATAAGAAGCCTTCCCCCTGTGATGCTGAGCAACTGCGCCTTCGCGTCATAGTGGTACTGGTGTCCTTCGATGTTGAAAAACGTGAAACTCGTTTTTGCGTCGCGCACCGCAAGATCGAATGCTGCGTCGGAAGGAAGTTTTTCCACGATGAGTTGTTTATTGGAAGCGTCCAGTGACACAGGAAGAGCCGGCGCAGAGTTTTGCTGGATCAGCGCGATCGATCCCTGCTCAAGCCCGCGCAGCAGACCGTTAAATACAAGAATACTAAAGAAAGAATTCGCCGCGACAGCGAATTGCACGCTCTGAGGTTTTCCACTGGAGAGCGCACTTCCATTCAATCGATTGAGATCGAGATCGATTGTGACGCTTCCATTTTCCACAATCATTCTCTGAAGCGTCCCGCTCTGTCGTTGGAGGTCGCGGCTCGTCTTTGCCGTGGCGAAAGCTTTCGGAGCGCTCGCCTCGGATGAGGCAAAGAGTAAGAACAACGGAAATACGAAACCGGTGAGTGTTAACTTTGACATTGTGGACGGATTCCCATGGTTGCGATGACCCTGGTTAAGGTTGAGAGAATTAATTTTTCTCATGCGTTATTGCGGAAGCAAAGAAGACTCAGCCAAGCTCATTCACATACGCACTTCCCTCTAGTCTTAGATTTGTGAATCGTTGCCCGTGGTCTGTAACTTTTCTCCGCCGGGTATTTTTGCTAGGAGTAGGTGCTCGCAACTCGAATTCATGTTCCGCGCTGGCTTGTGTAGTTACTAATTGGCTATTGGGGTGCCGAAGGTCTTGGAGTCGGCCGTGGTCGCGGGGTGGGGCGGGGTCGCGGCGTTGAAGTAGGTGTGCCTGTAGGTGTTGCGGTGGGGCTCGGGCTAGGTGTAACACTCGGCGTCGCCGTAGGCGTTGCTGTTGGCGTTGCGTTCGGTGTGGCCGTTGGACTGCCAGTCGGTGTTGGAGACGGCGTTCCGCAACCTTGCGACGTAAAATGCTCGCTCAATGTTAGGAATCCTACGCCTTCCTCGTAGCGGAGCCCGACTGCCCACACATCACAAGGGGTGATCGCTGTCGCCGCGAGAAGTCTGGCCGTTACATTGGGACTTGGGAAGACACTCCAACTGCTGCCGTTCCAATGGCCGATCAAAGCGAAACCGCCGCCGTCGCCTACAGCCCACGCATCGTTCGCCGACACCGCCGCCACTCCATACGCTGCGCTTTCGGGCTCAACACCAAAGCCGAGGACCTGACTCCAACTGTTCCCCTCCCAGCGCTCAATCAATGTGGTCGTTCTGAAGTCAAACGGGTTCCGCGACCAGCCCACGGCCCAGATGTCACTCGGCCCCGTCGCAGATACAGCCTGCAAAAAATTGTCGCCAGATGGATTGGGGCTGGAGACGATGGTCCAACTAGAGCCATCCCAATGCTCGATCAGTGTAGAAAACCCAAATGAGGCATGGCCCGAGTATCCCACCGCCCAGACATTGTTCGGGCCGAGCGCCACCACGCCGTAGAGCTCATTGAACGCTCCTGGCACATTCGCACTTGGAATCACACTCCAATTCGTACCATCCCAGTGCTCCGTGAGAGTTTGCGCGAATTCACCAACGTTCGTGTAGCTGCCCACGGCCCAAACATCGTTTGCCGAGTTGGCGTCCACTGCATACAGCGTATTGAGCCCCGCCGAGCCGGGGCTGGAACTGGGGATAATACTCCAAGCCGTGCCGTTCCAGTGCAGAATCAACGTCGCCTGGTCGGGAACGTTGCCGCTACTGGTGTTGCCCACAGCCCACGCGTCCGATGAGGAAATGGCGACCACGCCGTTCAGTTCATTGAGCCGGTTATTTGGATTGGGGTTGGGAATGATGCTCCATTGTGTTCCGTTCCAATGCTCGATGAGCGTCCGCTTCCAAGTGCCGAACGCGTAATAGCCCACCTCCCAGACATCATTTGAGGCGCTGCCACTCACACCGTTGAGTATATTATCGCTGACGCCGGAATTGGGGGTGGAGACGATGCTCCAGCTGGAGCCGTTCCAATGCTCGGCCAGCGTATGGCTGTTGTTGCCGACCGCCCAAATGTCGCTCCCGCTGATCGCGCTCACCGCGCTCACGAAGAACTGCACGCCATTGGGACCGGTGTTGTCGCCAGCTACCTGCACCCAGGTCGTGCCATTCCATCGCAAGAACAAGGTTTGCTGATTACCGCCCGGTGCGTTGAACTCGCCCACGGCCCAAACATTGTTTGCTGCAAGCGCGGTGACTCCATGCAAGTAATTGGAAGTGGAGCTGGGGTTCGGGCTGGGAACCACACTCCACGTCGAGCCGTTCCAATGCATCGTGAGGGTGATGGGGCCTGACTTGCCGCCGGTCCATCCCACTGCCCAAACGTCGTTGGCCGAAATCGCCGAAACGCCATACAGGAGGGGAACGGAGCCCGCAGGCGGGCCGGGGACGATGCTCCACTCGGTACCATTCCAATGCAAGAGAAACGGCGTGGAAGGGTCGGCTCGGCCGACGGCCCAGAGTTCGTTCGCCGAGCCGGGCACGGCGGTCACCGCACTAAGGCTGTTATGTTGGTTAGGCACATTAGGGCTGGGGACGACGCTCCAACTATTCCCATCCCAGTGCTCTACGAGCGTCTGGCTCAGCCCGCTATCACCAACCTGGTACCCGACCGCCCAGACGTCGGTACTGGAAATCGCGGCAACGCCTTGGAAACGATTACTGATGCCTGGGTTCGGGTTCGGCACAACACTCCACGACGTGCCGTCCCAGTGTTCGATGAGCGCCTCGCTGCCGGAGCTACCGACCGCCCACAGGTCATTGGCGGAAACGGAGCTAATGGCTAGAAGCTCGTTGTAACTGGTGGGCAGTGTAGGTGTGGTTGCAAAGGTCCAATTCTGCCCATCCCAATGCTGAATAAGCTGCTGGGCCCGGGTGGTCAGGTTGCCATAGCCTCCGACTGCCCACACGTCGTTAGACGCGATGGCTGCCACCCCATAGAAGTAGTTGTGCGGCGAGCCGGTGTTCGGGCTTGGTACGACGTTCCACCCGCCACCTGTAAGAGTAAACGGCGCGTTTTGCCCTTTAGCCGTGTTTAGGCCCAGATAGCCTGCAGCCCAAGGCCGATTCATAGTCTGAGCTCTTGGTGAGAATTTGGGGCACACAACCAGGAGCGCAATGAGAACTAGTGGAGTTGCTTGTTTGAGCCAAATGAATGGTTTCACAGCTGTTCCTTTGCTGTTGCCCCCATATTAAAGGAGGCTGACGTCGAATGGTTTCGCGTGCTCGCGACACGATGCCGGAGTTGGGGCGTGGATTTCTTGTTCATCATGAAAATTCGGCAAAAGCGGACGAGACCGCTCTTTAAAGTACTGTGGAGAATCTGCCGAACTGTTACGCGGAAAGCTGGAAATTTTTTGAAACACAAGAGAAGGAACGCATGGAAATAGTTGGAGTGCCTTTTATGAGCCGAATCGGTCGATTCACGGATTATCTTTTTTTCCCCTCTGGGTGTGCCCTTTGAATGTTGAGTTTGTTTTGCGCGAACCGTCGTTCGCCTCCAAGACTGGTTCCCTTGCGAGGCGACTTCGCTACGTTTCAAAGTATGAACGTTTGAGCGAAGGTTTTATTCCTTATGAAATTACGAAAAACCCTCTTTTGACGACGCCAAATGCCAGACTTGCAGGGTCAGGAATAACGCGGCAGGCAACCGCCTTGGACACTCCTGAGTAGATTGCCGCCAAACCCGCTGAGCCCGAAGACGGACCGATTCTGATCAAAGCAACTGTTTTAGGTCGGACCCGGGAATGTTTCCCGCAAGGAAATAGATCTTGCCCTCGCGGCGCCACGTGGCCGTGGTCAGGCCGTGCTCAGACGCGAAATGTGGCGTGGTACCCAGCGACACTCGCGGCAAATCAGATTCATTGATCACAAACACGTCTACGTGCTTGCCGCCGAATTTCAGACAAAGCAGCGTAACCCGATGTCCATGCCACTCGAGAACCTTGCATCCCATGATTCCCTTCTCGGCCAGTTGGGGAGGCAGGACAAATCCCGGGTCTCCGCGATGTTCGGTCAGCCACCGTTTGAGTTCGTCGGCATCAAGCCCCATCACTTCGATGTGGTTCGTCATATCGAGGGATGCCTCAATCATCGTTGCACGAAATGATGCGAACTCGGTGTCGGCGCCCTTGCGCAGCCACCACAGGCTGGCGGCGGAAATCAGCAGTACTATCGATGCCGCTGCGGCGATCCACGCCGGCTTGCGCCACCACGGTTGGGGACGAATCACCTTGCGGGCCAACAGCAGTTGAGTCGTCAAATGAGGCGGCGGCGACACGCTACGAATCCTCCGAGCAATCGCAGCATCCAGCTCCTGTTCGCGGGTGAACCAGCGGGCCAACTCGGGATCGTTACGAACCGATGCCAGCGCATCTGCAAACTGCGGGTCATGAGCATCCTCCCCGTTGGGCCGGTAAGCGTGAAGAATAAATTGTGCCTCTTCTCGGTTCATATCACGTGGATTCGGTATGGCGAGGATTGATGGGAACACGGTTGGACACATTGCGTTGCCCAGCGCGCTCGGCCAGGTGATCGCGAAGAGCGGCCTTGCTTCGCGACAGCCGGGACATGACCGTGCCGATCGGAATGTCGAGGATCTGTGCGATCTCTCGATAGGAAAGGTTTTGCAGATAAAATAGCGCCAACGGTGTCCGGTGGTGTTCGTCGATTTCAAGCAACGCCTCCATTACAAGCAAGCCGTCCATCTCATTCACGATTTCCGGAGTCAGCGCTGGCAGTTCATGTTCGACAGAAGAAATCGTCAGGTGCGGAAAGCGAGTGCTGCGGTGTTTTTGACCGAGAAACACTCGATGCAGCGTGGTGAACAGCCAGGCTTTAATTTTTGTCGGATCGCGAACCTGCCCCGCATTGGAGAGTAACCGGTAGTACGACTCCTGAGTCAGTTCACAAGCATCATCTGCATTGCCCACAAGGCTGTATGCGAACCGGTATAAGTCATCGTGATAGAGTGCCACGATTTTTTCGTAGTCCAGTTCGTCCACGGAGTGAGAATGGCAATGGGTGTATCTTATTCAATAAAGACCTGGAAGCGTCGCCGTTTCGCGACACGAGCGAGCGCGACTGAGCGCCTCGCACGGCTGCGGTTCCTAGGAATGATTTTCACCGCACCGCCAATCCGTTTGCGCCGGCAGGTATTCCGGAAACGCCGGGAAGCGATGAAAGCGAGCCGTCGTGATTCACGCGAAACATGCTGATCGTTCCGTCGCCGGAATTCAAAGCGTAGAGAAAGCGACTGTTCACGCTCAATGCCATGTCGATCGGACCAGGACCCGTTACGCCGGTCACTCCATCTGCATTAAGCAAACTCAAGCTACCGCCGGAAGAGACCCTGTAACCGGATAGGGTACCACTGCCCGTATTCGACGCGTAAGCGAAGTGGCCATTGCGGGTCACGACGATCCAACAGGCGGCGGTTTCGGTCGTGGGCACGCTCGGACTGATGATCTGAAGAGCACCGTCGTCCCCGACCTCGTAAGAGGAGACTGCGCTTGCGTCCGCCGCGCCGCCAAAGGCTTCGGACACAATTAATACATCGCGGCGGAAGGCGAATCCGAATGGTGTTTGACCGACCGACGCGAATTGCTGATGTTCGTCAATCAGGCCGTCGTCGTTAACCGTGTAAGTGTCGATGACATTTGTGGCTTTCTCAGTGACCACAAGGACGTTTCCATTCGACGAGAAATTGATTTGCGCCGGGTCGGTGCTGGCTGCGCTCAAAGTTCGAGTGGAATCGGGGAGCGGAGACAATTCGCCATCTAAGAAGAGAAAGCCGGTCACATTGTCGGCATCACCCACAAGACCTCCCGCATTTAACACGTAGAGCAGGTTTCGATGCACCGCGAGGCTGATCGGGCGTCTGCCCCCAGAGGCGACTTTGTCAGTCAGTTGCAGTCCGTGAGGCGTAACTCGAAAAACGGAAATCTCGTCGCTGCCGGCATTGCATGCGAAAAGCCAGCGGCCGCTCCTGCTTAGGATGAGCGCGCCCTGGTTGCCCAAGCCGCCACCAGTGCCATTGCCGTCTGTTGCAAACGCGCCAAGAAACGAAAGGCTGCCGTCCGCGGCGCGGCGGTAAGCTAGCACGTGATTGCCTGCGGTAGCATTATCCATGGTGAACAATGCGCCGGCGCCATGCTGAATCTGCGCCTGGGATGCAGGCGGCGTGAAACCCAAAGTTAGTGCCAGCCCTACGCAGTAGATAAATGATTTCGCGTTCATAGCAGATTTTTGGATGTTGAGTTTTGTTTATGCGACCATTCGTTCGCCTCCAAACTGGTTCTTTCACGAGGCAACTTCAGCCGCGTTTCAAGAAATATGAGCGGTGAGGACCGGCTTTTATTCCCTATAAACTCCTCTATGATCACCGACCGCGACGAAAGCAGCACCGCCGCCCTTCGGGGGTAACCGTATGGCAGATGAGAACGGGCAGACCATTCACAGACTGTACTGTGCGAATCCGGCGATTTGTTACGCGGTAAATGGCGTCACCGGACTAACCGGTGAATTTAGGCGATGTTTCTTTTGCTTCGCTATTGGCCTGACCTGCCTGGAACGGTTGGTTATGGTATGAACAGAGTCGTCGTGGCCGGCGGCGATGCGTTACCGGCAGTATCCGAGGCGATGACTTCGATCGTGTTGTCTCCGAATACACCGTAAGCGATGATCGGGCCGCCGGAACCGAAGCGGATATCCTCGAAGGAACCGTTGACGTAAACGTCGTAACGGATGTTGGATTGGACATCGAAGTCGTCGGTGGATTGGGCCCACTGGATCTGCATCTCGGTGCTACCGTCGCCAAAACTGTACGCGCTCAAATTGGCGGGTGTGGTCGGCGGTGTGTGGTCATTAGGATTGGGCGGCAGGGTGGTGACGGAAACGGGATCGCTGAATGGTGACCAGTGCTGCCCCTCATCGCGGCCTCGGGCCGTCAAGGTGTAGGTCGTGTCCGGTTGGAGAAAGCGAATGGTGGCCGACAGATTGGGGCTCGGGGCTGTGTAAGGGTCGCCATTCACCGATATTTGGTAAGAGAGAAAAGGGCAGTCGTCCTGCGCGGGAGTCAATGAAACGGAGACATAGTTGGAACCGACTTCTGTTACCGTGATTACCGGACCCGTTGTGGGCGTTGTCGTATCGAGAAGGGTTCTCGTCGTCGCCTGGGCCTGCCCGGACGCCTATCCAGCTTCATCGACCAGTAAGTAAATCGTAAAGGGACCGCGCCCAATCCATAGACATCAGTCGCGCTGGTTATTATTCCCAAGCGCTTGTTCCGGGGGCATGTAACTCGGCGTGCCTAGGGTTTCAACCGTGCGGGTGACCGTGCGCTCCGTTTCAGTGAGCCGCGCCAGGCCGAAATCGGTAAGGTGCGGTTCGCCTTTTGCATCCACCAAAATGTTTCCGCGCTTAATGTCTCGATGGAGAATGCCGCGTTGATGGGCGTGAAAGCGCCGCAGCTTCGCGAAAGCTTCGAAATGGTAACAGTACTGGTACCGAAAAACGCGGACCGAACACAATATGGTGAGCGCACGCCCTCGCCGGGACAACACCCTTTTTGGCAACGGTCAAGGTAGCGTGCGCCCCCAAATTGCGGCGTCCTAATTTTCGTCCTCGGTAATCAGACCAAATAGGCCGTGCTCTTCGTCGGCGATTCCAGCGGTGAAGAAAACTCCGTCGGTGAGCGGCAGCAGATCCCACAGGCCTTCAAACTCGAGCGGCGTTCCGTCGGCGGTCGTAAGCGTCTCGATGAAAGCGCCCGTGACCGGATCGTAATTGTTGATGCGACCATCACCGAAATTACCGACCCAGAGTCCGTCCTCCACCAGCGCAAGTCCCCACGGTGCGTTGAGCTCGCCGTTTGAGATCAACCGTCTGAGGAAATTGCCGCTGGTATCAAACACACTGACGAAGCCACAGCCGGCGCACGCAACGTCATCTTCCCGGCGGTGATCCTGCTTGGCATAAGTGACGAAGATTTCGCCGTTGAAATTCCGGATTCCGAACGGCGCGTAATTACCGGGAAGATTCGGGTCAACGAAACCGTTGGGATTCACCTGCTGAAAGTTTTCATCGAAGGTGTGAACCTTGCCGGTATGAAAATCTGTCGCATACAGGAAATGGTGACCGTTCGCGACTCCGAGCGTTGCGCCTTTGTATATGGCACGGTTAACGCCGTGGTTCGTACCGTTATCAACGGCAATGATCGCGTGCGTTTGGTCCAGCGTCGGGTTCCAGCCTGAGATCGAACCGTCTTCACTAACGAAGATGAAACGAGCGGGCGCCGAATTTCCATTTTTTGTTACTTGGAAGAAAGACGTGCTGTTAAAGACGATCCCGGTGGGATTGGCCACATCTCTGTTCCGTGCGGCCCTTGGAATCTCTACTACCAACGTAAGGGCTGTGCCATCCTGCTGGTAGAGCGTTGATGTACCCGTGCCGTTGTTGCTGACCCAAATGACGCCACCGCTAGAGACTGCCATGCCCCATGGATTGACCAAGTTTGGGTCGACGTGCTGCGCGACGCCCGGGATGTCGGATTGAAAATTTGTCCACGAGTACGTGTCCGCGCGTGCAGAGGCGACCGTGAACAGCGCTGCTCCTAACAAGAGCAGACCGATTTTTGTATAAGCATGAATTGTTTTCATAGGTTCTTTCTTTCGTAATACATCGCATCAGTCGCGGTCCGAATCCGTATCGAGAGGGTAACGCGGTTGTTACTTTTCAATGTGCGCTAGTCGTGTGCGATACAACGGATCCGAAAATCCGGTCTCAGCACGAGGAAGGCTGCAGGAAAGCCAATTTCTGAGCCGAAGATGTCGAGTGCGTGGAACGTTGTAAAAGGTTGCCGCTTGCGCCGCAGTCTGGAACCTGGTCAGCGAGCAGTGCGTTTATCGCTTCGGGAGCGTCCGAATGTAATTGACCAAATGCCAGCGATCTGTTTGGGAAAATCGTTTGCCGAATGCCGGCATCGGTTTTTTGCCGGTTGTGATCTTCCAGAAGAGGGATCCATCAGATTCCGTTGCCAGCTTTGGATCGGAGAGTTTCGCCGGGTGGATATTTAGCTCAATCACGGCCGGGCCGTCCGCGTCTCCTGTTTTCCCGTGACACATAGCGCAGGTTTTCGAATAGATCTTCCGGCCGGCAGCGAGTGAAGATTCGGTGGCGGCAACGGGGTTCTTCTTTTGCGCCTCCGCCGCAGGAGCGTTCCATTTCCCTTTCGATTGTTCTTCACTCAGCGCGACGATCGCTGAGGGGATCAAGATTGTAAAAAGCACAGCTACGCTAAGGCAAAAACGCGACTGGAGAATCATAGTAAGCGCGACACAGAATGTTCGGATTGTAAGCGGTCCTTCCGATCATCACTGGCGCTACTGCGTAGTAAAGGTCCTGTCGCTGCCCATTCTGGTGCCGCTGGCGTTCGTGCCTACCATCCGGAAATGGTAAGTAGTGTGTGGGGCTAAGCCGCTGATGTTGGCGGTGATGTTTCGGTAAGTGTTCCCGGTCTGACTCTGCATAGAGGTCGCGGACCCGTAATTGGTCGTGGTGCCATACTGGAAAAAGACAGTCGTAGTCAACCCATGCGGATTGAGCGAGCCATTGAGAGTCGCTGAAGATGTAGCGACGTTGGTCGCGGCGTTAGTTATGACGACAGGGGGCCCAGTCGCAGTAAGCGTGGTAAACGTCCGGTCGCTGCCGATTGTAGTACCGGCCCCGTTCGAAGCGACGACTCGGAAATGGTAAAGTGTGTTCGCAGTTAAGCCGGTGACGTTTGCACCGACAGCTTGGAACGTGTTTCCGGCCCGATTCTGGGGAGCGGTGGTGAGTCCGTAGCTGGGCGTGGTACCGTATTGGAAATGAAAGCTCGTGGGTAACCCATGTGGATTGAGTAGAGCATTGAGTGTGGCTGAAAAGCTGGCGATAAACGTTGCCGGGTTAGTTGTCGCCACAGGTGGCCCGGTCACGGTCAGCGTTCTAAACGTCCTGTCGCCGCCAAACCTGGTGCCGGCGCTGTTGGTCGCTATAAGTCGGAAATGATAGAGGG
>Ga0137369_10002266_pt1 | contig 19636 bp, 16 predicted proteins | sample SagtaG_12_FD_104918 | JGI IMG/M metagenome (GOLD analysis project Ga0137369, IMG submission 104918) | Vadose zone soil microbial communities from Sagehorn Ranch, Mendocino, California, USA - Sage1_L_113_16 metaG | ecosystem: Environmental > Terrestrial > Soil > Vadose zone | place: USA... | reverse complement strand
TGACTGATCAGCATAATGCCGTTGCGCGCGGCGATCCCCAAGATCGTGAGAAATCCAACCAGCGAACCGAGCGAGAGGATACCGTCGCTGGCGAAATACGCCGCCAGCAGGCCACCCACCAGGGCCACTGGCAAGCCCAAGAAGGACATCGTCGCCAGGCGCCAGCTCCCGAGGGCCACCCGCAGGATGGCGAAGATAATGAGCATAGCGGCAAGCCCGGTGATCAGGATGCTCTGCTGGGCCGCCTGCCGCTCGGCGTACTCGCCGATCAGCTCCGGATGGTAGCCAATTGGGAATTCGACTTCCTTGAGGGCAATTTCGACGTCGGCCACGACGGAGCCGAGATCGCGTCCTTCCACATCGGCCTCAACGTTGATGCGACGCGCCAGGCCTTCACGATTGACAGCGTTCGGAGTCGGCACGATGCGCACATCGGCCACATCCGCCAGCCGCACCTGCTCGCCGCTGGGCGTGTCGATCAGCAGGTTCTGAATATCGCTTAGGCTGTCGCGATTTTCGGGCAGACTCCACACGTTCACGTCGTACGTCCGATTGCCGGTGTGAAGGTCGCCGGCTTCTTCGCCCGCCATCAGATAGGCGGCGGCCCGCCGGACATCGCCTGGTTTGAGCCCATACTGTTGGGCCTTGGCCAGGTCCACCTCGATTTGCACTTGTGGTATGTCAGTTAGCAGCTCCACATGCAGATCGGTGAGACCGTTGATCCCTCGGAGCTTCTCCTCCACCTCCTTGGCCTTCTCGCGCAGGATCTGTAGATCCTGGCCGTAGATGCGCACCACGATCGGGTGGCTCGACCCCGTCAGCACCTCTCTGATGCGCTCTTTCAGATAGGTCTGCACGTCGCGCTGGAGCCCAGGGTAGCCGTCGACCAGCTCCTGAACTTTGGCCAGCGTCGCATCATAGTCGACCGACGGATCGACGCTGATCCAGTTCTCGGCGAAATAGATGCCGTAAACCTCGTCCATCAACAGAGCCTGTCCGATATGGGTGCCGCAGTTGCGGACGCCTGGGATGCTGCGCAGCTCTTTACAGGCCGCAGTGGTGATCCGAACCATTTCCGGATGTGACGTGCCGGGCTTGGCCACCCAGTGCATCAGGAAGTCGCGCTCCTTGAACGACGGCAGTAGCGACTGCCCGAGGAGGGGCACCACCGCCAGGCCGATCAACGCGATCACCGCGACGGTCACGTATGCCCGGCGCGGTCGGCGGATGATCGGCGCCAGCACCCGGTCGTAGGCATGGTGGAGCCACCCGACCAGCGGGGACGAGTGGCGCTCGATCGGCGCTTTGGCCAGGATAATCAGGCACATCGCCGGCGTGACGGTCAGGGCGACCACCAGGGATGCCAGCACTGCCAGCGCGTAGGAGAGCGCCAGCGGCTGGAAAAAGGCGCCGGAGAGGCCCGACATGAAGAAGACCGGCAGCAACGTCATCACATCGATCAACGTCGCGAAGACGATCGCGCCGCGCACCTCGACCGAGGCCGACAGAACAATCGATGCGGTCGACTCGTTGCTGCCCTCCAAGCGCGCCTGACGCAGCCGCCGCACGATGTTTTCGACGTCGATGATCGCATCGTCGACCACCACACCGACGGATATCACGAACCCTGCCAACACCATGGTATTGATGGTCGCCCCGCGCAGATAGAGCACCAGCCCAGCGGCCACCAGCGACAAGGGGATGGCCACGACGCTGATCAGCGCGGTGCGCCAGTCCCACAGGAACAGCAACAGAATCAGGACCACCAGGCCGGCGCCGATCAGCAGCGAGCTGATCAGATTCTCGAGCGCCACCTCGATGAAGGTCGCCGGCCGGAAGATCGTGGTGTCAATATCGATACCCTTAAGGCCAGGTCGCATCTGATCGATCGCTGCTTCGACCCCTTGCGTCACTTCCAGGCTGTTGGCCCACGGAAACTTCTCGACGATCAGCAGGAGGCCGGGGCCGTCGTTGATCACAGCGTCCCCAATCATCGGCCAGGTATCCACCACCACATCGGCCACGTCGCCCAGGCGTAGCGGCGTGCCATCGCTCTTCTTTTCATCATTGATGGCCACGCGGGCCAGGTCATCCGGGCTGACGATCGACTGGACATGCCGGATCGCGAGCAGCTGATTGGGGGTTTCGAGCAGCCCGCCTTTCCCGATCGTCGATCCGTTCGAATATTGCATCATCCCGGCGTCCAGGGTGTCCGAGGTGGTCTGCAAGACGTCGTTTACGGTGACACCATGAGCTGCCAACCGTTTCGGATCGACGCGCACCTGCGGCATCTTGATCTGCTCGCCCCAGATCGCCACATTGGCCACGCCGCGTACGCCCAGCAAGCGCTCCCTGATCTTCCAGTAGGTGATCATCGACAGATCGATCACAGAGAGCTCTTTCGAGGAAATCCCGATCTTCATTGTTCGGGCGGTCGACGACAGGGGCGGCAGCATAAACGGTGGGGCGGCCCAGGTCGGCAGCGTCGGCGTCGCGATTGACAGGCGCTCTGCCACCTCCTGGCGTGCTTGCATGACATCGGTGCCAGGCTCGAATATCAGGACGATCGACGACAGCTGTTCGACCGACTTGGAGCGCATGACCGCAAGCCCTGGCGTCCCGTTGAACACCTCCTCCAGCGGAACGGTGACCAACTGTTCCACTTCGGTGGAGGAAAGACCAAGACACGGGGTCTGAATCTCTACCCGTGGCGGCGCGAACTCGGGGAAGACGTCCACCGGCATGGCCTGCATCCGACCGATGCCAAAGACCATCAGCGCCGCGGCGGAAAAAATGACCAGGTGTCGAAACCTTAGACTTCTCGCAACGATCCACTGCATCATAGCTGGTGACCTCCGTGCTCAGCCATACCACACCGTTCAAATAAGCGTCTTCTCGACTGCGACCAAGGACGAAGGACGAACACTCGCACACAGCCCATTCGTCATTCGTCATTCGTCAGGTGGTCGAAAACGTGTATTTGAAAGTAACTTTTATTTGCCAATACCGGTATCGGTACCGTACAGCTCGGCCACGCCGACTGTCACAACTGCGGTGCCAGAGGCTGGACCGTCGACGAGCACCACCTTGTCACCTTCGATGTAGTCGACCTTGATCGGCTGCCGAACGAAGGTGCGCGGCGCGGGGCTGGTGTATGTCCAGGTTTCGCCTTTCAGGCCGTATACCAGCGCGGCGTAAGGGATGACCTTGCGCTGCGCCCCGTTGACCTGCTCCTCACCGACTGCGGCCGTCTGGATGTTGAGCCGTAGGGCCGCCTTCTCGGTCAATACCACCCGATTGAAATCCGACCCGGCGATTTTCTCGACCGCGGCGGGTTGAATTTTGGTTGCCGTGGCAGCTGGCGTCTGTCCGCACGCCGCAAGTGCCAGAGCGGCAATCATCAGCGCCACAAGCATCCATCGGTTATTGTGTTTCATCTGGCTTGCTCCTGTGGATTTGGCTCGCTCCCAACTTGGGATTGAGCGCGTTCAGGTTTTTCGGCGGATGGGGTGGGGGATTGGGGAGGGATACTCCTCCCCAATCCCTGTTCCAGTTCTTCGGATCGGCCCCTAGATTAACCGGCGGCCTCGCTCATCGGCGCGAATTGCTGGCGCGCGGCAGGTTCAGGGCTGGGCCTAAACCGCAGATACAGGGCAGGCATCACGAACAGGTTGAGCACTGTCGAAGTAACCAGGCCACCCAGAATGACCACGGCCATCGGGTAGACAATCTCGAGCCCTGGGATGTCGCCGAAAACCACGAAGGGCACCAGCGCCAGTGCTGTGGCGAACGTCGTGATCAAGATCGGCGCAAGTCGCTCGCGCGCCCCGCGCACGACCAGCTCAGGGCCAAAGGATTCACTTTCCTGCTGCTCGAGCTGCTGATAGTGCTTGAGCAGCAGCATGCCGTTGCGCACGGCAACCCCCAGCACCGCGAGGAACCCAACCAGCGAACCGAGCGAGAGGACACCGCCGCCGAGAAAGGCTGCCAACACCCCGCCGGCCAGGGCCGTGGGCAAGGTCACGAAGGTGACCGTCGCCAGGCGCCAGCTTCCCAAGGCCGCTTGTAAGAGCAGAAAAATCCCGAGCACAGCGACAGCCGCGACGGCGAGCACGCGCTGCAGGGCTGCCTGCCGATCGGCGGATGGGCCGAACACCTCGGCGTGGAACTCAAGTGGAAACTCGACTTTCTGGAGGCGCTGCCTGATGTCGGACGTGACAGCACCGAGATCGCGCCCGCTCACCTTGGCGCCCACATCGATATAACGCGAGACGGTGTCACGTTTGATGATCGTCGGAGCCGGCACGATACGTACCTCGGCCAGCTCGCCCAGACGCACGCGATCACCGCTTGGCGTGTCGATCAGCAGCTCGTGAATGTTGGTCAGACTGTTGCGTATCTCGGGCACGCCCCACACCATCACGTCGAACACCTTTTGGTCCTCGAACAAATTACCGACATGCAGGCCCGACAACAATGTGGACGCCGACCGGCGGATATCGCCTGGTTTGATCCCATAGCGTTGGGCTGCGGCGAGGTTTACCTTGATCTCCACCTGTGGCTCCTCCGCCAGGGTATCCGCGCGCACTTCGACGACGCCGCTGATCTCTGAAAGGGCTTTCGTCACCTCCTGCGCCTTGTCGCGTAGGATCCCCAGGTCGTGGCCATAGACGCGTACGACGATGGCCTGGTCCGGTTGTGTCAGCGCCTCTTCGAGTCGCTGCGGCCGATAGGCTTGTACCGTGTGAAATAGCCCAGGGTAGCCGTCGACAACCTCTTGAATGCCGGCCACTGTCGTGTCATAGTTGGCCGCTGGATCGAGGCTGACCCACATCTCGCCGGAATTGATGCCGACTATTTGATCGCCTGTTTCGGCGCGCCCCACATGGGTGCCGACGTTGCGAACCCCCGGAAGAGACCGCAGCTCACGGCTGGCTTGAGCCGCGATCCGGTTCATTTCGGAACGCGATGTGCCGGGCGCGGCCTCCCACTGGATCAGCAGCTGTGTTTGCTTGAACGAAGGCAGCAGCGACGGCCCGAGCCATGGCACCACCGCAACTCCCACCAGCACGATCACAACAACGGCGAGGTACGCCGGGCGCGGTGTGCGGATGACTCGCGCAAGAAAGGCGCTGTAGCCGCGCTGTAGCCACCCGACCAGCGGGGACTCACGGCGATCGAGCGGCGCGTTGGCCAGCAGCAGCAGGCTCAGCGCCGGCGTGACGATCAGAGCGACCACCATGGATGCCAGTACCGCCAGCACATAGGCGATCGCCAGCGGCTGGAAGAATGTGCCCGACAATCCCGCGATAAAGAAGACCGGCAGCACAGCCAGCAGCATGATCAGCGTCGCGAAGGCAAGCGCGCCGCGCATCTCGAGCGCGGCCTCGAGAATAATCGCCGTCGTCGACTTGTCACTGCCCTCCTGGCGCGCCTGGCGCAGCCGCCGCACAATGTTTTGGACGTCGACGATCGCGTCGTCGATCACGACGCCAAGGGCGATCACCAACCCCGCCAGGACCAGCGCATTGAAGGTCGCTCCACGTAGGTACAGCACGAACACGCCCGCAACCAGCGACAGCGGGATCGCAATCAGGCTGATCAGCGCAGCGCGCCAGTCCCACAGGAAGAACAAGAGCGCCAGAAGCATGAGAATAGCGCCGATCAGCAGCGTCGTAGTGAGATTGCTGGCGGCCAGCTCGATGTAGTTCGCCGGCCGGAAAATGGTGCTGTCGATCTCGATACCCTTAAGACCGGGCCGCATCGCCTCGATCGCCGCTTCTACATCCCGCGTTACATCCAGGGTGTTGGCCCCCGGGAATTTTTCGATCACCAGCAGGAGGCCAGGGCCATCGTTAACCCCAGCGTCGCCAATCAGCGGTTGATGATCTTCCACCACCTTGGCCACATCGCCCAGGAGCAGCCCCTGGCTTTCTGCAACGCTCACCTTGGCCAGATCCTCCGGCGTGATGATCGGCAAGAGGTGCCGGATGCCGAGCCGCTGATTGGGGGTGTCGATCCACCCGGCGGTGCCGGGCGACGAAGCTTCCAAAAAGCTCAAGGGCGACACCCACAGCGCTTCCCCGGTGGTTTCGACGACTTGCTGCAGCGTAACGCCTTTAGCCTGCAATTGTTCCGGGTCGACCAGCACTTGCAGCTGCCGCTCGCGCTGGCCCCAGACGGCCACATTGGCCACGCCGGGCACGCCCATCAAGCGCGGCTTAATGTTCCAACGGGCCAGCACCCCGATCTCGATCGGGGACAGATCCTTCGAGGATAGCCCGACGATCATGACCCGGCTCGACGACGACAGCGGCTGGAGCATCACCGGTGGTTTGGACACGTTTGGCAGCGCATGCGCCTGTGTCAAGCGCTCTTGCACCATCTGCCGTGCCCGAATCGGGTCGGTCCCCGGCTCGAAGACCAGCAGGATTCGCGAGAGCCCGGTGACCGACTCGGAATACATTTGGTCAAGCCACGCCACCCCGATCAGCAAATCCGCCTCCATCGGCGTGGTAATCAGGGATTCCACCTCGTCGGCGGAAAGACCGAGCGCTTCGGTCTGAACTTCCACCGTCGGCGGGTTGAACTCGGGATAGACATCCACCGACATAGCGCGAAGTTGCGTGCTGCCAAATACCAGTAGCACAGCGGCCAGAATAATTACCAGGAATCGAAGCTGCAAGCTCGACCCAACGATCCAACGCATCATAGCTGGTGACCTCCTTGCGCAATCCTGTTCCAACGCCGAACTCGATATCGAACAACCGCAATGCTTGAGGGTGAACCGCGCGGCAAAACCGCCAGCCACGATCTCTTACGCTTGCTGCTATGCGTATCGCCTCTAGCCAAGCTCCAGCGTACCGATCGACCTAATAATCTACCTCCTTTATGAAATGTATTCAGCTGGCGTGCGACCGCTCTGGTCGGTATTTGACATAGATAAAGCGGTAATGCGCGAGATTGATCGCGGTGCCGAAAACGCCGCCTGGTCGCGGCTCTACACGTAACACCACCCCATGCAATGCGATACAGGCAGTCGAGCTGTCATCGTCAGGGGCGATCGATAGCCGGATAAGAACAAACAGACGGGTACCCGGCTGGATCTGCCGCGCCAGCCGCAGATACAGGCCGCTGCTGCTGAGATTGTCAAGGACGGCATACTCTTTGAAAGGCTGATCGTCGACGTCGACACCCCGAACCCGGGCTGGAAAGGGTGTCTCGATACGTGACGAGATCCGGCGCTCCGGGCTAACGTAGTGGGGCGATACGGCGCTGTTGGGGCCTCGATTGGCATCTTCGCGCCGCATAGCTCCTCAACGTGTTCGTGTATGCTCGCATTCAGAGATGGCAATATCATACCTATTAGGCTAGGTGAGCGCATCGTAGGAAGTAATACCATTGGGTGGCAGGGATCAGTGGTTTTTTTGCCCGCTCCGCATCGTCAGAATCGTCTATACGCAGGGGGCAGGAATATGCCGGTCGCACCGGCATGAATGCGCTAGTGCGCTTTCAGTGCGGGGCTAGTGCACTTTCAGCGTGGGGGATGGGCGATGGGGGTTAGGGGATTGCAATGCCAAACAGCTCTTGCTTGACAGTTGGGCGGGGTGCGGGCTTGGGCGAGGCCCTGCCCAAGCCCGCACCCCGCCCAACTGTCAAGCGAGCAAGAACCTGGTCTTATTGCGGCTTCAGCGAGCTCGCTTGGTGATATTGTGCCGGTGCGCGAAGAGCACCATTTCGAGGCGGCTTTCCACGCCGAGCTTATCGAAAATCGAGGTGAGGTGATGGCCGACGGTTGTCTCGGTGATCGAGAGGCGGCTGCCGATCTGCTTATTCTTGAGTCCCTCGCCGACGAGCGCGATCACCTGGCGCTCGCGCTCGGTGAGCGTGGTGATACGGGCCGCCTCGACGTTGACCGGCATGGTCTCGCTCACAGCTATCTCATCGAGCACGCTTGCCAGCAGGATGCGGTCGAGCCAGACTTCGCCGGCGTGGACTTTCGTGATCGCCTTGAGCAGCACCTCGGGCGCCTGCTCTTTGAGCACGAGCCCTCGCGCTCCCCGGCGAATCGCTAGGCGATGCCCTTGGACATCGCGCACACCGGTGAGGACTAGCACGCGCGCTTGGCTGGCCACGGCGCGCAACCTAGGCAGAAGTTCGAGGCCATTCTCGGCGCCTAGATCGAGGTCGAGCAGAATAATATCGGGCTGTTCGCGCGCCGCGACAGCCAGGGCATCGGCGTGGTTCGCGGCCTCGCCCACTATCTTCAGATCCAGCTGGCTCTCGATCAGCAGGCGCAGCCCGGCTCGAACCACCGCGTGATCTTCGATCAACAGGACGCGGATGGTCTGTACCGGCATGGCTGCCATAGGTTGTGCGCTAGTGGCCGTCATATGCATGTGGTAGATACGCGTGATAGCTGCTACACATACTCGTAGAAAAGGCGGAGACAGCAACACGTGAGAAAGAAATGCTCCCGTAACTCAGTATACACCCAGAGTCAAGTAAAACAAGTGCCGAGCGCCCAATCTCAATGCGCTCAACTGCCTATGTTCCATATCGAGAACTCGATTCGGAGTCGAGGCTTTAGCCGGATTCGCCTGAAGGCTCGACTCCGTTGACCAACTTCGAGCTGATCGCTCTATTTGTAGATCACTCTTCGTCGCTCGCGTGCTCCTCACTCATCTGCTGCCACAGCGTCGCGCGCGCGTCCCACAGCTCGGGAAAGAAGTGTGGGTAGGTCAGAGTGCGGTCGAGGTAGCGCACACCGGTGGTGTGGCCGGTGCCCTTCGTGGCCCCCGATAGTGCGCGCTCGACCATGGCGCGGTGGTGGGTGCGCCAGAGGTTAAACAGCTCGTCGTACTCCAGCAGCGTCTCGGCCAGCAGGAACAGATCGTGGTGTCGCGAGCGGTCGAGCGGCGCGTAGACCTGCTGTACGGTTACATTGCGGCGATCCAGCAGGCCGATAAAGGCATCGTGCAGCGAGGGCTGCTCCCACGCGGCGGCCAGGCTTGCGCTCAGCACGCGTGTCTGGGGCGACTCGCTGCCGGGCGGGCCAGGCGCGGCCTCCAGCGCCGGCCGGTACCTGGCGGTGTCGCGCAGCCCCGAGCGGATCTCGATCTCGCGGTACTGGAGCGACTCGGTGCCGCTGGCCGGGCTGAGCGCGGCGCGGAAGGCGAAGAAATCCTGCGGCGCCATCGTCTCGGTGATATGGATCTGCTCGATCAGCAGCCGCACGATCTGGTTGACCCGTCGCATCAGCCAGGTGGCGTAGCCGGCGTTATCGGCATCGAGCAGCCTGGTCGCCGCCGCCAGTTCATGCAGGATCTGCTTGAACCATAGCTCGAAGGCCTGGTGGGTGATGATAAACAGCAACTCGTCGTGGTGCTTCAGTTGATCTTCTCGCGGCTGGAGGCCGGCCAGCTCCGGGATGCGCAGGTAGGAGCAGTAATGCACCTGATTGGCGTCTGAAACTTCATGTCCGCATGGCAGCATTGGCATACGCGTTCTCCAGAGTTAAGAGTTATGAGTTTTGAGTTCTCACTCATGCTCTCGTACTTCGCGCAATCCCGTAATGATCGGCGCGGCCTCCTGCGGATTGCCCTGCTGAATGAAGTGCGCCAGGTTGCCGATTTGCAGGCCGATTTTCGTCACTCGCAGGTGGGCAGAAAATGTGCCATCGAACAGCCGTGGGTTGCCGTAGTCGGGCTCGAGCCAGGCCAGATCGACATCCGGGCAGGCCCTGCTCAGGTTGGCAAAATCGAGGATCGGCGCACCGCCCTGAAACTCGCCGAAATCGATCACGCCGCACAGCTTGAGATCGTCGTCGACAAACAGGTGCCCCGGCAGAAAGTCGCCGTGGCACAGTACCGGCTGTTCGTCTGCAAACAGCATCTGGCCGTCTTCGAGCATCCGTAGCAGCCGATCAACCTCGTCGGCGCGAAAACCGGCCTGGATCAGTAGCGGCTTTTCGGACGTGCGATCAACAATTGATTGCTCCGAGATGCTTTTCCAATCGGGGAAATCCCAGCAACCGTCGGGGTGGCGCTTGTAGAAGCCGCCGACACGGATGCGGTGCATGGCGCCAAGCGCCGCGCCAGCCTGCCGCCAGATCGCCGCGCGCTGATCGGGCGTGAGCGTACGTTCGATCTCGTTCAGCGCGCGGCCCGGCATCCGGCGCTGCACCATCACCTCGCGCGGCTGCCCGTCGATGGTGATCATCTCGACCAGCAGCACCTCCGGCGCGGGCACGCCCACCGCGCGGCATTGTGTGATCGCCCAAGCCTCCTCGGCGAAGGGCGCCCCGCCATGATGGCGAATGCGAACCACAACATCGTCGCTCTGGCGCGTGTGGACGATGTAGACTTCGCAATCATAGCCGTGCGCGACTTTCTCACGTGTGATGCCTTGCTGTCCCGTCGCGCGTTTGACTATGTCGAAGATGAGCTGCTTGGACGTGTGATAGGCATCGTGGCGCTTAATAATCTGCGGGTTGGTCAATGTACAAGCTCCGCTACATATTTGCTTGGCTGAAGGCATGCCGGCCGTCGCTGGGATGCGCGCTGGACTTTTCCGGCTGGTTATGTTGGCGTGGCCAGAAACTCCGCCAGTAGCGCTTCCCATTCGTCTTGGAGCGGCCCGGTTGCAACCGGCCGCGACGCGCGGTTATACCAGTATGCCGCGTTGGCCAGGTCGCCCTCCTTGCGATGCAGATAGGCATGGACCCAGGCGCCGGCCGCATCGGCCTGTGCCTGCGCGTGCTCGTGAGCTGCTGCCCAGTCGCCTTTGGCGTCGTACCACAGCGCTTGGAGGATATGTCCAAGCGGCGGCGGCGTGGTAGTAGTGAGCGACTGGTTGAACTGCGTGCGATCCATAGAGCATGCTCCTTTCGCAGCTCGCCTGTGGCGAGATTGTGTCGATTCGCTGGTGGTAGCAGGCCAGGTGGTAGGCGCGGTGGCGGTGAGCGGGCTGCTCGAAATGGAGGATATTGAACTGGCACAGCCGGGCGTCGTGGCGCTCAAAGGCTAGCGTTCGGCCCGGTTCAGCGCACCTTCTTCGCTTGCAGCTCCTGCTGCTCTTGTGTCAGCGTCAAGCCGCTGACCTCGCCGGAAGCGTTGGTCGTGAACGCGATATCGCTGTTTAGCACGTGCGTAAAGAACCTGGCCTCGGCCGATGCGCGTAGCTCAAACGGAGACTGCCCGCTCACGGCCAGGTACAGCTGGCCATCGTGCTGGCTGATCGTGATCGTCAGGGTGGCATGGAGCTGGTACTCGCCAGTGTAGGCCTGATACGCGCCTGGCCCGAGCTCGATCGCGCTGCGATTTGGCCCATACTCCGGCCAGCCGTACTCATTGGCGAGTGCCCTCAGTACATCCAGCACCACCCAGTAGCCGTCGTCGCCGTTGGTCAGCACCACGGCGCCCTGGCCGTGCTCCATGTATGCAGTCGTCAGGCACTTGTAGCCGATATTGTCGCCGCCATGCCCGAAGCGTCGAGCCGCGCCCGCGCCCTCCAGCTGCGTGCCAAGGCCAAAGTGATCGGCGACCTGCGGGGTCAGCGCCTGGTCGACGATTGGCTTGGTCAGGAGACTTGACGGTTGGCCGGCGTGCGCGCGCTGGATCTCGATCGCCAGCAGCGCTAGGTCGCTCGCGCTAGTCCACAAGCCGGCGCCGGCCATCTCGGGCAGCACGCGCCACTTGCCATACACTGGCTCGCCGCCGATATAATGGCCGATGGCTGCGAGATCGGGCTGCGTATCGGGGAAGCTTTGATCGTAGCTGCTGTTGCGCATGTTGAGCGGCTCGAATACCAGCTCGCGCATCAGGTCCGGGAATGGCGCGCCAGTGAGGTCGATTAGCAGCTGCTGGAGCACCGAGTAGTGGCTGCCAGAATAGCGGAACTGGCTGCCAGGCAGCAGCACCGCGCGGATCGGCGGCGTGTTGGCCGGCGGCCGCCCTTCGAGCACATCCAGCAGCGTGGGGATTGAGTCGCCACGCCCAAAGCCACGATACCAGTTCTGTGTCAGGCCGGCGGTGTGAGCCAGTAGCTGTCGCACGCTGATGCGCGGCTGCCAATCGCCGTTGGCAGGTAGACGCCAGGATGTCAGGTAGCGGTTGATGTCCTCGTCGAGGTCGATTCGGCCATCCTGCACCAGGCGTAGCGCGCCGATCATCGCCACGTGCTTGCTGATCGAGCAGACCTGGAAGATCGTCTCGGGCGTCACCGGCGTTGGCCTGCCAGCCTCGAGCACGCCGTAGCCGCCCGCCCACTCGATCTGGCCATCGTTGATTACCGCCACGCTTAGGCCAGGCGTCTTGTAGAAGGCCATGCGCTCTCGGATCGAGACGTGCTCTGTGTCCTGGTTCCAGAGCGGCGCGTCGCGTGTAACGCCGTTTTCGACGCGGCTGATTCGCGCCGCGATTGTGGTAGGGCTGTGCTGGTTGGTCATTCTTCACCTTGCTGGTTGCTATCGCATTGTAGCAGGAAATTGGTGGCGGCGCATGGATGGAATCCGAGTATAATCTCTTCTGATCACAGATCCCATGCAATGTGGTACTTTTCCTGATTGTGCTGTGATTTTCGCTATCCGAGCGAAAATCACAGCACAGCTAAAACGTAGAGTATCTGGCTGCCGCAGGCAAAAACCCACAGTTGTGAGATACAGGCTCATTTCTAAACAGCATATCTGGCCAGATAGAGCGTGTGAAGAGGCCACCAATGCACTACAAAAATCTCGGCCGCACCGGCCTGAAGGTTTCTGCTGTGGGCCTGGGCTGCGGCAACTTTGGCGGGATCGGCAGCGCGCCGGCGTTCTTCGGTCGCGGCGAGACCGAGCAAGAGGCCGGCGCGATCATGGACGCCGCCTGGGAGCTGGGCATCAACTTCTTCGACACGGCCGATGCCTATGGCGGCGGGCGCAGCGAGAGCTATATTGGTGCGTGGCTCAAGGCCAAAGGCAGCGCGGTGCGCGATCAGCTGCTGCTCAGCTCGAAGCTGTTCAACCCGGTCGGCGATGGCCCGAACGATCGCGGCCTGTCGCGCCGCCAGGTCGTGCGCCAGGTCGATGCCAGCTTGCGCCGCCTGGGCGTCGATCACCTGGACATGTACCTGATCCACGAGCCCGACCCCAGCACACCGCTGGACGAGACGCTGCGTGCGCTGGATGACCTTGTGCGTCAGGGCAAGCTGCGCTACCTGGGCGCTTCGAATATGCCGGCCTGGCTGATGACCAAGGCGCTCTGGATCAGCGATAAATATCTGCTGCAGCGCTTCGAGTGGGTGCAGAATTCGTACAGCTTGCTCGACCGCGCCGACGAGCGCGAGCTATTCCCGCTGTGCCAGGATCAGGCGCTGGGCTACACGCCGTTCAGCCCGCTGGCCGGCGGCTGGCTTACCGGCAAGTACCGCGCCGGCCAGCCCTTCCCGGCTGGCTCGCGCATGACGCTGCGGCCCGAGCCATACCAGCGCCTGCTGAGCGCGGATGTGTTTCGTGGGCTGGGTGCATTGCAGGCGGCGGCGGCCGAGCGTGGGGCCGATATGGCGGCGCTGGCGCTCGCCTGGGTGATGGCGCACCCGCTGGTCACCGCGCCGATCCTTGGCCCGCGCCGGCCCGAGCAGCTCGATCCGGCCCGCCGCGCGCTGGAGATTCGGCTCACTTCCGAGGAGCGGGAAACAATTGCGGGATTTTTTGAGAACAGATGACTTATCGTTGACACGCATAGTATAGTGCAATGTCGATAGCGCGATATATAGCATCCTAGGCCCAGAGGGCACCCCGGCTGCACCCTTCGACACCCTTCGACGCCGCTCAGGGGAGCAGCTCAGGATTCGGCTGTATTGAAGGGTGCAAGTTGTTGAGGCCGCATCCTTCGATACGCTGTTCTGTGTTGCCGCCGCGCCACTTCACAGCTACTCAGGATGCTGTGCCTATCCCCGAGTGCGAAGCTCTGCCAGTATTTAGCATGAGGTTTCATATGAAGATACTGATTCTTAACCACGCCGAGGTCGCGCAGCTGCTGTCGATGGCCGAGTGTATTGAGGTGATGGCCGAGGCGCTGGCCGATCTGAGCGCCGGCCGGATGCACCAGCCGCTGCGCAGCATCGTGCGCCCGCCCGATGCGATCGGGCTGATGGGCCTGATGCCAAGCTATCGCGCCGGCGCGCACGCGCTGTATGGCCTGAAGGCGGTCTGCGTGTTTCCCGGCAACCCCGCCCTCGGCAAGGATGCGCACCAGGGCAGCGTGATGCTGTTCAGCGCCGATACCGGCGAGCTGCTGGCGCTGCTGAACGCCTCGGCGATCACCGCCATTCGCACCGGCGCCGTCTCGGCAGTGGCGACGCGGCTGCTGGCGCGCGCGGATGCCGGCGATCTGGCGATCCTTGGGACGGGCGTGCAGGCGCGCTCGCACCTGGCGGCGATCGCCTGCGTGCGCCCGATCCGGCGCGTGCGCGTGGCCAGCCGTTCGTTCGAGCACGCGCGCGCCTTCGCCGAAGAACACGCGCCGCGCTACTCCTTCCCGATCGAGCCGGCCTCTGGCGTCGAGGCGGCGGTGCGTGGGGCCGACCTGATCGTGACCGCCACCACCGCCGCCGAGCCGATCCTGTTTCGCGAATGGATCGCGCCTGGCGCGCATATCAACGCGGTTGGATCGAGCATCGCCACCACGCGCGAGATCGACACGGCGATTATGGCGAACGCCGAGCTGTATGTCGACCGGCGCGAGTCGACGCTGAATGAAGCGGGCGATTACCTGTTTGCGATGCGCGCGGGTGCGATCGGCCCCGATCACATTCGCGCCGAGGTTGGCGAGCTGCTGCTGGGCACACAGCCTGGCCGAAGCGCATCGGAAGCGATCACGCTGTTCAAATCGCTCGGCCTGGCCGTGGAGGATCTGGCCGCCGCCGACCATGTGTACCGACAGGCTCAGGCGCGCGGCGTGGGCACGTGGGTGGAGTTCTAAGCGATGGAAGACGAAAGACGAAGGACGAAGGATGGTGGTCTTTCGTCTTTCGTCCTTCGTCCTTCGTCATACGCGGTAGGGCGTTCGCCTACTGATTGGTTAATCTTCAAATTGAGCCATAGTTGTTTTAAATGCCCGTGTATTTAATTCTTCCACTGACAATCCCGCCAGTTCTTGAGAAAAAACCTCCACCGCCCAGGGGCCGGTGTAGCCCAGGTTATGGACACACCTGATAAAACCCTTGATATCGAATTCGCCTTCGCCACAGAATCTTCTGGCTCTGGACGGATCATGCTGGGGGCTTCCGGGCAGGGTTCCATCGTTAAGCTCCAGATTGATCAAATACTGCAAGGGGATATTGCTGATTTCTTCATATGTAATGCCAAGATTCACCACATGGACGATATCCACAATTAACCCGCCATTCTTAGCGCCAGCTGTTTCTACCATTGTTAATGAATCCTTCAGATTGTCGATCATCGCTGAAGCCATAAACTCAAAACCGATCGTCGCACCGTAATCCTCCGCCTCTTTGCATAATGCCGCAAATACCTCAATGATACGCGGCATGGGACACGCTGTATTATAAAAATCCCCAATTTTGATATGTTTTGCATGCAGCGCTGCAGATGCCTCCAGCAGTCGTCGCTTACGGCTATCCGATTCTGCTTTCCTTGCACCATCGAGAAACCAGTCGGTGAGAAACTCAAGCTGGACATGTTTCATATCGTTGTCATCAAGGATCATTTTCATTTCTTTCAGCGTTAGATGGTGGAGGATATGTTCCAGATCAGTATGCCAGATTCCAATGCCTTTAAAGCCAGCTCTGGCCGCAGATTTTACCCGATCTTTGAAATCAAAGCGGCTTATTTCACCGACACCTGGGAATACCCCGGCGGTTGTCCAATATAAACTCATCAATTCTACATTACTTGCCATCGAATTATCCTTTCAACTCATTTTTAAATGATATTCTGGGGAACACATGTGGGTGCATTATACCTGAAATTCTTTCAGCTGAATATCTCACCGATCGTCCCAAGCGCCCGCAGCGCCACGCGCTGCGCCCCGGTGATGCCCGTCGCACCTGCAATGGTCATACCGATATACGGCCCGGGAGCCCGCGGCATCCGATCTTCGTATGGTACCCAAAGTACAAAGTTGCGTGAAGTCGGCTATAGTGTTACTCTTACTCAAGCAGTGTGAAATAGTTACAGCGGGCCGGCCACATGAGCCCAACTGAGGGACTTGTGTACACTGCCTACCCGCGCGTAAGCGATGATGAGCAAAACAAAGGCAAATCACCTCCCATACCGATCGCTTCGCACGTGACGAAGCGATTTTTCTTTTGCTAGGCGGAGATCGAGCAGCAGCTAGCCAGCGCCCGCGCGCAGCTCTCTGCGATTGATGAACTAGAGGCGGAGTACAAAACGCAACGCGGGCAGGTGCTCAAACAGCTCGCGTAAGCTCTATTCGTTAACGCTCTCGCGTTGGCTCAGGGATATGGCTTTGAACCTATGTCACCAGCTCCAGCGGTGGGCGCGCACACTCAAGCGCGATACGGTGGCGATCTATCTGGCGGCCCGCGATCCGCGCGTGCCGTGGTATGCCAAAGTCGTTGCGGCGTGTGTGGCGGCCTATGCACTAAGCCCGATCGACCTGATACCCGATTTCATACCGGTGATTGGCTATCTTGATGATATCATTCTTGTGCCGCTTGGGATTGCCCTGGCCATCCGTCTCATTCCACCAGCTTTGCTTGAAGAACACCGCGAGAGCGCATCGGCGCGCATCGCCAAGCGGCCAGTCAGCCAAATGGGAGCGCTGGTGATCATCAGCATCTGGGTTGCGCTCGCGAGTCTTTCCGTAGCGTGGCTGGTATTCAGGTAGCCGCATCCTGAGCTTGACGAAGGGAGCAGGCGAAAGCTGGCTTGTGTGTCTGTCCTGGATTGAAGGCAAAAGAAAGAGAAAGCTATGACCACTCACCACTTCACGCCCAGCCACTACCACACCGCGCTCGGCGCGCACGAGCCGGTGCTGCGGATCGCCGATGGCGACACAGTGATCACCACCACCGTCGACGCGATGGGCAAAGACGCGAGCGACAGCAAGGCCACGCCGGGCGGCAACCCGCAGACCGGCCCGTTCTATGTCGAGGGCGCCGAGCCGGGCGACACGCTGGTGTTACAGCTCGACCGGATCATGCCCAACCGCGCGATCGGCTACACCAGCACCGTCGTCGCGGAAAATGTCGTCGATCCCTGGTTCGCGCGCGAGCTGCCGGTGGGCGGGCCGATGGCCGAGTGGCAGATGGATGTGGGGCGCGGAACCGCGACGCTGATCAAACCCGCGACCAAGCTGGGCAAGCTCGAGCTGGCGCTGGCGCCGATGCTGGGCTGTTTCGGCGTTGCGCCGCCGCGCGGCCAGGCGATCTCCACCGCGACATCGGGTGAGTATGGCGGTAATATGGACTACCGTGGCTTCGTGGCCGGCGTCACGGTCTACTTCCCAGTCTTCGTGCCGGGCGCGCTGATCCATGTCGGCGATGGCCATGCGATCCAGGGCGATGGCGAGATCGTCGGCACCGGGATCGAGATCTCGATGGATGTCCAGTTCACGGCGTGGCTGATCAAAGGCAAGCGCATCCGCTGGCCGCGCGGCGAGAACGCCGACTATATCTTCGCGGTTGGCAACGCCCGCCCGCTCGACCAGGCGCTGCAGCACGCTACCACCGAGATGCTGCGCTGGCTGGAGGAGGACTACGGGCTCGATAAGGTCAGCGCCAGCATCCTGCTGGGTCAGGCGGTCGAGTACGATCTGGGCAACGTCTACGACCCGGCCTACACCATGGTCTGCAAGCTGCGCAAGTCGCTGCTACCGCACGGTTCTTAACGTGAAGGCGCAGAGTTTTTAACGCAAAGACGCAAAGGTACAAAGACGCGGCGTAATTCCTAGTATAATAGTATGACAACGACGTCATCCCATAGAGCATCCTAGGCCCAGCGGGCACCCCGGCCGTATCGAAGGGGGCGGCCTCAGTGAGTCGCACCCCCTTCGACAGGCTCAGGACAGGCTTCGATACGCGGTTCCATTCCGCTGCGGCGTCGCTCCACCGCTTCTCAGGATGCTGTGTGGTACACCGTCCGCCAAGATTGTGATGTAATAATAGCGCCATTGCAAAATAGAAGCCCAAGGAGGTGACCATGGCAGCGACACCGAGCCGCGAAGACCTGCTGGCCACGCTCGAACGCGAGCGCGCCGCGATGCTGGAGCTGCTGCCGCGCTTTGGCGACGAGCAGCTGCGCACGGCCACGCGCGCCGATGGCTGGACGGCGCATGATATCGCGATGCACACGGCCGACTCGAACTACGGCCTGGCGCTGATGGTGCTGGGCGAGATCCCGCCAGCCATGCAGATCAACGAGCAGACCGGCTGGATGAGCGTCGACGATCTCAACGAGCAGCGCCGCCAGAAGAATGCCACGCTGCCGCGCGCGAAGGTGATGAGCCGCATGACCAGCTCGTTCGATCACGCCCGCCGCGCGATCGAGACGATCGACGATTACGATGCGCCCGGCCCGCTCGGCCCGCGCCACACCAAAGGTCAGTGGCTGAAGCGGATCGTCGATCATGCCGGCGAGCATCGCCAAGACTTGGAGCAGCTGCTGGGCTAAGGGCTCCTTATCTTCAATAACAGGACTTAGGCAGCCGCACAGGTTTGGTCGTTCGCAGCGGTGCTTTTTCTTCTTTTTGTTGTTCGTTTTTTCGCTCTGCGAGCGAAAAAACGAAAAACAGATAAAGGTTAAGTACCATTGACAACTAACTGCCAAAAAGTAAAAAGAATGTTTCCATCTCAGGTCGGATGTAACCTCCCTCTCAGGTCGCATCCATTCTTCACCTATATGTAGTATGCTAGTCTGGACGCATCAGATAGAAATGAAGAGCTGAGATCGGCGCGGCGAAGGGCCTGGTATCGCGCTACGCCGAGGGAGGATGACGATGCAACAGCTAGCGAGTAGCGCCGAGCGAGCTAGGAAACATGCGCACGTTCAGGCCTTACGCAGCCGCGCCCAGGAGCTTGAGCGCAAGCTAGAGATCGGCGCATACGATTCGAAGATCCGCCAACGCGAGACCGAGCTGCGCGAGCTGCGCCAGCGTAAATTGCTGATGGAGAACGAGCTCCAGCGCTTGCACCGTTCTCTGAGCGAGCTAACCGAGGCTTAGTGATTTCCCTGACGATAGTCTGCAGTTGGCGGTCGGCAGTACTGCCTACTGCTTGACGACTGTCTCTAGCAGACCACGCGCCTCATCCGCCAGGTCGAGCAAGTAGGCCACCAGCCGGCCCTCGTTCTCGACATACTCGGCCATTGGGCACCCGGCGAGGCGCTCCCAGGCCGCGTGGCCGCACTGGCGTACTGATCGAGCGGCCAGCGCGGGCCATAGTGTTCGCGTGCTTCGTCCAGTCACAGCTACAGCACATCGCCTCCACGCGCTAATCGGCCAGCTCAGCCATGGCTCCCAGCGCGGCCCGCACAACGCCGGCAATCGTCGCTCGGTCGATCGACTGGACGACCGGATCGATGCTGGTGGTTTCAAGCATGATCTGCTCCCTCCGTGCTAGCAGGAAACCAGGATAGCATAACCGATCAGGGCATCAAAGAACATTGTTCGGTGGG
>Ga0137369_10002264_pt1 | contig 19645 bp, 16 predicted proteins | sample SagtaG_12_FD_104918 | JGI IMG/M metagenome (GOLD analysis project Ga0137369, IMG submission 104918) | Vadose zone soil microbial communities from Sagehorn Ranch, Mendocino, California, USA - Sage1_L_113_16 metaG | ecosystem: Environmental > Terrestrial > Soil > Vadose zone | place: USA... | reverse complement strand
GTGATGCACCCCTACCCGAACGTGCGCCTCGTCGTCAGGACCTGAGGCAGGAGCCCGATGCGGTAGTTCCGCACGTCGGGATCCGTGCGGGGGGCCGTCCGCAAGGACGGTCCCTACCGCGACGCCCATCGTGGGCCGGCGGGTTCGACCTCGTGGTCGAGGTGTTCACCCTGCAGGTGCTCACCGGCGCCGCGCGGCAGGCCGCCATCGCGCGGACGGCACAGCTCGTCGCCCCCGGCGGCCGGCTGCTGGTCATCGCCCGAGCGCGCGAGGCGCACGAGGACCACGGACGCATGCCCTGGCCACTCACCAGAGCCGAAATCGACTCGTTCCAGCAATGGGGTCTGCGAACGGAGTCCATTGTGGACTTCATCGACCAGGAGAACGTCGGGCCGGTCCGCCGCTGGCGTGCCTGGCTGGCATTGAGCCACTGCCCCGGCAACACCATCGCGCGCCGTCGCCGTTAGGGCCGCTCGCCGCCGTCGCTGTGGCCGACAGCGTGCCGCGCGCCGAGGAAGGCGAAGACGCATGCCGCGGCCAGGGTGCAGCCGGGGCCGGGGTAGGTGCGGCCCATCACGGAGGCGGTGGTGTTGCCCGCGGCGTACAGGCCGGGGATCGGTGTGCCGTCGGTTCGGACGACCCGGGCGTGCTCGTCGGTCAGCAGGCCGCCCTTGGTGCCGAGGTCGCCCGGGTAGATCGCCGACGCGTAGTAGGGCGGGGTGTCGATGGTGGCGAGGTTCGGGTTCGGCGCGACCCGCGGGTCGCCGTAGAAGCGGTCGTAGGCGGTGTCGCCACGGTGGAAGTCCTCGTCGCGCCCTGCCACCGCGAAGCGGTTGAACCGTTGCACGGTGGTGGCCAACCCCTGCGGGTCGACGCCGATCTGGCTGGCCAGCTCGGCCAGGCTGCCGGCGCGCCTGAGGAACCCGGACTCGATGATGGTGTCCGGTGTGCGTCCGGGGCGGAGCATCACGAACGGGTACCGGCGGCGGTGCTTGTCGTCGATGACCAGCCAGGCGGGGATCGCCGGCACCTTCTCGTTGCGCTCGTAGATGCGGTGTCCGCATTCGACGTAGGACGCGGACTCGTTCATGAACCGCTCGCCGTTGTGATCGACGATGATCGAGCCGGGAAACGACCGCTCCCGCAGCGTGAACACCGCGATGCCGCCGGGGAGCAGCAGCGCCGGCCCCCACCACGCGTCGTCCATCAGGGCGGTGGCGGCGCCGACGGCCATCCCGGCGCGGATACCGTCCCCGGAGTCGGTCGGCGCGGCCATGCTCCAGGTCGCGCTGACCGGATGCGGGTGGTACTGCTGGCGCATGTCGTCGTTGCGGGCGAAGCCGCCGGCGGCGAGCAGCACCCCGCGGGTCGCCCCGATGCGCAGCCGGCGCCCGCCGCGCTCGGCGACCACGCCGACCACCCGGTCCTCGCGCACGATCAGCTCCACGACCGGGCACTCCAGCCAGACCTCGGTGGCGCGCCTCAGGTTGAGGTGCAACAACTGGCCGACCAGCGACGCGCCCCCGGTCAGCGGCGCCTGCCGCAACAGCGTGCGGCCGAACCGGCGCACCAGGCGCACGTTCACCGCGGTCAGGAACCCCTTGACCGTCCGCCTGGCCAAGCCGAGGCGCGGAAGCTCGCGGTTGTAGAACGGCAGGGCGACCGCGCCCGGTCTGATCCGCAGCTGCTCCAGCCAGTGTCCGAGCCGGCGCCCGTCGAAGACCCTGGCCTCGACACAGCGTCCCCGCACGCTGGCGCCGGGCTGATCCGGGTGGTAGTCCGGGTACCCGCCGGACCGGACCAGACGCAGGCCCGCCCGCCGCAGGAACGCCACCAGCTCAGGTCCGGTACGCAGGAACGCCTCCCGACGCTGCGGTGAGCTGGCCGGCCCGGCGTCGCCGATCACGGCCTGCAGGTAACGCCGCGCCTGCTCGACGGAGTCCGGCACCCCGGCGACACGCATCAGGGGATTGGCCGGGATCCACAGCCCGCCGCCGGACAGGCCCGACGAACCACCGACCCGGTCCGACTTCTCCAGCACCACGGCCCGCAGGCCCCGCTCGGCCACGACCAGACCGGCCACCAACCCCGCCGCCCCACTGCCGACGATCACCACATCTGCGTCGTGCTCGAAATCGGACACCCGATAGCCCCCTCGGCCTCTGTGGCGCCCCGCATGGCACGCGTAGGACCTCGCACCGTGTGGTCTACGTCACGGTACGAGCATGCTCCGATCCTGACCGGCGTGTCCAACCGGCCGGCGGCGGTCGAGAGGTTGGGCGAACCGCAACATCCGACCTGAGCGCGACGCCGCTCCCGCTGGGCGAGCGCCGACCCGGCCTGGTGCATCGCCTTGACCGCCCGTTCGACATCGACGATCGCTCCCCACCTGCGGCTTTAAGGTTTCGACAAGCTCCTCGTAAGGCTGCCGCCAACGCTGCGACAAGGGCTAATGCCCATCCTGAACGCAACAGAAGAATGCCGTACCACCGGCCAACTGTCCATAAAGGAGAATCCCATGTCCGTCATCCGCCACCGCACCGTCTGCGTTGACGGTATCGCGGTGTTCGTCCGCGAGGCCGGCGACCCCGCCCGCCCGACCCTGGTACTGCTGCACGGCTTCCCATCCAGCAGCCGGCGCGTCCGGGTGCTGGACCGGCTGGCCGACCGCTGGCATGTGGTCGCGCCCGACTACCCCGGGTTCGGCCGATCCGATCCGCTACCGTCGAGCCCGACCTTCGATCGTCTCGCCGAGGTCACCGCCGCTGTCATCGACGCTCTCGGCGTCGACCGGTACGCCCTGTACCTGTTCGACTTCGGCGCCCCGGTCGGGTTCCGCATCGCGCTCGCCCATGACCAACGGGTCGGTGCCGTGATAACGCAGAACGCCAACGCCTACATCGACGGGCTCGGGCCCGGACTCACCCCGGTGGCGCAGTGGTGGGCCAACCGGCCCGCCGGCCAACCGGCGATCGACGCGCTACTCAGCGCCGAGGGCACCCGAACACAGTGGCTCGCCGGTGCCAGAGACCCCGAGCACATCGACCCGAGCCACTACGTCGCCGATCAGGCCGTGCTCGACCTGCCCGGCCGTACCCGGTACATGACCGACCATGTGCCGCACCGCCTCGACGACGTCCCCCCGGTCCGCGAACCACCGCGCCGCCCGGCGGTGCAGGTCAGGAACCTCGTCGGCGGCCGTCCGGCGCAGTTCCAGCCACAGGAAGTCCGCCAAGAGCTGGTGGTAGCGAAACCAGGTGCGCTGGGCGTCGAGCGAGACGACGAACGCGTTCGCTTCCTCCAGTGCCAGCAGCATCTGCTCCGAGCCCGAGCGGCCGGCCAACAGGTCGGCGAGCTCACCGTTCACCCGGTCGACCCGCGAGGTTCGCAACAGCATCCGCTGAACCTCGCTCGGCTGGCGCTCGAGCATCTCGGCCATCAGGTACTCCCCGATGGCGCGGTCGGTCCCGGAGAACTCGGCCACGAAGCGCTCGGGCTCCGGGTGACCGGTTAGCGAGATCACCGCCAGGCGCAGGCCGGCCGCCCACCCTTCGGTGCGCTGATGCAGCACGGTCACCCCGTCGCCGGACAGCTCGATCCCGGACCCGGCCAGCAGCTCGCGCGTCTCGCCCTCGGTGAACCGCAGATCGCCGGCGCGGATCTCGGCGAGCGCGCCGGCAAGCCTGAGCTGGTGCAGTCTGATCTGCGGATCCCGGCGGGAGGACAGCACCACCCGCGCATTGCTCGGCATATTCGCGACGAAGTAGTCGAGCTGCGTGAAGGCGTCGGTCGACCTCAGCTCATGGAGGTCGTCGATGATCAGCACGACCGGTTCGGCCTGCTCGGCGAGCTCCGACAGCATGAAGTCGATTACCTCGTACATGTCCGGCACGGTGGCCGGCGCGGGAGCCGTCAGGGGCGCGGGCTTGCGGATCGCCTTGAGGATGGCGCACCAGAACCGCTGTTCGTTCTGCTGGTCGCGCTCGACGGACACGAACGCAACTCGGCGATGCTTCGCCGAATGGTCAATCCACGCACGCAACAGCGAGGTCTTGCCACTTCCCGGAGGCGCCGAGATGACCGTCAGAGGCTTGGTCACGGCACGGTCGAGCAACTGGAGGAGATCGCTCCGGTCGAGCAGGCCCCGAGTGCCCGAAACATCGTGCGCGACCGGCTGCGGCACGTGCTCCCCACGCTGTCTCGACACCAGGTTGGTCATGTTCGCCTTCCAGCGCCCGCCGAACGCGGGCCAGAACCCCGGCCCATACTACTGTCGGGCACCGCCACGCAACGCGCTCCACAGGGTCGGCGTGAGGTCACCCAGGCGAACGGTGCGGCATCACCGGAATCCGGCGACGACACATCGCCGACGCACTGGCGACAATCCACCCGTGACCACCACGAACCCACCGGCCGCCCGGGCCGGCTCCTACCGGGTCGGAGACCTCGACCTCAACCGGATCGGCTACGGCGCGATGCAGCTCGCCGGCCCGGGCGTCCTCGGGCCGCCGCGCGACCGCGCCGCCGCCGTCGACGTGCTGCGGACCGCAGTCGAGCTGGGCGTCAACCACATCGATACGGCCGACGCCTACGGGCCGTACATCACCAACGAGATCATCCGGGAGGCGCTCTTCCCGTACGGCGACGACGTGCACATCGTGACCAAGGTCGGGGTGGTCCGCGACGAGCGGGGCGGCTGGCTGCCCGGCAACTCGCCGGCGTCGCTGCGCGCGCAGGTGCACGACAACCTCCGCCGGCTCGGGCTCGACGTGCTCGACGTGGTCAACTTCCGGACCCTCGCCGGGGTCGACGACCGCGCGACGGCGGGGGACACCATCGGTCCTCAGTTTGAGGCGCTCGCCGAGCTGCGGCAGCGGGGCCTGATCCGGCACCTGGGCCTGAGCACGGTCAGCCTCGACCAGATGGCCGAGGCGCAGCGGATCGCCCCGGTGGTGTGCGTGCAGAACTTCTACAACATCGCCAACCGGTCGGACGAGGCGATGCTGGCGGCGACGGCCGAGCAGCACATCGCGTATGTGCCGTACTTCCCGCTCGGCGGCTTCTCGCCGGTACAGTCGGAAGTGCTGTCATCGGTCGCCAAGCCGCTCGGCGCGACCCCCACAGCGGTCGCCCAGTCCTGGCTGCTGCAGCACTCGCCGAACATAATGCTGATCCCGGGCACCTCGTCGGTCGATCACCTGCGCGAGAACATCACCGGCGCCGCCTTGGTCCTGCCGGCCGACGCCGTGGCCGAGCTGGACCCGATCTGAGCAGCGGCCGCCGGGCCTTCATCACCCCGGTCCCAGCGCATACCGCGGGATCGTGAACGACAGGAGTTCGACATGACCGAGGCGCTTGACTGGAACGCGAAGACCATCGCGGAGTTCCGAGCGAACGAGGGCAGGGTTGGCGGGTACTTCGAGGGCGCTCCGATGGTCCTGTTGCATCACCGCGGCCGCAAGAGCGGGCGGGAGTACGTCACCCCGACGATGTACCTCCCACACGAGACCGGGCCGGACGTCATCTACGTCTTCGCGACCAAGGGTGGAGCACCCACCAACCCGGACTGGTACTACAACTTGACCGCCGCCGGTGACGGCACTGTCGAGCTCGGAACCGGGACATACCGGGTGACGGTCCGCCAGCTGGACGGCGCCGTACGCGACCGCATCTACGCCGAGCAGGCGCGGCGCTACCCGGGCTTCGCCGAGTACGAGCGCCAAACTGCAGGAATCCGCACCATTCCGGTACTCGAACTTCGGCTGCTGACCAACCCGGCCTGAAATGCGCGGCTGTCGATCAGCCACGCAACCCCTTTTGCCGGCCGGCCTGCTGCTCGGCGGGCGGCGGGTGCAGCGCAGCCGCTACCGCCCCGACGCCCGGCGGCCTGCCCGAGACGCTCACCGCGCTCGCCGGGGTCGGCGCCGGGGCGCTGCTATTCGCCACCGCCGCCGTCGACCCGGCGAACCTCTACCCGTCGCCGAGCCCTCTCGAATGGCCCCAGCTCGCGCTCCTACCCGTGCTCGCGGTCGCCCTAGCGGCCGCGCCGGCCCGGCTGACCCCGCCGCCGCCCACCGCGGCACCCGCCGAGCCCCGCCCGGCCACCAGCCTGCCGAGGTGACCGCGTGATCGAGTTCGACCGGGTCACCGTCACCTACGCCGGCGCGACCACGCCGACGATCCGCGACGTTACCCTGAACGTCGGCGAGGGCGAGTTGTGCCTCGTCGTGGGCCACACCGGCACGGCAAGTCGACCCTGCTCCGCGCGGTCAACGGGCTCGTGCCGCTGGAGCCACCGTCAAAGGCCCGCCTCGATATCTCCGCCTGCCACCCCTGCGCCGGTCACGCAGTCCGGGCACCCCGCTATCTCAGTACGAGCCCAGCCATGTGCTGTCAACGGCGCGCGAACCTCGGTTCTGCTGCACTCTCACAACGCGCCGCCGGCGCGGCGCGGAAGCGGATGAGCCCCCGTCCGACGCGTAGAGCGCGCCGGACGGGGCGCGGAATAACCGGATTCCAGCGAGGACCCCTCACCTGATCGTCGGCAAGCCTGCGCAATGGCAGAAGCGGTGGAGCCCGGCTGACTGTCTTCGCGGGGCGAAGGTCCCTCAGCCCGGAGCGGTACAGGAACGGAGTCGATCCCGTGAGTGATCGAGTCGCGATCGTTGTCGGCGCGGGCGGCTTGCTCGGCCGAACCGTCGCATCGAAGCTCGCCGCCGATGGCTTCACCGTGGTCGGCGTCGACCGCAGCGAGGAAGGGCTGCGCGAACTGCCGGACCGCACGGTGGTGGGGGACGCAACCGATCCAGCGGTCGCGAAGGCGCTCATCGACCGCATCGTGGCCGAGGTCGGCCCGCCGGCGGTTCTGGTCAACACCCTGGGCGCGTTCCTGATGGGGGACGCCTTGTCCGCGACATCCGAGGATCTCCGGCTCATGATCGACGTGAACGCCGGGGCGGCCTTGTGGCTGACCCAGGCGGTCGCCCCGCACATGGAGCAGGCCGGTTCGGGCGCCATCGTGCACGTCTCGGCCCGGCCGGGACTCGAGCCGACCAGCGGCCTGGCGGCGTACAGCCTGGGCAAGGCGGCGCTGACCCACCTGATCCGGGTCCTCGACCTGGAACTGCGGCCGAAGGGGATCCGGGTGAACGCGGTCGCGCCGCAGCTCATCGACAACCCCAAGAATCGGTCGTACTTCCCGGCCGAGGTGATGGCGCACTCGGTCACCCCGGAGGCGATCGCCCAGGTGATCGCGTTCCTGGCCGGTGACGCCTCGGCCCCGGTCAGCGGGGCGATCCTGCCGACCTACGGCGCCTGACAGATCACGTCCCCGAGCTCCAAAGTCCACGCATTCCCGGAAAGCACAGCATCCCCGAAAGGCAGGACGCATGTCATTGCAAGACTCTCAGACTGACCGCCGTTCGTTCCTGGCCCGCGCGGCGGCCGTCGCCGCGGTTCCGGCGATCGCCGGCCTGACCGGCGCGGTCACGATGGAGTCGGCCGCCGCTGCCGCCGGCCCGGCCCTGCCGGACTACGCCCCGATCCCGGCCTCGGCGCTGGGCCCCGCGGTCAACGAACAGGGCTACTTCGTCGGCCGGATCGAGCGGAGCCTGTACTGGGTCACCGACAGCACCTACCAGGCCGCGTTCCTGACCACCAAGGACGGCGTCGTGCTGTTCGACGCGCCGCCGAGCATCGGGCGCAACCTGCAGCGCGCCATCGACGAGGTCGCCTCCGCGAACGGCGTGTCCAGCAAGGTCACCCACATCGTCTACTCGCATCACCACGCCGACCACGTCGGGGCGTCGTCCCTGTTCGGGCGCGACGTGGAGCGGATCGGGCACACCGAGAACCGCCGGCTCCTGCTGCGCGACAACGACCCGACCCGTCCGGCCCTGGACATCACGTTCGAGCGCCGCAAGACGCTGTACGTGGGTGGGGAGCGCATCGATCTGGCGCACTTCGGCACCAACCACACGCCGGACAACATCTACATCCACTTCCCGCGTCACGACGCGCTGATGCTCGTCGATGTCGTGCTGCCCGGCTGGGTGCCCTTCCAGAACTTCAACATCGACGAGGATGTGCCCGGCTCCATCGCCGCGCCGGACAAGGCCTTGGCGTACCCGTGGAAGCACTTCATCGGCGGGCACATGGGGCGGCTGGGCACCCGCGAGGACCTGGCCGTGCACCAGGAGTACATCGCAGACCTCGTCGAAGGCGTGAAGGCCGCGCTCACCAACGTCGATCCCACGCCGTTCTTCGTCAAGTACGGCAGCAATACCTGGGCCGCGGTCAAGCACTACCAGGAGGCGCAGTGCAACTACGCGGCCGCGCCGGTCGTCCAGAAGTACACCGGCAAGCTCGCCGCGGCTGACGTCTACACCGCCAGCACGGCGTTCCTGCTGCTAGAGTCGGTCCGCCTTGACCTCGGCTTCGGTTCGCAGATTCACCCCTGACGCCACAGCTTCCGGGGCCCGGCCCTTCCGGGTCCCGGCAAGCCGTCCCCGACCGCCTCGACCGCTTCGTCACAGGAGACAGCCACCGTTGCCCGACGACACGTACGCCATCGACTCGGCCGGTTCCTACGATCTCGGTCGCCGGCGCGTACGCCGGATGGGATACGGCGCGATGCAGCTGGCCGGGGACAACGTCTTCGGCCAGCCGCGCGACCGCGACGAGGCTCTGCGCGTACTGCGAACCGCCGTCGCCGAAGGCGTCAACCACATCGACACCGCCCAGTTCTACGGGCCGGGCGTCGTCAACGAACTCATCCGCGAGGCGCTGCACCCGTACCCGGCCGACCTGGCAATCGTCAGCAAGGTGGGCGCTCGCCGGGACGACGGCGGCGCGGTCCTGCTCTACGACAGACCCGATGAGCTGCGGCAGGGCCTCGAGGCGAACCTCGCGACGCTCGGTGTCGACCAGCTGGCCGCCGTCAACCTGCGGCTGATGGATGGTTCGGAGCCGGGCGCGCGGTTAGGCGCCCAGCTTGCCAGCCTCATCAAGGCCCGCGACGAAGGCTTGATCGAGGGGATCGGTCTGAGCAACATCTCGGTACGCCATCTGCTGCGGGCGGTCGAGCAGACGGAGATCGTCTGCGTACAGAACCTCTTCAACCTGGCCGATCAGCGTTCCAGCGATGTGCTGGCCGCGTGCGTCGAGCGCAACATCGCGTTCGTTCCGTTCTTTCCGCTCGGCCAGTGGCGTGGCCTGCTGTCCAGCCCGGTGCTCACGGCGTTGGGGTGGCGGTTGTCGGCCACGCCTGCCCAGCTCGCCCTCGCCTGGCTGCTCGATCTGGCGCCGAACATCCTGCTCATCCCCGGTACGCGTACGCGCGCCCATCTGCAGGAGAACCTCGCGAGCGCCTCCGTCGAGCTCTACGACGAGGCCAGAGCCGTGCTCGCCGCGGAATTTCCGGCCCTCGTTGATGTCCGTCCTGAAAGGAAGAACCGATGAATCCCGCGAACTAGCCCATCCGTGAACCGTTCGGCGACCCGCTGCTCACGCCGCGGAACTCCGCGCTCTTCGTCATCGACTACCAGCCGAACCAGATGCGCGCGGTCACGTCGATCGACCACGAGCTGCTCACCCGCAACATCGTCTCGGTGGCCCGGATCGCGAACGCGTACAAGGTGCCGGTCGTGCTGTCGACGGTGGGTGTGGTCAACGGCGTGGAGCGGACCATTCCCGAGCTGACGGGAGGTCCTGGCCGACAATCCCAAATCGACCGGACCCAGATCAACGCCTGGGAAGACGTGGAGTTCCGCGACGCGGTGCTGGCCACCATGTGGGGCTCGAACTGGGTTACACCGGCTGACCTGTGGTTCGTTACGTGCCGGACGCGCAGGCGTGGCCGACACGATTGAGGCCATGACCACGTCGCTTGTGTACCTGGTGCTTCGCCAGGTCCTGCAGATGTTGATCCAGATCGCCCCGCGACGGCGGAGCCAAGGACGTCGAGCTCCTGGTGCTGCGCCACCAGGTGGCGGTGCTGCGCCGCCAGGTGCACCGCCCGGATCTCGAACCCGCTGACCGGGTGTTGCGTCGAGAAGGATCCGGCCGGCCAGGACGTCGTACTGCCGCGGCCAGGCGGGGTCAGGGCCGGCTACCTCGATGCTGGCGGGCTGGCCTGGTCTTGTTCGCGAGAAGTAGCCGCGGATGTTCATGAGTTCTGACCGCACTGGAGCGCGCGAACCATGATCAATGTTCGTGAGAGGTGACCGCACCTGGCGCGGATGGAGGAGGGTGATGCCTGGACGGCTGGTGGTGGCCCGGCGACATCCGCTACCCCAAGGCGGCGTTCTTCGCCTACCCCGCACCGCCCACCTTCGCCCGCGCCCGTTGTCCCCGCCCGCCGCCCACTGGGACGAGAATCCTGGGCGAGTACATCCTGGACTTCGACGACGCGCGCACCGCCCCCGCCGTCAGCCGCGGTGGAGTTCGCCGATCCGCATTCCGCCACGCCTGCCTGGTCGGCGAATGGGGCCACGAGCTGGCCTAGGCCGAGGGCAGGCCGCCACCCCTCCGGTGACCGGCGCCCGCCGCCTGGAACACGGATTACCCAGAATCCCCCGAACGGAGAAACCCATGGCCCGCTCCGGGCGAACGTCTCAGGGGTCCGCCGCAATGACCCCTTTACTCGGCCGGTTTATGCTTTGAGCGACCTGGACAAACGTTGCCGAGCATGCCGCTGACCCACATGACTACTGGGGGTCAAGGGGTCGTGGGTTCAAATCCCGCCGTCCCGACACAGACAAAGCCGTGACTAGCAGAAACGCTGGTCAGGGCTTGACATTTGTCTATGGAGTTTTGAACCGCCCCCCGAAAACCCCCCAAAAACTGGGGTTCGGCAATCAGGTTCGTCATCGGTGTGCATCGTTGCGTCGCGTCGCGGATCGCCCATCGGGTTGGAGTGGGCTCTCTGTGCGGCCGCTTCGACCCTGCGGTGTCCTCGTGCGCGAACGTCGGCTCCTCGGTCGGCGCCGAGTTGTTCAAGCGCGGTTTGGCTCCCGCGCGACGGGCGCCGTAAGTCGGTGGCCCGGCCCGGTGGCGCCGCGTTGCGCGGGTCGGGTTCAGCGCGCTGAGCGGCGCGGGCCGGGGTAGCGGTCGATACCGCTGGCGTTCCAGCGCCAACGAACGAGTTCTTCGGAGGCGCCCAGGTGCCGCGGTCTGCGCGTTGGTCAGGCCCGCGAACTTCGCGCGCTTGAGCGCCGCCTCGGGTACCGGCAGGGAACCGGCGAGCCAGTCGGCCTCCTCCTCTTGGCGGTTGTCGAACTCGCGCATGACGCAGTCGCCGAACGTCACCATACGGCCGTGTTCGTGCTCCAGGATCAGGTGACTCAGTTCGTGGCAAAGCGAGTTGTTGATGCGGGCCGCGTCGTGCGTCGGGTTGTACACCACCAGCGTGCCGGTGGCCAGCGCGACGCTGAGGGCAGACCACTCCCTCGGGTGGTTGATCAGCAGTTCCTCGCGGTCGTCAGGATCCAGCGACGGCAACTCCGCCGGGTGCAGATGACGACGTTGTGGTGGGCGGCCAGCATCCTGGGGTTCAGCGGCTCGTGCGGCGCGAGGGACAACCGTGCCCGCTGGGGCGACGACGCCGCGACCGTCACGGCCGACCAACTCCGCCGGCTCGTGCAGCGGCTGGTCGCTGCTGGGCGGTGGCGGCCCGGCGACCCGGACATCCTGATCGTGGCCGACGCCGGCTACGACGGCCCGCGCCTGGCGTGGCTGCTACGAGACCTGCCGGTGCAGGTCCTCGCGCGGATGCGCTCAGACCGGGTACTACGCCGCGCGGCGCCACCCTGGATCCCGCGCCCGCACGGCGGCCGCAAGCCCCGCCACGGCGGCGAGTTCATCTTCGGCGACCCGGCCAGCTGGGGCCCCGCGGACGTGGCTACCACGACCGAGACTCGCCTCTACGGCACCGCCACCGCCCGGGCCTGGGATCGGCTACATCCGCGGCTGACCCGCCGCGCCGCGTGGGCCGGCTCCGTGTGACTGCCGGCCGGGTGCGGAGGTGGTCGCAGTGACCATCTCGTTCGTGCCGCCGGTGATTCCCCGGTCGACGCCGGCCGGCCGTGCCGGTACCGGTCCGTCGGGTCGGCGCCGGGCACCGCTTCCCGTACCAGCGTTGGACCCGGGCTCCGCGCGAGCGGTGGACACCGCGTACGTGGTCAGTGCGGTGGACAAGAGTGGTCGGGTCGCCGACCGCGGTGCCGTCCGCGCGCTGGGCTGGGCGCCGGGTACCCGGGTCAGTATCCGTGAGCGCGGCGGGACCATCGTGGTCGTCCCGGCCGGTGACGGCGTGCATCGCATCGATGACCGCGGCCATCTGTTGTTGCCGCTGGCGGTGCGTCGCTGGTGCTACCTGACCGCGGGGGATCGGCTGTTGCTGGCCGCCGACCCGGGGGCCGGTGTATTGGTGGCGCATTGTTTCGCGGTGCTCGACCGGCTGTTCGCCGAGGTCCACGCGGCGGGGGCGGGGGGTGAGGCAGCGTGAGCCAGTCCCTTGTTGATCGGCCGGAGCTGGCGGCGGCCCGGCTGATGTTGGAGCGGATGGGCATCTCCCCGGCCGACCTGCTGGATGTCGCGCCTGCCCGGCCATCGGCGCCGACGTTCGTCGAGTATGTGCCGGTGGTGGCCGCTGCGGTGTCGCCGGGGACCCGGCGGGTGTACGGCTCGTACTGGAACCGGGTCGTGCAGGCGTGGGGCGGGCGGCGTATCGACGAGCCGGTCCCGTCGGAGATCGAGCAGCTGCGTACCCAGGTGCAGGCCAACGTGGTGGCCCCGCCGTAACGCCCGCGGTGGCCGGTTGGCGGCTGAGCATCTGGTGGCGGCGTTGCGTTGCTCGTACCGGCGGGCTGTTGCCGACGGGTGGATTCCCTAAAGGCACCGACCTGAGCAGATACAGCGTCGAGGACCTGAGCCGCGCGAAGTCGGTGGCGGAGACGGCGATCCGCTGCCCTGTCGACGCCGTCACGGTGTACGAGGCGATCGCTGCCCGCCGTCCACCATCGGCGCCAGCCACGATACGTAGGTGGACCGGTCGCTCGCGAACGCGGCGACCCGCTCCGGGGCGTCCGGGACGGTGGGCGCGTCGAACCGGCGCTGCAGGATGGGTCGGTGCTCCAGCTCGAGCCCCGCCCCGATCCTCAGCCGCGGGCCTGCTGGGTCCACGCCGTAACCGTGGGTGACCGCAGCAGTGCCCGGTATCCGATCAGTGCCGCCGTCGCCGCGAGGCCTGGCAGGAAGAACTCCCACCGGGTCGTCTGCTTGTCGATCAGCTCGTACCCGCCCCGCAGCACGGCGAGGAGCGGGATGGTCGCGATCGCGGTGACGAGTCCCGCCGCCCGCGACGCGGCGCGCGGTGTGGCCCGCGACAGCCCGACTGCGGTGTGTGCCATGCCGGCTGCGAACAGCAGCGGGATGAGGCTGGCGAAGGCGGTGCAGGCGATCCCGGCCCCGGACGCCCGCGCGACGATCACCGCGAGCGTGGCGACCGTGGACCCGACGGCCAGCGCGGCGAGCACCAGGTTGCCGATCACGAGGAACGTCACCAGGGGCGGGCGCTGAGGACGCGCGGCGGATGGCTGCATCGCTACTCCTGTCTGTCTTATCGTCCGGGTTGACCACACTGGCGCCGGCTGTCCGTGCCGGGCAAACTCCCCGGACGAACCCGGACGGCCTGAGTCAGGCCCCGGGACGGCGATCGGTGCGAGGCGGTCGGTACGCCCTGGAGAGGAGGACAGCGAATGGCAGAGGTATCGCCCGGTGGCCGGCCCGACCCGGGCGCTGCGCGTACCGTCGCCGATTTCATCCAGCAGCTGCGGTTGTTGAAGGTGTGGGCGGGCGACCCGTCGCTGCGGGACTTGAGCCGCCGTACCGGCCTGCCGCGCAGCACCATCGCCGACGCACTGCACCCGGTCCGGGCCCGCCTCCCGGCCCTGGACCTGGTCCGGGCGCTGGTCCGGGCCTGCGGTGCGGAGCGCGATCTGCCCCGCTGGGAACGTGCCTGGCGGGCGGTACGGGCCGTCGGCGACGGGCTGACCGACCTGGGTATGCGACCGGTGGCGGTACCGGCCGAACTGCCGCCGGATGTGGCCGCGTTCACCGGCCGCGACGCGGCGCTGGCCGCCCTGGACGCGCACCTCGACCACGTCGACGGCGTACCCGCGGTGGTGATCTGCGCGGTGTCGGGTACGGCCGGGGTCGGCAAGACCGCGCTCGCCCTGCACTGGGCGCACCGGATCCGGCACCGGTTCCCGGACGGCCAGCTCTACGTCAACCTCCGCGGGTACGACCCGGGTGAACCGCGGCCGGCGGGCGAGGTGCTTGCGGCGTTCCTGCGCGGCCTCGGGGTAGCGGGGGCGGACGTGCCGGTCGACGCCGACGAGCGGGCGGCCCGGTACCGGACCCTGCTCGCCAGCCGGCGGGTGCTGGTCGTCCTGGACAACGCCGCCAACGCCGACCAGGTCCGGCCGCTGCTGCCGGCCTCGTCGACCTGCCTGGCGCTGATCACCAGCCGGGACCGGCTGGCCGGGCTCGCGGCCCGGGACGGAGTCCGCCGGGTGGGCTTGGACCGGCTTGACCCGGCCGAGGCCGTGGCGCTGCTGCGCGCACTACTGGGACCGGCCCGGGTGGCGGACGAGCCGGCCGCCGCGGGGGCGCTGGCAAGGCACTGCGCCGGTCTGCCGCTGGCGTTGCGCATCGCCGCCGAGCACGCGGCCGGCCGACCGGGTGAGCCGTTGGCGCGGCTGGTCGCCGAGCTGGACCGCCAGGGGCTGGACGGGCTGGATGCCGGCGACGAGCACAGCGCGGTACGGGCGGTGTTCTCCTGGTCGTACCGGCACCTGCCGGGCCGGGCCGCCGCGGCCTTCCGGCTGCTCGGGCTGCATCCGGGCCGGCACGTCAACCGCGCGACGCTCGCCGCGCTGGCCGGTTGCCGCCCCGCGCAGGCCGATCGGCTGCTTACGATGCTCGCCGCCGCGCACCTTGTGGAGCGGGCCGGGCCGGGCCGGTATACGATTCACGACCTGCTGCGCACGTACGCCGCCGAACTCGCCGCGGCCGACCCGGCCAACACCCGTGCAGCCGCCCTCGACCGGCTGTTGGACCACTACGTCCACACCACTGCGGCGGCCAAGGACGCCCTGCATCCGTGGGACCGGCCGCCGGGCCGGGACCTGCCGGGCCGCCCCGATCACGCTGCCCGTTTCGATACCGCCGACGAGGCCGCCGGCTGGTTCGAGGCCGAGCTGCCGAACCTGGTCGCTGTCGCTGTCGCTGTCGCTGTCGCCGTCGCCCGGACGGCGGCCGATGGCCGGCCACGGCACGCGGTGTGGCTGTCGATACTGCTGTGGCGGTACCTCAACCTGGCCAACCGCACCGACGAGGCGCTGGTGGTACACGCGGCGGCGGCACGGGCTGCGGCCGGTGCCGGTGACACCGCGGGGCAGGCCGGCGCCGAGTTCCGTATCGGCGACGTGTGGTGGCGGGTCGGCCGGTACACCGACGCGGCCAGCCACTTCACGCGCGCGCTCCAGCTACGGCAGGTCACCGGCGACCGGGCGGGACAGGCGCATGCGCTCGGTGGCCTCGCCCTGGTGCAGACGCGGACCGGCCGCTACGACACCGCCCTGGACCACTACCGGCAGGCGTTGGATCTGGCGCGTCGGGCGGGCAGCCGCGACACCGAGGCCGTCATGCTCACCAACCTCGGCGAGGTGTACGAACGCCTCGGCCGGTACGCCGACAGCCTCGACCACCACCAGCGCGCCATGGCCATCCACGAGGCCATCGACGCCCGCGACGCCGCCGCCTGGACCGCGATCAACCTGGGCACGGTCCTGCACCGGTCCGGCCGCCCCGGCGACGCCACCGAGCACTACCGCCGGGCCATCGCGACCGCCCGCGACCTGGGCGCCCGCTCGATCGAAGCGACCGCCCTGAACCGCCTCGGCGCGACGCTGTTCCGGCTCGGACGCCTGCCGGAGGCGATCACGCACCACCGCCAGGCGTTGGACCTCCACCGGGAGACGGGCGACCGTGCCGGCGAGGCCGAGTCGCTGCACGGACTGGGCGCCTGCCACGACGCCCTCGGCGAACCCGCGGCCATCGGCGAGCTGGAACAGGCCCTCACCGTCCGGCGCGCGCTGGGCGACCGGAGCGGCCAGGCGCAGACCCTCAACGCGCTCGGCCGGGCCGCGTACCGCGCCGCCCGCTACCACGACGCCACCGGGTACCACGAACAGGCACTCACCGTCAGCGAAGACCTCGGCGACCGCTGCCAGCAGGCCGACGCGCTCGACGGCCTGGCCCGCGCGCACGAGGCCACCGGGCAGTCGACGCAGGCCCACCGCCACCGCCGCCGAGCCGACGCCCTGCGCGCCGAGCTCGGCGAACCCGCCGATCCTGGCCGGTAACCTGACCGGATGCGCACGGCGGCTAAACGACGGCAGCGGTGGTCGACGAGCTGCAACACCTGATGGTCCGCCCGAAGATGTGGGCACGCGACGGCCGCCAGATCGGTGTAGTCGGTGTCCATGGCGTGCAGCAGCAGGAGAGCCAGCCGGGGCGGTTAAGGTACAACCGTTTCGTCCCCGATTAGGGGAGGCTGTTGGTGTCCGCTGTGACCTTCCGCGGTGCGACCGCGCCTGGGGTGGGAGATCACCAGACGATCGTGGGTGACCTGCCGGGTGCACTGAGCGTGTGGGGAGCCGCTCCAGCAGCGGTACGGGGGGCACGCGAGGCTGTGCTGGGCCAGGTGACCGCCGGCGCCTCCTCGTGGCCCGGGGCCGTGGGGGACCGGATTCTGCGGATGGATTGCCTGTGCCCGGCGGGCAGCGCTGGCGGGTCGGTGATTCGTCGTGGGTGAGCAGCCGCGGGTCGACAGCGACGAGCGGTTGACCGTATCGCCTGCGCTGGTGGACCGGCTCAAGGCAGCCGCGTACGCCGACACGTCCAGCAGCGGGAAGACGGTGTGGAATCCACCGGAGGAGATCGGCGGCAGTTCACGGCTGCGGCTGGTCGCCGAGTTGACCGTGCCGGAGCTGCGCCAGGTGGTGATCGCGGTTCCAGGACCGGGTGTGCGGGTTCCTGGGTGCCCCTTACGGTTCCTGGCTGGCGGAGTACGAGTTGGGGCTGTGGCTGCTGGAACGCCCGCTGGACTGGTCGCTGGATGAGGTGGTGCACCGGGCACGGCGATTGCCGCTACCTGGGGATGCACCGGCAGATGCAGGGACGTGGTCACGAGCTTCGGGCCGGTTCCGCTGCCCGCGAAGATCCTCACGGTGGGTCTGTTCTCCTCGACTAGCACCGTGGTCCTGTCCGGTGACCGGGGCCAGGTCGGTGGCAGGGTCGGGTTCGTCATGACCCACGAGGGTGCCGACGGAGTCTGGTCACCGCCCGGTTCCGCGGGGGTTGCCGACTCGGCGGGAGCGGCAGCGGTGCGGGCGGCCCGGCGCCCGTACTCGGTGACGGTCAGCAGGATAGGCTCGTTTGGGGTGACCGCGTCGGCGGTGCCTGCGGATGGGCGGGCCTGGCCGGCCGATACGCCCCAATGGACGGCGAGCGCCGCCGCGTTGTGGTGTAGCAATTCCTGCGCTCAGCTCATTGGCCGTCGCGGGACTACGGGCCCGGAGCTGTACCGGTTCCGGGCGGAGGTCGCCATAGTTCCGGTCGTTTGACCTGTTCGCCCATCTGACGGTCCTGGACAACGTGACGCTGGCACGGCGCGGGATCCGCAGGTGCCCGCAGCTTGGCGGAGGAACGCGGGCTGGTGCTGCTGGACAGGGTCGGTATCGCGGACAAGGCACGCCTATCCGGCGCAGCTGTCGGGCGGGGAGAGCCAGGACGCGTACATATCCTTGACGACGAATGAGCCGGCCAGGGCGCGTCGGCTGTGGCCTTGGAGGAGTCCACCCTGACTTCCACCTTTGGGTGACGCGCCACGTCGACGGGGTTCGTAGCGTGGTGCACAAACGACGTGCGTGACCCTAGTGGATGGGAACTGCGGTGGCGGAGAAGGTCCCGGGCGGTCCTGCGATCGAGACGAGCGGGCTGACCAAGCGTTACGGCGGGCGGAGCGTCGTCGATAGTCTCGACATGGAGGTACCGGCTGGCGTCGTCGCTGGGTTCATCGGACCCAACGGTGCCGGGAAGACCACGACGCTGCGGATGTTACTCGGGCTCGTGCGTCCCAGCGCGGGTTCGGGCCGAGTACTTGGCATGCCACTGACAGCGCCAGCCCGGTATGTGGCCGCAGTGGGCGCGTTGATCGAGAGCCCGGGCTTTCATCCCGGCCTGTCAGGGCAGCGAAACCTTGCGATCGTCGCCAGCCTGGCCGGATTGAGTGACCGTTCGTCGATCCCGGCACTACTCGAGCGGGTGGGTTTGGGCGATCGGGGTCACGACGTGTATCGCACGTACTCGCTGGGGATGAAGCAGCGTCTGGGTATCGCCGCGGCGCTGATCGGCGGACCGGCGCTGTTGATACTCGATGAGCCGGCCAACGGACTGGACCCCAGCGGCATTCGTGAGATGCGTACGCTGCTGCGCTCATTCAACGACGAGGGTCGGACCGTGTTCGTGTCGTCTCACCAGTTGGCCGAGGTTCAGCAGGTGTGCGACTGGCTGGTCGTCATCGATCGCGGCCGACGGATCTTTCAGGGCCCGACGTCCCAACTCGTGGCCTCCAACGAAGCGCTCGTGCTGCGCAGCGAGCACCCAGCCGATCTTCCCCGCCTCGAGGCGCTGCTCGGCCGGCGGGGACTGCACCCGATGCGCAGCGGTGACCGACTGCGCGTCCAGCTGAGCGAGATGACGTCTGGCCGGGCACTCCCCGAGGACCTGGACGGGTTGCGTCACGCCCTCGCGGAGATCAACCGTGCAGCGGCCGCCGATGACATCACTATCATTGAACTCACCGTGGTTCGCGCCGAACTCGAAGACCGCTACGAGGCCCTCGTGGCCGGAGGTGCCCGATGATCCGCTCGTTTCGCGCCGAAGTGCTCAAGCTGCGACGTCGATCCGTACTGTGGGCAGCCGGTGTGATCCTGCCTGGCTTCGCATTGCTGGCCACAATCCTGGGGTTCATCAACGCCAAGGACACCGCAGCCTCGGGACCCAGCGTAGTCGCCGGAACCAGCACTACCCTGAAGCAGCTTGCTCAAGCCGGTGGGCTCACTCAGGGTTTCTCCAACGCGGCGACCTTCGTCGGGATCATTGTCTTCGTTCTGTTCCTGACCAGCATGACCGGCGAGTACGGGCAAGGCACCTTGCGGGTCGCGCTGACCCGTCAGCCGCGGCGGGGAGGCATGCTGGCCGGCAAGCTGTTCGCACTTCTCGGTCTCACCGCGGCCGCGTTGCTCGGCGCCGAAGTGGTTAGCGCTGTCGCCTCGGTCTTGCTGGCTCACGTACGCGACGTCTCCACTGCCGACTGGTTCACCGGTACCGGGCTGTCCCGCGCCGCTGGCGACTACGGCAACGCGCTGCTCAGCGCGGCCTTGTTCGGTGCCGTCGGTACGGCGTTGGGCGTCTTGTTGCGCTCCACAATGCTCGCCCTCGCGGTGGGCCTGGCGTGGATCGGCCCCTTGGAGCACATTGTCCAGCTGTCCTGGTCGGATGCCGGCCGCTGGTTCCC
>Ga0137369_10002244_pt1 | contig 19709 bp, 15 predicted proteins | sample SagtaG_12_FD_104918 | JGI IMG/M metagenome (GOLD analysis project Ga0137369, IMG submission 104918) | Vadose zone soil microbial communities from Sagehorn Ranch, Mendocino, California, USA - Sage1_L_113_16 metaG | ecosystem: Environmental > Terrestrial > Soil > Vadose zone | place: USA... | reverse complement strand
CGCGGTTCCTCAAGCACGATCGTTGCGTTTTCTGCCAGTTCGACCGCCGCGCGCAGGAGAAACCACTCTGCCCAATGCGCTCCGTCGAATCCGGTGATAAGCACGTGGGAAAATTCACGCTTGCCGCCCGCCGCTTGTTGCAAACGCCTTCGATCGGTTTTGCGCGGAAGAACAAAATCGCATTTTTTCAGCAGCTCGTTAAAACGCTGAACCACTGGCGCAAACGACGGCAGCCCGAGTTCTTGGAATTTCCAACCGGCAGTTTCCAGGCGATCCAGTGCGCGCAGCAGTAGCGCAGGCGCACGAGCAACAGCTTTGGCAGCAAGTGCTTCAGATTCGTTAGGCCGATCTTCCATTTCGCTAGCCGCAATTGCGAGAAGCAAACGCAGATGTTCCGGCTCAGCAGCCGGAGTCGCATCATCTCGCGCGAGCAACGCACGTAAACTCGACGGTGTTACAAACTGCAAACCGAGATGCGAAGAGCCTTTTGCAATCAAGCGCGCCTTAAGATCGTTGGCCTGCCCACGCGTTGGAACGAGCACCAGCGAAGGCAACGGGTGCTTCCAGGCCCCGGGCAGGACTCGGTCGAACCATGGCGAAATTGCATCATCCCAAGCTTCCTGCAGGGACGGCACCACGAGCAGAACTGGCCGCGACCGTTTCACACGTTACATGATCCTGCCAGGCATCCTTTTGTCCCCCACGCGCCGCGTAACGCCTTCTCGGTCCAGCCGCTCGAGTAACGGCACCATGATGCGGCGCGAACTCTGGAGTCTCTGGCGCAGTTCGCTCACGGTAGCCGGTCCATTCTGGGAAATAAAATCCGCAACCGCGTCTTTCATGCGTTCGAAATTCTCCCGCAACAAGACCACATCCGAACCAACTTCGCTCACTTCTCCCGTTTCAATCAGGAATCGGAGCACTCGCTGCGCATTCAAATCTGTCTCGATCTCTCGGCGCGGTGGCGGGTCGAACGGTTTTATCGCGAGTGCTTCGCAAATTTTCCGTTCGACCGGCTGAAGTTCGACTGGCAACGACGGCCGATGCGCAATTCGCGCGATCGTTGAACCTTTGCGGCCAAAATTGTCCGAACACAGGTCTGCAATCAGTGCTTCGAAGACATCGGGCGGTTCGCGCAACGCCGCGCGAAGCTCGTTCAGATCGAGACCGGTCCGCTCGGGATCTCGTTTGTGCGCGGCGTCGATTAAACCGGTCGCCTGGTTGCGCAGCTTCTGCCAGAGTTCAATCCCAGCCGCGATCTCTCCATAGGCAACAATTTCGTTGCCGCGTTGCAAACGCAGAAAGGTCTCCGTGATTTCATCAGCACTAAAATGCGACTTCCTGAGAAGGGTTTTTTTTCGCACAAACCCGCGCAGTGCAATCTCGGAGCGCACGCAAAGATCAATATCGTCCGGCGCGAGAGCGCGCGGCGCGAGTAATTCGTATCGGGTCGCGTGGCGCAATTTCCCTCCGTCTGGATCGAGGACCAGTCCGCCGGCGATGGTATGTTGTTCGGATGCATCGCGAACGACAAAACGATCGCCAAGAAATGCAAAGATCGGCAACGCGAGTTTTAGCTGAGCGAGCGTGTTCTTGCCCGCTTCCAGCGAACCACTTTCGAGCAAGGTAACCTTCGCAGCCACTCGGGACGTGCCGTGATGAACGTGGACCGAGCTTCCATTTCTAAGCGGGCGAGCAGCCGGATTTTCGTGGTTAAGCCGGTCCGATTTTTCAAGGCGAGCTACGAGGGTGGAACTTGCACTGCCAACATCGACGGTGGCAATCACGTCTCCACGTTTGATCTGTGCCGGGCCGTCGCCGATGGCGACATCCGGGAGATTGATTGCTGTGCGCATCCCCGGCTGCGCACACTCTAATTCGGAACGATGACTTTGGATCGAGCGAATGCGCGCTTCGAAATTTTGCGGCTGAACGATGACATTCTGGCCGCGCCGGATTTGTCCGCCAGTCAATGTGCCAGTCACGACCGTGCCAATTCCATGCAGGGTAAAAGCGCGATCGACAAACAGTCGCGGTTTTCCGAAATCGCGTTGTGCTTGCATGGCTGCGAACTCTGAGCCGAGCGCGCACTTCAGACTTTCAATTCCTTCGCCGGTGCGGACCGACGTTGGAATGATCGGTGATCGCGCGAAGGCGGTATCGCGCAGTTGAGTGCGAATTTGTTCATGGACATTATCGGTCTGGCCCAGATCGCTTTTTGTAAGCGCGATCACACCTCGTTTCACGCCGAGATAGGTCAAAATTTGCAGATGCTCTTCGGTTTGCGGCATCCAGCCGTCGTCGGCGGCGACAACAAAGAGCGCGAGATCGATTGAACCGACGCCAGCAATCATGTTCCGGACAAAATCTTCGTGGCCAGGCACATCGACGATACCGATATGGAACCGCTCGTCCCTTGATCCATCGAGATTCAATTGCGCGAAGCCGAGGTCAATCGTGATTTGTCGCGCTTTTTCTTCAGGCAGACGATCAGGATCAGTTCCAGTGAGTGCTTTGACCAAGGCGCTCTTGCCGTGATCGACGTGACCCGCGGTCGCAAGAATAAAATGTTTTTCGGTCATGTCTCCTTTTGAAACCACGAAGGACACGAAGAGCACGAAGAATTATGGAACGAACCGTTTGATGCCGTTTTGATCGCGCAGCCAATCACATTTCGAGACAACGCATCAAATTCCATTTTCGTGTTCTTCGCGACGTTCGTGGTGCTTAGATGGTGTTAGCGCACGCTTCGCGAAGCGCGGCGACGACGAGTTCATCCTGTTGCGGGAAAATTGTCCGCAAATCGAGCTTGAAACGCCCGTTTGCGAAATAGCCGATGACCGGTGGATTTGAGGCGCGAAGACGCGCAGCTAATTCCGCCAGCGAACAATTCTTCGGAACAATGTCGATTGTAACTGACGGCATTGTCGATTTTGGCAACGTTCCGCCGCCGACCTTGACCGTACCGTAGCCAATCGCGATTCGCATTGGCAAACCCTCCAGTCGGCCAACAATCGCAGCGGCTCGAGCCCGCAATTCGTCCTCAGTAACTTGCAAAAGGGCGATCGCAGGGAGTCCGCCTGATTGATCGAGATGAAGGTCGATAGTGGCTTGCAACGCGGCAAAAACCAATTTGTCGCCGCGCAAGGCACGAAACAGCGGCTCGCGTTTCAACGCGGCGACGAAGCGCTTCTTTCCTGCAATAATTCCCGCTTGCGGACCGCCAAATAATTTGTCGCCGCTGAAGCAAACAAGACCCGCGCCATCCTTCAACGCTTCAGCAGGTGTCGGCTCATGTTCGGCGAGTCTCAAACGCTCTGTTGGAAAGATCGCGCCGCTTCCCAGGTCCTCGACGAAAGGAACGCGCTTTTTCCGCGCGAGCGCGGCGAGAGCTGCCGAGGAAGGCGATTCCACAAAACCGCTCATGAAAAAATTACTGCGATGAACTTTGAGAATGAGAGCCGTGTTTCGCCCAACTGCCTTTGCGTAATCGCTGAGCGTCGTCTTGTTTGTCGCGCCGACGTCCCGCACCTTCGCTCCGGCCGCCTCGATAATTTCACCAATGCGAAATCCGCCGCCTATCTGCACCATTTCGCCCCGCGAAATGACGACCTCCGGCGCGCCCTCGCCACGGCGAGCAAGCTCTGATCGCGCCCTACCTTTCGTGAAGTGGTGAACGATTAATACCAATGCGGCGGCGCAATTGTTGACCACCGTGGCCGATTCCGCGTCGCACAGGAGCGCGAGCGCGTTCTCGATGTACGCGCCGCGCCGGCCGCGCTCGCCGGTCACCAGATCGTACTCAAGATTGGAATAGGCTGGACCGATCTCGTTCAGCGCGCGGACCGCTTCCGGCGCAAGCGGGGCCCGACCAAGGTTCGTATGAATGACAATTCCGGTTCCGTTGATGACCGGCTGAAGCCTGGTGGAGCGAAGATTCGCAAGCGAACGGCGGACGGAATCGACAATCGACTTAAATTCCGGGATTTCCGCTCTTGCGCGAATTGTCGCAAGCTCGCGTCGGACAAGATCTGTAACGACAGGACGCGAAAAATCGTACTGGCCGAGCGCATCAAGAACTTTGCTGACCGCGGGAATCTCCCGGCGGGAGCGAGGTTTTATCTGGTCATGCATATCAATGGCCCGCGCCGTCGTCGCGCCACGATTTTTCCGATGACAGCAGCGCTCGGCGCGCGTACTTTTCGCAGGATATTGAGCACTTTCCCCAGGTTCGCTTCACTGACACAAAGAAGTAGTCCGCCACTGGTTTGCGCGTCGGTTAAAAGAATTTTGCTCGCTTCATCCGTGCTTGCCCAATCGACGGCCACGGTCGCAGCGTAAAGGTTTTGCCGGCTCCCTTCGGGAACGCAGCTCTGCTCGATGAGATCGCCGATCTCACTGCTAATCATCGGCACCGTGCCGCCATCGACCTCGGCGGAGACGCGACTGGCGCGGCAAAGTGAAATGAGATGGCCAATCAGACCGTAGCCGGTGATGTCAGTGGCCGCGCGAACGAGGTCACGTTCGGCGAGCTCGGCGCCAACGATATTAATTTTCGACATGAGCTCGATGATCTTTTTTTCTAGCGATCGCGAAGCCAGTCCGCGCTTGATCGCGGTGGTGGCGATGCCGGTCCCCAACGGTTTTGTCAGGACAAGCAGATCGCCGGGACGCGCGTTTGCATTGGTGGTGACGTGGCGAAGATCGACAATTCCGGTGACGGCGAGACCATAAATTGGTTCGGGATTACGAATGGAATGGCCGCCAATTATTGCACAACCCACCTCGGCAGCCTTGGCCATGCCGCCGCGCAAAATCGACGAAATTACTCTCGGCTTGACGAGATCAGCCGGGAAACCAACGATGTTGAGCCCGGTCAACGGGCGTCCGCCCATTGCAAAGACATCAGAAAGCGAGTTGGCCGCCGCAATTTGCCCGTAGGAAAAGGGGTCGTTCACGATGGGTGTGAAAAAATCAACGGTCTGCACCAGAGCGCGGTGCCGATCCAGGCGATAAACGCCCGCATCGTCGAACGTGTTCGAGCTCACGATTACTTTTCGGTCCAGCAAGATCGGAAGCTGTGGCAAAACTTGCCGCAGGGCCTGTTGGCTCAACTTGGAAGCTCACCCGGCACAGGAAGAGAGCGAAGTCAGTTTACGGATTTGCTCACGCGACATAGTTGAAAGTTTGATGGTTGAGGGTTGAGGGTTGATGTAGAGGCAGGCGTGTCGCCTGCTTGATGCGGCTGACACAGCCGCCGCTACAGCGAAATCGAAAATGAAACATGATTTGGCGGAGAGGATAGGAATCGAACCTACCTCGCCACTTGCGCGGCGACGACGGTTTTGAAGACCGCGAGGGCCACCAGGCACCCTTCACTCTCCCGATTTCCGATTTTCGATTGCCAATTGCCGATTGATAGAGATCGACAACGTCTGGCGCCAACAGCGCGAAAAGAAAGTCCTTACTTAAGCTTTTTGATCGCCTTGACGATATCGTCGAAATCCGGCCAATCGCCGGAGTCGAGTTTGGAATGGAGAAGTTTGTCATTGGCGCGAATCTCGAAAGCGCCGCCGCTCGAGGGAATCAGCGTGAGCGATTTGATGCGCTCGCCGAGCTCAAGGATTTTGGTCGCCAAACTGACGGCCTTCGGCGTGTAGTTTCAAACTACGCAGTATTCGATCGACACCTCGGTTTTCACCAACGAGCTCCTTTCCGAGAACGAAAGTATCGGTGCGAAGAAAGCGGGTCAAGGAGTTGAATCGATTTGTCAGTTGCGAGATCCCTCGCATTCGCTCGGGATGACAAGGAATTAAATGCGGTCAAGAGATGCCAATGGTTGTAGCGCCGTTGTGGCAAACGCCAAATCCGCAACCCAGGCGTTCGCCGCGTCGAACGCCTCTATAATTCGTAAAAGTGTAGCCGCAGCCCGCATCCATTCGGGCTGCGGCGTATCCACTTCAGAAACCGCGGAAACTGCCGCGGTTTTTCAGCCCTGAGGGTGTGAACCCCCCCAAGATCTTAGAAGGCGAAATTGATGCCGCTCCGGAGCATGGTGAAGTTATTCTTCGGCCCCTCGATGACCCCCCAGCTCACATCATTCGTCCAGCCGATATTGCGGGTGAACCGAAATTCAAGACCGAATCCGAAATGGCCCATCGCTTTTGTCTCCCCGTCGAAATGATGACTTTGCGCGTTGACGGTCGGAAACTCGTTCGGTAAACCCGGGATCGGCTGCGTCGTCACACTATCCCTCTCGCCGCCGCCGAAGATCGCACCACCCCCGGCCCAGGCGTAAGGCGCGAAGCGGGTGCATGGAATGGGATATCGCAGGGTGAATGTGCCAAGGACCGCACCGACAACGCGCTGATCGTCGATGTTGTGACCGACGAAGACGCCATCGAGCGAACGAAGATCGATGTCGTAACTGCGCTTGTGAGCGTTGAGAGCGAAACCTTCGAGGCCGATGCCAAAGTAACGATGGAAAAAATATTTGATATCGCCACCGCCGCCCCAGGCGTGATCGTTGCCGATGTAACGGTCGAACGAGCCGGCGACGGTTTCGCCTTCAGTTGTGCTCTGGATGAGATCCGCGATGTCGAGGTTGGGGTTGTAATCAGTGTTTGTGAAGACGTATGTGCCCCAAAGATTCACATTCCATTCATTATCGCCGTACCATTCCGGGCACGGCACCACGAATTGCTTGGTGTCCTTGGTTTCCTTTCCTGAATAGCGATCAGCGGAAACAGAGCCGGTGTAGTAACGGAACCGCGAGGACACGGGCGCTTCGGCTTCGGCCTGTTCGCCACCGAAAAGCCAGGAAAAGACAGCGAAGACGTCAGCCACCGGCGAGTCGTCAGTACAACCAAACAACGGCGAGATGTCCAGGCGAGTCTGGCTTGTCGGTTTCCACGCAATGGTTGGACCGATGACAAAAGTGTGCATGGGATCGCCGCGTGTGTCTTTGACGGTAAAATTCTTATATTCCATTTCCAGGCCGATTTTCAGACGCTCGTTAGGCAGGAGAATGGGAGTCATGACGCTCTGGGAGAAGCCCCACTCACGGCCGCGATCGCCGGTGTTCTCTTTTTCGAAGAACAAGTTCATGGCCCACTCAACCCGCTCGCCGAAATCCTGGGCGAGGAGCAAACGGAATTCGTAGGCGTCCGGAACTTTTGGCGGGCCGCCCTCTTCTTCCTCTTCTTCTTCTCCTCCTGGAGGAGGGGGTCCTTCTTCGTGTCGAATAGTGCCGACACCGAATTTGTATTCGACGAAGAGAGTCGGATTGAGCGGAATCTTGTTCCACTCAGCAAGAGCCCACCGTGCTTCTACGCTCGCGGTCTCCGGGCCTCCTCCACCGTTAAATCGTTCGAACTTTGCTTCCGCCGCCACTCCAAAACGATAAGGCAAACCCATTTCGACCTCTTGAGTGAAAAGATGATCGGGCGGCCCATGGCGGGATGCCTGGCCCTCGTAAATCTCGCCGAAGAAAAATGCCCATGGCGGTAAAACATAGGCTTGCGTAGTACTGGAAAAGCGGCTGCGGGAAAGTCCGGGAGGCGCACCGTACGCGCTGGGCACTTCCTCGCCCGTGACGACAACTTCCTGTTCTGCGACCGCCTGCGCGATGGCCGAATGATTAACGACCGGAAATATTGAACACACGCATGCGATCAGCGGGATGAGCCACGAGCGGCTAACTCCACGAAAAAATGATGATTTAGTCATAGGTTTCGCGGATCATTACAAAATTGTCATGTTTGGCAAGGCAAATTTTCGGGCTGTCACCGCGGGCGCTGACCGCAGCGGCGCCGGGCGTGGCAACGTCTTGGGTGGCCGACGTCAACGCCGTCGGCTACAACCTGTTTGGGAATGTCAGAGTGACGGTTGTGCCGCGATTGACTTCGCTCTCGATCCGGGCCGAACCGCCGTGAAGATCGACAATCGATTTCACGAGCGCCAGGCCCAGGCCCGCACCGTCGGAGCTGCGAGATGGATCGACACGATAAAAGCGGTCGAACACGCGCGGCAAATGTTCTGGCGTTATTCCGCATCCGTTGTCGCTGACCGTTACTTCGGAATGCGCGGCCTTTGCCATAATCGATATTTGAATTGTGCCGCCCTCCGGGGTGAAGCGGAGCGCGTTATCCACCAGATTGCCCAGGGCGCGCTCGAACAAGGCGGGGTCGGCGTAAATTTCGCCTTCGCCGCTACAATGGATGGCGACATTCCGATCTTCCGCGATCGTTCGATAAAACGCCGCGATCTTTTCAACGGCGGCACGAGCATCAATCCGCTTCCGCTCGATGGATTCGCGAGCCGCGTCCGCTCGCGCCACGAAGAGGAGATTGTCCACGATCCCCGACAACCGTTCACATTCAGCAATGGTGGATTCGATGACTTCGCGGTACTCGCCGGGCGTGCGCTCACGTGTCAACGCGACCTGGCCCTCGCCCATGATGTTGGCGATCGGCGTGCGCAATTCGTGGGCGAGATCGGCGGAAAATTGCGAGAGCCGCTTGAAGGAATCCTCGAGCCGGGCCAGCATCGCGTCGAAAGTGGCCGCGAGCGGTTGAAGCTCACGCGGCCAGCCAGCCGGCGCCACCCGTTCGTTCAGATGGGCCGGCCCGATTCGTTCGAGTGAACGCGTCATTTCTCCGAGCGGACGCAAACCGTGCTTCGTAACCGTGATTGCGATAATGGCCGAGGCCAGAATGCTTCCCGCCAGGACGACTCCCAGCAAAATGCCGAACTTTCTTTCAAGTTGTTCGTCGCTCGATCGGTCTTGCGCGACCTGGATTGTGTAAGTCTGGCCGCCGGTTTTCTCGTTCACCGCAGCTAACGAAAACAACTTCGCGCCGGTGCGATAATCTTTCGGGTTGCGAATGGATGAAGTGGACCTTTGCGCGGGAGGAAAAACATCCGGGGGAATCAAACGGTCCATTCCGGGCGTCTCGGTTACGGTGCGGCCGCCCGAATCGAGCACTCTCATCCAATAGGGAGCGTGTTCGCCGGCCCGGTGGGTCCTCAATTCCTCGCCGAAAATTCCTGGCCCGCTCTCTCTGAAGTCTGCGCTTAATCCGGAAATTTTGTCGGCCAGGACCGCATTGTCTTCCGTGAAGGCATGTCGAACCGCAATCCAATAAAACACGCCGAGTCCGCAGGAAAGCAAAAGCGTTGCGGTCAGGGTAAAAAGCAGAACGAGCTTCGCCGCGATCGAGCCCGGTTTAGGACTGCTCGTGCTCATTCTCGTTCTCGTCCTCGTCCTCGAACGCTTCCTGGTCCGCTTCTTCTCGAATAATCGAGGACGAGGACGAAAAATCAAAGCGCTCGATCAGTCTAGTGAGCATCGAAGCGATCCGCAGGAGCAACTGCTTGCCTTCATCGGTCTCTCCCCCGCTGCAAACACCCTTCGCGACCAGCGCATCCAAACATGCTGCGCATTCGGTTACCGAACCACGCGCGTCATCGAAGAACTTCGCTCGCGTTCGTCGCTGGCGTCGGCCGTTTCCTTCGGCCGTGTTGAGCAAAGCGGAGAGACTCGCTCGATCAAGTTGATCCGAAACTTCTGCGATTCGAGCATTTGTAGAGCGCTGCTTGATGTTCACGAGCAGCGCCGTCACCCATGCGATGAAACGAAGCTCTAACTGATAGACATCAAGTTTTTCGTGATCGAAGTACGTTCTCATCTCAATTTCCTACTCGTCCTCGTCGCCGAAGATTCCATCAAAAAGCGAGGACGAGAACGAGGACGAGGATGAAAACCATCGGACGTAGTGTGTTGTATGGCGGGGTTGGCAAGCTCACTGTGCTTTAAGGACATAACCCACGCCGCGAATCGTATGGACTAATTTGGTTTCGAATGGATCGTCCACCTTCGCGCGCAAGCGGCGCACCACGACTTCCACGACATTCGTATCGGTTCTAAACCCGATGTCCCAAACGTGCTCGGCGATTTCTGCGCGTGATACGACTTCACCGGCCGAGCGAACCAGATGAGCGAGGAGAAGAAACTCTTTCGGCGTCAGATTAAGCGGCACGCCGGAACGGACCGCTTTGTGTCGCTTCAAGTCGAGCTCCAAGTCGTCGATGCGCAGACGATCTTCGTGTTGCGCGGGAGCGCGCCGCAGCAGTGAGCGCACCCGGGCGAGCAACTCGGAAAACGCGAACGGCTTGACGAGATAATCGTCCGCGCCCAATTCAAGTCCTTTCACTCGATCGCGCACACTGTCGCGGGCAGTGAGAAAAAGAATCGGCGTGCGCATTCCGCCGCGGCGCAGTTCCGCGACCACCTGCCAACCGTCTTTGTTTGGCAGCATGATATCGACGATGAGAAGATCGAACTTCGTCGTGCGTGCAAGCTCCAAACCGGTTTCGCCGTCTGGCGCAAGATCGACAGCGAAGCCGGCTTCGCGCAGACCTTTGGCCAGAAAAGCTGCCGTTTTCTTTTCGTCCTCGATCACCAGAATTCGCATCACGTCGATGGAACCTGGGGTTCCTATGCGTCCGATGCGTCCTGGGAAGGCGGCAGGGCAATCACCAGCCCGGCCAGCAGGAATATGACTGCCGCCGAGAAAAGACAGTAGCGACAAAACGCGTGCAGCAGGAAGGCCTGCACGTAGAGGAACCAGAGCGTGGCGAGGAACATGGCCCCCACGGTCAAGGTCAGAAATAGTCGCGCGCGTGCGTAGCCGAAAGCCGCAAACGTGGCGAAGCTGAATACGCTGAAGTAAGCCAGCAAACCGAACGCCGCGACAGGTATTCCAGCCACCTTTGCATACGAGCTGCCCAGCACACGAAAACAATCCGGCGACCCGCCGCAAACAGCCGTTTCACCGGTTAACACCTGAAGTGTCAGATAGCCTGCATCCGCCAGCCCGGCCAGGGAAACGATCGCGACGACGATGTAAAGAATATTTCGAAATCGCGATACGGTCATGATCGGAATGACGAGGCACCAATGACGAAGGACGAAGGAATGAAAGAAATGTCGAAGTCCGAATGTCGAATGACGAAAGAAGCACGGAGCGCGAACGACACAAAAGCGGCGTCACAATCGTTTGTCATTTCGTCACTTATCATTCCTTTGAGCTTCGTCATTCGGATTTAATTCGTCATTCGTCATTCGTGCTTCGTCATTCTTTTATGATTTTTCTTTCACGGCAGCATCGATAGCGGCGCGAATGCCTTCGGGATTTTTAGCAGCGGGACCGATCTGCTGATCGTTGATAAAGACGCTGGGAGTGATTATCACCCCGAGCGAATTTGCCCGCTCCTCATCGGAATCGACTCGCGCCCTGGCTTTTTCTCCTTCCATGTCCTTTTTGAATTGATCGAGATTGAGGCCGATCATTCCCGCGTAAGACTCGAACAGTTCGCGCGTGTTGTCGGCTTTGCTCCAGGTTGCCTGCTCTCGATAAAGGACGTCGTGCATCTCCCAAAAACGGCCTTGCAGACCGGCAGCTTCGGCAGCCAACGCGGCGTCGCGCGCGTGCTCATGCATCTCGAGCGGAAGGTTGCGAAAGATGATGCGTAAATTCGGGTCATATTCTTTCACCAATTCATCAAGGAAACCGGAGATGCTGCCACAGGGCGGGCATTGAAAGTCGCCGAATTCTTCCAGCGTGACCGGCGCTTTGGCGTTGCCGCGAATGTGCATCGATTCGGCATCGGCTTTTCCGGAAACGCTCTTGTCCTCGGGGATAGTGAGAGGATGCGGAAGCTTTGCGCGATAGAGTATCGCTCCGCTCCCCAGCGTCGCGATCGCGACCACGGCAACAATCATAAAAGGCAGATAGCGTTTCATAAATTGGCGTGAGCGCGAGAAGGTTCAGCGCAACAAACGAGTCGTCAAGTGGCAGCACACGCGATTCGTTAAAGCGCTGAAACCGTTGAAGCGCGGAAAGCCGCGGGTTTGATTGAGAATGATGCGACATTAATGACGAAATCCGAATGACGAATGACGAAAGAAGCACGAAGCCCGAATGTTCGTCATTTTGTCATTCGACATTCCTTCGTGCTTCATCATTCGTCATTCGTTTATTGACCGATAGGGAACCGTGGAAGTAAATTAGCTAATGCGATTCCGAAGAATCCCAATCATTTTGCTGTTCCTGGTCATGGCTGCATCTTTTTCTTGCGGACAAACGCAATCCGGATCGGGAACGGGGATCGAAGGAGTCATCACGTTTAGCCCAACTCAGCCTGGGCCAACCAGAGCGGACGCTCCCAGCTCGAAACCGCTCGCGGACACCACCTTCATCATCGAGAACAGCCAGGGAGCGGAAGTCGCCTCCTTTACCACGGATGATCAAGGGCGATTCCGCGTCCCCCTGGCGCCTGGGCATTACACCGTATCCAGGAAGGGCAAGAAAGGCGGCCCCGGGCGCTTCGGCCCGTTCGATGTTGATGTCCGCAAGGACCAGATGACCAGTGTAACGTGGCAATGCGATACGGGAATACGGTGATGCGTCGGGCAAGCCCGCGCCTGCCTCGCCGTAGCCTCGACGTAGGCGGGTGATTGGTTACATCGTTAAATCGAAAAAAGAGGTTACCCGCGAATCACACGAATAGACGCGAAAAAATTTCGGGGAAAGAAAATCATTCGCGCTAATTCGCGTGATTCGCGGGCAAATCTGCTTTCCTTCGTCCAGCAGCTGCCAGACTTCCGCGGCAGCCGAATCAATGACGAAACCCGAATGACCCGCCTCCGCGGCGTGGATACGACAAACGTTAGATTTGAAACAGCGCGCGTTTTCATTCTGGGGAGCATACGCGCCCTCGCGTGTTGGTTTCGGCGCCCTCGCCGAAACAATCTTTCACAAAGTTCGCCATGGCGAGGGCGCCATGGCCAGCACCCGAGGCGGGTGCGCTCCCCGGAATGAATCCAACCTGCGTAGCCGGAGGCACTCGCGAAAACCTCGCGAGTGCCTCCAATAGGCTGGTTATGGTCGAGGCGGTGGCGTGGCGTGAGGCGTTCCGCTAGGCCCTGGAGTCGGCCGAGGCAGCGGCGTCACACTGGGAGTCGCTGTAGGTGTGGGCGTAGGAGGCGGAGTTGGTGTAGGTGTCGCTGTGGGCGTCGCCGTCGGCGTCGCTGTGGGCGTTGCCGTCGGAGTTGGGGTCGGCGTAGGAGTTGGCCCGCCTGCGCAGAAGAAGATTTCCGACGTGATATTCGCCACGCCAGTGTCATCATAGCCGCCTGCCGCCCAGATATGATCGGTGCCATTGGTGTCAGTGGCGAAGTTGCGCCGCGGAGTCAGCATAGGCGGGCCGAGCGACCAGGTATTGAGCACCGGATCATAGATATCGACCTCGTTCGACGGCGTGGGAAATTGTCCGCCCAACACCCACATCTGGCCATTGAAGTTCAGCCCTCGCGTGTTACTCGTGGCCCGCGGTATGGCTGTAATGGTGGAGATAGTATCGGCCACTGGATTGTAGACAAAAGAGTCTGTGGTATCGGTGAGAGTGCCGGCCGTGATGTTGGCGCCCCCACCTGTGTAGATCAGGCTGCCGATGGTAGCGGTCGGTATGTAGGCGCGCGGAACTGGCAGAACAGCGGCCTTCAGTACCCACGTGCTAGGAAGAGTAAACTCCCAGATCTGGTTGGTCGAGTTGCCGGTAGGGGGATTGTCAAACCCACCCAGGATATAGAACTTATTCGAAAATACAGTGAAGCCTCCGGGCAGCGTGTTGACGCCAGGCGGCCAGGGAGCAGCAACGGTAGTGATGCTGTCAGTAACAGGATTGTAGCGGAAGACGCGACCGGTCACGAGGTTGGTGCCGAACTGCGAGCCACCCACGCAGTAAATGTACGGTGTCCCAGACTCAGTGAGTACGCCGCAAGCAATGTTGTTCGTAATGGTGTCGGGGTAAGTGGCTGACTTCGTCGTCCACATGTTGGTTACCGGATCGTATTCAAATGGATGAGTGAACTCGACATCACTGCCGTTCCGCCCGCCCATGGCGTAGAATTTCCCGTTGGCCGGGAAAAAGACGCCAGCGAAGCGAACCCCGGCGCTCGGCAGATCGGGGCCGGCTGACCAGTTGCAGGCCGGTGTTGGCGTTGGGGTTGGCGTTGGAGTCCCGCCGCCCGCGAAATTGAATTTGCCGATGCGCGTCTGCCAGTTGAAACTGCTGTTCGTCGCGTAGTATTCGTTCACGTGCCAGAAGGTAAGGCCGTCGGCGGGATCGATGGAAGTGTAGGTGTAATCGCCCCAACGCGTGGGTGAGGTCTGGCTCCCGGTGCCACTGAACATGATGGCTTCGCCCTGGCCAAGGTTATTTGGCGGATCGGCAGCAAAACGTCCGGCATAACGAATGGAGGGGAATATCGTAGTGTTCGATGTTGAATAGCCGATGGCCGTATTTCCATTTTGATCGACGGCTATGCTGGGCATGAACCGCCACAAACCGTCGTTGCCATTGCTCCAGTCTTGTTGTTGCGCTGCGGTAGCAGGGAAGGTGCCGCCCGTAACATTAAATTGATACCAGCGAATAATAGTCGGGCCGGCCGGAAAATTCAGGATATTGGTCTGGTCTGCCCACAATGATTCGGTGCCGCCAAGATTCTGGTAAACAACTGGCGTCATGATCTTATCGCCCAAGGTATCGAGCTTGGTTGCGGTTCCCTGCTGAGGCACGAGCGCAAAGCCAGCCGTATTTGTCCATGCTTCAATGAAGGGGCTGACTGTGATCTCGGCGTTCGGCTGATGGGTTGCGCCGACGCCGAAAACTGAGTTCGCCGGCGTGCCAAAATCGACATGAAAGAACCGGGCATGGACCTGGGTCAAGGTCGTGGGATTGCTGGCCGGGCTGTCAACAGCCAGGACCATTTCATTCCTGCCCGCAGGCGGCGGATCGCCCGTGCGAAAGGTCGCGGCGACGAAGCTATAGGAAGCGCCTACATCGGCCGCGCTAAGAGTAAACCCGATCGCGTTGGCAGGGCCACCACCGATCATGCTGACGCGGTCAAGCGCATAGGCGCGCACACCATTGAAGGTGCTGCCGTTGCTAAACAGGTTCATCATCAAGAAATAGGCGTTTTGGTCCGGGCTTCCGCCAGAGACCCACAATCCAAGCTTGGGATAATCGCCAAGGAATGTTGGGTTCGCCGGGTCCACTTGTAGCGCGTAGAAAAACCAGCCGCCGACGACCGGATTGGGGGTCTGTGAGACGGCGATGCACTCAAAGAACGAGACGCCGGGAAACGACGGAAAAGCGAAGTCGGTGAGCACCCAGCGGTTAGCCACGTGATCGTAGAAAGCAAAGGGGTCTCCGTCGTTGAAGCCATTGCAAGGAGTACCCACCAATGGGGCAAAGAATGAGTTCCATGTGGTTGGGCCCGCCAGGGTATTCCCGTTTTTGTCAAATATCTTAAACGACTCGTTGACTGCTTCGATGTAATGATTCGGACCGACATCTCCATCTGTATCAGGCGGCGCACAATTACAACCGCTGTTGACTCGGTTTATGCCATCAAACGTAAGCAACGGCGGCGGCATGGTGGGCGCCGGGCGCCAAAGTTTATTGAGCAGTGTCTGGACCTTCGCCAAGCCAGAAACACCGTATCCCGCTGACGAATCTGCCTGCCCTGTCCCGTGCGGATAGCGTGTCAGGACTCTCTCTTCCTCCCGTGGTTTCGGCGCAATGTAAGGGAGGTTGCGCAAGTCCTGGTCCATACGGACCGGACCAACCATCCGTACCACGTCGGGCGTCTGTGTGCCGGGAGACGCCTGATTTTTAGTGGAGCTAGTGCCTTTCCCCTGAGCGAACGCGCTCGAGAACGCGCCCGTACCGAACAGCGCTACAGCGATGCCGGCAAAGCAAAAGAGAGCAGCAATTAAAACGCGAAGATTAAAGAAGGCTGATTGTGAAGTGGATTTCTTTTTCATAGATATGGACGCAATGTGGGCTGACCCGACGATCAACCCTATTTTTAATTATTTATTCTTGCTCCCTGACTTTTCCTCGTAGTTCCGGGAGCGCGGTACTGCTTTTACCTGAAAGCGCGGAAGAGAGTCAAGATATTTTTAGGAAATTCTTCTCGATTTTTTCCACGGATGAGACGGATGGCCCGGATGAAGGGGCTTGGGGGAAATGACGAAGCTCAAAATGATCCGGCAGGGCCGACCCTTGCTGGATTCGCTATCTACATCCGATGCCCTGAGCGTTTTCGGGGTCAATCGGCGGAGGCGGAACGCGATCTCCCAGGCCCGCCGGAGCCTTGCTAAGGCGGCAAGCGCGGTGCCAGAGCCAATGCCGCTGTGCCCGCCTAAATCTTAGACAAGGAAAATCACCTTTGCGGACGTACTGAGCACACGTGCCACTTCGTATCTCTGGAAACGGCGAAATCGATTCGCGCCCGCGCCCGGATTCAGGCTGTGGTCCGCCGCTCAAGGCGCGACCAGGTTCCAAGCCGCCGAGGGAAGAATTGGACCGAAAGCGCTGCTGATATAAACATTATTGTTCAGGTAATACAGAGCTGTTTGTCGAGTGCTGGCCTTGTAGAGCACGTAATCCGGCTTGCCGTCCCCGTTGAAATCGGCCGTCCCCGTCAACTCATAGCCGCTTGGGATCGTCGGCCCAAACGCGCTGCTGACATAGGTCGCTCCCGACAAATAATAGATCCCCGTTCGGCGCGTGCTGGGGTTGAAGAGTGCGTAATCAGTTCTCCCGTTCTGATTAAAATCCGCCACACCCGCTAACCTCCAGCCGACCGGCAGAGTCGGACCGAAGGCCCCGCCGGCATAAAGGTTGTTGTTCAGGTACCATATAGCCGTTTGGCGCGTGCTTGCCTTGTAAAGCACGAAATCCGGCTTGCCGTCGTTGTTAAAATCGCCGGTCGCAACCAGTGTCCAACCGCTGGGGACGATCGGGCCGAAGGCGCCTCCGACAAGCGTGACCCCGGAGAGGTACCAGATCGCTGTCTGGCGCGTGCTGGAGTTGAAGAGCGCGTAATCGTTGTTGCCGTCACGATTGAAGTCCGCCACATCGATTACATTCCAGCCAACCGGCAGGGTTGGACCGTAGGCGCCGCCGGCATAAACGTTGTTGTGCATGTACCATACAGCCGTCTGGCGCGTGCTCGCCTTATAGAGCACGTAGTCTGGTTTGCTATCGTGGTTGAAGTCATACGGTGCGGCAATTGGAGGGGTCGGGGTGGGTGTAGCTGTCGGCGTCGGTGTCGGGGTGGCTGTAGCCGTAGGAGTCGGGCTTGGCGTGGGGGTAGGCGTAGGTGTTGGCGTCGGAGGAGGCGGAGTAGGTGTCGGGGTAGGTGGAGGAGTAGGTGTCGGGGTTGGTGTCGGTGTCGGTGTCGGGGTTGGCGTAGGAGGCGGAGTTGGGGTCGGCGTGGGCGTTGCCGTTGGCGTAGGTGTCGGAGTAGGTGTTGGTGTGGGCGTAGGCGTAGGGGTTCCTGCCGGCACGGTAAAGGCATAGACTTTGTTATCATTGGCGACATAGATGCGCCCGCGAGCCACGACGCCGCTGTTCCATTTGCGCGTGCCAGTCATCAATTCGTTGGCGCCTCCGCCCGCGAAAACGACCGCGCCCGTGTCGCCATTGTAACCGTGCAACCGATTGTCCCCCTGGGCACCGACCACCCATACGATCGCGTTGTTGGTTCCATCAGTAGTTGTAACCCATGGCGAGCCCTGCCCGTTCTGGTTCACGTTCCACGCGGGGACTATGGCCGGCGGATTTGCGGCAGTTACTTTATAAGCCGAAATACCACCGCTACCGGCGCGGAAAACAAAATATGTTCCCTGCTTCGTATGATACGTAGCGGAGGATTGCCCCCTGGTTACACCGTCAACAGCCTGCGACGCGACTGGGGCGCCAACGCCACCCAGGTTGTTACGGTTAACAAGATAAGCATTGCCATCCTTGCCCAAGGCGAGAACTAACTGCGAAGGAGTTGCGCCTGGCACATCGATAAGGATTGCGCTGCAACCACCAAGATCGGTGTCGGTGTTATCGAGGTTGAGCCAATTTGTCGGTGCCCAGTAGTCGGTGGGCTGACCGCTAAAGACCGGCCCGGCCTGCAGACGAATGATTGCTTCGCCTCCACCCCAATTCCCGCCAGTGTTGGTTGTGTTACCGGTGATCACGAACATGTTAGTACCATCGCTGGCAACACCGCTGTGTCCCCAAATGCCACCCTTGCTCGCCGCGGTAGCCCACGCACCCACAGAGGAAGGATTGTTGATTTGCACGCCGACTACCGAGCCGTGATAATCCCCGCAGTCACCGAAATATCCAGAGTAAGGCACGTAAACAATCCCTTTCACAAGAGCCAGCGCACCGCGATCTTCCTGCACCAGGGAAGTAAATCCCGGTACGGCGGTATTCACATCCACTGACCAATTGGTCGCGCCTGTGTCTACGTTCAATGAGTAAATGAAATGCTTAATGGGATTCCCACTGATCAACGCGTCGAAGAAGAGTGATCGGGACGCGAGATCGACAACGGGCGTACCGATGATGCCAACTGTCGGAATGTTGCCGCACGGAAGCCCCGACGTTACCGGTGGGCCAATATTCGTGCGCTGCCAAATCACAGTGCCGGTATCGGCATGGAGCGCATAAACATTATTTGATGCAGTCACGACAATGATCATCGGGCCGTTGGGGCCGCCCTCGATGTAAAGCGGCTGGGCGTGCACATCGCCCACAACCGTGCCATTAAAACTCGTGTCGCGCGTCAAGTTCACCGCGTTGCCTGGCGTGAATGCGGCATCAATGTAGAGGCCGTCCCTGGAAAGATTATTGTTTTTCTGGGTAACGTTGACCTGCGCGTTTGTTGGGAGAACCGCACTCCACAAACCAGCAACGACGAGCGAGGAAATGGAAATTAGAGGTTTCACAGGTAAGCGCTCGATAATCCCGTGCTCCCTTCTACCACAATGCGCTGCCTTCTTGTCAAGCACTGCGGCAACAAAATTCAAATCCCCTAGGTCACCTCGACCCCGGCTGCAAACTGAGCACCACCCTTCGCGCAGCTACGGCTTGGCAGGCCGATCACCGACTTGTCGCGCCGTAGGTCGCCGCGGCGACCGTAGGCGGACCACCTTCAACCAGCACCTAAGGTCGAGGCGGCGGCGTCGCGCGAGGTGTCCCGCTAGGGCCTGGAGTAGGTCGAGGCGGCGGCGTCACACTCGGTGTCGCTGAAGGTGTCGCCGTCGGTGTAGCTGTAGGAGTCGGGGTTGGGGTAGGCGTAGGAGTCGGGGTTGGGGTTGGCGTGGGTGTGGGTGTAGGTGTCGGTGGTGGTGGTGGGGTGGGAGTTGGCGTAGCTGTCGGCGTTGGAGTTGGTGTAGGTGTCACTGTCGGGGTGGGAGTTGCAGTTGGCGTCGGGGTCGGCGTTACCGTCGGAGTTGGCGTTGGAGTAGGCGTAGGCGTAGGTGTTGCTGTCGGCGTTACCGTTGGTGTCGGGGTCGGCGTAGGGGTTCCTGTGGGCAGCTTGAAGGCATAAACTTTGTTGTCGGCACCGAAGTAAATGCGACCGCGAGCGACAATCCCGGTATTCCACTGGCGGGTGCCGCTCATCAATTCGTTAGCGCCGCCGCCTCCGTAAATGACCGCGCCTGTGTCACCATCGTAGCCGTGCAGGCGCTGGTCACCCGAAGTGGTCGTGCCGACCACCCATACAATCGTGTTACTGGTTCCATCAGTAGTTGTGACCCACGGTGATCCTCGGCCGTTTTGGCTTATCG
>Ga0137369_10002237_pt1 | contig 19737 bp, 21 predicted proteins | sample SagtaG_12_FD_104918 | JGI IMG/M metagenome (GOLD analysis project Ga0137369, IMG submission 104918) | Vadose zone soil microbial communities from Sagehorn Ranch, Mendocino, California, USA - Sage1_L_113_16 metaG | ecosystem: Environmental > Terrestrial > Soil > Vadose zone | place: USA... | reverse complement strand
GCGAGCTGCAAGCCGCACGGATTTATCCGTTGCGGTAGATGACTATTAGGAGGATGGATCGGCGAGCACGCGCCGGCTAATGAGGACGGCTTTCTCGCGTTTGCGCGCAGCCTCCCGGCCCTAGATATCTAGAAACATCATCTGAAGCTACTGATCACCAGCCTCCCCTTGAGATCGACCAATCTGGAGCGGATCGTACAGATAGGGCTGGCGCATCCGAACAAGATCCTTGGACCGTACGGTGAAGGACGGGTACGGCATGTTGAGGTTGGTGGTGTCGATCGTGCGCACCGCGGCGCCATCGTCGTCGCAGTCGAGCACCGTCTCACCTGCACGGTCGGCCGGACTCGGCCCAAAGACTGCGCTGCATCCGAGTGCGTGCGTACCTCATCACGGCTGTACCAGCAATAGCCGGTGGTCGCCATCTCCGGGTGGACGATCAGCCGCGCGCCGCCGTACGCGGCCGCCTCGGTGAGTTCCAGCAGGCGCGCGATGTTCTCGGTTTTGGCGCCCAAGCGCGGCTCGAACTGGATGGCGGCGACCCGATATGTGTCTAACACGTTGTGTGTCATAGCTGTAAGTATAGCTGATCTGCTGCCGCTCTGCTGCGCTGCCAGCGCGTCGCGCGAAGTGTGTGCTGGCTCACGATGGTTTCGGGCTAGGCCAGCTATGTTATGCCTGAATGCCGATCGGCAACAAGAACTTTGGCATCCATAGATGGTTTTTGGCTGGTGTTGGACAGGAAACCGCGCCTGTGGCACACTAGGCCCAGGACACGCTGGTGGCAGGAGGACTCACCGATGTATGATTACGTGGTGATCGGCGCCGGTTCGGCCGGCTGTGTGGTCGCGAGCCGTCTTACGGAAAACCCCGCTCGGACGGTGCTCCTGCTCGAGGCCGGCGGTTCGGACGATCGCCCGGAGATCGCGATTCCATATGCGGCCTGGCAGTTGCAGCACAGTGATGTGGACTGGGCCTATATCACCGAACCACAATCACAGCTCGATCACCGCCGGATCGCTTGGCCGCGGGGCAAGGTGCTCGGCGGCACCAGCTCAATCAATGCGATGGTGTATATACGTGGGCACCACCAGATTTATGACGATTGGCAGGCGGCCGGCAATGATGGGTGGGGATATGCCGAGGTGTTGCCCCTGTTTAAGCGGTCGCAGCATCAGGAGCGCGGCGCCGACGCCTATCACGGCGTGGGTGGTCCGCTCAACGTCGCCGATCTGCGTGATGCCAACCCGCTCTCGGGTGTGTTCGTCGACGCGGCGCGCGAGCTTGGATTTCCCTTGAATGCTGATTTCAATGGCGCCGAACAGGAGGGGTTTGGGTTCTACCAAGTGACCCAGAAGGACGGGCAGCGCTGGAGCACTGCAGCCGCGTTTCTCCGACCGGCGATGCACCGGCCGAATCTGACGATCCGCACCGCGGCCCAGGCGACCAGGCTGCTGTTTGAGGGCACCCGCGTGGTCGGCGTCAGCTATGTCCACAACGGTGAAACGCGGCAGGTGTATGCCCACCAAGAAGTGATCCTGTGTGGCGGCGCGATCAACTCCCCGCAGCTGCTGCTGCTGTCCGGCATCGGTCCGGCCGATCAGTTGCGGTCTCTGGATATCCCAGTGGTCGTCGATCTGCCGGGCGTCGGGCAGAACTTACAGGACCATCTGGACGTGGCGGTGGCCTACCATTGTACCGAGCCGATCACCTGGGCTACCCTCACGGCCGAAGCGGAAACAGCCTACCGCTCTTTTCGCACCGGCCCACTGTCCTCCAATGGCCCGGAGGCGGGCGGCTTTGTCACCACCCGAGCTGATCTGCCGCTGCCAGACCTACAATTTCACTTCTCGCCGGGCTGGTCGGTGGGGTTCGGCGCGGAGCGGCCGGCCGGCCACGGCTTTGCGTTCTGGCCCGCGCTAGTGTGGCCCGAAAGTCGCGGCTCTCTGACGCTGCGCTCGCCCGATCCCCTCGCGCCGCCGCTGATTCAACCGAACTACCTGGCGAGCGCGGCGGACATGGCGGTGCTGGTGCAGGGCGTCGCGATCGCGCGCAGGCTGGCCCACACGCAGGCTTTCGTGCCCTTTCTAGGCGACGAAATCCAGCCGGGGCCGGCAGTGCAGAGCGAGGCGGATGTACGCGTATACATCCGCAGCTATGCCTCGACGGTCTATCATCCGGTCGGCACCTGCAAGATGGGGGTCGATCCGTTCGCGGTGGTTGACCCGCAGCTGCGCGTGTATGGCGTTGAGGGATTGCGCGTCGCCGATGCCTCGATTATGCCCAGTATCGTCAATGGTAATACCAATGCGCCCACGATCATGATCGGCGAAAAACTGGCCGAGTTGGTAGGGCAGGCGTAGGAGTCTGTCAAGGAGCGCATCCGCCTGCTATCTCACCGGGATGACCACGGCATGCGGCGCGCGCAACGTCAATCGGCCATCGTGGTCGCCGCGTGTACGTTGGCGATGTCGGGCAGGATGCGGCGCCAACTCAAAGTCGAGAGGGGTGCCGCCAGCAGTTGGCCGTTTGAAAGCACCACCAAGAGATCGTCGCCAACCTGGGCGAAGCGTTCGACCATGCCCCGCGACCAGGGCACCGCTACGCCTGTGGATGCCATAGCCCAGCTGGCGCCGCCATCGTGCGACTCCTCAATCCGTCCATTGTGGTTGACGTCGTCGGCCGGGCCGAGGACGAGGTGGTCAGGATCAGTCGGATCGACCCAGACGGCGCGGCAGTAACGGTCGTAGTGGAATGTCCAGGTCCGGCCGCCATTGGTTGAGCGGTAGAAGCCACCGCCCGTCGGGCAGTACACCAGGTCGTTCGACGATGGATGGACGACGACAGAATGGACGTCCGGGTGGATGAAACCTGCGGCCGGCGCGCCAAAGCGCGGGATGCCGTCACTCCCGGCGGCCAGCGCCCATGTCGCGCCGCTATCGTCGGAGCGCAACAGTCCGCCAACTTCGACTGCGGCATAGGCTCGCGCGCCGTGAAAGGCGAAGCCACGCACGCAACCGGCCTCCGGCGAGTAGGGCAAGAACCATTTGAAGCGGTCGCGGAGCGTGGCGACCTCGGCGCACTGGCGCCAGGTGTTGGCTCCATCGTGCGAGACAAAGATCGCCGCCGGCTCTGTACCGGCATACTCCAGATCAGAGCGGTCGGGATGGTAGGCCATCCAGCGCACATGCCGCTGAGTCAGGCCGGAGTTGGCTTCGTCCCAGGAGTGTCCAGCGTCGTCAGAGCGAAAGATGCCGTTTCGCGTGCCGACCAGAATCACGCCTTCGCGGGCAATCACGCTGGTGACGTGCTGGCCTTCCAGGGGACGGCCAGAGATGCGCCAGGTATCTCCAGCTTTTTCGGCGATAACCAGACCGCTGGTCGTCGCCAGGTAAAGGTTCGAATCCATCGTCACATCTCCCAGTTCATTGCAGACAGAATTCGCTATACCGTTTGGGGTTATTATACTGCCGAGTGCCTGGAATGAGGCGAACAGAGCGTTATAGTATTATAAAATGCCGTGCGGGTAGCAGACGATGCGCTGTGTGCCGTCATAGGGGAGATAAGCGATGACTTCCCAACGTTTGGTGGATGCGGTCCTGGCTTGTATCGTGCAGCCAGTGTGATAATGTACCTCTCTCAAAATGAACGTTTTGTCGTAACTACACACTATCGTTCTGTCATCTACGCTCGGCCGTAGTACGACGGCTGCTACGACGATGCCGCACACCTCCATGCGCTATGTGCGCCCCGCCGACGCGCGCGACATCACCCAAGCAAGGTTAACGAAGCATTTAAATCTACGTGATGCGAAGTTTCTTGCCGCTCATGGCGCTCACCGGGCTGTCATCTCGCACGCCTAGCATGGGGATAGGCACTCGGGCCTCGTTCCAGTGTGGCTCAACTGCCAGCACATCCTAACTCCCATGGGTGTGCGACCCCTGACACAGTCGACAATCTAGTGAGGTGCAGTATGTTGCCAACGATCGACCTGAAAGCACCGCCACGCGATGATCTTCCTTTTGAGGAAGTCACCCATCTCGTCGGGACGAACCCTGCGCTCCGTGGCACTGTCGGCCAGACCGAGGCGATCGGTCATCCGTATGGCCGCTACGTGCCGTCGGTCCGCGAGATCGTGTCGCGGCCGGTCGAGCCGACCATGCCTGCGGCGCCCTACCCCCGTGCAGCAACCCTGGCCGAGTGCGCGACGGTGCTGGTCGCGGACGATTTCGAGGCCAATCGTCGGACAGTTGCGCGCAACCTGAAGATGCAAGGTCATGCCGTCACCACCGCCGAGAACGGGCGGCAGGCGCTGGCGCTCCTGCGCGAGCGGCTGTTCGATCTGGTGTTGCTGGACATCATGATGCCCGAGATGGACGGCTACCAGGTACTGGAGCAAATCCGCGCTGACCCACGGCTGCGCCACATCCCCGTCGTGGTGATATCAGCGATCGAGGAAATGTCCAGCATCGTCCGGTGCATCGAGCTTGGGGCCGCCGACTACCTATTTAAGCCGTTCGACCCCATGCTACTGAATGCGCGTGTGAGCGCCTGTCTCGAAAACAAGCGCCTGCGCGACCACGAGCAGGCGCTCCTGCGCCAGATTCAGGCCGAGCAGGCCAGGTCCGAGCGTCTCCTGCTGAACATCCTGCCTGGTCCGATTGCCGAGCGCCTGAAGCAAGGCCAGCACCGGATCGCCCAGTATTTCGACGACGTGACCGTATTGTTCGCCGACCTGGTGGGCTTCACCGAGCTGGCCGAGCGCATGGCGCCGGCCGCGCTAGTCGGTCTGCTCGACGAGATCTTCTCGATCTTCGACGGTCTGGCCGAGCGCTACGGGCTGGAGAAGATCAAGACGATTGGCGATGCTTACATGGTTGTAGGTGGGCTGCCGCGGCCATCACTTCACCACACCGACGCGGTCGCCGATATGGCGTTGGCGATGCAGGATGCGATCGCCGCATTCGGCGCGCGGCATGGCCAGACCTACCAGCTGCGGATCGGCATCAGCAGCGGCCCCGCAGTCGCCGGCGTGATCGGTCAGAAGAAGTTCACGTACGACCTGTGGGGCAACACGGTCAACATCGCCAGCCGGATGGAGTCGCTCGGGCAAGCCAGCCGAATCCACGTCAGCGCGGCGACACAGCAGCGTCTGGGGAAGCGCTACCACTTTGAGGAGCGTGGGCCCCTGTATGTGAAAGGGAAAGGCGAGATGGAGACCTATTTTCTGATTGGCAAGCATTGAGCGTTACCACCGCCGGTCATTGTTCTTCGGCCAGTTGTTCAATCCGTTGCAGATGGGCCAGCAGGTGCGCTGGCGCCGCCTGGACGAGATAGGCTGGCCACTGCACCAGGAGCATGCGCAGCTCATACCTCTGCATATGGCGTTGTATCGCCTCAAGCGGCAACGTGGTATGCATGATCATCGTGAGGTGATGATAGCCCGTCACGGTTGCGTCCAACCTTGCGAGAAATGTGAACAGTCACCGATACACCACGATTTGACATCGCAGAGCAGCACGCCGCCCTTCTGTTTGCGCATCGGACACGGTTCTGTGGTAGAATCAGGGGGCGCGACGCACCGGTCCTTCTTACAGAAACGGCGGAACTCCAAGGGATAGAGCTTGCCGGACGCACAGACGTAATTGGCAATCAGGTGGTCATGCGCAATCAGTGGCGATGGTCGGCGTGATCCCAGAACCAGCCAACATCCGCAATCAATTTGCCGTCGTGATCGATGAGCGTGTTATCAATCGCGATGGCGCGGTGCTGGGTGTAGCGAGTGCTGGCGTCGTGTTGCAGGACGTCGAGCCGCCGCTGTTTGTCACCGGTTTACGAGACGCAGGCTGCGCTCCTCGTCGAGGAGAGATCGTGATGGATGCAGGAAATCCCATCCAGCGGATCGATCAGGTGACGTTGACACCGTTGGTTCAACGCGCATTGGATAACGCGACGGTGGAAGTGACCGACTGGGAATCCGGCCTCATCTCCGGTGGCGCCGGTAGCATGGGCATCGATACGTCTGGCGTGTATCGCGTCAGCGGCCATGGGCGCGATCAGGGACGCACAGTGCCGTGGTCGCTCATTCTGAAAGTCGCGGCCTCGTCGGCCCATGGGGGCGATCCTGACGCTGGGGCGCGTGAGTGGCATGCATACCAATCGGGGCTGCTCGGCGACTTACCGAGCGGACTGATGGCGCCCCGCTGCCTCGGCACCGTTGCGCAGCCTGACGGGGCACTCTGGACCTGGCTCGAAGAGATCTCCGATGCGGATGGGCTGCAGTGGCCGCTGGCGCGCTACGGCTTGGCGGCCCGCCATCTTGGCCAGTTCAACGGCGCCTATCTCACAGGGCAGTCGCTGCCCTCCTGGCCCTGGCTGAGTGCAGGCTGGCTCCGCAGCTGGGTCGCGCAGCGCGCTCCGGAAATCGCCGCCCTCCGCCAACACCGGGAGCACCCAGTGGTGCGTCTTCTGTATCCTGACAGTATCACCGATGACGTGTTGCAGCTTTGGGAGGAGCGGAACACGTTCCTTGATGCGCTTGATCAGCTGCCCCAGACCCTGTGTCACCTCGACGCGTTTCGGCGGAACTTGTTGGCCCGCCGCGCTCCGGATGGCCGTGACCAGACCGTGGCCATCGATTGGGCATTTATGGGCCAGGCGGCGCTCGGCGAGGAACTGGTTCCCCTCGTGCTTGCAAGTGTTGCCTTCTTTGCGGTCGATCTGACGGAGCTCCAAGAACTCGACCAGATCGCCTTTCGGAACTACCTGGAGGGGCTACAGGATGCCAACTGGCGTGGCGACCCGAAAATCGTCCGGCTCGGCTATGTCGCGGCAGCCGCACTCCGCTATACGTTCCCGATCAGCCTGAATCTGCTGCTCGACGCGAGCGGGGTCGCCTGGCTGGAGCAGGTGTTCGGGCGTCCAATCGGGGAAGCAGTGGACTGCTGGGTCGGTGTGCACCAATTCACACTCGGTCTGGTTGATGAAGCCCGAGCATTGCTAGGCGCTCTCCAATAAGCCTGAGGCGGGGAAATCAACAAGATGTCAAGATAGGTCTGTCAAAATGACGCAGGAGCATATGTCGCCCGCGCCACGAGGTATGCTGGGATCGCGCACGTATGGAGGTGATCATGCGCTACGAGACGACCACGACACTGGCCCCAGATGCGGCACTTGCGGTGGCGGAACAGTTCTTCAGCGGCGAGTTCGGGCTGACAGTCCGGCAGCGCGGCCCACAAGTGATCGGATTTGAGGGTGCAGGCGGGCACGTGCTCGTCAGCATCATGGGTGAACACCCGACGACCCTTGAACTTGAGACGCGCGAGTGGGACCGCCAAGTCACGCAGTTCATGGGACGTCTGCCGCGGTAAGGTACGCGATGCAGCAGCCATTTTACTCGATCTATTCCCGCTGTGGGGCGGCCTGAGCGATTACCGTGCCACCTTCCCGGATGACATCGAGGCCGACAATGCGAGTTTTCTGGCTGGGCAGAAACTGACCCTGCCGGTCCTGCTGCTGTGGGGCGCTGGTGGTCGACGTGGTTGCGGGCGCCGGGATCGCGCGGATCGTCGCGCACGCCGCTCAGCGCCACCCGCACGAACTTCCGCCCCAGCGCCCGCGCGATCGATTGCCCTAGGCTGGTCTTGCCCACACCGGGCGGCCCGACGAAGCAGAGGATCGGTCCGCGCGCCTGCGCATCGCCCTGCTCCTGGTGGAGCTTACGCACCGCCAGATACTCGATGATGCGGTCCTTGATCTGCTCCAGGTCGTAGTGGTCTTCGTCGAGCACGGTGCGCCCCCGCGCGAGATCGAGGTTGTCAGGCGTGCTGGTGTTCCAGGGCAGATCGAGCAGCCAGTCCAGGTAAGTATGCGAGAAGGTGTCGTCGACGGGCAGGATCGGCAACACATCCGGGATGTTGGCCGATTGAACAGTCACATTGGGGAGAAGTAATCAATCTCAAGCACCATTCTTGTGTTCATGTGGGACGCAGGATGAAGACAGTTGACCGTAATGCCGCTTTCCCTCAAGTCCTCAGCGAGATCGAACGTGAACATCACTATGGTATCCAGCAATATGCGGGCCATTCCGCGCCGTTTCGCCGTGCGTTGGAGAACTACTATGGTACGCGAAGCGTTTCTAATGGTGAATCTACGGTTGGGCGGCAGCTAGTATCGCAGGTGCCGGCCCGGACCACGGCGTCGCGTCTGGCGCGATGGAGCTTGGGGTGTGGCGCAAACACGCGCGGACGGTCGGCAGCGGTGTCGATACCACCGGGCGCGCCCACCCACGGATGGAGGCATGGCGCCCAAACTGCCGTGCAGGTGCACCGCGGCGCGCGCATCGTGGCGCGATCCTTGCAGCCGCACCCCCACGGGGCAAGCACATGCTCTGCAAGACACATCTGCTCGACTTGAAGGAGGCAAGCCATGGAGGTCTTCGAGGCCGTACGCACAGTCCTGGCCGTGCGCAAGTATCACGAGACGCCTGTGCCGCCAGATATCGTCCGGCGGATCGTCGAGGCGGGGCGCCTGACCGCGAGCAGCAAGAATGGTCAACCCTGGCACTTCATTGTTGTCGAGGACCATGACACGCTGCGCCAGCTGGGCGCCTTGGTGCGCACCGGCCGATATATCGTGCAGGCACCCCTGGCGATTGTCGTGGCGATTGAGCAGACGCAATTCGCAGTCTCCGATGCGAGCCGCGCGATCCAATCGATGATCTTGACGGCGTGGTCAGAAGGGGTCGGCTCGAACTGGGTGGGCTTCCAGGGATTGACCGAGGTCAAATCACTCTTAGGCATCCCGGATGCCGTGGATGTGCTGGCGATCGTCCCGTTCGGGTATCCGGCTCAGGCCACCGGCCAGGGCAAGAAGCAGCGCAAACCGCTCGCCGAGGTGGCCCATCGTGAGCGGTTCGGGCAGCCCTTGGTGTGACGCCAGGTGGTTCAGCTTTTGCGCGATCAGCGGCCGGGTTTGTAGGGATGGAATACCGATTCGCTGGCGCCACTCCTGCATTGCCATGGTGGTATGGGCCAGCAAGTGCTATGCCAGAGCCGTGCAACAACCGTCATTCATGGTCTACATATTGCCACATCCACAGGGGGAACTGCGGAATCAACTCGAGAAAGGAGCAATACGATGCGAAGCGGCTTGCGAGTGGGCCGGCTCTTTGGCATCCATATTCATATCGACTGGAGCTGGCTGCTGATCTTCTTCCTGATTACCTGGAACCTGGCGACCTCGTTCGCACAGATTCACGCGGCCTGGGGGCCGGCGCTGACCTGGAGCGTCGCGGTGGTCGCGGCGCTGCTGTTCTTTGCCTCGGTGCTGGCGCACGAGCTGGCGCACGCGCTGGTCGCCAAGGCTCAAAACATCCCGGTGCGCGACATCACATTGTTTCTGTTCGGCGGCGTCTCGAACATCGAGTAGGAGCCGCCCTCGCCACGCGCCGAATTCCTAATGGCGATCGTCGGCCCGATCACCAGCATTGCTCTTGGGATCATCTTCCTGCTGGCCGCCGGCGTGGGGGTGGGCGCCATGGGGGCTGTCGCCGCGAATCCGGCTGCCCTGGCGTCCCGGCTCGACCCGCTGACGACGTTGCTGCTGTGGCTGGGGCCGGTCAATCTGATCCTCGGCATCTTCAACCTGGTGCCGGGTTTCCCACTCGATGGCGGGCGGGTGCTGCGCTCGATTCTGTGGGCCGCGACCAAGAATTTGCGCACGGCCACCCGCTGGGCATCGTGGATTGGGCAGGCGATCGCCTGGCTGATGATCGTCAGCGGCATCGCGATGATCTTCGGCACGCGGCTGCCGTTCTTCGGCAGCGGTGTCGTCAGCGGGGTTTGGCTGGCGGTCATCGGCTGGTTCCTCAGCAACGCGGCGATCCAGAGTTACCAGCAACTGGTGGTCCACGACATGCTTGAAGACGTGCCGGTCACGCGCCTGATGCGCACGAACGTGCCGGCGGTGGCGCCCACCATGACGATCAGCACGCTCGTCGACGACTACATTCTCACAGCGACGATCGCGCGTTTCCGGTGCTTGAAGGCGACCGCCCGGTTGGGTTGGTGACGCTGGACCACGTGCGCAAAGTCGGGCGGGACGTCTGGGATACAACCACGGTTGGTGAGATCATGACGCCGGCCGACCAGCTGGCGGTGGTCACGCCGCAGCAGGACGCGGCCGCGGCGCTCGACAAGCTGATTCAGCGCGACGTGCGCCAGGTGCCGGTGATGCTCGACGGGCATGTGATCGGAATGGTGCGCCGCCGCGATATCGTCCGCTGGCTGCAGCTCCAATCCGGCGCCGTGGCGAGTTAATTCGGCCTGCTCAGCCCAGTGCCACCCTGCCCACAGTTTGCCGATACTGTTCCAGAACCTCGGCAAACCATCTGAGCGTATCGGCGTTCATTGGGTCGAGTTGGCAGATGGCGTGAGCGACACCGCGCTCGGCATAGCCGCGCAACCCAGCCGCCACATGCGCCACCGATCCGAATAGGATTTCGTCCGGGTTCAGCGACGTTTTCGTGGGTGTATCTGGAGCGATATGCGTGACGTAGACGCCAACGGTCAGGTCCAGCGTCGCCGGGTCGCGTGCCTCGTCGGCGCAGGCGGCCAGCATCTCGGCGTAGGACGTCGCCAGGGCGCCGGGCTGCCCCAGTCAGCAGGTATTCCACGCATCGGCGTAGCGCGCGGCTAGGCGCAGCATACGCGGCCCGGCGGCGCCGATCAGAATCTGCGGGCCGCTGGCACGTGGGCCGCGTGGGCGCAGCTCACAGTTGGGCGTGCGATAGTAGCGCCCCTGGAAATCCACCTGCCCTGTGTGCAGCAGCGGAACGATGATCTGCAATGCCTCTTCAAATCGATCGACGCGGTGGTCGAACGGAATGCCAAAGGCCTCGAACTCCGGCGCATGCCAGCCGGCGCCCAGACCCAGAATCAGGCGGCCGCCGCTGATTGCATCGAGCGTCGCCGCCATCTTGGCGAGGATGGCCGGGTTGCGGAACTTGGTTTGCTGCCATATGATGCTCCTGTATGCTTCTCGCAGCGTGGCCCGCCGCACGCTACCGGATCGGTTGGCAGCACGCGGCGTGCCAGCGATCGCTGGGGTGGTGCTGCGTGCTCAATCCTTAGTGCAGAATCAAGCAGGATGTTAGGAAATGAACATTGCTGCGATAGCATCAGTACGAGCTAGACACGATCTACAATCGGGTACCCACACCCAGAGGGTACCCGGTGAATCTGCAATTTTCAATTACACTAGGTGGAGGGGCATCATCGAACCGCGCTTTCGCGATCGCGCCGATGCCGGGCGACAGCTCGCCGCCCAGCTGCTGACCTATGCGAACCGTCCGGACGTGCTGATTCTCGCGCTGCCGCGCGGTGGTGTGCCCGTGGCATTCGAGGTGGCGCAGGCGCTCCACACGCCGCTGGATGTCTTCCTTGTGCGCAAGCTGGGGATGCCGGGCTTCGCCGAGCTAGCGCTGGGCGCGCTCGCGAGTGGTGGCATGGTCATCGCCAACGCCGCGATCGCGAACCCCCTGGGTCTGCGCGACCGCCTGATCGCTAGTATTGCTGCGCGCGAGCGGCGTACGCTCGAACGGCGCGAGCAAGCGTATCGCGGCGATCGCCCGCCGCCCGACATGCGCGGGAAGACGGTGATTCTGGTGGACGACGGGCTGGCGACCGGCACGACGATGCGCGCCGCCGTCGCCGCGCTGCGTCAGCGCCAGACCGCACAAATGGTCGTGGCCGTGCCGGTCGCGCCGCCCGCGGTCTGCGCCGCCCTGTGCGCCGAGGTCGATGCGGTGGTCTGCCTGATCACGCCGGAGCCGTTCGACGCCGTTGGGCGCTGGTATGCCGATTTCGCCCAGACGACCGATGATGCCGTGCGCGAGCTGCTCGACCGCGCGGCAGAGCGGTAGCGCCTGGCTGCACTGACGTAGATAAGCGAGAGAGATAGCACCATGCGCCTGGCGCCGGTCGGCGACGCGATGTTGGGGCAGGGCCGTGAGGCGTGAGGATGTGGCTGTGGGTAATGGACCGGAGCGTGTGGCGGAGTTGGAGGCGCGCGAGCGTGGCGCCGAGCCGCCAGCACCGGAATACTGAGGCCACATACATGGAGCAAACAGTCATGGCAACGATTCACCAAGACGTCACCTTGCGTATCAAAGGAGGACAATATGAGCTTTGAGCAGCAGATGATCCAAACACATCGCGACCCGCTCTCGCTCGATGCCGGCGCGCTCGCGGAGTGTATCACCGCCTGTTTCGACTGCGCGCAGGCCTGCATTGCTTGTGTGGATGCTTGCCTCAATGAGCCTGATCTACGGACTCTCATACGATGTATCCGGCTCGATCTCGATTGTGCCAACATCTGCGATGCGACCGGCCATGTCGTATCCCGGCAGACCGCGTTTGAGCCTGCCATGGCGCGGGCAATACTGGCGGCCTGCGCCGAGGCATGTCGCCTGTGTGGCGATGAATGTACGCAGCATGCGCAGCATGGCATGGAACACTGCAAGTATTGTGCGCAGGCATGTGGTCGGTGTGCTGTGGCGTGCAATCAGTTGCTCGGTATGCTGGCAGCGTAACGGCCCTGTGTCAAACCGCCCGCACGCTACGTGTCATACGCATCGTGAGGTATCGTGATGCGACGGATGCCACCAACAAGTGCTGAGCGCCTCGCGGCGATCGGCTGTATGAGCAGTATGTGGCCGCGTTTCTTTAGACGCGCCATTAGCCGCTGGTAATGTGGTCCGATGATAATGCATAGAAATTGACATAATATTTAAATTGTGCTATACTATCGTTATGTTCATTCCGTCGCACTCAGCAATGAGACAAGACGTCCTAAACCGCAAGGTTCACAACGGTCGTTTCCCTAAGATTTGACATAACATCGAATGTATGGTATACTACCGTTGTGTTGAAGCGTCTCGCTCCGATTGACGGAGGCGCGCCTGAGGTCAATACTGTTAACTTTCAACGCGGCATGGAGCAGTGGCAGCTCGTCGGGCTCATAACCCGAAGGTCGGTGGTTCGAATCCACCTGCCGCTACCAAACGATACCCATTTGAGGCACGACGTCCGCGCACGTCGTGTCTCTTATTGTCTCGCCAGCACCTGCTTTGAGCGGATAGTTGAGCGCGAACGAGGAGCAGAAGAAATGTCTATTGCCGAATATATGTTGACTGATGAACTGGTGATTGACGGGTTACAGGCGGCCGAGGACGATCATGCGGAGCCAGGCGAGCCGCTGCATAACTCTCTGGAGCTGCCCCAGGATGATATGGCGGATGTAGATGTGCCGGATCCGTTGGCGGCCAGCCAGGAACTCACGCTCGACTCGATTCAGGGCTACCTGAACGAGATTGGTCGGGTCGCGCTCCTGAATGCCGCCGAGGAGGTCGAGCTGGCCGAGCGCCTCGCCCGTGGCCACGCCGCAGAGCGCCAGCTTGCCGAGGGTGAGCCGCTGCCCGCCCAGATGCGCGCGGCCCTCCAGGCGGAGGTCGTGCAGGGACAGGCAGCTCGCCACCACCTCACGCAGGCCAATCTGCGCTTGGTGGTCAGCATCGCCAAGAAGTACATCGGCCGTGGCCTGTCGCTGATGGACCTCATTCAGGAAGGCAATATCGGCCTGATGCGCGCCGTCGAGAAGTTCGACCCCACCCGCGGCAACCGCTTCTCGACCTATGCGACCTGGTGGATCCGCCAGGCGGTCACCCGCGCGCTCGCCGAGCAATCGCGCACCATCCGGCTACCGGTACATATGAGCGAGGCGATCGGGCAACTCAAGCGCGCGGTCAATCGGCTCGCTCAGGCGCTGGGGCGGCAGCCTACCCGTGAGGAGCTGGCACTGGCGCTTGGCCAGCCGGTCGAGAAGATCACCCGCGTGCTGGAAGCGCTGCGGCAGCCGATCTCGCTGGCGACCCCAGTTGGAGAGGATGGGGAGAACACCCTGGGGGAGTTCATCGAGGACAAAGCACAAGAAGCACCGATCGAGGTGGCGAGCCAACTGCTGCTGCGCCAGGATCTGGCGGCCGCGCTCAACGGACTCACCGAGCGTGAACGCAAGATCTTGAGTCTGCGCTATGGGCTGCTGGACGGCCGGCACCGCACGCTGGAAGAGGTCGGCAAGACGATCGGGATGACCCGCGAGCGCGCACGCCAGATCGAGGCCGAGGCGCTGCGAAAGCTGCGCACGTCCGAGGTCGGCCGCCAGCTGCGCGACTATCTGACGTAGCCAGCGCCGCGCCCATTCCGCCGGATCGCGCAACTCGGTTTCAGGGTTCGTGCGGCTGCGGGCGATGAAGCCGGGGAAGTAGCCGCGGCCAGTCGGCTGGCCAATCGGGGATCTGCAGTTTGCCACGCTGCTCCTGAGCTAGCCCGCTCAGCGACCTGCCACCGTCATCGCTTCATTCACCTCCGCCGCGGCCGCTTTCATCACGTCGGCCAAAATCCCATACGCGGTGGACCATGCGGCGGCTACATCTGGTGTGAAATACTCGCCGAGGCCCTGCTGCAGCGTCCAGAGCAGTGCCTCGGCGACAGTGTCGTAATGTTCGTCGGCGACGCCGTAGCCCGCGTGCCGACGCCCAAGCGCCTGCACAGCAGGAACCAGCGAGTCCAGGCGCGTCAGGCCCCTGACCACCACCTTGAAGGTGGTCATGAGTTTCTCTCCTTGCTCGACCATGTTGCCCTTGAACATGAGCCGCAGGCTCGGGTCAAGTTCGAACAGCCGCGTGTAGAAAAGGGCCGCTGCGGTATCCGCAATCAGCTCGACGCGGGCGAATGAGGATTGGACAAGCTGGATCTGTACGGGGTGCATTCGGATACTCCTTTAGTGAAGAGTTACATCCAAACATATGGCAGCGATTCCGTTCCACCCGCATCAGCTTCACATCGGCTCGTGCAGATCGTTCGCCGCCACGTGGGCATACCATACCAGACGCCTGGGTGAAGCGTCAGTGAACTTATGATGAATATGGGGGTTGATGTTCGCCGAGGGGGGTTGAGGGCGTGCTACTACATCAACGATGAATGAAGGGTTTCTCAAACAATAAAGCATCCTAATGACAAGATGACAAGATGACAAGGTGCAGTTAACCACCTTGTCGCCTTGTCTCGCTCTTTCCGGGATAAATGTTACTTCGCAAGTCTCTAATGTATGTGGGGTGAATCTGGCAGCGCAACGCCAGGAACGTCGCGGGCGGCGCGCTGCATGGTGTCGGCGAGCAGCCGGTAGGCGGCGGCCCACGCCGCGCCAACGGCGGGCGTCCAGTGCGCGCCAAGGCGCTCTTGGATCGCCCAGAGCAGTGCCACTTCGACAGTCTGGTAATGAGCATCGCGAACACCGTAGGCTACATGGCGCCGCCCGAGATTCTCGACATCGGGGAGCAGCCGATCCAGCGCATCAAGGCCGCGCACCACGACGATCAGCATCGTCATGAATCTGCGCCCCTGCAGCGCAATATCGTGCTGGAACAACGGCTGCAGGGTTGGGTCGAGCTCAAATAGACGCCGATAGAATGCAGCGGCCATCTCCTCTGCCGCTGGCGCCAGTTGCTCGAACGAGCTATGGATGAGCGCGATCTCCTCGGCATTCATGTTGCGGCTCCCCGGATGTTCTGAGGCGTGCGTGCAGCATCCAACATGTCGCGTATCTCCCGCGCATCCTGGCACTCGTTCACATCAGCCCCAGTTCGCGCGCCCGCGCAATCGCCTGGGTGCGGCTCTGCACATCGAGCTTGCCGAAGATGTTGTTGAGATGCTTCTTAACAGTGCCGAGGGTCACGATTAACTGCGCCGCGATCGCGCGATTCGAGGTGCCGGCGGCGACCAGCCGCAGCACTTCCAGTTCGCGCTCGGTCAGCGGCTCGAACAAACCTTTTGAGTGGTCGAGCGTAGGGCGCAAGGATTCGGATACCGGCTGCACTGGCGCTGCATGGCGTTCTTTCTGGAGCAAATTGAGCAATGGATGTGTGGCGATCAGGCGCTCGGGTAATGCCGCGAGCCAGCCGGCAGCCGTATCCACACCCCCGCCGACGGCAATTGGCAGGCCATGCTGCTCGATCAAGCCGATCGCTCGATCCCAATCTTCCGCCGCCAGCGCATGCTGCACGGCTTCCGGCGCCAATCCTTGCCGCTCGAACCAGCGGCTGGCGCGGCGATGCAGCGTCGCCACTTCCTGCGGCGTGGCGCCATTCCCAAGGCGGTGCCGCAATGCCTCGACGAACAGGGGATGATAACGATACCAACACTGCTCGTCGTCCAGTGGCGCGATGAACAGGTTGCTGCGCTCGAGCTCTGCAAGGAGCAGCTGACTGTATGCCTGTGAGACTTGAGGTTTGAGGCTTGAGGCTTGAGGGGAGCTTGCTTCTCCAAGTCTCAAGTCTCTAGCCTCTAGCCCCAAAACGGCATCGCAGAGCGACCCGCACATCCGATCGAGAATCGAAGTGTGCAGCAAGAAGGTTTGGACATGGCCGGGCTGCCGCGCGAGAACTTCTTCGGCCAGATATTCGAGGACAAAGCGGTTGCTGCCGGTGAACGCGCGGATGAAGCCGGCGCTATCGCCGCGACTGCGCATCGCCAGCGCCGCCAGATGCAACCCGGTAATCCACCCCTCGGTGCGCGCTTCGAGCGCAGCGATCTCGGTGGCCGAGAGCGACAGCTGCATCACCTCGGTCAGAAACTGGGCCGCCTCATTGATGGTGAATCGAAGATCGACAGCGTGGAGTTCAGTCAGTTGGCCGCGCGCGCGCAGACGCGAGAGCGATAAGGGCGGCGCGCTGCGCGACATGATCAGCAGATGCAGGCGCGGTGGGAGATGCTCCAAGAGGAACTGGACCGCGTGATGAATCTGTGGTGCGACGATGACATGGTAATCGTCAAGCACCAACACGGTCTCGGGCGAAAGATTGCTCAATATGTTGATCAGCGTCGTTAGAACTGCCTCAATCGGCGGCTGTGGCGACTGGTGCAGGGCCAGGCGGATAGCGCCTGCCTCCGGAACCAGCGACTCCAGCGCGGCGAGCACGTAGGCCCAGAAGCTGGTCGCATCGTTATCGGCCGCGTCGAGTGAGACCCAGACCACTCGCTCGGGATGCAGAACAAACGGATACCCCGCGCCCGCTTCGGCCTGGGGATGCAGCCAAGCGCTGACCGCCGTCGTTTTGCCAAAGCCCGCCGGCGCCGTGACCAGCGTCAACTTACCGGCCATGCCGACACTGAGCCGCTCTGTAATGCGCGGGCGCGGCACAAAGGCTGGGAGCACCGGTGGAATGTAGAGTTTAGTTGTCAGGAGTGTCGTTGTCATAGCGACTATCTAGTAAGCGCACTACGAGCATAGAAAGGCCTCGCTGCTAGCAATCAGCGTGCGACCGGCATGGGCTCAGCAGCAGATCTGGCCCCGCTCAGCCTATTCTACATGACGTCCTTGCATCTCGCAACGTTACTGTTTTGATCCCTGTTGCTTGGGGGAAGTCAAGCAGCCGCACGATCAACAGATTACCGATTGCGGGAACAAACGCATGGCTGCCGGTCGCAATGATTACGATGCGGACCAGTTCATGGTCGCCTGGGCGGTGGGGCGGGCGATACCCTGAGCGAAGGCGGTCAAGGGACCGATCTGCCCCCAACGGGGACAAGCGACTAATACGACATAGTCGCACATTTTTATTTCAGTGGGCTTGGCGATATGACGCTTGTCATCCCTTTGACGAAGATACACAAAAGCAGTGCATTCGCTTACGTCTCTTCATGTTCCTTCGTGGATCAGGGGATATGCGTTACCGCCGCACGACGACGATCTTATCGACGCCCGACTCGGCCGCCCAAACCTCGCCCGGCCGCCCGAGGATCTGGCGGACAGCGGCCGATGCGCTTGGCAGTGGAAAGCTGATGAACGACTCAGTCGCCGGGTCGAAGCGCACCAGCGCGTTCGCGCCAAAATCGCTCAACCAGACGATGCCGTGATCATCGACATACACCGCGTAGGCCTGCGGATGGTCGCCTGGCAATCGCCACTCGCGCCAGTTCTGGGTGCGCGGGTCGTACATCCCCACCTGGCCGGCATTCCACTCACTCACCCAGACCCGGCCTTGCGAGTCGCTCCAGACGCGGCGGGCGCCCTGACCGGCGGTTGGCGGCTCAATCGCGGTCGCCTGGCCGGTCTCAGCGTCGATCCGCGCAATATGGCTGCCGGCCAGCGAGGCGTAGTAGATCTCGCCGCTCGGCGTCGCGGTGATACCATACGGCCCACGTCCGCGCGGCGCGTCAAAGACATCAAGTTTGCCGGTGGCTGGGTCGAGCCGGCCATAGATGCCGGACTGACCAGTAAACCAAAGAATTCCGCGGGCGTCGAACGCGGCGGTGTTGAGATTCGCGCCGGCACGCTCTGGCGGCAGCGGGAAGAGCTTGATCGCCTCGCTGGCCGGATCGACGCGCACAATCGCGTTGCGTCCGCCGTCGGTAATCCATGGCGCGCCGTCGGGCCCCACGATTACGCCGTGTGGCGCCGAGCGGGCGCCAAGCTGGATCTGATGGGTCTGGCCGGTTTCAGGGTCGAGCCGGCCGAGCGCGCCGGCCGCCTGCGCCGTGTACCAAACCGTGCCGTCGGGCGCTGGTGCCACGTCGTGCGGGTGTGAGCCTGCTGGAACCGGAAACTCCTGCAGCACCGGCGCTCCGGCGGGCGCTGCTGGCGCGGTTGGCACGCTCGGCGCCTGCGTGGGTGCAGCTGGTACGTTTTGTGTCGGCGCGAGCGCCGCCACCTGCGATGGAACAACCGCCGCGGCCGTGCGCGCCTGAACAGCAGCCGGCGGTGCGGCTGTGGAGCTCGTTGTTTGCGACTGCTGGCTCGCACAGTTCGCCAGCAACAGCCCCAATATAACTACTGACAATCGCTTCATTACTGGCATCTCACCATATTCCTTCCGGCTAAAGGTGTCTGTCGTGTAGCGGTGCTGGTCATGCGGACACAATCGCGGCTGAGAACATTCGTGTGCTCGGCAGGGCTGCCGTCGTGCAGCCGCACGTCTCGGAGACTATACAACCCTCGCGCCGGGGACAAGCTGCCAGGTTTTAACCTATGCGGTTCATGGCTTTCCGGGTTGCAACACGATGGCGAATTCGCTTTCGGCTTGGCTGGGTTTGGGCCCATATTGGGTCATCAACGTCGCATAACCATCGGCGCTGACCCGTAGATACATATATGCCGCGCGATCGGCTGCCGGAAAGTCGCACTGCAGGCGATACTTGCCATTCCCATCGGCAAACAGTGTGCCACGCTGGGCGTGGTCATGGGCAGCATCAGGGCCATCCGGCCAGAACTCAATCTTGGCTCCGCCGATTGGCACGCAGCCAGCGCTCGATCGAACCGAACCGCTCAACACTTGTCGCTGGCCAGCCTCGGCACGGGTAGGCGTGCCCGGCGTGGCGGCGGGCGCCGACGTCTCAGGGTCGTTGGTTTGGCAGGTTGGCGACGCGGCCGGCACCAGCCCCAGGCTCATATCCGCGTCGAGTTGCCGCTGGCGACCAGCAATACCACCAATAATAACCACTGCCAAGAACAGTCCGCGAACGATCAAATCTGAAGGTTTCAGCATGGTATCATTGCGGTAAAAGGTCAGGGGGCGATTCCAGGCAAACAAGCATGTCGCTTGCCGTGGGTTTAGACCGGTGCAGGCAGCGCAACGAGGACGGGGGCTGGCGCGCCAGCCCAGGCAGCCTGCACGGCCTC
>Ga0137369_10002230_pt1 | contig 19770 bp, 21 predicted proteins | sample SagtaG_12_FD_104918 | JGI IMG/M metagenome (GOLD analysis project Ga0137369, IMG submission 104918) | Vadose zone soil microbial communities from Sagehorn Ranch, Mendocino, California, USA - Sage1_L_113_16 metaG | ecosystem: Environmental > Terrestrial > Soil > Vadose zone | place: USA... | reverse complement strand
TCTTCTGGGGAGACTCTTCGAAGCCCCAAACCACCATCTCGTGGCGGGCCAAGAGTGGCCGCGCGGAATGCGACTCGGCGTGGTCTGGGGAGGGAACCCCCTGCCCCGCCCAGCGTGTAGTCACCGCCAAACCGAATCCACCCTTGCAACACCTGTCCGTTCGATTCTCCGCGCGGAGAGCCGGGTGGGGCGGGGGGTTCCCTCCCCAGACCCGTATCTTCTGGGGAGACTCTTCGAAGCCCCAAACCACCATCTCGTGGCGGGCCAAGAGTGGCCGCGCGGAATGCGACTCGGCGTGGTCTGGGGAGGGAACCCCCCGCCCCGCCCGGCGTGTAATCACCACGAGCGCTAAGGCTTGTAAGCCTTGGCCTGCGCCACGATAGCGGCGCGGTCGAACTTGTTGATCTGGTCGATGAGCGCGGCGGTGTAGAGGTCGGCGGCGGGCACCGTGCCCTCGATGAACTTGTACTCCTTGAAGATGCTCTTGAGCTTCTCCCACTGGGCCGGAGAGCCGACGCCGAAGCGCGGGTCCGATCGATTGTCCACGCGTTGCAGCGCGAAGCGCGCGTTGAAGACGTTCAGAGCGTCCTTGAGGGCCTTGGCCTCGTCGCCGGTTTGCGGCTTCGTCTCCGGGTACATCTTCCAGTGGATGCGCACCGCGGCCTCGGGATTGGCCAGGCCGAAAACGGTGGCCTTGGCGATGCCGCGGGCGAAGCCGACCAGCATCGCCGCGTTCTCCGTCACTTGGTCATCGCGCGTGGCGAGGGTCTGTCCGAGCATTTCCTGGATCAGGGGGGAATCCAGACGGCGGAGCTGCATCCCACTGTTCTCGATCGAGGCCTGCAGCGTGTCCCAGAGGGCGAGACAATCAACCGTCTTCTGCTGAAGGGCCAGGCGACCCGGCGCGCCCACCCCGACGGCGAGAATCTTCACGTCCTTCTCGGGGTCGAGTCCGACGGAGGCGACCAGCGCCTTCGCAAAGGGTACCGAGCCCGAGGCGAGCGCGGGCACGCCGATGGTCTTGCCCTTGAGATCGGCCAACTTCTGCACGGGACTGTCCGCCGGCACCACGAGTCGATAAATCGTCTCGCGGGCCTGGACGTAGAAGCCCTTGATCTTCACGCCCTTCTCCCGGCCGATGACGATCTCCTCGGGGCCGATGGAGACGATCTGCAGATTGCCCGCGGCCAGCTGCTGCATGCCCGCGGCGGAGCCCTCGACGCTGGTCACCGTCACGTCGAGCCCTTCTTCCTTCCAGTAGCCGAGCGCCTGCGGCAAGGACGAATGCGCCGAGTGGCCGACCGAGATGTCCTTGGTGGTCACGGCGAACACGACTTTCCTCAGCGGCTTGTCCTGGGCCAGCCCCGCCGCGCCCCACGTCGCCAGCAGGGCGCCCATGATCACCGCTCCGATAGTGATGCGCTTCATCGAAGATCCCCTCTTTCCGGGCCGAAGGCCCGCGCGGCGGTCACGCATTGATGGTCTCATCGGGCTCCGCCCAGAAGATGATGTGCCTCTGCACCGCCTGCATGATGAGGTGAAGGGCCACGCCCATCACCGAGAGCAGAATGAGCACCGCGAAGACGCCCGCGATGTCCAGGGAGAAGTTGAATTGAAGAATGAGGTTGCCGAGACCCTTCTGCGCGCCCACGAACTCGCCCACGATGGCGCCGAGGACACTGAAGACGATAGCGATGTCGAGACCGGCGAACACGAAGGGCAACGCATTGGGGAAGGTCACCAGCCGGAAGGTCTGCCAGCGGCTGGCCCGGAGGGAGCGCATGAGATCGAGCTTGGCCGGATCGATGGTCTTGAGCCCCACGATCACGTTCACGAGCACGGGGAAGAAGGCCACGGTGGCCGCGATGATGACCTTGGAGGAAATGCCGAAGCCGAACCACACGATGATGAGCGGCGCGATGGCGATCTTGGGCAGGGTCTGCAGCGCCACCAGATACGGATAGAAGGTCTGCTCCATCAGGCGGAACTGCGCGATCACCGCCCCCAGCATGATGCCCGCCACCGCCGCGATGACGAACCCCAGGAGCGCCTCGCAGAGGGTGACCCAGAAATTGCTGAGATAGAGCCCGCTCCCCACGCCGCGCGCGAGGGCACCGGCCACCGTGCTGGGCGCGGGGACGAGGAAGCCGGGAACATTCCAGGTGCGCACCACCCATTCCCACACGCCCACGAAGACCACGAACACGAGAGGGATGAGAAGGAGGTGGGGGCGATTGCGCACGTAGAGCCCGGGATCTTCCCGCATCTCCGCCCACGCGGAGCGCGCGCCGGAAACCGCCGGCGCCGCGCCCTCGGCTCCGATCGCGCTCAATCGAGCCACCCTTTCGCGTCGAAGAGATGGCGGATCCGGCGCGTATACACGCCGAACTCGTCGGAGGCCATCATGTCGAGATCGCGCGGGCGCGGCAGCGTCACCTCCACGATCTCCTTGATCCGCCCGGGCCGCGCCGACATCACGATGACGCGATCGGCGAGAAAGGCGGCCTCCGGAATCGAGTGCGTGATGAACACGATGGTCTTGCCCGACTTCTTCCAGATGCGCAGGAGCTCGAGGTTCATGAACTCGCGGGTCATGGCGTCGAGGGCGCCGAAGGGCTCGTCCATGAGGAGGAGCGAGGGGTCGTGCACGAGCGCGCGGGCGATGGCCACCCGCTGCCTCATGCCGCCGGACAGCTCGTGCGGGTACTTGTCCTCGAATCCCGCGAGACCGACCAGCCCCAGGAGCTCCATGGCCCGATTGGCCGACGCCCTGCGGTCGAGCCCGAGGACTTCCACGGGCAGCATGACGTTGTCGAAGACCGTGCGCCACGGCAGGAGGACAGGGTCCTGGAACACGATGCCGATGTCGCGGCTCGGCTCGTCGACGGGTCGGCCGCGCAAGGTGACGTTCCCCGCCGAGCGCTGGAGCAGGCCGGCGAGGATCTTGAGCAGCGTCGTCTTGCCGCAGCCGGACTGACCCACGATGGTGATGAACTCGCCGGCGCCGATCTCCACCGAGATGCCGGCCAGCGCGTGCACCTGCGCGCGGCCGCGGGTCGCGTAGGTCTTTTCGAGGCTCGACACCACGATCAAGGGCGCGCTCACGGTTGTCGGAGGGTGCGAGAGGACGGCGCTCGAAGTGTCACGGGGATTGGAGGATAACCCTGCGCGTGCTTGACAGCAAGCCTCGGGATGGCATACACCGAGGGCACCTCGGTCGACGGCCGACCCCGGAGGGGGGCGTCCCGGCCTCATGCCTCCACGAGCGGCACCGCAGAGGAGAAAGCTCAATGCGCGAGCAGCACTCCCGACCCGATCACCTCGGCCGACGCGATTTCCTGGCGGTGACCGGCACGGCCCTCGCGCTGGCGAGCGCGCCCGCCCTGGCCGCCGGACAGGCCAAGCGCAGCGGGGAAATCGCCGCCGGCCTCTCCGAGCGCATGCTCACCCTCGATCCGGCCAACCACTACTCGATCTCCACGACGTCCGTCCTTCGCCACCTCTTCGACCCGCTCGTCGACGTCACCAACGATTCCAAGTTCGTCCCCGCCCTCGCCGAGACCTGGCGCCCGGTCAACAACACCACATGGCGCTTCACGCTCCGCAAGGGCGTCACCTTCCACGACGGCACGCCGTTCAACGCGGACAGCGTGGTCTTTACCCTCCGGCGCGTCCAGGGCAATGCCAAGCTCATCAAGTCCTTCGTCTACCAGGACATCGAATCCGTGGAAAAGGACGGCGACTACGGCGTCGTCGTCACGTCGAAGCGGCCCTTCGGCTCCCTGCCTGCCCATCTCACCATGCTGGGCATGCTGCCGGCGAGCGCGGGGAAGAACGAAGAGGCCTTCTTCCAGAAGCCCATCGGCACCGGCCCCTTCCGCTTCGCCTCGTGGACGCACGGCGACCAGATCGCCATGACCGCGAATCCGACCTACTGGAAGCCCGGCATCCCCAAGGTGGAGAAGGTCACCTTCCGCTTTATTCCCGAGCTGTCCACGCGCACGGCCGCGCTGCGGGCGGGCGAGCTCCAGGTGATCGACCGCGTCACCCCGGATCTGGTCGAGACGCTCAAGGGCACGCGCGGGGTCAAGGTGCTCGACGTGCCCGCCATCGAGGCCCAGCGCTGGATCTTCCAGCTCGGCAAGGAGCCGGTGAAGGACCAGCGCCTGCGCCAGGCCATTTCGCTCGCCATCGATCGGGGGGTGATCATCAAGGAGCTGCTCCGCGGCTACGGGCGTCCCGTCGACAGCCCCGTGCCGCCCGGCCTGATCGGCCACATGACCCTGCCCCCCAAGGTCTACGATCCCGAGAAGGCGCGGCAGATCCTCAAGCAGGCCGGCTATGCCAACGTCTCGGTCGATATCGTCCTCATGAAGGACTTCTATCCCAAGCAGCTCGAGATCACCCAGGCGGTGGCGGCCATGCTCGGCGACGTGGGCATCAAGCTCAACATCAAGAACCTCGAGATCGCCTCCGCGCGCGAGCAGCGGACGGCGGGCACCTACGATCTCTTCTTCTCCGGCTGGGCGCACATGCCTCACGACCCCGACTGGTACTTCGGCCAGTGGTTCACCAAGGCCGGCTCCGAGAAGCTCACCCGCTATGCGAATCCCCGGGTGGAGCAGCTCATCGCCGAGGGCCGGGTGCCCGATGCCAAGGTGCGGCAGGCCAAGTACGAGGAGCTCGAGCGCATCGTGTGGGACGAGGACGCGGAGATCTGGCTCTACTACACCGTCGCGATCTATGGGGTCAGCGATCGCCTGCGGAACTTCGAGGCGCGCCGCGACTACTACGTCCTGCTGAGTGACGTCAGCATCGTGTAGCCGGCCGGGCACCCACGGCCCGGCGGCGACGCGGCGCGGCGGATGAAGACCTATATCCTCCGCCGCGTGGCGCAGTCGGCCCTCACGCTCTTGGGCGTATCGGTGCTGGTCTTCGTCATCCTCCGCGTCCTCCCCGGCGACCCCGCCCGGATGCTCCTGCCCGACGGCGCCCCCGAGTCCGCGGTGGCCGAGCTCAATCGCCAGCTCGGACTCCGCGAGCCCCTGATCGTCCAGTACGGCCTCTTCCTGCGCAGTGTGGCCCGCGGAGACTTCGGCCAGTCCTTCCAGTACCGGGCGCCCGCCCTGCGCGTGGTGGTGGAGCGGCTGCCTGCCACCGTGCAGCTCACGGTGGCAGCCATGCTCGTCACCATCGCCGCCGGCGTGTCGCTCGGCATCGGCACCGCCGTGCGCCGGGGCACCCGCTACGACGTCGCGGGCACCATCCTCGCCGTGCTCGGCCAGTCGCTACCCAACTTCTGGCTCGGCATCATGCTCATCCTGCTCTTCGGCGTGGCCCTGCGCTGGCTGCCGACCTCCGGCTTCGCGGGCTGGACGTCCCTCGTCCTGCCCGCGGTGACTCTCGCGGCGTTTCCCACCGCGCTGGTGGCGCGCCTCACGCGTTCGAGCATGCTCGAGATACTCAACCGCGACTATATCCGCACCGGCCGCGCCAAGGGCCTCGCCGAGCGGAGCGTGGTGCTTCGCCATGCCCTCCGCAATGCGGCCATCCCCGTCCTCACGGTCATCGGACTCCAGATCGGCGCGCTGCTCGGGGGCGCCGTCATCACCGAATCGGTGTTCGCGTGGCCGGGTATGGGCAAGCTCATCGTGGACGCCATCTTCTTCCGCGACTTCCCGGTGGTCCAGACCGTGCTCATCCTCTCCGCCACCGTCTTCGTGGCGATCAATCTCCTCGTGGACCTGCTCTACACGGTCATCGATCCCCGTATCCGGTACTCGTGATGGCGGCCCGCGAGGACACCGGGGCGCTCAGGCGATGGGGACAGCGCCATCCGACCATGACCATCGGGGGCATGCTCCTCGGCCTCGTGGTGCTCGCGAGCCTCTTCGCCCCGGCGGTCGCTCGCCACGATCCCATCAAGCCGAGCTTCAGCCAGCGTCTCTCCCCGCCCTGGGGTCTGGGCGGCACGCCCGCGCATGTGCTCGGCACGGACAATCTCGGCCGGGACATCCTCGCGCGGCTGCTCTACGGCGGGCGGGTCTCCCTCGCCCTCGCCGTGGCCGCCGTGGCCATCGCGGGGGTGGTGGGCGTGGTGGTGGGGCTCGCCGCGAGCTGGGGCGGCGGCACCGCGGACGCCGTCATCATGCGCGTGGCGGACGTGCAGCTCGCCTTTCCCGTCATCATGCTCGCCATCGCCATCGTGGCCGTGGTGGGCACCAACCCCCTCACCCTCGTGGGCGTGCTCGCGCTGAGCGGCTGGGTGCTCTACGCGCGGACGATCCGCGCCCACGTCCTCACCATTCGGGGCCTCGACTACATCGACGCCGCCGCCATGCTCGGGGCCAGCGACCTGCGCGTCATCCTGCGACACGTCCTGCCGAACACAGTGGCGCCCATCCTCGTGATCGGCTCCAGCCAGTTCGCCACCATGGTCCTGCTGGAATCGGGTCTGAGCTTCCTCGGGCTGGGCATCCAGGCTCCCCTGCCCTCGTGGGGCTCGATGCTCGCGGAGGGGCGCGACTATCTGTCGAACGCGTGGTGGCTCGCCACCGCTCCCGGTCTCATGATCGCCCTCGTCGTGCTGGGCGCGAACCTGCTCGGCGATGGGCTGCGGGATCTCCTCGACCCGACCCTGCGCAACGTCGAGGGCTGAGCTCTCAGCTGCGGTGTTCGCGCAGCCAGTCAGGAAGCGGAGGCACCCGCGCGTCGATCTGGCGCAGGTTGTAGTAGGGAATGGCCGGCCGGTAGGCGTCGAAGACCCGGCGGAGCTCGCCGACGGGCTCGGCGTGGACGTCGACCCGGAGATCCACGTAGGCGAAGGGCCGGTCGTCGACCACGAGCAGCGCCGCCGACTGCTGGCCGCCGTGCTGCCCGCCCGCATCGCGCCCCGCCTCGATGGTGCGCATGAGGCGCTCTTCGAGGTCTTCGCCGGCATCCGCGGTGAAGGCCCGCTCCATGGCGTCGAGCAGATGCGCGCCGGTGAGGTAGTTGCCGAGCACGACGAAGCTGTCACCGACGCGGTGCCCCGCCCAGTCGCGATTCATCTTGCCCGTGCGCGCCGCTGCGAAGCCGTCGGCGTCGATGATGCCGAGCTGGCGATACTCCGAGTACGGGTCGCCCTTGACCAGCTCGTCAATGACGCCTGGCGCCTTGTAGCCGAGCTCGAGCAGCCGGAGCGCCATGTGGCCGAGGCGCGCATCGGCGATGGCCATGATGGCCACGGCACCCAGCCCGGCCCGCGCATGCGACACACGGGCGCCCACGGCGAGCGAGCGGGTGGCGGTGCCGATGCCCAAGCGGCCCGTCCGGGCGCAGCGGCCGATCACCGTGAAGGTATGGAACTCGACTCCAGGCGGAGACCCCGTCATGTCACGCGCGCCGCCTTGGGATCGATGTAGTCCGCCCGCACCGCGTAGGGATAGGGCCCCTCCACGGTGCGTCCCTCCGCGAAGCGGCGGAGACTGAACGGCTCGATGTCGACGGTCTTGGCGCGCCCTTCCATCACCAGCTCCGCCATGCACATGCCGACGGCCGGCGCGATCTTGAAGCCCGAGCCGCTGAACGCGGTGGCGAGGTAGAGCCCGTCGATGCCCTCCACTCGTCCGAGGATGGCGTGGCGGTCGGCGCTGTAGCCGTCGAAGGCGCGGTAGCCGCGGGCGAGGGTGGCCCGCTCCATGGCCGGGATGCGATGCATGAGGAGCTGAGCGCCCGTGTCCGCCGCCTGCGAAGAGAGCCCGGTCCCGAGGGTGTCGGGGTCGATGTCCCACTCCTGGCACGGCACGCCGACCAGAGTCAGCCCGCCGCCTTCGGGCCGGAAGTAGTTGCCCTGCACGTTGTCGATGAAGACCATGTGCCCCTTGGCGAGCTCGGGCGGACGCGACACGGCCACCGTGTCGATGGCCTTGGGCCGGGCGGGCAGGTCGAGGCCGAATTCCGTGCAGAGACGCCGCGACCACGCGCCCGTCGCCACCACGATGCTGCCCGCGTCGATCCGTCCCGCCGAGGTCTCCACGCCGATCACCCGGCTCTCCTGACGGATGACCCGCGTCACCGCCGTCCACTGGAGCACGCGCGCGCCCAGCTCGGTGGCGCGCCGGCGAAAGCCTTCCACCGTCTCCGCCGGATTGGCGTAGCCGCTGTCAGGCTCATAGGCCGCCGCACCGATATCGTCCACGTTGGCGAAGGGCTGAAGCTCCTTGAGCTCGGCGGCGGTGATGGCGGTGGTGTTGACCCCGAGGCCCTTCAGCATCTCGACATTGCGCCGGAGATTGTCCGCGTATGGCGGCGCCACCACATTCACGAAGCCGGTATGGGTGAAGACGGCCGGCCCGCCCATGAGCTCGGTCCAGTGCTTGAACACGGGAAAGCTCGCCCAGGCGAGGCGCGAGTCCCATTCGTTGGTGTAGTGCATGCGGACGAGCGCGCTGGATCGGCCGGAGGCGCCGCTGGCGAGGGCGCCCTTCTCGACGAGGACCACCTTCACCCCTCGAGCGGCGAGGGCGTAGGTGATGCTGGCGCCGTTGACTCCACCTCCCACCACCACTACGTCGGCTGTCTGGGTCATATGATTTTCTCCTCCCCCCTCACCAGGATTTCCCCCTCAGTTATCCCAGCCCTCGCCTCGTCGCTGCGGCAGCGTCTCAGCTCGAACTGCGCCTCTCCCCCAGTGGGGGAGAGGGGAATTGGCTAGGGCTGGAGCATTACGTGCCGTGGATCGAAGGCGTCTCGCAGTCCGTCCCCGAGGAAATTGAAGCTCGTCACGGCCAGGGTGATCGCTATCCCGGGGAAGATGGCCACCCACGGCGCCGAGGCAAAATAGCTCTGCGCGTTGTTGAGCATGTTACCCCAGCTCGCGAGCGGCGGCTGGATCCCGTAGCCGAGATAGCTGATGTACGACTCGAGGAGGATGGCCCGGGCCACGCTCAGCGTGGCGGCCACCGCGATGATGCCCACGGTATTGGGCAGGAGGTGGCGCAGCCTGTCAACAACCCCGAAGCATCCCCGCCCCCGCAGGGGAGAGGGCGCAGTTCGAGCCGAGACGCTGCCGCAGCGGCGAGGCGAGGGCTGGGATAACTGAGGGGCAGATCCCCGGTCGCAACGCACCCACCCTCACCCTGGCCCTCTCCCTCCCTGAGGGAGAGGGGGATCGCTAGGCGTGGAAGGTTTGGCGGCCCTCGTCGCGGTTCCACAGGCGGATGAGGTGGCGCTTGCGTTCCGGCTCGTCGGCGTCGCGGAAGGGCGTCCGGCTGTGCGCGAAGAGCCGGTTGTTCAGATACTGGAGCTGGCCCTTCTCGATGGTGAACTCCACCCAGTGGGCGGGTGAGTTCATGATGGCGCTCATCGCGGTCAGGGCGTCGCGGCCGTCCTGGTCGATCCGCTTGCCCTCGAGGTCCTCGGCGTTCTCGACCAGGGTGTGGTTGTAGCGGGCGCGGAGACCGCCCGCCGCCCGCTCGAAGACCGGCTGCCACGAGACCTTCGCGTCGTCGGGCGCGTGCTCGGCCTGCCTGTCCCAGGGCACGGGCTCGTACAGCCGCTTCAACCACGCGGGATGCGTCCGGTCGAGCTCTTCGTGCGCCGTCACCAGGCTCACGAAGCGACTCACTCCGCCTTCGGGCGCCCGATGCAGGCAAAGCAGGCCTACCAGCTCGGGCGGAGCGGCGAGCCACGGCGCGTCGGTGTGAAACTGGAGATCGAGATTGGTCACGGACCGGCGGACGCCATAGGACAGCGCCTGGCCGGTGTCGCGCACGTCGTACAGCATGGCGCCGTTCCACTTCTGCGCCACGAGCCGGCCCAGCAACGATCCCAGGATCCAGCCTAAGGCCCTGTTCTCGTCCGCCGAGAAGCGCTCGACGGGAACACGGTCGAGCACGGCCAGCCCGATGCCGTCGCGGAGCTGCCGCCCCACGGCCGCCATGACCTGGCGGCACTCCGAGAGATCGAACTGCGTCGGCGACACGAGCAGGGTGGGCAGCGGCTCGCGCCGCAGCCGATGCACCGCCGCCTCGAGCTCCGCCACGGCGGCCGCGGGGAGCGGTACCAGCCAGTCCGCGGGCGAGAGGGTGTCGCGCACCCAAGCGCGGGGGTCCATCTATCGCTCCGTGAGCACGGTCTTGATGTCGTTGAGCACGAGGTCCGCCACGAGAAAGCCCGCGCTGTAGACGTTGCGGATGTAGCCGTCCTGATCCAGGAGAAACACCTTGAGCACGTGACGGTACCGCCCCGTGAAACGTCCGCGCTCGTCGTACACGGGCGCGCGGTCCTGGCCGTAGCCCTCCAGCACCTCCTCGAGGGAGCGCTCCGACGGCGCCGTCATGAAGCGCCAGAGGCGAGCATCGGCGCCGTACACCTGCGCGTACTTCGCCAGCGTCGCCCGCCGGTCGCGCCCAGGGTCGAAGCTGATCGAGAGCAGAGCGACGCGTCCGCTCAGCCCCTCGTCCTTGACGCGCGCCTGAAGGCTCTGGAGGGCGAGACTGGCCAGCGGGCAGCCGAGCCGATCTGGACACGCGGTGTAGATGAAACTGATCACGGCCACCTTGCCCGCGGTGATCGCCTCGGTGCTCACCCGATGACCGGCGGTGTCACGCAGGACGAAGGCGGGCACGCGCTTGACAGGCGGCAGGTCGTAGGTGCCGGCGGGCGGCGGGGTGAAGCTGGGAGAGAAGACGCCCTTGACGAATTCGTCCTCGACGCTCAGCGCGTCGTGAGCCCCGGCGGCCGGGGGGACGGCCGCCAGGCAAAGGAGGAGGGCGAAGACGAGCTCAGCGCGGCGGCGCATACGCGCTCATTCGCGGATTCACGGGGGCCCCGCGGGCCGCGCGCGGCCCGAAAGTCTTGCTCCCGAAGTTCATGATGTGCGCCCGCCCCGCCGCGTTGAAGTCGGTGGTGAACTTGGCCACGAGCTTCCCGTCTTCCCACGCGTAGGCCTTGAGCCAGTAGTCGCCGGGCTTGTCCCACTTGGCGAGGAGCGAGTTGGTAGCGTACAGACGCTTCCCGTCCCACGACGACGACACCATGTTGGCCATCTCCCCCAGCTTCACCGTCTCCACCAGCTTGCCCTCGAACGGGTTCGACACGTCGTAGACCCGCAGGCTACCGTCGCCGAAGGAGTTGACGTAGATCTTGCTGTCGTCGGGGGCGATGCTGATGTCGACGGGGAGATTGGCCCCGATCTCCGCGATGTTCTTGCTCGCCCACGTCCCGTTCTCCTGCTGGTAGACGAGCACGAGCTGGCCGGTGAGCGCGGTCGCGGTGAAAGCGTAGTTGTGGTTGGGCAGCAGAGCCCAGCGCAGCTCGAGGGGCGCCCCGGGCACGCGCAGGATCTGGAGCGGCTTGCGCGCGTGGAAGTCCCACACGACCACCGAGTCGCCGAACTGCTTCATCGCCTCCGCATCCTTGATGAGCTCGCCGAAGGGCCGCATGTAGTTCTTCTTGCCCGTGAAGGACGACGTGAGCATGCGGTTCAGGTTGGCGTTCACCCGCACGTCGTAGCCGTAGGGCGCCTCCTTGGGCATCCAGATGGTCCGGATGAACTTGCCGTCGTTGCTGTACTCGGCGAGGCCGGTGCGGCCGGAGCCGTCCTGGGCGTTGGACAGCGCGGAGATGAGCATGCGGCCGGGCAGCGCGTAGAAAGTGTGCGGGCCGACGAGGCCGCCCGTGTCCTTGACGAAGGTGGAGATGGTCTTCACCAGCTTGGGGCGAGCCGGGTCGGCGGCGACGTCGAAGACGAAGATCTGGCTGGTGTCGAGCCCGCCCGCCCACAGGAAGCGACGGTCGTCGGTGAAGCCCGCGTGATGGGCTTCGTGCTGGCCGGGCACCGGCGCGCGATGGACGATCTTGCCGTAGCTCGCGGACTTCGGATTCGCGTCGACGGTGACCATGCTGTCGTTGCCGTCGGCCACCCCCTTGATGCCGAGGGTCCATACGTAGATGTAGTCTTCCTGCCCCGTGACCTTGGGCAGGAAGGGCGACTGGCAGGTCTCGTCCGCGCGGGCGGGCGCGTACCCGCCGCCGAGGAGCGTGAGCAGAGAGACGATGAGGGCGAGTACGACTCCTCTCGCGATCGGATGCTTGACCATGGTCGGGTTCCTCCTCGTGGGTGTAGGGCCGAAAGGCGGTCTACGCAGGCCCCGCCCCCTGTGTGCCGACATAGAGAGCGTACAGCGACTGGCTGGCCGCCATGAAGAGGCGATTGCGCTTGGGCCCGCCGAAAGCCACATTGCCGCATACCTCCGGCAGGCGAACGCGCCCGATGAGCTGTCCCTGAGGCGTCCAGACGGTCACACCGCTATAGCCCACGTTGCGGCCGGCATTGCTCGAGACCCAGACATTGCCGTAGACGTCGCAGCGCGCGCCATCCGGCCCGCACTTGACTCCGTCGATCATGAAGTTGCTGAAAAGCTTCTGGTTGGAGAGCTTGTTGTCGCTCCCCACGTCGAAGGCGTACATCTCGCCTTTGCCGCCGGGCCCGGTGTCACCCGGCCCCTTGCCCGTGCTGATCACGTAGAGCTTCTTGTAGTCCGGCGAGAAGACGAGCCCGTTCGGATCCGGCACCTGATTCTCGCCGACGACGAGGTCGACCCGCCCGCTCGGGTCCACGCGGTACACGTTGGTCGGCAGCTCCCGCTTGCTCCGGCCCACCTCGGCCGGCTGGCCGAGCCGCGGGTTGATCCGTCCTGCCGCATTGCTCGGTCCGCCGGCCGCGTCCGGGGCGCCTTCATAAAGCTGGCCGCCGTAAGGCGGATCAGTGAACCAGTAGCTGCCATCCGGATGCGGGACGACGTCGTTGGGCGAATTGAGCCGCTTGCCCGTGTAGGCATCGGCGATCACGGTCACCGAGCCATCGAGCTCGTAGCGGACCACGCGTCGGGTCAGGTGCTCACACGAGAGCTGACGCCCCTGGAAATCGAACGTGTTGCCATTGCTATTGTTCGACGGGCTGCGGAACACGCTGACCCGGCCGTCGTCCTCGAGCCAGCGGAGTTGCCGGTTGTTCGGAATGTCGCTCCAGACCAAATAGCGCCCCTGGCTGCTCCAGGCCGGACCTTCCGACCACAGCGCGCCGGTCCAGAGTCGCTGGATGGGCGCATTGGGCTGCCGCAAGCCGTCGAAGGACGGGTCGACGCTGATGACGTCTGGATCCGTGAAGTACGTGGTCGGCGGCGCATGAGGCCCAAAATCCCTGGGTGGGCTGGTGATCGTGCTCGGCGGCGTAGCCGGCCCGGGAGGCGGAGTTTGCGCCATGGCTATGCGAGAGCCGAGGGCCGCCGCGCCGGCCATCGCCCCCATGGCCGTGAAGAGCGTCCGTCGCGATACCGGTTCGAGCGCCATTGCCAAGCCTCCTTTGGGGAATGACCGCAGGGATGAGGTCGCGTGACCACGAGGCGGCCACGGTACCAGAGGGCCGAGGAAATCGTCAATGGCCGCTCCGCTTGACAACATTCGGCACGGCTCCCATACTTTGGGCGCGAATCGAGACCTGTCCGGAAAGGAGGATGCAAGCGCCGATCAGCAAGCGATCGTCATCGTGGGTGACCTCATTGCGTCTAACGTCACACTGAGTCGAGGGTAGGACTACCGGAGGAGAGTCGCAATGAAGCGAACGACCTTGAGTCTGATCTTGGGAGTGGCCGTGGCGCTCCTGCTCGTTGGCTCCATCACCCTGTCGCAGGCGGCCGGGCCCGCCGGGATGAAGCTCTACGCTTTCAGCTCGGGCGGCCTGACCATCGCAAAGAGTGCGCTGCAATCCGGGGCGCCGAGCACCCAGATCACGGTGCCGGTCGGCTTCTTCGTGGTCGTGCACCCAAAGGGTAACTTCCTCTTCGACACCGGCAACAATGACAAGATCATCACCGATCCCAGCTACTGGGGACCCTTTATCAAGGGTCTGACCCCGGAGCGCGGCCCAGACGTCGCCATCGACACCCAGCTCAAGAAGATCAACCTGACGCCGGATGACATCAAATACGTCGCGGTCGGGCACATGCACCTCGACCACGGCGGCAACGTCTGCAAGTTCCCCAAGGCGACCTTCCTCGTGCAGAAGGACGAGATGAAGAACGCGGCCTGGCCCGAAGCGGGCACCGCCGGCCCGTACATCCCGGGCGACGTCGCCTGCCTTCGTAACGATCTCGGCGAGGCGCTCCCCAACAAGTTCAAGATGGAGCAACTCACCGGGGATCTGGATCTGTTCGGCGACGGCAGCGTGGTCATCAAGCGCTGGCCGGGCCACACTCCGGGCAGCCAGATGGCCATCGTGCGCCTGCCCAAGACCGGCACCGTCATCCTGACCAGTGACAACGTGTACTTCGCCGAGAATGTCACGAAGAACCTCCTCCCCGACATCTCGCTCGCCTACAATCCCACGGGGATCCTGGGCGCCTACGAGTACATTCGCTCCATGCAGGCACGCGAGGGCGCGAGCTTCATGACCGCCCACGACCTGGACGGCCCGGCCGGGAAGGCCCGCACGACAAAGACGCCGCAGATGTTCGAATAGGTCGCGCGGCCAGACGCGTGAGGTAGCACGGCACCACCGGGGTGGCTCGGTGACCCTGGTGGTGCCGTGACGTTCCGCTCCGCATGACTTCGATCATCGTCGCCGATCAGCTCACCAAGTGGTACGGGGCCCGACTGGCCGTCGACCATGTCTCCCTCCAGGTCGAGGCCGGCGAGGTCATGGGGCTGCTCGGCCCGAACGGATCCGGGAAGACCACGATTCTCCGCATTCTCACCGGCTACCTGCTCCCGTCGTCCGGAACGGCCCGCATTGCCGGGCTCGACGTCGTGGACGACGCGCTCGCGGCCCGGGCCCGGGTGGGTTATGTCCCTGAGGACGTGCCGCTCTACGGATGGATGAGCGTCAGGGAATTCCTCGCCTTCATGGCCAGGCTGAAGGGGCTCGCCGGCCAGGCGGCGACGGGATCGGTGGAGGCCGTCGTCGAGCGTCTCGCCCTGGGCGACGTCCGGCGCATCCTCATCGGAAAGCTCTCCCGCGGGTACCGCCAGCGCGTCGCCGTCGCCCAGGCCCTCCTGGGCGATCCCGCGCTGCTCATCCTTGACGAGCCCACCAACGGGCTCGACCCGCGGCAGATCATCGAGATGCGGAGTCACATCCGGGCGCTGGCGGGAGAGCGAACGGTTCTCGTCACCTCCCATATCCTCGGCGAGATCGAGCGCGTCGCCGACCGCGTGGCGATCCTGCTCGGGGGCCGCCTGCTCGGCGTGCGCGCTCTCGGAGGCGGAGACTCGGGGCAGCGCATCAGTATGCGCGTGCGCGGCCCGGAGGAGGCCGTTCGCACCTGCCTCGCCGGCGTGCCGGGCGTGCAGCGCGTGACCGTGGAGCCCCTGCCCGGGGGCGAGCTCGCGACCTGCGTCGTGGATTCCGGGGCCGGCCCCATTGCGGAGGCGCTGGCCGCCGCCGTCGTCGGCGCGGGCCTCGGCCTGCTCGACATGACCCCGGTGCATGTGGATCTGGAGACCCTCTTCCTCGGTATCACGAGCGGCCACTCCGAGGAGCGCCCGTGAGGCATTTCGCCACGCTCTTCCTGAAAGAGGAAAAGGCGATCTTCTCCTCCCCCATCGCCTACGCGACGGTGGCTGTCTATCTGCTCCTCATGGGCTACACCTTCACGGCGGTTCTCTTTCTCAACCGGACGGGCGAGCTCGTCCGCGTTTTCTTCCAGGCGGCCGTGCTATTCCTCCTGATCGTGCCCGTGGTGACGATGCGGCTCTTCGCCGAGGAGCGGAAGGCGGGCACGCTCGAGCTGCTCCTGACGTCGCCCGTCAGGGAGATCGAGGTCGTCCTTGCCAAGTTCGCCGCCGGCCTGTCGCTCCCGGCGCTGATGCTCGCGCTCACCGGCAGCTACCCCGCCGTCCTCGGCGTCTACGGTGACCCCGACTGGGGCCCAATCTACAGCGGTTTCCTCGGCCTCCTGCTCCTGGCCGCCGCCCTCACCGCCATCGGGCTCCTGGTGTCCGGGCTCACCGCGAACCAGATCGTGGCAGCTGTCGTCGCCATGGGCATCGGCATCCTGCTCTGGATGATCGACACCCTCGGTCATCTGCTCCCCGACCCCTTCGACACGATCGTCACCCAGCTCTCGCTGGTCGCGCACTTCACGCCGTTCGCCACCGGCGCCTTGTTCCTCTCCGACGTCGGGTTCTTCCTCACGATCGTTTTGGCCAGTCTCTTCCTGAGCGTCCGGGCGCTCGCGCGGCGCTAGACTGGCCATGGACCGCCTCGACGGGGTCAACACGATCTGGTTCGCGGGCTGGCTGATCGCCGTCGCCGTCCTCTTCTTGCTCGGCCTTCGGCTGCCCCTCATGCCACGCCTTCGGCGCCTCCCCAGTCTCGCCTACGCGGGTGCCGTCGTGGCCGCGACGCTCTGCCTGGCAGCCCTGGCCAATGTCGCCCTCGTGCTCCACGACGTGCACTTCGATCTGACCCGCGAGGGAGTCTTCACGCCGTCGAAGCAGGCCGAGACCGTCGTCGATCGGCTTCGCCAGGACGTCAAGCTCACCTATTTCTACCAGGCGCAGGACCAGGCGGGACGGCGAGCCAAGGACATGGTGGAAGTGCTGGGTCGGCGCAACCCGCGCCTGCGCGTCCGCACCGTCGATCCCGACAAGCAGCCGACGGTCGCCGACACCTACGGAGTGCGAATCTACAACGCTGCCGTGCTCGAGACAGACGGCCGGCGGATCCAGGTGATGAGCACGGACGAGAACCAGATCGCTCTCGGGATCCTCCGGGTGGTCCGTGAGCAGGTCACGACGGTCTGCTTCATGGAGGGTCACGACGAGTACCCGATGGAGAACTTCGAGTTCCACACCCACTTCGAGGGCGTGGCGAGTCACAGCCACGGGGACGGCTCCTCCGCCCTCGTCCAGATGAGAGCCCACGGGGCGGGGCGCCTCCGGCGGGCCCTCGAGTCGCTGGGCTACGACGTCCGCAAGATCATCCCCGCCACGTTGACGGCGATTCCCGCCGACTGCGCCGTCGTGATCGACGTGAACCCGCGCACGACTTACCTCCCGGGGGAGAGCGAACTGCTCCTCGGCTACCTCGCCCGGGGCGGGTCGGCCTTGCTCATGTATGACCTCGGCTTCGTTCTCGAGCCCCGCCTGGCCACGGGCCTCGCATCGCTGGGCATCGCCGTCGACCAGGAGGTCGTGATCGACCCCCTGGACCACTACTCCACGGACCCGGAGGTCGTTGCCGTGCCCGTCTACGAGCAGCACCCGATCACCCGGAACATCGCGCTCACGTTCTTCCCGGGGGTTCGATCGCTGACATTGCGTCCCCCACCGCCCGGGGTCGCGAGTGCCCCGCTCTTCCGCAGCAGCACCGAGAGCTACACGCGCCAGGTGCAAGCGGTGTCGGAGCGGCAGCCCGGCGGCAACGTCGGGGCGGCGCGCTCGCCCGCGGCCCCGGCCGGAGCTGGTCGGCGGGTCCTCGGGGCCGCCATCGAGGGGACCCGGCCCGGCGTGGGACCGGCAGCCAAACCATTCCGGCTCGTGGTGGTCGGCGACGCGGACTTCGCCAGCAACTCCTTCCTGCCGTACATGGCCAACAGCGACCTCGCCCTCGCCATGGTGCGCTGGCTCGTGCGCGAGGAGCGGGCCTCCTCCGTCACTGTGCGGATGCCGGTCCCACCGCTCGTCCTTCTGACCAAGTCGCAGATGCAGCGGATCTTCCTCGTCATCGAGGTCCTCCTGCCTTTCGGTGTCGTGGCACTGGGCGCCGTCGTGTGGTGGAGACGGCGATAAGGCGTCCGCGCCGCCTGCTCGCCCCCGTCGCCGCCCTCCTCGCGGTGGCCTGCTGATAGCCATGGTCGTCGCCGGCCACCTCAGGGAGAACCAGCAACTCGTCAAGTTCACGGCGGCCGGCGTCATGCCGGAGCCACCGGGCGAGATCGATCGGGTCGAGATGACGACGAGCGCCGGTCGCTGGGTGTTCGTGCGTGCGCCCGATGGCTGGCGCGCGGAGCCGGCCGGCCCGCCCGCGCCGCCCTCGCTCGCCGCACACCTCGACGACTCGATCAAGTTCATGCACGTGTCGGCGCCGCTCCGGACGATGGAGCGCGCGGAGTGGTCGCCCATCGGGCTCCGAGAGTTCGGCCTCGACCCGCCCCGCTACACGGCGACGCTCTATCGCCGGGGCGCCGCCGTGCTCGGGGCGGAGTTCGGCGCGCCGAATCCGCAGAAGGTGCTGCAGTACATGAAGCTCGGGGGACGCGACCAGGTCTACCTGATGTCGCGCTTCATCGGAGAGGAATGGGAGCAGGCGATCCGCGAGGCGAGCGGCGGGTGAGTGCGGCCCTCGGCCGGATCGGCCTCGGCCTTCTCTTGCTCGCCGCGGCCCCGGCGGGGGCGCGGGCCCACGTTGGCGGCAGCACCGGCTACGCCTCCATCACGGTCAGCCGGAGCACCGTCCGCTACACGCTGACCCTGCCCACGGCCGCACTCCCGTCGGATCTGGCCGAGGCGCTCCGCCTCGCGCAGGCGGGGAGCCAGCAGAACCGGGACAAGCTCCTCGACGTGCTGCGCCGGCACATCATCCTCCGCGCCAACGGCACCCGCTGCGAGCCGGGTCCGGGCCAGGTCGTGCCCTCGGCCTTCGACGCCACCAGCTTCACGATGCAGCTCGACTTCGCGTGCGGGAGCGCGGTGCGGGATCTCCTCGTGGAGGACAATATCTTCGATGTCCTCGGATCCGACCACCACACGCTGGCAAAGGTGGAGACCGACGGCGAGACGCGGGAGCTGGCCGCCCTGCGTCGGCTCCATTGCCTGTTAGACGGCTGCCGCGATCAGACACGCTTCGCAGACGCGCAGCCCTCGTCGTTCGGCCGCTCACCACCGAACCTGGCTTCACGCACCAGCAGTCCTCGGCCGCCCGAATCTGAGCCGATGCGGAGACGGTCAGCGCAATTGCGAGCGGTCTGTTCACTGGCGAGTCCGCATCTCCGACAGGACACGGTCCAGCGGAATCGTCTTCGCAACGCTCGCATTGCGCAATCGGGTCGAACAGCTTTGTCTCGCTTTCCGCATCGACTTCGAACGTCTCGTCGGCGTCGGACGCGATCCCGGTGACCCAGGCGCCCTCAGGCAACTCTGCGTCCAGCTCGACACGACCCTGAACGACCTTTCCCGATGCGATCTGCATACGTCCATCCTAGGCTGGAATATCGACGTATGAGGAACTCGAATGTGGTTTGGGAATGGCCAGTCCTTCTTCCTTCAGACCGTCGAGATGAAAGGCGATCGCGTCCTTCATCTCCCGCTGAACCTCATCCTCGGTTCCAGCCGTCGCGATGCATCCAGGAAGGTCGGGAGAGTAAGCCGAGTAGCCGGTCGACGTCCGTTCGATCACAATCAGGTACTTCATTGCTTCAGCCCCGCCTGCTTCAACACACTGTTCAGCGTCCCTGGCGCGAGATCGTCGCCAGGCTTCCCGGCGACCGTGACGAGTCCCGGTTTCGACGCGTGCTTGAACTGTCGATGCGAACCACGCTGGCGAACCACACTCCAGCCATCATCCTCCAGCATTTTGATGACGTCGCGAATCTTCACAACCTAGGCGGCAAGCACCGCCTCGGCGAGGATCCGATCGCGAAGCTGCGGCTTGAGCGCCGCGCGCGTGACGAGTTCAACCTGTCGTCCGATCCGCTCGCCGAGCTCACGCTGTAGCCGAACAAACTGAAACATCCCGATCGGTCGGTTGAACTCGACGAGCAGATCGACATCGCTGTCCTGGCGTGC
>Ga0137369_10002224_pt1 | contig 19793 bp, 22 predicted proteins | sample SagtaG_12_FD_104918 | JGI IMG/M metagenome (GOLD analysis project Ga0137369, IMG submission 104918) | Vadose zone soil microbial communities from Sagehorn Ranch, Mendocino, California, USA - Sage1_L_113_16 metaG | ecosystem: Environmental > Terrestrial > Soil > Vadose zone | place: USA... | reverse complement strand
GAGATTGAAGGCAAAGCCGATGCCGAAGCGGCTTCTATTTATGCCGCAGCCTTCAATCCTCCCGAGGCACAGGAACTTTATTCCTTTCTCCGCAGCCTCGACGTCATGCGCGCCGGATTTGAAAAAGATACCACGGCCGTTATTTCGACGAATAGCGAACTCGGTCGATTGCTTAAGTCCATGGCGCCAACCAGCGCAGCGCCAAAGCCCACAGGGCCGTAGCGAGTTTCGCCGTTTTGATTTCACAAATCTGGACAATCGGACATTCGACGCGGACGATCGACATCTTCATTTCGTTGCTGGAAGAGAACGGAATCAAGTTGGTTGCCGACGTCCGCAGCCTGCCGGGATCGAAGCGCTATCCGCAGTTTAACAGAGAAGTGCTCGCAAAATCACTCAAGGAACACGGAATTCGCTACGAACATTTCCCGGAACTTGGCGGGCGAAGGAAAGCAAAGAAGGATTCGCACAATACGGCTTGGCGGAATGCTTCGTTTCGTGGTTATGCCGACCACATGGAAACGGAAGAATTTCGCCGAGGCATTGAACGTCTTCTCGATTTTGCGAACAAGGCGGGACCGACCGCGATCATGTGCGCGGAAGCAGTTTGGTGGCGTTGCCATCGCGCGCTGATATCAGATTATTTGAAAACACGCGGTGTCGAGGTTGTGCACATTATCGATACAAAAAAGACCGAGCCGCATCCCTACACATCCGCGGCGCGCCTCGTCGGCGACACGTTAAGTTACGCGAGCAACACGGATCCTTAATTTAGCGCGAATCGAAGCAGTTGATGTCCCTCGGGCCTGATTAACGCCGGCGGGTTTCGCGCCATGTGCGATGCGCGATGTAAGCCGGCACCGGCGGCGTGAACTTCTCGCGTTCCATCATTTGCTCAGCCAACCAGTGAAACCACTCTGAGCCCGTCTCTCGGTTTAGCTCGCGGCGCCACTGCTCGGCCCAAACACGAAGCTTTTGCCATGAAAGAAGGATCGGACCGCTAAAGAAATCATCGACCAGATCCAGGGTGAGCTCGCGGCGAAATAGCAACACACCGATGCTTTCCCAAGTCAGCGAAACCAGGTAGACGGCATCTTCCCCGTCGGGGCCGAGCACTTCGCGAATTTTCTGTGCGTCGGCGCCATCCGGCAGCGAAAGCACGCGGCGCAGTGCACTCGTAAACGCCGGGCTCTGAAACGAGCGGACCAACTCGAGCATCGCGTCGCGTCGGCGTCGCTGGCCGTAATATCTGATTTGCGCCGCCGCAAAGATGACGCCTGCCGTCACCGCGAATGCGTTGATGAGGTTTGCAAAAGTTGAGATGTCCACGTCAGCGAGGATCGGTCACGCGCCCGAGGAAAAGGCACACGCCGCTCGGAACATGCTGAATTGCATAGACGAATGGCCGATCGACTTTCACTTCAATCGGCGGTGGCGGGGGCGATCTCAGAGCGCTCCCGGCCATCATGGCCACGGCGGTGGCGGCTGCTGCTTCGGTTCCTTTTTCGTCCACGGCTATAAAGGTTTTGTGAAAGACCTGCGAGATATAGAGATAATCATTCGGTTTCCGTGGTGCCATTCGGTCGAAATTGGCGCTGCCCCGCGGTTGATCAAATGCCGTCTTCATCCCGAGCGCTTCGAAGTTTTTTGCCAGCGCAATGGTCGGTAGCTCGATTTTGAACTTCGGCAGATGAAGATCGACATCGCGCGTTTCGAGCTTTGCGCATTCCGCCAGTATCTGCGTAGTCAGCTTCGATTCGAGCGCGTGTAGACCATTTATCTCGTCCGGAAGAAGAACAAGGAATTGGAGATCATTGCCAGTGTAGGGAAGGCTAACCGCGATGAATCCCTCGCGCCCAACGTAGCCGAAATGCCGATCCATCTTCCTCATCATCGGAACCTCGACAGGCGCGCTTCCCAGGACGTGGAACGGCTCCGGCTTCGTCGCATTCTCCGAGAACGGATCAGCCCAGGACGCCTTTAGATAAAGCGCATTCGCCAGGACAAGTCGTGTCGTCTCATTAAGCGCACCGCCGGGAATGAGATCACGAATCCGCTCGTGTGTTTGGTCTGCCACCCATTTATTGATGTGCTGCGTGGCTCCGGAGGCGTCGGCAGTGAAATCGATAGGCTCAAATGCCGTGCCGTAATTTTGTTTAACAATCGACAGAAAAGCCTGGCGAAAATCGTATCCTTTCTGGGCAAAGAGGCGATTAGCGATCGCCAGTGTGATCGGCTCGCTCGGACCGCCGAATCGCTTAGCTTGTTTTACGAGTTCGGCCGTCTTTGCGCTCATTTCTTCGAGCGAACGCTGGAGCGAAGCGAATGACGCCGGCACTGCGCTTGCGTCGCTGGGAAAATGCAGGACGCGCGCCATCTCGCTGCGGGTCTCGCCGTCCGCACCGGCGAACGTCATCGCCAGTGCGCTTTCGATTGAGTAGGGTGAAACGCAGAGGTTCTCGTTGCCTGTGGCGAGCTGGCGGTGAAGATCGACGGCGAGTTGGTTCGTTGCAATGGCGGCCAAATCGAACTCGGCTGCGCGGCAACAGATGGCAGTCAGCAAGAAAAGGCAAACGATTGTGAAGGATTTCATCGGCGACAAAGAACGACAATGTGATTTATCTGGACGCGCGCAAAGATTTTCTTTGGGGGAGCGCACTGCTTTGCCAGTCAACCATTGCAGCCGGTCGCCAGGGCTGATTTAGTTCGAGACCTCTCAAGTCCATGGCGGCGCAGCGAAAACCGAATTTGATCTTCTTTTTGCCGGATCAGCAAAGAGCGGACACGATCGCTTGTTACGGAGGCGTAAAGGTTCACGCGCCCAATCTGAACAAACTCGCTTCTGAATCAGTGGTGTTCGAGCGAGCCTACGTTACCCATCCAGTCTGTACTCCCTCACGCTCCTCGCTCATGACCGGAACGTGGCCGCATACCAACGGGTGCACGAGGAACAGCGTCTCGCTCGATCGGCGATTCCGCAGTTTCGCTGAGTTAGTAAACGACAAAGATTATCGGACTGCATATCTAGGGAAATGGCACCTTGGGGAGGACGGACCGGCGCGCCGCGGATTTCAGCAATGGATTTCGACGGAAGAGCCCGGTGACTATACGAATTTCCTCGTTTCAGCGGGTCTGACTCCTGACGGAAAAAATGGGGCGTTCTCGGAGCTCGCGATCAGCAACCTGCCCGTCGAACTGTCGAGACCGGGATTTCTCGAAAAGCACGCGTGCGAGTTCATCGAAAAACATTTTCGCGATCCGTTCATTCTCGTAGTCGCATTTGTGGAGCCGCATTCACCTTACAATGGTCCGCTCAACGATGAGCATCCATTGAGCGAGATCGATCTCGATCCGACCGCCACGCTTCCCGAGAGCGACAATATTCCTCTGCGCTATCGGCTTATGCGCGAATGGCAGCAAGCCAGGGCGATTCTCGATCGGCAGCGTTTGCCCCATCAGTTCTTCTTTGGCGTCAGTCCCGACGAATATCGCAGCATTAAACAGCGCTATCTGGGGTTGGTTACCCTGGTCGATCAAAGCATCGGTGCCATTCTTGGCTGCCTGGAGCGATTTGGCTTAAGCGACAACACAATCGTCGTGCATACGAGCGACCACGGCGACAGCCTGGGGGCACATCACTTGTTTGCTAAAGAAGTGATGTTCGAAGAAGCCGCGCGGGTTCCGTTCCTGATCCGGCTGCCGGGCCAAAGACGCGGCAAACTCATTCCGCAACCAGTGAGTCACATCGACTTCATCCCGACATTGCTTGATCTTCTCAGCCAGCCAAAGCATCCCCAGTGCGCGGGCAAGAGCTTGCTGCCGGTAATCCACGACGAGGCGCTGCCGCCGCAAAGCATATTTATCGAGTGGGCCCCAAACCGGACCAAGATCAAGAAGGGAACGTCATTGGCGTCCCGGCGCACGGTTAAGCGTGCAATCGATGAATCCACTCGGACTGTCGTATCCTCCGATGGCTGGAAGCTTTGTCTGCGCAACAAGGATTTAAACGAGCTATACAACCTGAAAGATGATCCTTTGGAGACGCGCAACCTTTACTCAGATCGACAATATGCACCGGTGATTTCACGCTACGCCGACGAGATTCACCGCTGGCAAGAATCGACGCGCGATAAGCTCAAGATCTAAGTCAGTGCGGCGCGGCTACCGCTCAAAACGATAGCCGTGCAGTTCGATTTCCTTTGCAAAGGCGTTCTCGACGATTCTGCGTTGCTTGTCGTTAAAGACCAACTGATACGGTCTCCGGTCCGTTCGGTATTCCGATTTGGCTTTGACGCCAAGCGTGTCGTCGAATGGGACGTTTAATTGTGAGAACACTTCGCTGAGCTCGGCAGCGAGGTTCTCATAATGGAGAACTCGATCCACGATGATTTTCGCGCCGGAATCATCAGTGTATCGAAAATAGTTAATTGGGAACCGGCCGCGAACGAGATACTCATCGAATGAAAGCGAACCGCCTGCGCGGGCGGCGTGCATATGGTAGTGAGACAAAACCTTGTCCCATGGATTTCGTTCAACGCAAAATTTGAAGTAGCTGTTCCAAACTCGGCGAGGAACGCGTCTTTTCACGAGTGATGCCGGCATATGATTGTAGAATTTGTCGCGACTAACGAATGCGGAATGCAATACGGAGACGATTTTGTGCGGCCTCTCAACAATTTCAGGGATTGGGTTAATGAATCCCTTGTAATTACGAGGCTGATGCCCTTCGACCGGTGGAAAGATCGGCGTTACGATATCCGTCGAGCCGCACTGCTTCGAAAGAAAAACCTCAATGCTCGTGCCGGCGGTCTTCGCCGTTTTGATAAAGATGAATCTGTGTTTGTGAGAGATGATCATGGAACGGTGGTCGGGCGTTTTCGGCAGCTTGCCGAAAGACCATCGCGTCGGCAAGCTGCCGACGCGTGCAAGCAGGCTGCCTGCGCTCCCCGAAAATCTGTCGCACGACCAGTGAGTGCCCGCGTTCGAAGAGCGATGGAATTCTATAATTTTCCCATCGTTACATGGTGGCCGTTCGGATGGCGAAACCATTCCGGTAACTCAATCCCACTCGGCAGGATACTATCGTAACAATTTTGCGTAATTACGCCTCCTTGCGTGCTTTCTCCAAAGACCGCGAAACTTTCCTTCGTTACGAATAACCGGTGCTCAGCCAGCTTAGGCACGTCATTTTTTAGTGCATCCATTGCCTTTGCATTAGGAATGTGGTCCGGAAGATGAGTGAAGAGGTGCCGTAGGACCTTGGCCCGGAGGAGCTGATGAATCCATATTTGGAACCAGGCTTTGCGTTCCAGGTAAACATCGCCAAAGGGATTTTTGATCTGCTGTCGATAGAGAGCGCGTTTGGGATTGTCCAGTGTCGCTCCGCATCTGCAGAATAAAAGGCCGCTTACTTCTGGCGACCGCATGGCGTGGGAAATCAGGCTCGCAATCTTGTTGGTTAAAAGTTGAATGGGGTATTTATCGTCGGAAGCCCAGTAAACGAGCTCCTCATCATCCAAATTGGCGATGAGTTCCAGAATCGTGAACGGGATATCGGAAGCTTTTCCGCCGGGCGCCTTTACATACTTCACACGCTCCGTGTCCGGACGCTGGAGTGTCTGATAAGGAACGAGGAACACGAAGGGATGATCCGGCCAAAGTCGCGCATATTGCAGGATCATGTGATCGGTAATCGCGCGATGGCGATCGTAGCTCAGAACGATCGCCTTTATTTTATCCGGCGAACTCATAACCAAACCGCTCGATATCCACTTTAAACTTGTGTGCGATTACGTCTTTTGTTCGGGGAGTGTAATATTCTGTGTAGTGCCGCGCCCGCGGATTGGCTCTTCGGTGCGGCAACTTCTCGGCGATGCCGAGCTTTTGCGCTACAAAAGCCCAGTCCTCGTCGAGGCGTTCGAACTTCCCGATGAAATCGGCGAGCACATTTCCATTGGGATCGACGAACCAATCCAATTGGTAGCGATGCGGAGAAGAGTGGACGCAAGTGCTGCTGCTATACTGGATCCAATCGACAAATTCCTCGAAATTCATTTTGTCTCTGAGTTGTAAAGCCTCCGTGCGCTCGTAGAGGGAGACGACACGATCCCAGGGGTTCCGAACAAATCCGAATTTAAAATAGGTCTCGAATTGCTTTCGCCCAATCTCCATGCGCCGCTCTTTCGGCAGCATCAGATAAAGAGATTCCAGAATCCGGTTCTTTCGCCCGCCATAATGGGTCCAATACGTCTCCATATGATTTTTGATCTGCCACAGATTCAGGTGCGGTTTCCAGGCTTTGCCGAGGATGCCTCTGACGCTGGTCGAACCAGTCTTGGGCACCTCTACGAAAATGCACTTGTAATTGTGAGAGATCACGTCAGCGCGCTTGCTTATCTAATATTGTTAATCGCCTTTGGCGCTTGCGAAAAATGGGTCGGCCGGGACTCGAACCCGGAACCAACGCCTTAAAAGGGCGCTGCTCTACCGATTGAGCTACCGACCCGCGCGGGATTAAGTTTGTAATCCAGATCGCGCGCGGTCGCAAGATTGTAGGGCAGGCGCCCTCGCCTGCCAATGATAAACCCGGCAAGCGGGGCGCTTGCCCTACAATTTCAAAATCCCGAGCAAATTATGCAGCGATTTTTTTGGTCGATCCAGCTTAAACACAGACAAGCCGGCCGCCGCGGCTGCTTTCCAGTCGCGCTCCGAATCGTCACCGACATGCAAGACTTGGTTTGGCTTAAGATCGATAAGTTTGACCGCGCGATGGAAAATCTCCGGATCGGGTTTGTCCGCGCCCAGTTCACTCGAAATAAAAACGTGCGCAAAATATTTGGAGATGCCGAGGTGGCCAAGGATGAAGCGCAAACGTCCATCGAAATTTGAGATGACGGCGAGCTGAAAACGCGGCTGCAGTTTCTCCAAGACGCTAACAACCTCGGGATACAGTTCCCAGGCGCCGGCCTCGGCGAAATGTTCGTAGGCGATTTCAAAAAAATTATCGCGATCAAATTCACTCAATGAAAGCGCCGCCTGATCAAGCACGAGATCAACCAGTTGGCGCCACCAGCCTTTGTCATCGTCCGGGCGCGGTCCGTCGATTGCGGTACGCGGTGGCATCTGGTTCCAAGCCGTGTGAAACGCGCGATCGAGCTGTCGTGCATCGAGCGTCAAACCGACCTCGCTGCCGACGAGCGCGTAATGGTCGCCCACGGTCCTGGTTAGAAAAAAGAGCGTGCCAACCGCGTCGAAGAAGATGGCTTTGATCATTGGAAGCAAACGTTCAACTCCGAAAGAATCGCGAGCAAGCGTCCAAGCCGCCTTCGCAATGCTTCGGCGTGGCAGGCCCTCAACGTTCAACGCTCAATTCCGGAGAGCGTCCGCGCTGTCGGCGCTTTAATATTGGCACACGACAGCCCGGGTCCCTCTCGCTACATTGGAGCGATGCTGCCGACCGAGCATAACGATCCGATTAACGAGAAGATTCTCGCGATTTCGGAGGACAAGATCGAGGGGTTCGTGCGCGAGCCGTTCGATGAAATCGCGCGACGCTCAGGTATGAATGTCGATATTGTGATGGCGCGCATCGCCGCAATGTTGCGCGCGGGAACGATCCGCCGTGTCCGACAGACTTTGCTCGCGACTAATCTCGCTGATGGCGCGCTCGTGGCGTGGAAGGTTTCTGAGGATAAGATCGAAAACGCGTTCGATTGGATGTTTCAGCGAGATCCTTTTTCCGGGCATGTGGTCCTGCGCTCGACCGACACGGTCACGTCCGGATCGGATTATAAACTTTGGACAACCGTGAAAGTGCCGCACGGATTTTCCCTGCAACAGCATTGCGAATTGCTTGCGAAAAAAGTCGGCGCGGAGCGTTTCCGAGTCATGCCGGCGAAAGGAATTTTCACCCTCGGCGTTGGTCACGTTCGACGAAAAACGATTGAGCCGGGCAGCAGATCGGAAGTGCCTGCGAAAATGGTTCCAGTGCAGGTTGTCGATCTTAGCGAACATGAATGGCAAGTCCTGCTCGCGCTCAAGCGCGAATTTAGCCCGGAGGAGATTAAACCATCGCCGTGGGTTGCGCGCGCCGATGAGGCTGGCATCTCGCTTGATGAATTTTATCGCGTGGCCGAGCAGCTGAACGCGCGCAAGATCATCGGCCGCTTTTCAACTTTTCTCGAACACGTCAAACCGTCAACTGGTGGAGTACGGGTCACGCGATTCAACGCGCTTTTTCACTGGGCCGTGCCGCCGGGCCGTGAGATCGAAGCGGGTGGCGAAGTCGGGCGGCATCATATTCTGACGCATTGCTACTGGCGCGAGGCCGGACCGGAGTTCAAGAATGTCAACATCATGGCCGTTGCGCACGGGACGGACAAACAACTGCTGCTCGAGCACAAAGCAGCGATAGATCGGCATCTGCAGGCGAGCGGCATCCCGATCTTTTATACGAACGTGTTCTGGGGTGGACGCAGCGAGATCAAGCCATCGGAAATTTCACCGCAAGTGTATCGCCAATGGTGGGCAGAGCAGACGAAAAGTTAAGAACGTTACATCGTTACAAAAGTTACAAGTGTTACATCGGGTGCTCCGCGGGAGCTGGGTCTTTTGTAACGATGTAACTTTTGTAACTTCTTGTAATCCTTGAACTGCGTCAGCCAAAACGCTCTTGGTAGCTGCGATCCAGATTGCGCAAAAGAGCGATGGCAAAGTTCTGACGATCAACTTGTCGACCTAACGCGATCGCAAGCGAAATTGCCCGGGACTGCAACTCTTTGGGAAAATCTTCCAGTGCCTGGTTCACATTGATTCCAATTCCGACGATGGCTGAATGCGGCGCTTTTTCGCGCGCGCGCATCTCGACGAGAACACCGGCAACCTTTCGGCCGTCAATCTGGACATCATTGGGCGATTTGATGGTTGTTTTGAGAGGGAACTCGTTTTCGATCGCTTCTGAAATAGTTTCGGCTGCCCAGGCGGTGAGCAGCGGGGAACGGTTTATCTCGATCCTGGGCCGCAACAGGATTGAGAACCAAAGCCCTTTTGCCATCGCAGATTCCCAACGATTCCCTCGTTGTCCGCGGCCAGCCGTTTGGTGTTCGGCAAAGAGAACCAGGCCCTCATTTGAATTGGCTGTCGCGATTTGCAAGATCGCATCGTTGGTCGAACCGGTTTGATCGAGGACGATAATTTCGCGGGCAATGACGGCGCTGCCGAGGGCGGCTCGCATCTCATCAGCGACAAACCGATCCAACACCTCAGCCGGGGACATGGGTCATCTCCAGGCCAATATCGATGGCGCGTGCGGCGTGAGTGAGGCTACCCACGGAAATGTAATCGACGCCGGTGGCCGCGATGCGGTTAACGTTCTTGAGAGTGACGCCGCCGCTTGCTTCGAATTTGATACTGTCTGTTTTGAGCGCGACAGCCTCCCGAATTTGAGCGGGTGCCATGTTGTCGAGCAGGATTACGTCTATCCCCGGAATTTCGACGAAGGCGCGAACTTGTTCCAGATCATCAGCCTCTACTTCGATACGGATGTTTTGTCGCTCTTCGCGAAGCTGCCTGATCCGGTCCGCGAACCCGGAAAGTCCGTCAAGAGTCATCAGATGATTATCTTTCACGAGCACCATATCGTATAAACCAAAACGGTGATTGCCTCCGCCGCCGGCGAGCACGGCTGCTTTTTCCAAGCTCCGCAGACCAGGAGTGGTTTTTCGTGTATCCAGAATTTTGGCCGGATGACTTTTAACGGCGTCGACGAATTGGCGGGTCAGCGTCGCGATGCCACAGAGGCGCTGTAGAAAATTCAATGCCACACGTTCCGCCTTGAGAATCGAACGCGCCAGGCCGCGGACCTCGATGATCACATCCCCGCCAACAACTTGGTCGCCGTCACGGTGAAGAATCTGAGTATCGATTAATGGATCGACTTGCCGAAAAACTTCCGCTGCGGTCCCAGTACCGGCGACAACGGCTCTTTCACGCACAATAATGCGTCCTGTCGCGTGCAAAGTTGCCGGCACAAAAAAGTCAGTGGTGATATCACCCTGTCCAATATCTTCTTTGAGCGCGGCGGCGATCGGATCGTAATGGTCGGGCTTCATTGGTATTGGCGTGGACTCTGGGCTGATAACGCATCGCCCACGAGCGCAGGTTTTCAACTTGGCGTTCCGTAATTGCAAAGTGCGAGCACGTCTTCCGGAGTTTCGGAGCAATGGCTACCTTTGGAAATTTTTCTGGACGAATGATCCAGACAAAAAAAGATTCGGGCAGCACGCGCGGTAAGGAGAAACAACGAATCTAGAAACACGCGCTACCGCCCGAATCGCCTTAACCTGCTTAATTGGACAGTAAAAGCTGCCGCCCGTTCGAATTTTTTACGAAGACTTCGTGTCTGATGTTAATTATCAGGCGCTCAGTGAATTATGCCAAATCCCTGTTAGAACTAAAATGGGGCGCTCGCCTGACCGTCGCTACAATAGGCTCCCCTGCGCGCCAGTACTCGGCAGGGCCGCCTCGGCGCGCACCTCTTGAAGCAGCGATTTAAACTCACACTTCTCGAGCGCGGCAATCAGCTTCGGATAATCGGGCTCAATTCGAAGGTCATCGATCGCCACTGGCAACTCCAAATGACAATCCAGCTCGACCATTTTCCGGTTTTGCAAAATCTGGTCGCGTGCGTTCGCGAGCTTTTCGCGGGTGCGCTGATTCTTGACCTTGTCGATGTTAACCAGTAGCGCCTCCAAGCTCCCGTGCTCGCGAATCAGTGCTGCGGCTGTTTTGCGACCCAGGCCGACCCCCGGGATGTTGTCCACCGAATCGCCCGTCAAGGCGAGGACATCGCCGATGAGTTTTGGGGATACATCCCACTTTGCAGTTACTTGATCTTCGCCCAGCAAGGCGAAGGCATCTTTCGGCGAAGCGAGATCGGCTTTTGCGGTTGTGTAAACTTTCACGCACGGCCCGACCAGCTGATACAAATCCTTGTCATTAGTAGCGAGCACGACTTCCATTCCGCGGCGCTTGCAGGCAGCGATGGCATAACAACCCATTAAATCGTCCGCCTCGGTATCGGGCAGGGAAATGTTTTTAAAGCCAAGGAGGGGCGTCAACGTTTCCTGGATGAACTCGAGCTGAGGGACCATCGGCGTTGGCATTTCTTTGCGCGTCTCTTTGTAAGCAGGCTGCAATTCTACTCGCCGTTGCGGCACGCCTTTGTCCCACACCACCGCGCCGAGCTCCGGCTGCAAATGTCTAAGCATGAGACGGAGCGTTTTCGTAAAACCAAAGATGGCGTTGGTCGGTTCGCCACGAGAGTTCGACAAATTCGGGATCGCGAAGAAGGAGCGGTAAACGTAGTAATGGCCGTCAATTAGCAGCAGTTTCATTGCAAAACCCGATACTGGATTCTGGATGCAGGATGCTGGATGATCAAGCCATGGCGCAGCAATGGAGCATTCGTGTGCACGGCAAAGAATACGGTCCCGTGGACGTCGAAACGCTGCGCGAATGGAAAGCGGAAGGCCGGGTCCTTCCTGGCAACGAAGCTCGGCGAGCAGATAGCGATCTTTGGACAACGGCGGAGGACATTCCTGGTTTATTCGATATAGAGGCGCTCGCCGCGGCGCGCGCGCGCGGACTGGCACAACCGCCCCTACAAGGCCGGCGCAGTTTTGCTGAGATCCTCATGGAGACGCTTCGGCTTTACCGCAAAGGTTTCCCGCAATTTCTCGGTCTTGTACTCATCGTCGGAGCACCTTCGATCTGCGCGCAGTTAGTTAATTCCACGCTGGGCGCGTCAGCGGACATGGAGCTGAATTTTCGCACATTCATCGTCGCGGCCATCGGGCTTTGCATGCTGCTGCTGAGTCTGGCGACGTGGCCTGTCTTTGTCGCCGGCATTCAAATTCTCACGGCTGAGTTATCCGCTGGCCGTGAGGCGAGGCTATTCAAGCTTTTCCCGCACATTTTGAAGCTTTGGCCGCGCGTGGCGGTCCTCTGTATATTCGTCTACGGTGTTTTTTTGCTGCTGACGCTGTTTGGGCTGCTCATCGCCGCCATTCCGGCCGTCGCCGGGCCGTCGCTGATCGGGGTCGCGCTCGCGCTCGGTTTGCTCGTATTGCAAGTGTGGATGTTCGGGCGGTTTTTCATCAACGTTCTTTTCTGGCAGCAGTTCGCCGTTCTCGCAGACGCCGAGCCTGCGAATGCATTGCGTCAAAGTAAAGAACTTGCGCGGAGTGGTCGTGATCTTCCCTGGTTCGAACGCCCGTTGTGGCAGGGTGTCTTGATCGCCTCAATCTGGTTCGCGTTTGTATTGGTGCTTCAGATCGGAGCAGAGTGGCACACAATTCAGCCATATTTTCACGAACTGACTACGACCCAGGAGCCACAGGCGTTACTGCAGAAGATTACCGAAAGCCAGCGCGCTCACGGCTTTGATCCTTTCAGTTTCAGCCTAAATTTGTTGCAACGAATTCTCCAACCGTTGCTCGGAATCGCCTTTGTCGTGCTTTACTTCGACAGCAAGACGGTCAGCCGAATGGACTCGACCGGTCGCGAGGTCGACACCGATGCTTAGGACTGCTCGCCAGCCCCTTCGCGGCTCCGCACGAACAACGGCGCGATAGTGTGGAAGTAACGTCCGACGTAGATGAGATAGCCAACGAATGATGCGAGCTGAATACTGATCAACCAGATGTGATCAGCGCGAGCGATGAACAAATCGGGAAATCTCCAGATGGCAAACGCGCAGCCGAGATTGAGAAGGAAAAGTAAAGGAACAAGCAGCCGGATATTGAGCAATTGATCGGCCGCGGCACGGGTGTAAAGGGCTCGTTCGGCATCGTTGTTCGATTCGATGATGCGCGCGCGGATCATCCGCATGTCGTAGACAAAAAGCAGCCAGACGACTCCTGCATAAGCGGCGCTCAGTTGAAACCACGCCAGAGGACTATCGAGCCGGCTGAAAAGAATCGCCTCGCCAAGTGCGCAACCGATGTAAAAGAAGTTGTGCCCAAATTCGAGAGGCCATTTGATCAAAGTAAGCGTGTGAATGATTGACCGTGACCAAAAAATAAAGATCACGCACAGACCGGCGGCAAGATAGAGAAAATTCTCCCAATGCCGCACCGACATCGTCGCGCGGGCATTATCCGTTAAGAAAAAAAGCGCAACGCCCTGGATGATGCTGGCGAGAGTGAGCTCAATGTTAACAACTGTAGAATCGAGTTCGCGGCGGCTCTGCCTTGTCGGATTCACGGATGCGACTCGTAATCGTTCGGCAACTGGAATGTCAAGCTATGGCGGGGATGTCACGTGTACCAGGCGGGGACACTTGCTTTTCCGAAGCTCTTTTGCTACGCAGGAAACTCGGTGAGAAACTCGTTCAACCCGGCACGTCATAATCTATGAACAAATATATCGCGGAATTCACCGGCACATTTTTCCTTGTTCTCACGATCGGTTGCACCGGGATCGGCGCCGGCTCCGGGGTAATTGCGCCGCTCGCAATTGGCGCGGCGCTCATGGTGATGGTCTTCGCCGGAGGGCACATCTCAGGAGCGCATTACAACCCAGCGGTAACGCTTGGCGTTTTGATTCGAGGCCGACTGAATGTAGTTGACGTGTTGCCTTACATTGTGGCGCAACTCGCGGCAGCAGCAACCGCGGCGGTGGCGGTGAAGTTTCTCCGCGCCGGGATCGATGTAACCCCGATCGCTCCAAAGATCGGTCCAGCTCTGCTCGCGGAGTTTCTGTTCACCTTCGCCCTTGTATATGTGGTGCTCAACGCCGCCACGGCGGAAGGGACGTCGGGAAATTCATTCTACGGCCTGGCGATTGGGATGACGGTAATGACTGGCGCGTTCGCTGTCGGCGACATTTCCGGCGGCGCGTTCAATCCCGCCGTCGCGCTGGGAATTTCCATCCTGGGCATCTCGACGTGGGATCATCTTTGGATTTATCTGCTAGCGAACTTCGGAGCTGCTGTGGTGGCCGCTGTCGTCTTCAACCTGACCAATCCGCCCACCCAAACCACACCGATCGCAACGGACGAGCCGCCTTACAAAACGCCGCAGTAAACAGCGCTGCGATGGCCCAGAAGTAGCGAGGCCGACCGACCGGGTCGGCCAACTCGAGAGAACCCCCTGGGTGAATTGCTAGCGCAAGGCAGGGCGGGCTTCAGCGCGCCAAGACCACGTCTTTTTTTGTCCAGGTGTGGACTTGGCGGCAATGAGGGCAGGTGAATTTGGGTGTCTTGACTTTGGCTGCAGCCCAGAGTTGCTCCTCGATGGTTTGACCAGTCGGGGTGAGTTTCGCGGTGGAAGGACACCGTACGAGCAGCCGTTTAATGACCGGTCCGTTTTTTACTTTCCGTGGCGAAGCGGTTGCGAAAAATTTCATCTTAATTTCTTTCTATGCGAGCCGATAAACGATGCGGGCCTTGTCGATGTCGTAGGGAGACATTTCGAGTTTCACGCGATCGCCAATCGTAAGGCGAATAAAACGTTTGCGCATTTTTCCCGAAATATGCGCGAGCACGAGGTGTTCGTTCGCCAGTGCGACGCGAAACATTGTGCCTGGAAGAACGGACAGGATTGTCCCCTCCACCTCGATAGCTTTTTCTAAACCCATGTTTGATTGGGCAAGCCGGCCCTGGAAATGTTTCCGGGGCCGGCTGCACGATTCTTTACCGGCGAAAACTGGCGTACGGCCGGCGATTATTGTCAGACGGCCGCGGGCGCTCTTCGCGCGGGCGCGCTTCGTTGACCGACAAAGCGCGGCCACCGATTTCCTTGCCGTTGATTGCCGCCATGGCGGCATTGGCTTCAGCCGTGTCGTTCATCGTGACGAATGCAAAGCCGCGGGATTTGCCCGTCATGCGATCCATCATCAGCGATACTTCGGCGACTTTGCCGTGTTGTTCGAAAAGATCTTGAAGATCGTTCTCGGTGGTCTCAAAGGAGAGATTTCCTACGTATAGTTTCATTGTGATTTGGTTTTGGAAAATAACTGCCAGCTACAGAGCCGTTCCCGAGAATCGGGTTTCAAATCACCACTGAGAAAACCTCACCTGACGATCTACCACGCAACGAACAGAACAGAACTAATCCAATAGGCGGCCAGTATCGCCTGCTTTGGGCAAAACGCAAACAATGCTTTGCCCAGAGGAAAATCCGGCAGCTTTTTGCACTTCTGGCCGGGACGGGCGCCGCGACGCGATCTGGTCAAGTCATTCGATCAAATGTCCTGTGTTGACTGTACAAGCTGCTCCGGACGGTTTCCAATTGCGCTTCCTTCTCGAACTCAACAAACAAATACTTATCGACTAGAATTCGCGGACTGGTGTTCAATTGCATTATCTCTTGATAAACCTGCTGGCGCAGCGCGAATGGCGTGCTGCTCGGTTTCCGTAGGCTCTTCCGACAGGTCAGCCAACTCGCAAGCCAAATAAAAGGATAAGCAAAAGGCAGAAGGACCAACGAAGTCGTTTTTGGATAGGTGAAAATAATTCGCTTAATTTTGAAACCCGATAATTTCGCCAGCAGTCGCAGCCTTTGTATTCCGATCAGGAAAATGTGTCCAAGGTAGATCTCGCCAGAAAGCGAGGAGTCAGCCATCCAAATGGAGTCTGCTTCATTAGCGGGCATCATTTTAAGGAAATATTCGGTTTCGAACAGAAACTGACTTAGACGAGACTGGAGATTCGAATGATTAGGCGTGGTGATAAACAGAGAGCCAGTCTCTTTGATGACCCGGTTGAATTCTTGAAATACGCGGTACTGATCGCTGAAATGCTCGATGCCCTCCTGGCAAACCACAACGTCGGCAAAATTGTCCGCTACCGGAATGCCTTCCATGATGTTGGCCCGCTCGCAGGTCAACCCATCCACCTTGAAGTATTCGGGAAACAAATCGTAAGCGCGCACGACAGCCCCCGCTTCCTTTAAGATTCGCGAGGTGACACCGGAGCCCGCCGGAGCATCGATTACGACTTTGTTTTTGAACTTCTGCTGATTCCGCCGAATGAAGAGCTTAACGTGATACTTGATGCTATTCGTGTTGTCCTCGTACTGCATCTGAGGTCCCTAAAGTATGAGCGAGGCGGTTCGGGAAATTTTCAAGCGCCGATTTTCGATTGTCGATCTTTTCCTTAGCGGTGGCGATTCCGGCACAACTTGAAAATCCGACGTCGAGTTGTTTCCTTCAACCCCTGACGAAACAAAATCCCCGGCCCACTCAAATGCGTGCCTGGAGGGATTCGAACCCCCAACCTTCTGATCCGAAGTCAGAAGCTCTATCCGGTTGAGCTACAGGCACATCGACAGCGTTAAAAAGTTACAATGTTACAACGTTAAATCGGCAAAAGCTTTTCCATTGTAACGATGTAACTTTTTTAACAGTTTAACATCTGGACATCGGGTGGCCGACGGGACTCGAACCCGCAACAACCAGAACCACAATCTGGGGCTCTACCATTGAGCTACGGCCACCATCACTGACGCGCAACCAAGATTCTAAAATTCCAATCTTCTTTTGCAAACAAAGGGCTCGCTTTTTCCAATTCGCTGCCCTAATTCTCAACGCCGGTGGAACAAAAATCTACCTGGCGGCTTACCATGACGCCTCGTCGGCATACGAGGCGAACCGGTTCGGTTTTGCTAGCCCTCTTCTCTTTCCTGCTTGCTGCCGACCTTCTTGTGGGCCAGCAAGACGATCCAAGCGAAATCTTTCTTAAAGCTTACCTGTCGGCCCAACAGGGCGCAAAACTGGAGCATGAAAACCGCTTTAAGACTGCCCTGGCCAAATACCGATTTGCCGGAAGCTTGATCGAGGAATTGCGTAAATCACACGCTGAGTGGCAGCCCGCCATCGTGGAATATCGCGGCCGAAAAATCAGCGAAGGCATCCTGCGAATTCAGGAGAGGATGTCGAGGCAAAATGATCTGGCCACAGATGCAAAACAGTTACCTGAAATCGTTCCCTCACTGCCTGAGACTGACGGGGCCTGGTCTGAACCCGGGCCCGAAGCGGTTGCGCCGCCAGGAGCCGAAACGATTGCCCAAGGTTCGAGTGGCGCCGCGATTAAGGAAGCAACCAGGAAATTGCGCGGCAAGGTCGATCAACTGCGAGATGCACTTGAAAAATCTCGCGGCGATCTCGAGACCGCGCGAAAGGAAAATGAACTCGTAAACGCTCGGCTGAAGGACACAGCTTCCAAGCTCGAGCAATCACAAAACGAAATCGAGAAATCCAGGAAATCAGAGGGCCAGGCTCGTGATCAACTCGCGAAGGTTGAGGATTCGTTGAAAGCGCTTCAGGCATCGCGAGACAATGGTGCCAAGGAACAGCAACAATTGAGTGCAGAGGTCGCCCGTCTGAAAGATGCCGTTGCTGCCGCAGAAGAGGCACGTGTCACTGCGGAAAAGCAAAGGGACGAGACCAATACAAAATTTGCCGACGCGAGCGAGCAAATCACCACGCTTTTACAGAAACGCGATAAAGCGCTCGCTCAATTGCACGGGATGAAAGAAGCAGAGCAACGTCTCCAGGGAGTCCTCGCCGAGAACAGCGACTTGAAACAAACGCTGGCAAAGGCTGAGGAAAAAGTGCGTGAATTTGGCAAGGATGCACCGAAAAATGCGGATGAACTTGCCGGCGTAAAACGGCAGGTGACACAACTGCAGCAGCAATTGACCGAAACTCAGAAACAAAATCAATATTTTGCGGCCAGAGTTGCCGAGCTTCACGTTCAACTGGATGAAACCAGTGTGCAGCTTCAGAACGCGAAGCTCACGGGCGCAAGCAGCGAGGACACAGGACAATTGGCGAAAGAAAACGAACTCCTGCGAGACATCGTTGTCCGCGGACGCCAGGAGGAAGCGCGTCGTTATCAGACAAAGGAGCGAATGCTGGCGGAGTTAGATAAACTGAAAATTAAATCGGACGCTTTGAACAAGCAGATCGAACTCCTCGCGCAGCCGATCACGAAATTGAGCAGCGAAGAGCTCGCCCTGCTGCGGCAGCCAGTGGTCTCCATTTCCGACCAGAATCCCGGCATATTGAAGGCGAGCTTTATTTTCGCCAAAAAATCCTCGCCAAATTTCGTGAAGGTGGCGGAATCGGCTGCAACGGAAAGATCGGTTCGTGACAGCGGTGGAGCGACAACGGATGGCTTGAGCGACGCTACTGAATCCGGCGACTTCAAACCGGACGTGCCAGATGATCTGCTAAAGATTGCACAGAAGGCAAAAGAGAGTTTCGATCAGGGCAAATATCCGACGGCCGAGAAACAGTATCAGGAGATTCTGGCCAAAAGCCCCAAAAACCTTTACGCGCTTTCCAACCTCGGCGTCGTTTATCTTCGTACCGGCAAGTTTGGCCCAGCGGAATCAACTCTGAAGGAGGCTCTGACGATTTCGTCCAATGATCAGTTTTTGCGCACTACGCTCGGAATTGTTTATTATCGGCAATCGAAGTTCGACGACGCCCTCGCCGAGTTGACTCAGGCAGTCGAGATCAATCCGAAGAGCGCTACCGCTCGCAATTATCTGGGCATTACCGCGAGCCAGAAAGGGCGAATGCAAGAAGCCGAAAAGGAAATACTTCAGGCTATTGCAAACAATCCTGATTACGGAGACGCCCATTTTAATCTCGCGGTCATTCTCGTCACGACGCAGCCTGCTTCGAAAGAATTAGCCAAACGACACTACACCAGGGCCACTGCACTCGGCACCCAGCCCGATCCGTCGCTCGAGAAATTGTTGCAGTGACCGCAAGATCAGCATCGAATTGTTGCGTTCATTCGGAGCAGACAAGCCTCGCTCTCTAAATGCGCTTTCTTCGCGCTTTCTCAATCGGCGTAATCACCGCCGTCGTCGGAATGTTCCTGGCGATTTTCGCCTCTGATTACCTCACCCGACTCTATCATGTCTCGGACATGGAAGGACAGCGCGGCATGGCCGTCATCTTCCTCTTCGCCCCTCTCGGGTTGATCATCGGCTTTCTCATTGGAGTAATCGCGGCGCTGCGCACGCGCTGGGCCGGCTTCGTTGGCTTCATCAAGACACAGGGATTGTCCATCTTGATCGTGATTGCGATTGGCGGCGCAGTTTCGGGTGTTCTCTGGCTTGGCGCCGATAAGCCGCCAAAGATCGATGGCAAAGAACTCATGCTCGAATTCGAACTGAAAATTCCGCCGGCCATCCAAATTCCTGCAGAGCTCAACGATGACACGATCCGCGCCAGCCTCTATGTGGACAATAGGGAGAATCGCCATGCCAGTATCGACCTCAAATCGATGACAAAGCAGGATAGTTATTTGATCGTATCGGGAACGGTCGAACTCATGTCTCACAGCGCCAATCGATCGCTTTTCGCCTTGATCGGCAACGAACCAGGCGCATCGCAGTTCATTGATTTAAAAACTCTGCCGGCTGCTCCTCGCAGAGAAAACGAAACCTGGTCCGACTGGATAGTGGCAACGCAGCGCGCAGATCTTTCTCCTGTTCCCGAGCCTGAAAGAATAGCCGTCCGTTATCGCGTCCGCCCACGTCACGATTGACCCTGTAGCGGAGATCTGTTCATCGCGCTGTAGCCTTGGCGAAAGCGGATGACCGTCGCATAATCTAAGTCCAGCGATGCGACCATTCCTCACCGCCAATTGGCGTTATCTGGCGATGCTGAATTACGTCGTCGATCCGCGTCTGATCAAACCGCTTATTCCGCCGGGAACCGAGATCGATTTGGAAAACGGCGAGACGTTCATCAGCGTCGTCGGTTTTCTTTTT